>Ga0209181_10004234_pt1 | contig 21530 bp, 20 predicted proteins | sample MAT05_FD_187208 | JGI IMG/M metagenome (GOLD analysis project Ga0209181, IMG submission 187208) | Freshwater microbial communities from Lake Fryxell liftoff mats and glacier meltwater in Antarctica - MAT-05 (SPAdes) (version 2) | ecosystem: Environmental > Aquatic > Freshwater > Ice > Liftoff... | reverse complement strand
CTCTGCCTCGGCCTGGGCCTGGCCCTGACCGATGAACTTGGCCGGTTCGGCACCGAACTTTTCCAGACATCGAGAGCTGCAGAAGCCGTAGTTCTTTCCGCCGTGCGTGAGTGTGTGAGGCGAATCGCCCCGCACGGTCATTCCGCACACCGGATCGAGCACGGTGTCATCAGGGAGCTTCATCGATGTCCTAGATCCGCCACCACAGCCCGGCGACCGCCCACAAGATCCCGAGTGACAGGAGGATCCAGACGAAGTCTCCGCCCCGACCCCACGCGGAATGGTCGAACGTATTCACGCCTCCCCGGCCCGCGGCGCGCTGCCCGCGGCGTCGCTGAATATAGCGCGGATAGGGTACGCCCCAGCGGCGATAGCCCGAGCCATAGCCGACTGTCGGCGCCAACATCAGGAACATCACGAACATCCAAAACATCCAAAACAACCAGTGGGAGCTCATCATTGGACTAGTCGTTGAACGCAATTGTCGTGCCGCGTGGCTTCTGCGACATCGGCCCTTGTCGCGCTGCTCAGCTCATCAAGGTGATGGACGGGAGCGTTCAATCTGATAGCCGATCCGAACAGCTAGCGCTGCGCAGCAGATAGAACGGGGCTGGCACGTCGGATGCATTGGGTGACAGTCACCATGACCACGACCATCGAATCCAAGAACCATCGCAAAGCAGACGTCCCGATGAGAAAAGAGGCCTACACGACCTACCTGTACTGGGGTTTTGCAGTCATTTTCGTGGCTCTTCTGGTCGCGGGATTCACCCTTTTCTGAGGCCGCGTCACGAGCGAAGCTCGCGGGCCCGACCAGTCGCGTCAGCGTCGACGAAACTGTCACACATGCGCGCAAGGGTTGGGGGCCACGCTCGCTTGCGTCGCTGGCGCAGTGATGTCGTGGGAACTGAGCCCGCGCAGGCACTACGCCAAACCTTGCGCGTGGTCCGCGCGTTTGGCCGGGAGGCCGGAAGCGCTGGGTCTGCGCTAGAAAAGGACGAATTTATCAGCGCGATGATGGCTTCGGGTGTCTTCTTTCTTCTGTTCGATGACGGTGCGATGGTGGCGCGATGGTGGCGCTGAATGCTGAATGAGTTGACGAGCAGCGATCCACGAGTCCACCGCGTGCTCCCGCCAGCGGAGGATCATCATGAGTGAGGTGGACGCGCTCAAGCGCGAGAACGAAAGTCTCCGGAGCCAACTCGCTACCGTCCGGCAGGCACTCGAGGACGGTCGGTCGTTGGAAGAGGATCTCGAGAGCTTCTTCGAGCTTTCCTTCGATATGCTCTGCATTGCAGGCACGGACGGTCACTTCCGTCGGCTCAACCCCGCTTGGCAGGCCACGTTGGGCTGGTCGCTCGAGGAGCTTTGCGAGCGACCTTGGCTCGATTTCGTTCATCCGGCCGATCGCGCCGCTACGGAGGCGGAGGGCGCGCGCCTCTTGGAGGGAAAGACGATCGTACGCTTCGAGAACCGCTATCGGCGCAACGACGGCAGCTACCGGCGGCTGCAGTGGTGCTCGACCCCCGCGTCCGACGGGCTCATCTATGCCTGTGTGCGCGACGTGACCAAGGAGCGCTCCGCGGCCGAGCGCGACCGGCTCCTCTTCGCGGCAAGCCCCCTGCCCATGTGGCTCGTCGACGCCGTGACGCTGCGATTTCTAGACGCGAACGATGCCGTGGTCGAAACCTACGGTTACACGCGCGAGGAGCTGCTCTCGCTCACTCTCCTGGACATCGTCGTACAAGAGCAACACAGCGATCTAGTAGCCGGCATCGCCGCGCTCGACGACGGCGCCATCCTGATCGAGAAAGGACGCTTTCACCGCACGAAGAGCGGGGACGAGCGGCAGGTCGAGGTGACTTCCCACCGGCTGGAAGGCAGCGGCCCCGCCGCGATCCTGAAGGTCATCGTCGACGTCACGGCTGCAAGGCGGATGGAGGAGGAGCGCGCACAGCATATCGAACGCCTCCACCTGCTCGAGACCTGTATCTCCCGGCTGAACGACGTCGTCATCATCACGAGCGCAACGCCCCTATCCAAGCCGGGGCCAGAGGTCCTTTACGTGAACGACGCGTTTACGCGGGTGACGGGATACTCACGTGAGGAGGCCATCGGACGGACTCCCCGCCTGCTTCAGGGACCGAATACCGACCGAAAGGCGCTGGCGGACTTGCGCGACGCGCTCGAACGCTCAGAGCCCCACAGAACCGAGCTGCTCAACTATACCAAGGATGGCGTCCCCTATTGGATAGAGATCGATGTAACGCCCGTCACCGATGAGTCGGGTGCTCTTACTCATTTCATCGCCGTCCAGCGCGACGTGACAGGGCAGCGTCGAAGCGCGGAGGCGCTGCGTGCGTCCGAGGAACGCTTCCGTCAGGCGCAGAAGATGGAGGCCATCGGGACGTTGGCTGGTGGCGTCGCCCATGACTTCAACAATTTGCTCTCGGTCATCCTCAGCTACACCAGCTTGATGCTCGGCGGGCTGGCTCCGGTCGATCCCCTGCGCCTGGACCTCCTTGAGGTCCAAAAGGCAGGCCGGCGAGCGGCTGATCTCACCAGACAGCTGCTCGCGTTCAGTCGGAAGCAAATCCTGCAGCCGGCGGTAGTCGACATCAACGCCATCGTCGAAACCGCACGAAAGATGCTGGGACGTGTGGTCGGCGAGGATATCGAGTTGCTTCTCATCACCCAGCCGGATGCGGGTAAGATCTTCGGAGACCCTGGTCAGATTGAGCAGGTGATCATGAACCTGGTCGTCAATGCGCGTGACGCAATGCCGGACGGCGGGACGCTCACCATCGAGACCTCGAGCGTGGTTCTTGATGATGCGTATGCGGCGGCCCACGCCGGCGCGACGCCGGGCGCCTATGTCCTACTCGTCGTCACTGACACGGGCGTCGGCATGGACCAAGCCACCCGCGAGCGTTCATTCGAGCCTTTCTTCACGACCAAGGGACTCGGACATGGCACGGGTCTCGGCTTGTCGACGGTCTATGGCATCGTGCAGCAGAGCGGAGGGCACATCTGGCTGAACAGCGCGCCCGGACACGGTACGACGTTCAACATCTACCTTCCGCGGACAGACCGCATCGAGGGGCCCGCCGCGTCCGAGCCAGAGAGCGGCCAATCACTTCGTGGCACCGAGACCATTCTACTGGTCGAGGACGAAGACGCGGTTCGCGACATCATGCGGACCATCCTTCGGCGAAGCGGGTACCACATCCTCGAGGCCCAAAATGGCGGCGAAGCCTTCCTGCAGTGTGAGCAATTCAAGGCGACAATTCACCTTCTGATTACGGACGTCGTGATGCCCCGAATGAGCGGAAAGCAACTCGCCGAACGACTGGCGGTACTGCGCCCCGAGATGAGGGTGCTTTTCGTCTCCGGCTACGCGGAGGGCACGATCGTGCATCAAGGAGTGCTCGACGCCGGGGTCGCGTTCCTCCCAAAGCCGATCCTGCCCGATGCACTGCTGATAAAGGTTCGGCGGCTGCTCAACTCGTCTGTGCGTCCGCGCGCGGGCGATTGAGAAAAACGCTTTGCGGGGAGCTGGGTTAACCAATGCGGGTTGAGTCCGTTCTACCGAGCTGAGGGGGCCTGATGCAACGAATGCCTAGAAGCGTGCCGGACACCGGTGGTCGAGAGTCTCGCGGTCGGATCATGCTGGTCGACGACGAATTCGCGTTGGTTGGCGTCGAGGCGCGGCAATTGATGGCGCTCGGCTTTCATGCACAAGCCTTCGCGTCGGCTCGGCACGCGTTGGCGCAACTTCGTTTGGAGAAGTTCGATGCGATCGTGACGGACATTCACATGCCAGACATGGATGGTCTGCGTTTTTTTCGTGAGCTGCGTCGCTACGATCCGGACGTCCCCGTCTTACTTCGCTCGGGCCAGCCGACCATCGAGACGGCAGCGCAAGCGGTCGACTTGGGAGCCTTCAAGTATCTGATCAAGCCGGTCGAGTTCGAAGAACTCACGGAGCACCTGGCGCGCGCCGTCCAACTGCACCGTCTGGGTCGCGCGAAGAGAGACGCGCTTACGGAGCTCGGAAATCACTCGGGAGAAGGCGGCGACAAATTCGCTTTGGAGGCTAGCTTCGAGAGGGCCCTCGATGGTCTCTGGATGGCCTTTCAACCGATCATCCGCTCTGACGGCGTCCTTTTTGGCTATGAAGCCTTGCTCAGGAGCAACGAACCGTCGCTCCCGCACCCGGGAGCCGTCCTTGACGCCGCCGAACGCCTGGGACGCATCCCGGACCTGGGTCGCACAATACGCCAGCGCGCTCTGGGCGAACTCACCGACGACCAAGAGTGGTCCCTCTTCCTCAATTTGCATCCAAGTGATCTGTTGGATCCCAACCTGCTCGAGAGCTTGATGCTCAGGCCCGCGCTTTTGCCCCGTATCGTCCTCGAGATCACCGAACGCGCTTCGCTCGAGACAATTCCAGACGCCCGCGAGCGCATCGCTTGTTTGCGGCGCGCCGGCTGCCGAATCGCGGTCGACGACCTTGGAGCCGGATACGCTGGACTTTCCAGTTTCGTCCAGCTCGAGCCAGACATCGTCAAGCTGGACATTTCGTTGGTCCGCGACGCAGACAAGAGCGACGTGAAGCGGCGCTTGATCCGCGCCTTGACTAGCGTTTGCCAGGACATGGGCCTTTCGATCGTCGCCGAAGGCATCGAGACAGAGGCCGAGCGCGATGTCCTGGTCGGGCTGGGCTGCGATCTGCTGCAGGGGTATCAATTTGGTCGTCCCGCGCGGCCATTCGTTTTGCCTACCTGGTAGGCATGTTGCGCTGCGCGCTCCGGCGCGACGGCGCCTCAGTTGCGAATCGCAGGCGCCACGCCCTTGGGGGCGTCGGCGTACTCTTGCAGCCTGTACTGGATTTTCCGGACGCTGATACCCAGCAGCTCCGCTGCACGAGTCGTCGAGCCGCCGACCGAAGCCAGGGTCTCCAGGATGGCGTAGCGCTCGATGTCGACCAAGGTCGACCCTGGAATGTTGGGAATGGGCCCCATCGCTTGCGCTTCGGTTTCCAACAAGAGTTCCAGAGGCAATCCCTCTCGCGACAGCACGCTGGTTTGGGCGAGTACTACGGCGCGCTCCACGACGTTCTCGAGCTCGCGGACGTTACCGGGCCAGCAGTACGCTCGCATGACGCGGAGCGCGTCATCATCGAAACGTTCGATCTCTTTGCCGTTTTGCTTGGAGTAGAAATCGAGAAAATGCACGACCAGGGCAGTGATGTCGCTGACTCGCGCCCGCAAGGGCGGCAAACGGAGATTAATCACGTTGAGTCGGTAGTAGAGGTCTTCACGGAACGTGCCTTCGGCAATGGCTTTCTTCAGGTCGCGGTTGGTGGCTGCCACCACCCTGACGTCGACTTTGATCGTTTGATTGCCGCCAACACGCTCGAACTCTTGCTCCTGCAGTACGCGCAGCAACTTGACTTGGATGGTTGGCGAAATGTCGCCAATCTCGTCGAGAAACAGCGTGCCGCCGTCCGCCTGCTCGAACCGCCCCTCGCGGCGCCGCTCGGCCCCGGTGAAGGCGCCGCGTTCGTGGCCAAACAGCTCGCTTTCTAGAAGATTCTCCGCCAGAGCCGCGCAGTGCAGCTTGACGAAGGGCTTGCTCGCCCGCGCGGAGTTGTGATGAATCGAAGCTGCAATGCGCTCTTTGCCCGTACCCGACTCTCCGCTGATCAACACCGTGGCGCGGCTTGGGGCGATCTGCCGAACCGACTTGAACACGACTTGCATCTCCGGAGATTGGCCGACGATGTTGTCGAAGTGGAACTTCTCACGCAGCTGCTCGCGTAGTTGCTTCGTTTCCCTGCGCAGACTGACGCCTTGTAGACAGCGCTCGATGACGACCAAGAGTTCGGCGCTGTTGAGTGGTTTGGTGAGGTAGTCGGCCGCGCCCGCGCGAATGGCCTCGACTGCACTGTCGACCGCGCCGAAAGCGGTCATTACGACAACGGCCACCTCTGGATCTTGCTGCCGGAGGCGCGACAGGAGATCGAGACCCGTCATGCCCGGCATCTTGAGGTCGGTGAGCACGAGGTCAGGGCCAAACTCACTGAAGGCGGCCAAGGCTCGAAAGCCATCCGCCGCCATCTTCACCTTGTAGCCTTCGTCGGCCAAAATCTCGCTGAGGGCACTGCGCGCCGAGACCTCGTCATCGACGATGAGGATCCGCCCCTTACTCATTCGTCCCGCCCCGAACTGCACGCCCAACCCATGGTTCGTGGCAAGCATATACCGTGCCGGCGAAGGATCGCAGAAGTTCGCTCGGATCCGGCAATTCTTGCGCATTGTTCTCGCGTCACGCAGAAATTGCGCGCAGCCAGGCTTCGGCGCGGTTGCAGGGATCGCTAAGCTGCGCGAGCGACATGAAAGACGGTCTCGAAGATCCCCGACGCCTTCAGCAGCTGGTCGATACCACTCAAGACGCGGTCCTGTTCATCGATGGGCACGGCACTGTGGTGCTTGCCAATCCAGCCACGTACGGGATCTTCGGCTACGAACCGCCGTCACTCCTGGGCGCCGACGTTCGAATGCTGATGGCAGAGCCCTACGCTTCCCAACATCAGGGCTACATCGAGCGCTATGAAGCCACCGGGGAGCAGCGGGCCATTGGGCGAATCCGACAGGTCGTCGCTCGTCGAAAGAATGGGCAGGAATTTCCCATCGAACTGTCGGTCACGCGCCTGACGGACGATGGCGATGGGGCGCGCTACGGCGCATTCATTCGCGACGTCAGCGAAAAAGTACGACTCCAGAGCCAACTCATGGAGCGGGAGCGCAGCGCAACCGTGGGCACGACCGCTTCGATGCTCGTGCACGAGATCGGCAATCCCTTGAACAACATGGCGCTCCAGCTCGAGGCGCTGCGCCGGCGCATCGCCAAGAGCGAAGGCTCCGAGCCCGCGATGGAGAAGGTCGACTCCTGTCTGAGTGAGGTGCAACGTCTGAGTCGTCTGGTGCAGGAGTTTCGCGCGCTCTCGGGCCGCCGGCGCCTCACGAGGCGTTGGACGATGATGCACGGCCTGATCGAATCCGTGCTGGCCAACGTGAGTGCCATCAACGCCAACGTCGTGCTCGTTCGCCGTTTCGAAGCCGCGCCGAACGAGATTTTCGTCGACCCCGACAAGATTCAGCAGGTCTTGCTCAATCTTTGTCATAACGCCGTCGATGCCATGCCTGAAGGCGGCACCCTGACTGCCAGAACCCAGCAAGCTGGCGAAGAATTCGTAGTCGACGTGACGGACACGGGCACCGGTATCGAGACCGAACTCGACATCTTCGAGCCATTCGTGACGACGAAACCCGACGGCACTGGGCTAGGATTGGCTATCTGCGCCGAAATCGTACGCGAGCACGGAGGAAAGCTCGACTACCGCACGCACGCGGGGTCGGGAACGACGTTTACCTTGCGCCTGCCCGCGAGCATACGCAGCAGGGCCTAGCGCAAGACGAGCGACGGATTGGTCGGTTGCGCCACGCGACTTTCGTAGTGATAGGTGTGGCGCTGACCATGCCGCTCGCGGTGTTGCTCACACCAGAAATCCTTTCCGCCGCTGGCTCGCCGAGCCGCCACACACTCAGGGCACGGTGGCGCGATTGCCGGACCTTCGGTTGCGCTGACCTGGGGCCGCACCACGAGCACCGGACAAGGCGCAAGCCGAATCACGCCTTCGGAAACGGAACCCATCAGAAAATGGTCGAAGCCGCGACGCCCATGACTTCACGCTCCTGGATCGATTGGATGAACTCGAACGAGTCACCCCATCCCTAGCGAGAACCGTGCCGACCAGTCGGCGCGCCAGCGGGACAGCAGCGCGAATTTCTTGCGTCGACCGTTGCGCCTAGGCGCAGAGCTTGCGCGCTCAAGACGGACGGGGACGCAGCCTTAGCCCTTTGGCGCTCGGTAGTGCTCGTTTTTTGGCGCATCACGCTGGGGCATGACCTTTGCTCTGGCCCGTCTGACCATGATCGACCAGCGCATCGAGCCCACGAGTCTCGAACCGGAAACCACGCCACGTGCGGAGGGCCCCCTAGAACGGTTCGTCTACGACGACGCCATCGTTCGCAAGTTCGCTACTGCAACCACCGTCTGGGGAGCCGTAGCAACACTGGTCGGATTGTGGCTGGCGTTGATGTTGGTCGTGCCGAGCCTGAGCTTTGGCCTGCCTCAATTGACTTTCGGGCGCTTGCGCCCGCTGCACACCAACGCAGCGATCTTCGCGTTTGCTGGCAATGCGCTGTTTGCCGCCGTCTACTATTCGAGTCAGCGGTTGCTCAAAGCGCGGATGTTCTCCGACAAGCTGAGCAATTTTCACTTCTGGGGCTGGCAGGCGATTATCGTATCAGCGGCACTGACGCTGCCTTTCGGCATCACCCAGTCGAAGGAATACGCCGAACTCGAGTGGCCGATCGACATTGCCATTGCTGTCGTTTGGGTCGCTTTTGCCATCAACTTTTTCGGCACAATCGCCAAGCGACGGGAGCGCCACTTGTATGTGGCGCTGTGGTTCTACATCGCGACCATCGTCACGGTGGCGATCCTCCACATCTTCAACAACTTGGTCATCCCGGCGAGTCTCTTCAAAAGCTACTCCATTTACGCCGGCGTCCAGGATGCGTTCATGCAGTGGTGGTACGGCCACAACGCAGTCGCCTTCTTTCTGACGACCCCATTTCTGGGCTTGATGTACTACTTCTTGCCCAAGGCCGCGAATCGTCCGGTCTATTCGTACAGGCTCTCGATTCTGCATTTTTGGTCGATTGTTTTCATCTACATCTGGGCCGGCCCTCACCATCTGCACTACACGGCGCTTCCCGAATGGGCCTCGACCCTGGGCATGCTGTTCTCGTTGATGCTGTGGATGCCTTCGTGGGGCGGCATGATCAACGGTTTGCTCACGTTGCGAGGGGCGTGGGGCCGCGTGGCGGAGGATCCGATCCTCAAGTTCTTCATCGTCGGCGTCACCTTCTACGGCATGGCGACGTTCGAAGGTCCGCTGCTCAGCATCAAGAGCGTCAACGCGCTGAGCCACTACACGGACTGGACCATCGCTCACGTGCACGCAGGCGCGCTCGGCTGGAACGGCTTCATGACCTTTGGCATGTTGTACTGGCTTGCCCCCCGGCTGTTCCAGACGAAAGAGCTCTTCTCTCGCAAGCTGGCCGAAGTGCACTTTTGGATCGGCACTCTGGGGATCCTGTTTTACATCGTGGCGATCTACGCCGCTGGCGTGACACAAGGGCTAATGTGGCGTGCTTTCGACGAAACCGGGCGCCTGACGTACCCGGACTTCATCGAGACCGTCGTCCGCATTCTGCCGATGTATTGGGTACGCGTGGCAGGCGGTGGCATGTACGTCGTGGGCGTCTTGCTCTGCGGGTTCAACCTTTTCATGACGTGGCGCATGCGCCCCGCCGAGTACGCCGAGGTGATTCAAGAGGCGCCCGCGCTCAGCCGCTACTCGGGCGAAGAGCCAAGCTTCGTTCACCCCGATCACCCGACCATGGCTGGCCCTGGTCTCTACCTGCGCTACTTTTCGCGAGCCACTTGGCACCGGGCCTGGGAGCGCAAACCCCTGCGCTTCACCGTGTGGGTTACGGTGGCCGTTATCGTCGCATCCATCTTCGAAATCATTCCGACCTTCCTGGTCAAGTCGAACGTTCCGACCATTGCCAGCGTGAAGCCCTACACGCCGCTGGAGCTCTACGGTCGCGACATCTACATCGAAGAGGGTTGCTACAACTGCCACTCGCAGATGATTCGGCCAATTCGCGCCGAGACCGAACGTTACGGCGACTACTCCAAGCCAGGTGAGTTCGTCTACGACCGACCGTTTCAGTGGGGCAGCCGTCGTATCGGCCCCGATCTTGCTCGAATCGGCGGCAAATACCCGCACCTCTGGCATGTGCGGCACATGGATGACCCGAAGAGCACGACGCCTCAATCGATCATGCCCCGGTACGCGTGGTTGCTCGAGGATGCGACGGAATTCGAGCGAATCCAGGAGCGGGTCGACGTGATGGCGATGCTGGGTGTGCCTTACGGCGATGCCGTGCTGCGTGCCGAACAGATGGCGCGCGCTCAATCACGAACGATCGCGGCAGACATCTCAAGTCAGGGGGGGCCGTCAAACCTCCAAGACAAGAAGATCGTCGCGCTGATCGCCTACTTGCAGCGCATGGGGACCGACCTGGGCAAGCTCGCGAAAGAGAACCCCCAGGTCGCCCGCACCGAACCCGAAACGAGGACTCCGTGAAGCTTTCCGACGTCATGAGCAACGCAGGCTTGGCCGTCTACGCCGAGGCCGGACTGGTCCTCTTCTTGTTGGTCTTCGTCGCAGTGTCCGTGCGCCTGTTTCGCCGTGGTGTGCACGAGGAGTTTTCGGCTCTGTCGCGCCTGCCGCTCTCGGACGACTCGCCCGTCGCTCAGGAGGACCGAGCATGACCGAGCGACACGACGGGAATGCGCCCACGCCAGCCGCGGAAGCCCATGCGCCGATGGATCACCGCTACGACGGCATCGAGGAGTTCGACAACCCCATGCCCGCGTGGTGGGTCTGGACGTTCTGGGGAAGTTTCCTGTTTTCTTTGGGCTACCTGTTTCACTTTTGGATCGGCACTGGGGTCGGCGACCAGGCCTCCTATGAGGCCGAAATGGTCGATGTCCGCGCGGAAGCCGCCCAGCGCGCGTTGGGGCAAAAGGTGTCCGAAGAAGCGCTGAGCCTTGCCTTGTCAGACAAGGGCTCGGTCAGTGCTGGACGAGTTCTGTTCGAGGCCCGTTGCCAGGTTTGTCATGGGCCGCTCGCGGAAGGCCTGATCGGACCCAACCTCACGGACGACTTCTGGATTCATGGACGGGGAACGCTGTTGAACCTGCACGACGTCATCGCCGAAGGAGTCCTCGACAAGGGCATGCCGGCTTGGAGCAAGCAGCTGCAGCCGACTGAACTTCGCCAGGTCATCGCCTACGTCGGGTCCGTTCGAGGCACCCACCTCGCCGGCAAAGAGCCGCAGGGCGAACTGGTGAAGTAAACCGATGCCACCCAGCACTGAATCGCCCCAACGCAGAGCGCTGCCGACGCTCAATCTGGACGGCACGCGCCAACGTGTACGACCGAAGCTGTTCGTGGGAGTGATCTATCGACGACGTCTCGTGGTCGCATGGGGGCTCTTGACCCTGTTCGTGGCCCTGCCGTGGCTTCGGGTGGGGGGCTTACCGGCCGTGCTGCTCGACGTCGCGCAGCGGCGCTTCACGTTTTTTGGCCGTACGTTTTTGGCTACCGACGGCGTACTGTTGATGTTGGCGTTGCTCGCAACCTTCGTGAGCATCATTGCGGTGACGGCCGTCTGGGGACGCGCTTTTTGCGGCTGGGCCTGTCCTCAGACCGTCTATCTCGAGTTCGTGTTTCGCCCCATCGAGCGTCTGTTCGAAGGTGATCGCAACGCTCAACTGCGACGCGATCGGGATGGCGGCGGTGTCCGCCGTGTGGCGAAGAACCTTACCTTCGGGCTGCTCAGCGTCGTCGTCGCCAACGTCTTCCTTTCGTACTTCGTAGGCACCGATACCGTCCTTGCGTGGGTGACTCGCTCCCCTTCGCAGCACCTCCCGGGCTTTTTGGTCATGTCAGTGACCGCAGTGCTGGTGTTTGCGGACTTTGCATTCTTCCGAGAGCAAATGTGTACGGTCGCATGCCCGTACGCTCGTCTTCAATCGGTCCTGCTCGATCGCGAATCGACCGTGGTCGCCTACGACGCCAAACGCGGGGAGCCGCGAAAGAAGGGCAAACCCGTGCCCGGCGGCGGGGATTGCATCGATTGCGGCGCATGCGTGGTCGCTTGTCCCACCGGCATCGACATTCGCGATGGGCTGCAGATCGAGTGCATTGCGTGTGGTCAGTGTACGGATGCCTGCAACACCATCATGCCCAAAATCGGCAAACCGCTGCATCTGATCCGCAGCACGAGCGCGACGGAGCTCGAAGGAAAGAAGAACAGGACTTGGCGTCCGCGCGTGGTGGCTTACACGTCGCTGGTAGCACTCTTGCTGGGCGCGCTGTTCGTTGCTGCGCGCAATCCGGGTGAGTTCGACGTGACAGTCTTGCGCGGCATTGGTGCGCCTTTCGCTTTGCAACAAGGAAAAGTGCGCAACCAACTTCGGATCAAGGTCGCGAACCGCGGGCACGACGCCGCGCAATTTTCGATTGAGGTCCAGCCGACGGACGCGCATTTTCAGTCGAATTTGTCCGTCATCGCAGCCGAGAATCCACTCGTCATTGCGGGAGGCGCGAGTCGCACGACCAGCGTATTCACTGTCTCGGAACTCGGCGATTTCACCGACGGAGAGCTTCCGGTGATCGTTCGAGTGTCGCGATTGGCGCCTCATGTCGTACACGCCAGCGCTTACAAGTTGCTTGGTCCTAGCGCCGCTGGTGAGCGCCGATGACGACCGCGACCCACTCCCCTGAAGGCCGCTTCTGGCGCTGGGTGCCTGTGCTCCTCTTGGGGATTTCTCTCCTGGGCTGGAGCTTCATGGTGCTCTTGGCGGTGGACGATCCAGGCTTTTCCGTCGAGCCCGACTACTACAAGAAGTCGGCTCGTTGGGATGAGCAGACGGCACAGCGCGGTGCAAACGCTCGACTGGGTTGGCAAGTTCGTGTGCACGCGTCGGGTCCTGGGACCGTCGAATTGCAACTTCGTGGCGCACGAAGCGAGCCGCTGACCGGAGCTCGGGTGCAGGCCGAAGCCTTTGCCGTGTCCCGCGCCAGCGAGCGCCACGCCATCCAGTTTCAGGAGAACACGCCTGGTCACTATACAGCCAAGCTGCCTTCCCAGCGCCGAGGTATCTGGGAGTTTCGCACGCAAACCGACCTGCTGGGGACGCGCTTCACCGAAATCGCCAGAGCGGAATTCTCGAGATGAACGCGCTGCTCCTCGGCTCGGTCGCGGCGGCGAGTCTGCTCGGTAGCCTGCATTGCGCGGCCATGTGCGGGCCGTTCGTTGCAGTTTACGCCGGCAGCCCGGGCGCAGCCGGCGCCAGCGCCTGGGCCGGGCACGTCGCCTATCAGCTTGGACGTCTGGTGACCTATGTGAGCTTGGGCACTGCGGCGGGCGCGCTCGGATCCGCACTGAACTGGGTGTTCGATGCCGGTGGTGTCGTCGAGTTCGCTGCGATCGCTTCGAGCGCCGTCCTGATCGTCATGGGTGCGTCGGCCCTGATGCCCCCCCGCCTGCGTGCATCCAAACGCCCAACTTCGACGATCTGGCCGCGTCGACAGCTGCTGCGCCTCGGGACCTCGCCTCGAACGGTCCGCGGCGGACTCCTCGGCCTGGCCACGCCCCTGCTGCCATGCGGCTGGCTCTACGGCTTCGTCGTCGTAGCGGCGGGTAGCGGCGGAGCCTTGTCGGGTGCGCTCGTCATGGCGACGTTTTGGGCCGGCAGTGTGCCAGCCCTTCTCGGCGTGGGGTTGCTGCTGGGACGCTGGGGCGCAGGCCTGCGCGCTCGGCTGCCTCGCGTGATGGCGGTGCTCTGGATCGCGGTCGGGATCCTGGGAGTGGTCGTTCGCTCGAACGTGCACGTACACGAAGCGCGTGCAGGTGACCCCAAGGATTTCGTGCCGCCCGCGCCCTCTTGCCACGGAGGCGTCCGGTGAACGCTGTTTCGCCTCTCCCTCGGCGGACGGACAGTGCCGCTGAGCCGGGGGCATGCCTGCACTGCGGCACACCCACCAGCAGCGACTTCTGCTGCGCTGGTTGCAGTGCCGTCTACGCTCTTCTGCGAAGCAGCGGACTGGACGACTACTACGCGCTGCGCAACCGCTTGGGGGACGCGGGTCAGCCGGTGAGCGCGACGGCGGGAGACTTTGCCGACTTCGATGCGGCCACTTTTCAAGCGCTGTACTGCCGGGATGAGACGGGCGTGCGGAGGAGCGCGGAGTTCGCACTGTCGGGGCTGCATTGCGCGGCGTGCGTTTGGCTGGTGGAGCGACTGCCTCGCCTGGTGCCCGCCGTCGAAGAGGCACGCGTCGACTTTGCTCGCAGCCGGGTGCGGGTCGTTTGGCGGGCCGATGAAGCGCCGCTGAGCGACGTCGCGCGCGGGCTCGCCGATCTGGGGTACGAGCCGAGTGCACCGCGAGGCGCCGCGCAAGATGCAGCACTCCGCCGTGAGTTGCGTGGGCTTCTCATCCGTTTGGGCGTAGCCGGTGCCTGCGCCGGCAACGTCATGCTCGTCTCTTTTGCCCTCTACAGCGGCGCCGCCAGTGGAATGGATCCGGGGATGCGGCGCTTCTTCGAGCTCGGAAGCCTCGCCTTGAGCCTGCCGGCGCTCGTGGCCGGCAGCGTGTTCTTCCGCGGAGCTTGGGCTTCGCTCCGGGCGCGCACCGTCCATATGGATCTGCCGATCGCCATCGGCATCGCCGTAGGGTTTGGCTGGGGAGCCTGGGGCATTCTCACCGGCTTCCACGCAGCGTATTTCGATTCGATCACGACCCTCATCTTCTTGCTGTTGATTGGTCGCTACCTGCAACGACGACATCAATTGGGAGCGGCCGAGGCAGCAGAGCTTTTGCACAGTGTCACGCCAGCCTGGACGCGGCTCGCTCGGGGGAGCGGAGCCGAGCGCAGTTTCGAGCGTGTCGCGGCTGAAACTGTCGTCATTGGCGACGTCGTCGAGGTCCGGAGTGGCGAGGTCGTACCCATCGACGGCGTCGTCGTGAGTGGCACGTCGGCCGTCGACATGTCGCTCCTCAGCGGCGAATCGGAGCCCGTCGAGGTGACCGCGGGCTCCCCCCTCCAAGCGGGTTGCGTCAATCGAGGCGCCTCGCTCCAGGTTCGCGCGGAGTGCACGCGAGATGCGAGCCGCATCGCCGTCTTCCTGAGAGCTGCCGAACGCTCCCTGCTCGAGCGAACGCCTTTGACGACAACCGCCGACCGGGTGGCGCGAGTTTTCACCCTGTTCGTGCTGTCAGCGGCGGTCACCACGATCGCTTACTGGTGGACGAGCGGCTCCGCGCGAGCGCTCGAGAACGGCCTCGCTTTGCTGATCGTTTCTTGCCCGTGCGCGCTCGCCATGGCCACGCCCTTGGCTCTCGACGTTGCGACGAGGCAAGCCGCGCGCGCCAAGATCATCTTCTTTCGTGGCCAAGCCCTCGAGCAACTCGCTGTCCCTTCTGTTGTCGTGCTCGACAAGACCGGGACGCTGACGGAGGGCTGTCTGGGTTTGACGCGCTGGGATGGTGATGTTGGCCTCGAGGACGCCGTGCGTGCGCTCGAAGCGGTTTCCGAGCATCCGGTGGCGCGGGCACTTCGACCCCTGCCCGAGCGAGACGCCGTGGCCGTCGATCGGCCGCGCGAGGAAATGGGGCAAGGCGTGCTCGGAAGCTACTCAGGCAAGACCCTCGTCGTGGGCTCGGAGCGCTTCGTTTTGGGACACCTGAAGCAGGGAGCCACAAGCCCGAATTGGCGACGGGAAGGCCCTCACGGAGCATCGCCCCTGTTCGTGGTTTGGGGCGGAGAACTCCGTGCCATCGCCTGGCTCGTGGATCGTTTGCGACCGAACGTCGCAGCTGCGCTCGGTCGGCTGCGCGAACTCGGACACGAATTGGTCGTCCTGAGCGGCGATCATCCAGACGTCGTCAGGACGGTCGCCGATGAGCTGACCGTGCAGTATGGGCAGGGCCCGCTGTTCTTCCAAGTCGAGGGTGGAACGCCGCCAGACGGTAAGAGTGAATTCGTCGCTCGGCTCCGCGCGGCCGGACGCGCCGTCATCATGGTCGGCGACGGCGTCAATGACGCGGGCGCTCTCGCCAGCGCGAACGTGGGGGTTGCGGTGCGAGGCGCGGCCGAAGCCAGCCGCCTTTCGGCGGACGTTTTCTTGGCCGCGGGCGGCGTCGGAGACCTGGCGCAGCTCATGACCGGCGCACGGCGGTGTCTCAGGACCATCCAACGCGGCATGGCATTCTCGCTCGTTTACAACGCGATCGGCATCGGTCTCGCAGTTGCTGGGCGTTTGAATCCGTTGATCGCGGCCGTGCTCATGCCGCTCTCCTCGCTCACCGTCGTGACCCACGCCTATCGCTCGACAATGTTTACCTCCAGGAGTTCCCAGCCATGAACGTGCTCTTCGTCATCCTTCCCTTGGCCGTGCTTTTTTCGAGCCTTTCGGTACTCGCTTTCATTTGGTCTGTGCGAGACGGACAACTCGACGACCTCACGACGCCCGCCCTGCGAGTCCTGCGCGAGGATGGCGAAACGAGCGCGGATATCACCCGGCCCGTCGGCCCAATTGCAGCGTCGCGACGCGTCCTCTCGCCTCCGCCTTTTCGTGGCATTGGCTAGTCGTATACATTCGACGCATGCACGAGGGCGCTGAATCTTGCGATGCACGCAGCTCGACGCCGCTGGTTCCGACGGAAAGCGAGCTGCGCGGGTTCTTGGAGGCCGCCCCCGATGCGCTCGTTCTAGTCGATCCGAGCGGCTTGATCGTTTTCGTCAACTCGCAAACGGAGCGCTTGTTCGGCTATCCGCGCGCGGAGCTCCTGGGGGCATCGGTCGAAGTGCTCGTTCCCTTGCGCTTCCGCGGACAGCACCCCGCTCATCGCTCCGCTTACTTCTCGGATCCCAAGGTCCGTGGCATGGGCGCCGGCCTGGAACTCTGGGGTCTCCGCAAGGATGGCAGCGAGTTTCCGATCGAGATCAGCCTCAGCCCGGTTCAGACCGATCGCGGTGTCATCGTGGCGAGCTCGATCCGAGACGTCAGCGCCCGCAAACTCACGGAGGAGGCATTGCGTCAAGCAAAGGAGCGCGCGGAGCTGGTCAGCCGTGAACTGGAAGCGTTCAGCTATTCGGTCGCGCACGACCTGCGGGCACCCTTGCGCAGCATCGACGGCTTCAGCCTCGCACTTCTCGAAGACTACGCCTCCGTTCTCGATGAGGAAGGAAAGACTCACCTGCGCCGCGTCCGCAATGGCGCTCAACACATGGCTCAGCTGATCGAGAGCCTGCTACAGCTCGCTCGTGTCACCCAAAGCCCGCTCACTCGGCAACCCATCGACGTGAGCGACTTGGCCTCGACGGCCATGCGGCGGCTGCGAGAAGCCCATCCCCAGCGGCGGGTCGAATGCGAAATTCAGCCTGGTCTCGCTGATCGCGGGGACGCTCGCTTGCTTTCTATCCTGTTCGACAATCTACTCGAAAACGCCTGGAAGTTCACGGCGCAGAGCACCGATGCTCGCGTCGAATTCGGGTCCGACGAGCGCGGCGGCCAACGCTGCTATTTCATTCGAGACAACGGAGCTGGTTTCGACATGAAGTATGCGTCCAAGCTGTTCGGTGTCTTTCAGCGACTACACAACCCCAAACAGTTTCAAGGCATCGGCATCGGACTGGCCACCGTTCAGCGCATCGTCAGTCGCCATGGCGGTCGCATCTGGGCCGAAGGCGCCGTAGGAACCGGTGCGGTGTTTCATTTCACCATCGGAGAAGGTTGAATCGATGACGACCAGCGATGCGCTCCTCTTGGTCGAGGACAACGAAGGCGATGAAGCGCTCACTCTGCGGGCACTCAAGAAGCACAATATTCCGAACCCCATCGTGGTCGCTCATGATGGCGCAGAAGCGTTGGTCACGCTATTTGCAGCAGGAGGTCATTTCGAGCACGAGCTACCCCGGTTGGTGCTCTTGGATCTGAATTTGCCCAAGATCGGGGGGCTCGAGGTGCTGACCTCGATACGCGCCCATGCACGAACCCGGTGCCTGCCCGTCGTGATCCTCACCTCCTCTGCCGAAGAAAGAGATATCGAGCGTGGCTACGAACTGGGGGCCAACAGCTACGTGGTCAAGCCGGTCGATTTCGTTCAGTTCTCGGACGTCGTTCGACAGGTCGGTACCTATTGGCTCAGTCTCAACGAGCGTGGCCCGACGGCGAAGCGAGGATGATTTTGAGAATCCCATTGTCACTCTTGTTGATCGAAGACGCTGAAGCCGACGAGGCTCTGCTGTTGCGGGAACTCGGGCGCGTTTATGCGATCGATCACTGCCGAGTCGAGACGGAAAGTGAGCTGCGCGCTGCGCTGCACAGGCGCACCTGGGACATCATCGTGTCAGACTACAATCTGCCGGGCTTCGACGCCGTCGTCGCGCTCAATCTAGTCCGCCAGGCAGGCCTCGATACGCCCTTCTTGATCGCGTCGGGCACGATTGGTGAAGAAACCGCAGTCGCCGCGATGCTGGCGGGCGCGAACGACTTCGTCACCAAAGCCAATCTCAGTCGCCTTCTCCCTGCAATCGCGCGCGAGCTGGCTGAAGCCCGTGGCAGGAGCACCAGACGAGCGACCGAGCTGCAATTGCACGAAAGTCAATTGCGCTACCGGCGGATAGTCGAGACAACACGCGACGGCGTCTTCTTGCTGAATGGTGAACTCACGATCTGCTTTGCGAATCATTCGGGCCTCGAACTCATTGGGTACCCATCGTCACACATGGCCGCCTTGCCCTTCATCGATCTCGTGGCCGCGGGCTCCCGGCCCTTGGTCGAGACGCGATTGGCGGAAGTCAACCGGGGACAAGGCATCCAATGCGAAGCGGCGTTCGTCTGCGCCGACGGCACGGAACGCTGGGTTCTCCTGAACGCACAGCCACCCGACGAACAGGGCGAAATTCTGGTGTGGGCGACCGACGTCAGCCAACGTCGAAAGCTGGAAGAGCAGCTCCGCCAAGCGCAAAAAATGGAAGCCATCGGAAGTCTGGCGGGTGGCGTGGCCCACGACTTCAACAACCTTCTGTCGGTGATTTTGAGCTACAGCAACATGTTGCTCACTGATCTGCCTGCCACGGACCCGCTTCGAAGCGACATCGACGAGATTCGCCTAGCCGGCGAGCGTGCTCGGCAGCTGACGGCCCAGCTCCTTGCCTTCAGCCGTAAGCAGATGCTGGCCCCGCGCGTCGTCGACTTGAATCAGGTCGTGCGCGGCCTCGAGAAGATGCTGCGGCGCTTGCTGGGCGAGGACCTCGAACTCACCTTTCTGGCCGAAGCGAAGCCTTGGCTCATCACCGCGGATCCGGGTCAACTCGAGCAGGTCCTGATGAACCTGGTCGTCAATGCCCGCGACGCGCTACCCAAGGGGGGCAAGCTCACGATCGAAACACAAAACGTCGAACTCGATAGTGCGTACGCCGCCGCGCATCACGACGTCAGCCCCGGACAGTACGCGATGCTGGCCGTCACCGACGATGGCGTCGGCATGAATGCGGCAACGCTCGCTCGCATTTTCGAGCCATTCTTCACGACGAAAGACCAAGACAAGGGCACGGGCCTCGGGCTCTCGACCATCTACGGCATCATCAAGCAGAGCGGCGGCCACATCTGGGTCTATAGCGAACTCGACAAAGGAACGACGTTCAAAGTCTACTTGCCAAGGTCCGCAGAGGGGATCGACATGGTCTCGTCAGCGCCGCACGAGCCTCACACGCTTTATGGCAGCGAGACCATCTTGCTCGTCGAGGATGAAGAGCAAGTGCGTGTCGCCGTCCGGACGATCCTGCGGCGTCGCGGCTACAATGTGCTAGCCGCTGCCAATGGCGGCGAGGCGCTACTGATTTGTGAACAGTACCCTGCAACCATCCATCTGCTCGTCACCGACGTAGTCATGCCCCGCATGACGGGACGCGAGCTGGCTCAACGGTTGCTGACGCTGAGGCATGAAATGCGCGTCCTCTTCATGTCCGGATACACAGAGAACAGCGTGGTCCATCACGGCGTTCTCGAAGCAGGGGTGGCGTTCCTCTCCAAACCCGTGACACCCGATCCGCTGGCTCGCAAAGTTCGAGAGGTGCTGGACGCCCTGGTTGCGCCGAAGGCCTAGCTTCGTTCAACGGACGCCAAATAGCGCTTCTTCGCGTTTTTCGTGGGCGCGAAAGTCGGCGATGGCGAGCTGCAGATCGTGAAGGACTTCGTAGCGCGCGACGCCGACCTCTTCGAGCCGACCCAGTACCCCGATGAACCGATGGCTCAGCCACGAGTGCTCAGCCTCCAGAGTTTGCCAGGCGTCGACCAGCTCGCGCTCGGCGTGTTCGGCAAAGATAGCGGCAGTCGCCGGTGATTCCGATTCGAAATGCGCGGCGAGATCACAGATGAAACTTCCAAGCGAACGCGCCAATTCCGAATGCCACGCTTCGCCCGAAACCTGTCCCTCCTCGCCCTGGTTTGCAAGCAGCAGTTGGACGTCGCCGTGGAGCCGGTCGACGGCAGACATGAGTTCTCGATGCTCCAAAATCAGCGAGAATGGCCGCATTTCTTGACCCATAGATGTCAATTTTCGTTTCCTCAGCCAGCGCCGAACAGCTCGTCTTCCCTCGCCTCGTGGCGTCGGAAATCCGCGATGGCAGCCTCGAGCTCTCCCAATATCTCGTCGCGCGGGAGCTCGGCCTCTTCGATATGGTCCGTGACGGTCAGAAACTTCTGAAAGAGCGTCGGATGCTCCGCATCGAGTTCGCGCAACGCGCCAACGAGCCCTTCATCCGGATGCTCCCTGAATATCTCGTAGGTCGACCCCGACTCTGCTGCGAAATGCGATGTGAGCTTCAAGGTGAAACGGCGCAAGCTCGAGGCCAAATGTGTATCCCACATTTGATGCGGAGCCTGACCGTGAGCCAGGTCTTCCCAGCGCAAACGCGCGATCTCTTCCTCGAATGCGTCGAGTGCTTTCAAGAGTTCTCGATGCTGGAGAATCAAGGACATGGCGCGAAATTCCTCGGCATGGGCGTCACTGTGACGGGCACTGGCTTGGAAAGCGCTGACGGCGCCAGGCTGTGATTCGGTGTTCATTTTGGCAACCTCCTGCGAGCGGTCATCTCTCTGAAGAAGCTAAGGAGCAGGTTGTGTGCCAAGCGCGTTCAAGCCTCGAACGGGCGCGATCGCGAAAAGTCTGCGCCGGCGCGTCGCGGCCAGTGCTGGATCTGCGTCTTTGGGCGTTGGCGCCAGCGCCAGGGCTCTGAGGCTACACAGGAGGCGCGCGATGCGATGGCTTGTCACGGTGGCTCTGCTGGTTCACGGGCTCATACACTTGATGGGGTCCGCGAAAGCGTTTGGCCTCGTGGCACTGCCTCAGCTTCACAAACCGATCTCGAACGCCATGGGCATGGTTTGGTTGGTGGGCGCCATGCTGGTGTTCGCAGCGGCTGCTAGCTGGCACATCTGGCCACGCGGCTTTTGGGCATTGGGCCTGCTTGCGGCCATCGTTTCACAGCTTGCGATCTCCAGTGCGTGGCCCGACGCGAAGTTCGGCACCATCGCCAACGTGCTGTTGCTGATCGCGAGCACGATTGGTTTCTTCATGTACGGGCCAACCAGCTTGCATGCGCAATTCGTGCGTGACAGCAGCCCTCGATCCACTTCCGCGGCAAACCTGGTGACGGAGGCAGACCTCGATCCGCTTCCGGAACCAGCGAAGCGGTATCTACGCGCGGTGGGCGTGGGTGGGCAGCGCCACCAAGGCCGGCCTAGCC
>Ga0209181_10004233_pt1 | contig 21532 bp, 16 predicted proteins | sample MAT05_FD_187208 | JGI IMG/M metagenome (GOLD analysis project Ga0209181, IMG submission 187208) | Freshwater microbial communities from Lake Fryxell liftoff mats and glacier meltwater in Antarctica - MAT-05 (SPAdes) (version 2) | ecosystem: Environmental > Aquatic > Freshwater > Ice > Liftoff... | reverse complement strand
GGCTACGTAGATAGGAGCATCTTCGTAATTGATTGCCTCCATCAACAAATTGATGAATGCCAACGACTCGTTCACCGAATTGGGATCTGTGCTATCCTTAAAGCGGAACAACTCTTCAAACTGATCCACTAAAACTAGGTAATTGATATCTGCGGATCGTCTTGATTGTTGAATAGCCTCTACCAAGCCGAGTGAACTGCTTCGAAGTAAAGTGGAAACAATGGTTCGCTTAATCTTTTTGTCTTCGGTATCTGCTAGATTATAATCTCGTGCAGTTTTCAGCAATGCTTCTGAAAGATTGTCAATTGGCGCTGATCCGGGGCGGGTAACGATAACCTCCCAGTTGGGGCTCGCGTCTGTAAGAAAGCCTCCATATAAAATGGGCATGACCCCACAGTAGATGAAAGAAGACTTACCACTTCCTGAAGGGCCGATGACGCCAACAAATCGGTTTTTTGAAAGCTTCAGAAGTACTTCATCGCTTTGTCCTTCGCGACCAAAAAAGAGATGACTCTCTTCAATTTTGAACGGTCTCAAGCCAGGGAAGGGATTGCTTTGAATCTCTACACTGGCGGAGTTTTCGGATGTTTCGTCTTCTAGCTGACTCATAAGATTAGGTGTTTAAAGTGATCTCAAATTCTTTACTATTTTGTTTCTCAAAATTATCCCCCCACTTCCTGCAAAAAGTTCTTAATGGTTTCAATCGTTCGGGTACTATCTGCTGGAATGACGGTCATATTTTGATTTTTGTATGCATCTAAATTGCCCAGGCCTACTAACGCTTTGCCTTGGATAGGTTTTTTTCGCCCAAAGCCAGGTGCTTTAAGTAGGTCCAGCACTTTCATGCGCACCCACTGGTCGTTTACCTTTCCTTTAAAAATAATTGCCCCGTCAAAATTTCTCAAATTTTCGATATGATGTTTGCGCACATCCAATAATTCGCCCTCGAAAGCGGGTGATAAAACTTTAAACCCCGATTTTTCAATTGCTTCTTGAATGGGCTTTATTTCTTCCTTATCCATTTTATCGTGTACCAAGTAAATAGATTTACCCCCTGTTTCGTCTGTATCCTTCCGTTGCAGCGAATCCAAAAGTTCTTCTCGCACGATGTTCTTGAAATCTTCCAACGGGTTTTGAAGAATCTCTGCACCTTCCTGCGCTTCCGCATCGCGTTTCAATGTTTCAATGAATGATTTCTGTCGGTCGCTGGCACTTTTCAAATTTTGGCTGATCCAAATGAGGCGAGAAAAATCTTGGCGATTCAATTTCTTGTCGTGTGCACATTCGCCAGCTAATTTGTTCTCCATATCTACCATGGAGCGGTCGCCCCCCTCCGGAATTTGACCGTAGGAGTTGCCTATTAAATGAATAGACATGGAGCATTCCTCCAAATCTTTTTTTACCGCGCGTTCAATCTCATCCGCTCGCGTGGGCAGTGTATGGTTGGGCAACACGATATACCCATGGCGAACCAATTCGCGCTTGATGATATTGCGCTGAATAGCTAAGTCGTGACCCGTCTCGGCTAGATAAATAGTTTTTCGTTTGTAAATGTTTTTTACCTCTGCTTGGGTGCCTTCCTTTAAAAGAATCAGTGCTTCGTGGATGTCATAAGCAAGGTCAACCATTTTCATCCAGTACTGCTTTTCTGCTTCTGGGCTAAAAAAGTCTAGGTATTCTTTCATGCTACCTGTTTCATCATCCAACTGATACATTTCGTATCCTATTGAGTCGCGCAGGCGGGGTGGCTGTTCTTGTAATGTGAGTGGTGCTTTCATCACCTTAAAGAACCGGTTTGCCTTCGATCCGGCAGTAGATTTGTAGAATGCTTCGACTAGGTCTAAACATCTACCCGATTGCGCAAATTCTTTGGTGAGTATAGACACCAATATAGCGGCATTGTCCAATGCCGGAGCCGTGGCAGTGTCAAATTCGGATTTGATTACAATATTGGGCTTAGTGCCCAGTACTTGTAGTAACATCAGTTCCAAAAACTTTTTAAATTGAGTGACCCATCCTTGTTCACTTTTTTTAGCTACTTCGTTATCCTTTTCCGCATAGGTAACTAACACATCAATTTCAAAGGGCATAGCAATAATTATTTAGTTAACGAGTTCTTTACTTTCGGTTATGTTTTCGATTAAGCCTTGTGCCAAATCATGATGAATGGCCATCACAAAATAGAAGTCGATTAGATTGATTTTGAAAATGACCGCACGCCCAGTAGCCTCTGCTTCGGTAACAGCTGGCGTAGGCCCTTCCTGAAAAAGATCGCCAAAGACGTTTCCTTGCTTCAGCACTTGCACCACTTCGTTGTTGTTTTTTAGCGTCACGTCTCCAAATGCCTGAATGAGAATCGGATTTTCTCCCGGCTGAATAACGAGTTTGTCGCGGTCGTTTAACGTAATAGGATTGATCTTATCGGCCAAGTCGCTCAATATTCTTCCGCTGATGTTTTTAAAAATCGGAAGTTTTTTGATCAGCATTACCATTTCAATTCCTAAAAAGAACCCGTCATCCAGTCCGTCTAAAAGTTGATTATTTTCAATAGCCGAATCGATGTATTTCTTGTCTTTGTAGGGAAGCCTTGCAGAGACGGTTTGGTAGGCTGCCTTGTCTTTGTTGAACACTACCCAAGCGGCTGTCTCTTGAAGCAACTTGTCACGATTGAACATTTGGCTAATTAGCCCACGGCTTACCCTAAAATCAGGGATGTAGGCAGTAGAGTGGGTGGCACACACTTTAGTCCACCGGTTATTGTAGTTAAAGTCCCTATTTAATATGTAGTTGATTGTTTGTATTGGATTGTAGGTTTCGCGAGGAAAGTAAGTTTGCAGCTTTTCTAGTTTGTCTTTGACAGAACTGTCATCCAGCAACGGTATCAACTTTGGTTTGAGATCTTGCTCAACAAATAAATCCAACAGTTCAAGTGCATATTGGATACTATCGGGCGACCCTAGCTCAACGTTGGTCTTAACCAATTGGACAGATTCCGGTTCGTATAGCAATGAGAGCAACAAAGTCAAGTGCTCGTAGTTCTCGAGAATCTCTTCGCGGAGAGCGTCTTTGACCAGCAGAAAATATTCTTGATCAGGCAACTCATCCAAGGCTGCTAGGTTCCAGAGGGTCTTGGACATTTCCACATCCAATAATTCTTTCACATCCAGTGTTTCGCGCCCTCTTGCCCGGTAATTAATAAGACGTAGTGAATACAATATTTGTCGTACTATTCTTTTGTCAGGATAATCTATTTTCTTCCACAACAATTTCATACCTTCCTGTCCACCGATGTGCCCTGTGATCTGAATTAACTTCAGCATCACTAATTCGGTTTGACCCGACTTATGGAAAGCCGTTTCGAGATAGGGCAGAACTGGTTCGCCTGCTTCTTTCAAAGCTGATGATGCTTGATGAGAAAAAATAGGAGATGAGAGTAAATCGATCAGCACGCCCCAGGTCTCCGGCCGTTTTACCTTGCGGGCGGTGAGCAATGCTTCCGAACGAACTTTCGAATCTGCATCGCGTAGCAATTCAAGTAGAATGAAAATTGTCTTTTGGTTGGTAATCTTGCGGAGCAGTTTCGCCCCAAGGATCCGATCGGCTTGTTTGGGTGACTTACACAGCTTCATGAGTTTATCAACCGAAATGGAGAGGAAGTCGCTATCCTCCGAAGCACCTAGTGCTTGAGAGGCAAGTCCTTTTATCTCATTGTTCTCAGCGACAAGCCCTAATTCTTGAATTTTATCAGTAGCAAATTGGCGAACTTTTTTAATCTTACTATCAGCCAGCTGCAGAAGTGAGGATTCAAACAAAGCAGGCTCTAACTTCTCCATCAGTTTCAACCCGTAAACAACCTTTTCTTCCGCGGTGCTTCTCACTTCTTTTTCAAGCACGCTATCCATGGTGTATTCTCTGACCACATCTTTTTCTATGGCAGATTTATTTTTGATGAGAGAAGATTGAAGCGTATGCCGGTAGCCCACATACATACGGCTTGTTACCCAGTACCATATAACCAGTACGGGGATCGTAAAAGCCGTGACGGTGAGTAAATTGAAAATATCAACGGAGTTAATTAATACAATCAGCCCCCCCGCTACAGTACTCGCCAAGGCCATTACAATCCCCTCAATTTTTGTTTGGGCATCAATCTTTATTTCCTTGTCGATCGGCACATAGTAGAACTTGAATGTAGGATTGTCAATGGCATCTTTTAGCGAGTTAAGTAACAGTTTTCCCATGGCAATGGCGATGAAAAAATAAATGACAGAACTCTGACCGGTGACCAATGGATCGTAACCGAAAAAGAAGCCTAATCCTAAAGCAGCCACCGTAAACAGAATCAGTAGCAACGGATTGATCAAAAGAGAAACCTTTAATCCATAATTTTGATTGATGTAGTCAGTTACGAATGTGGTAAACAAAAAACTAAAAATGACCACCGTTGCCTCGAAAAAGCTTAGGAAATACGGAAGGGACTCATTATCAAATTGAACGGTAGAAATATTAAAAAAGGAATAATCCACAAACCGCAATGCTATTGTCGAGATGATGATGAACATCGACATGGTAATAATATACTTGTTGCCAAAGAACTGGCCAAAAGAAAGTTTTTTGATTTCCTTTTCAGATTTTACAACCAATTTTTCTTGCGTCAGGTACTGATTGGATAGCCTAATAAAAAGAATTAGAAACACGACAATGCTTCCCAAACCGATGATGAACAGCGAAGTGACGGGTACCCCTGCTGCGAGAATAACAGGAACGGCAAAAAAAGCTAAGATTTGCGCAATGGTAGTTCCGATATCGACACTGCCCACAAGCCGCTTGGCAACCCGCACATTGAACATACGAGCGAATGCCCCCCAAAACACCAACTGGGTAATGAACGTAAAGGGAAGCACCAGCATAAATCCAAAGCGATAAAGCTGGTTTACATCGGTTACAAAGAATTCACCAAATTCAATGGTAGCGGTCAACGCTATTACCAACACTAAGTTGAACACAGCCAGCGTTTTGAAGGCCACTTTGCCTTGAAGAAAATTGTAAAGAAGGGTGGCAATGATACCAAATACGCCCGAATAAAAGATGGCAACCGGTAAATCATCTTTTTCGCTGTAAAAATTCAGGAATAAGGTCTGTGAGGCAACCGCGATTGTTGCCATGAAAAGCCCCATAAAAAAACTGATGGCAAGCAGCAACCCAACTGGACCGGTTTCTTCTGGCTCCACATCGAGCATATTCCAGAATCGCTTCATTATAAGTTTTAGGTTTAGACTGTAATTAAAATACATTTATCGAAAAATCCTACGTCTTGCCTTATTTTATTAAAGCTTTTATGTGTTGAGATGCAACCAGTTGGCTATTGTGCCTTGCCCCCCAGCCTAACATTTTAGTAGGAAATATGGGGCATGTAGTTTTTTTGGCACAATAATTATTTTTGCGAACTCAGAGTACACTTTATTTGCAATCTTCAATTAATTTTTATGCTTTAGTAATATGCTCAAGAAACTATTTGCCAATGCCGTTTTAATAATTGCGTTAACTGATTTTCAATTAGTTGCACAGGCTGACAAAACATTGCCCGAAGCCCAGCGGCTTTTCGCTGTAAAAAACTACGAGCAAGCTATTCCAAAGTTCTTGGAGGCTTTTCAGGCAGGCGTGCAAGATCCTCAGGCTTTTTACCAAGCAGGAATTTGCTATAGAAATTCGGTGACTACCGATGAGCAGATAAAAGGCATTTCCTTTCTGGAAAAGGCTATTGCCGGCAAAAAAGATATAGTTCCAGGTGCTACCTATGAATTAGGCGTATTGTACCTCAAGAACGAGCAGTTGAACAAGGCGGCTGAAGCTTTCGCAAAATATAAAGAGCTTGTTAAGTTGGACAAAAAAGCAACTGCCCAGGCTGATCTTGCGCTGGCGTCTAGCCGGAATGCCATGGCACTGATGTCGGTTCCGAGGAACTTTACCGTTCATAGTTTTCCCGGTTCTGTAAACACGAAATATACCGAGTATAATCCAGTAGTATCAGCGGATGAAAGTGTGCTGGCATTTACAGCATTGCGCCCCAACACAGGTCGAACTCGGTCCGGAGATAAGTTTATTGAGGAGATTTATGTTTCCTACAACAAATCTGGAAACTGGAGTGAGCCTCAGGTAGTGCCGATTGCATCTGAATACAATGTAGGCACAGCTGGGATGTCTGCCGATGGACAGAAGATGGCGGTTTACATGGGAGGAAATGCGGATCAGGGCAATCTTTTTCAGGTAACTAAGTCGGGGGATAGCTGGTCAAAGCCGTCTATTTTGGCGAATACTATCAATTCTCAAGGACTTGAGTCTACTTGCAGCCTTACTCCGGATGGTAAAACAATCTATTTTGCTAGTGATCGGCCCGGAGGAAAAGGTGGCTTGGATATTTGGAAAATTGAAATGAAAGCGGCCGGTGTTTGGAGCCCACCTGTGAACTTGGGAGCGGAGATCAATACGAAGGACAACGAAGATGCTCCATTTATCCACCCTGATCAGAAGACATTATTCTTTACATCGGATGGCCACGACACGATGGGCGGACGCGATATTTTTAAGTCGACATTGATTAATGGAAAATGGACAAGTCCTGAAAATATGGGCTATCCGGTCAATACTACTTGCAACGATAATTATTTTACGCTTCTAGCGGATGGCAAGCGGGCTTATTTTTCATCCGATCGAAAAGGCGGACAAGGTGCGCAGGACATTTACTATTTGGACATGCCTGAGAATGCGATGACCATTCCACTCACCATGGTGAAAGGAAAAGTACTGAATGGAGAGACGGGCAAACCAATGAAAACCAAAATGTATGTCATTGACTTGGAGACGAAGAAAGAGCTTGAGTTTGTTTATAACCCTAACCCGAACACCGGAGAATACCTTATCATTTTGCCTCCTTCCAAAAATTACGACATCGTGATCGAATCAGAAGGATTTTTGCCGTACACCCTAAATGTAAACATCCCCAATCAAACCTACTTCTATGAGTTGTACCAGCAGATTACCCTGAAGACCATCAAGCAATTTGACGTTACTGTAGGGCAAGAAGTAGAAGTGAGAAATGCCTTTTATGATACTGATCGAGATGTAAAAACCGAGCTCCGAAAATCAAATGAAGCAAAGTTGGTGCAGACCGATAAAGTTGATGTGTACGATATGATGCTTGACTTGATGGCTTCCGCTGATAAAGAAGGAATAGAATATTTGACTGGTCTGATCGAACATACGGATCCCGTTGATGGTGTAAATTTCAATGAAAAGGAAAATTCAAAAATCGAAGTAGCCAAGCGCACCTATTACTTTGACGAGAGTGACGAAAGCAAATTCGAGCAAAAGCAGGTGGAGGGAAAAACAATTTTTTCTTTGCCCACTATGAATATCACAGAGGAAACGAAAAATGGAAAGTTGGCAGTTGTATCTTCACCAGTTGATAAGGCGGCTCTTTCTAAAAACATAAAAGTATTTTTCGATCAAGGAAAAAGCGATCTCAAGCAGCAGTTCAATGCAGGGCTAGATGGCATCTTGCAAACCCTAGGACAACAAAAAGAACTTGGAGTCGAAATCTCCGGATTTGCTTCTGCCGAAGGTAGTGAAGAAGCAAATCGTGAACTATCCAACAAAAGAGCGATTGCCGTTCTAGATTATCTTAACCATCGAGGAGTTGTACGCAGAAGGATTGTCGCCAAAGGCTACGGTGCTTCAAAAGATCAACAGGCATCAAAGGAAGAGGGCAGAAGGGTGGAGGTTCGAATAGTTGAGTTAAAATAGAGGGCATTTCTAATATCTGAAATTTGATGTCAGACTGAGCCTATTTTATGTCAGACTGAGCCTGTCGAAGTCTACGTTTCGATAAGCTCTATGTGACAGGTTTTTTGAGATACCTTAGATTTACTTCTGTTGGTGATAAAAGATTAACGAACTATCTCCATAACTCAAAAAACGATAATCATTGCCGAGCGCTTCAGCATAGATTTGCTTCCAATTTTCTCCAACCATCGCTGCAATTAGCAACATGAGTGTAGAACCGGGTTGGTGGAAGTTGGTGATCAGTGCATCTACCGTTCTAATTTGGTATCCCGGAAAAATATAAATAGAGGTTTCACCTTGTAGTTCACTTTCGCCATCCCGTTGTAGTTTGTGCAGCACGTTCTGAAACGATTGTTCTCTAGAAATAGTTGACAGCGATTCATCGTACTGATACGGCTCTTCTTGGGAGATGATAAACGCTGCGTCCGGTTGCTGTTGTAGTTTTACACCGTACCAGAATAGACTTTCTAACGTGCGAAGCGAAGTTGTTCCTACCGCAATTACTTTCCCCTTCCGCTGAATCAAGTTTTCGATGTTCTTTTTAGTAATGATCATTTGTTCAGCGTGCATTTCATGCTCTACTGCATTCTCCACTTTCACAGGCTGAAAGGTTCCCGCGCTTACATGCAGCGTTAAAAAGTCCGTGCTGATTCCTTTGGCTTTCAACGTATTGAAAACACGCTCTGTAAAATGCAGCCCCGCTGTTGGTGCGGCAACAGCTCCTTCATTGGTTGAGTAAATGGTTTGATACCTTTCCTTATCGCTTGCTTCAACTTCTCGCTTGAGATAAGGGGGCAGCGGAACGGCTCCCATTTTACCGATTACTTCTGCAAAAGTGATTTGTTGCGGTTCCCAATTGAATTCAACGATCGAATTAGCGCGATCCAGAAATGTTGCTTGCAGTTCTACGCCATTTGTATATTTTTTCAAAACAGAATTTTCGTTCCATCTTTTAGCATTGCCAACCGACACATGCCATTGGCAGGAACTGACCGCTTCCATCGAAACAGATACAAGCGAAGAGGGCGCAACAGGGTTTAGAAGAAAGACCTCAATTTCAGCGCCCGTTTCCTTTTTGAAAAGCACCCGGGCAGGAATAACTTTTGTGTTGTTAAAAACAAGTAGTGAATCTGAAGGAAGAAATGTGTCCAGTTCGGTAAACTTTGAGTGGGTAATTTTTCCGTCTTGAAAAACGAGCAATTTTGATTGGTCTCTTTCCGGCAGCGGAAACAGGGCAATTCTTTCTGGGGGAAGATGGTACTTAAACTCATTGATGTCCACTACTTTTTTCATGCTGGCCAAAGTTACAAGTTGTTTCCAACCGATCGGGCAAAGTTAGGGCTGACGCATGTTATTTTTAAATCACACAGGCACATAGAAAACGCACGTATTTTAGTATTCCTATGGAAGCTATGTGCCTATGTTGTTTATTATTTACACTAGTTTGGCACTTTTGAGAATTAGACGCATCAGCCTTACGGGCAAAGTCCTTGTGATTTTGTTATTTGATTTTAAAGACGGACTTTAACTGATCAATTCAGAAACCGATGGCATTTCGTACGAGCATCCATAAAAAATCTTTTCAATTTAACTTCGATGCACGTACCTCCAGGGGCCCGATGAAAAATAGATCGGCTTGGTTTATAAAATTGTGGGATGAAAGCCGGCCGGATATCTTCGGATTGGGCGAATGCGCACCGTTGGACGGATTGAGCCAAGAAGTCCTATTAATGGATGAACAATTGGCCGAATGGGAAACAAAAGTTAATAATCTGTCGGGGCAGGTTTTATTGGACGAAATTGATTCGCTGGATAAAGTCCACTCGTTTTTAACCAACCATTCGTTGCTGTCAAATTTTTCGTCTATCCTTTTCGGAATAGAAACTGCCTTTCTCGATTTGGCGAATGGGGGGACTCGTACCATCTTCAAAACCGGTTTCTTGACGGGCACACCTATCCCAATTAACGGACTAATATGGATTGGCGGGCTCGATTATATGCTGCAACAAATCGACATCAAGATAAAAGACGGTTTTCGATGCATCAAAATTAAAGTCGGAAGCTTGAATTTTGAGAAGGAGTGCGATATACTCCAGTACATCAGAAGGAAATATTACAGAGAGGACATTGTCATTCGCTTGGACGCGAACGGTGCTTTTAAAACGGACGAGGCAATGTTTAAATTAATGGACATGTCGCGCTATGTCGTTCATTCAATCGAACAGCCCATTAAACCAGGGTTGCCCGAAATGGAGATGCTTTGCCGTCAATCACCAATACCTATTGCGCTAGATGAAGAGTTGATCGGAATTGCGCCAGAGGCTAGGGGAGAATTGCTAAAAAAATTAAAGCCAACCTACATCATTTTAAAGCCGTCTCTGCACGGTGGGTTTCTCGCTTGCCGCGAATGGATTGAACTGGCAAATGAACTGAAGATTGGCTGGTGGATAACGTCCGCATTAGAGTCTGCCGTTGGGCTAAATGCCATTGCCCAATTTACTTCGCTCTACAAAACTGAGTTGCCGCAGGGCTTGGGTACAGGAATGATTTATGAAAATAATTTCGGTTCTCCGCTGACGATAAACAAAGGGCAACTCACTTATGATCAAAAAGTTAAGTGGGATTTGTCGCCTCTCTTTCCGGCTATTGAAACGACCGGCTTCGAGGAAATAAACTAACTTTTTTAGTTTTTATTTGCATTTGCTAAATAATGTAGCTTATTTCACTAAAAATATTAGTGATGGAGTCAAAAAAGCTGCGATTGAAGAGTAAAAAATTAGAGTCCGGTAAGTACCAAGTCGGTTTTACTACAGAAGGAATTAAACCCAACTTTTATGGTTATTTATTGGCCGAACCAAGCACTCCTTTGCAGGAAGTTGTGGCAAAGATCAAGCGGCATGTGGAACGAATGGCAAACCGCCCACGCTACTTTCAACAAAATCTATTTTCATTGGGCAATCGGCAAGTCAACGCTGGGAAAATCTTAATCTTTGAAAAATAAGCAATGGTAAACCTATGGTAAATCTAAACGAGAACATGCGAAGTCTGCGCAAGCGGTTGAAGCTTACGCAAGATCAATTTGCCGCGAAGTTAGATATTAAGCGGTCTTTGCTGGGCGCTTATGAGGAAGGCCGGGCAGAGCCTAAATTGGAACTGCTTCAAAAGATAGCAGAGGTATTTGACGTTTCGGTTGATGATTTGATTGGAAAAGATCTTTCCGTTCCCGGAAGTGAAACCAAGAGTCCTATAATGAGCGTTTCTGCTAGATCAAAAGAGATTCTGGTCGTCACGGCAGATTCTAGTGGCAAGGACAATATTGAACTCGTTCCGATTAAAGCAGCCGCGGGCTATTTAAATGGCTATGCAGATGCGGAATACGTAAAAGAACTTCCCAAGTTTCAACTGCCCATCCTCAAGCAGGGCACATACCGGGCTTTTGAGATCAACGGTGACTCCATGTTGCCCTTGCTTCCCGGAACGATTGTCATTGGCGAGCACGTAGAAGACATAAAAAATATAAAAAGCGGCAAGACGTATGTGCTGGTTTCACAGCGGGAAGGAGTAGTGTATAAGCGTGTGTTCAATTACTTGAATGAAAGCGGTAAGTTATTTCTTGTGTCAGACAATCGGCACTACTCGCCTTATCAAGTGGATGGAAATGAGATCATGGAAGCGTGGTCTGCGAAGGCATACATCAGCGTTCAGTTCCCGGATGTGGATAGCAAACAGGATGTCTCTGTTGAAGAGCTTGCAGGCGTGGTGTTGGACTTACAGAAGGAGATATTCAAACTAAAATCGGAAAAGAAGAAAGACAATTAACTTAGCGGTTGCCAAGATCTGTTTTCCAGTGGTTCGTGTGCACGCGGCCACGGGGGCAGTGAGGGTTTACTAATTTGTGATTTGTGATTTACGAAGTTTGATTTACAATAAGCGAAGTGGATATTGAGCGATTGATTTTACCAGTTGCCGTTTCAGTAAACACTTTTACAAATTCAACAGAGCGGGGTATTTCATATTTGAACAGCGATTTTTTTAAATTCTCTCGTAGCTGCGATTGTTGATCGGGTGTTAGAAAGCCTTCTACTATCAATGTTACTGCCTGACCCAACATTGAATCGGGAAGCCCGGCAATAAAAAACCGATTTTGAATTTGAAGCTCGGAAAAGAGTTTTGATATTTTTTCCTCTGTTCTTTCTGGAAACACCTTAACACCTCCGGAGTTGATAACGTTGTCCCATCGGCCAAGCCACAAAAACTCTTCTGGACTTCTGAACTCAACTACATCATTGGTAACTATTTCTTCGACTAAATAAGGCGCTTTTATACACAAGCAACCTCGTTCGTCTTGTCGAACTACAATCCTTGGCAATGCCTTAAAGTAGTCTGTCAGATCAGAGCCGTTGAGTTTTTTCAGCGCGATGTGAGAAATGGTTTCAGTCATTCCGTAGGTTTCGTAAAACGTGCAAGAGTAGTTTCTTAACGCCTTCTTTGTAACCAGATCCAACGGTGCGCCACCAATTAAAATCGTTTTGAGTTGATTGAACCATCCAGCCTGCGGTGAATCAAGAATACTTTTGACTTGATACGGCACGAGCGCGGCAAAGTCAACGGATGACTTGGTGTTGACAAATTCAAATGGGTTAGCGCTTGGCTCAACAACAACCATATTCATCCCCACTTCCATGCTTCGCACTAACATCATCATGCCAGCGATATAACCAGTGTCCAGACATACGAGCGATGTTTGGCCGGCTTGAAGCTCAAGTGCCTGAGCAGTGGCCATGGCGCTAGCGATCATACTTTTCCGGTCAAGGAAAATTCTTTTGGGTACCCCAGTTGAACCGGAGGTTTGAATTTCAAATGAAAGCTGACCAGCCATCCAATTTCGGCAAAAGGAAATAGTTTTCGCCTCTAGTAAATTGATGTCACTCACCTCGGGAAGGTTTGACAGTTGGTAAATTTTGGTACCGATTTGAAGCGATAAACTCATCTTTCAATCAGCTGAGATTTTACTAAATCAATTTCATTGGACACATCAATTTGAAGACCCACGCTTTCTATTTTTTTGAGCAGGGATTGTAAGAAAGCCTGGTGCTGCGATGTGCTTGGGAAAGAAGGCCTGTGCGCCAATGACGCACGAATATCACTCCACGTTTCTAAAAAACCCAAAGTCGGTTTATCAAAATATCGTTCACCAAACTTTTGCCAAATATATTCTTCTGCTTCCGCGGTAGGATGAATTCTGTCTTGTTTATAAAATCGATAATCACGTAAATCATCCATCATTATTTCGTAGGATGGAAAGTAGTCCACGCCAAATTCTGCAACCGCACGGTGGCAAAACAACCGAAGCGCAGATTTGCTAACGGCATTCAGTTCAAGGGTGTCTTTCACATGTCTGACCGGGCTAACCGTCAAAATAATTTTGATCAACGGGTTGACAGACCTTATTAATTCATAAATTTCCCGAAACGAGGCAAGCATCACCTCTTGCGTTAACAGCCATTTCGAAAAATGAGTTGCTGGAATTTTGTGACAATTTGCCACTAACTGATCTGTATCTTTTTTACGAAAAGCCCAAGCGGTTCCGTACGTGACAATCAGTCGGTTTGCTGACTTGATAAATTGATTTACCTTATTGATTGAAACAGCAATTTGATCTTCTAGCTCCGTTTTTTCTAAGGCAGAAAATAGGGAGTGAAATTGATGATGATAGTGAACATCTTGATGAGTAACATAGCCTTGATTGTCAGGCATTCTATTTTGGATGGCGAGCGTTAACAACTCATGGATAGAGACGGGATTGTAGATTGTTCCAAATGGATTTACCAACGCATTGAATTTGTTAATTTTTAACTGGTCTCCGATCGCCTGAGAGAAGCAAGACCCAATCGTCAATATCGAATCTTTTTGATTGATTTTTTCCTGCGAAGGAGTGACCTGTAAATCGGTCTTCCATGGATTCATATTTCAGAATAGATTTCTTGGTGCGTTCGCCATTTTACGATCAAAAGTATCTATTTTTAGGTTTCAAAAAAGAATCGAGTACTATGCTTTCACAAAAAGAAATTGAGAAAATACCTACTCAAATTTTTAAAACATCTGAACAGGCCTCCGTTTTTGTGGCCAACGAAATTGCCAATCTGATAAAAGCTAAACAAAGCGAGGGCAAACCCTGCGTATTGGGTCTTGCCACCGGGTCAACTCCTACACGCGTCTATGGCGAGTTAATCGCTTTACATAAGAAGGGCTTGAGCTTTAAAAATGTTCATACGTTCAATTTGGATGAATATTATCCAATGCTCCCCAACTCGTTGCAGAGTTATGTTCGTTTTATGAACGAACATCTGTTCAATGAAATAGATATTCCGAAAGAGAACATTCATATCCCCGATGGTACGCTGGCAAAAGACAAAGTAGCTGAATTCTGTAAAGCCTATGATGCCAAGATTGTCTCCTTAGGTGGAATTGATCTACAAGTCTTGGGTGTTGGACGGACCGGGCACATTGGTTTCAACGAACCGGGTTCTTCGGAGCGATCTGCCACTCGGCTAATCACGTTAGATCAAGTGACACGCATTGATGCAGCCAGTGATTTTTTTGGTGAGGAGAATGTTCCCACCAAGGCGATTACGATGGGCGTTGGCAGCATTTTGCAATCGAAGCGGGTAATCATGATGGCCTGGGGCGAAGGCAAGGGCGCGATTGTAAAGAAGGCTGTTGAAGGAACTGTTACCGATCAGATACCGTCCACGTTTTTGCAGAAACATTCCAATGCGGTTGTAATCTTAGATGAAGCAGCATCTTCTCAGCTTACGGTTGTAAATACACCTTGGTTGGTAGACAATTGTGATTGGGACGAAAAGTCAATTAGAAAGTCCATTGTGTGGTTATGTCAGCAGATGAAAAAACCAATCCTAAAGCTTACGAATCATGATTACATGGAACACGGCATGGGTGACATCCTCACTGAGTTTGGTTCAGCCTATCAAGTAAACATCAAAGTATTCAATCAACTTCAGCACACCATCACCGGCTGGCCTGGAGGCAAGCCCAATGCAGATGATACCAATCGACCCGAGCGGGCGAAGCCATTTCCAAAAAAAGTTATCATTTTTAGTCCACACCCTGATGATGATGTAATCTCAATGGGTGGAACATTCATCCGGCTAGTTGATCAAGGGCATGAAGTGCATGTGGCCTACCAAACTTCGGGTAATATTGCGGTGTTTGATGACGATGCCATTCGATTCGCTGATTTTGTACGCGACTTTAATTTGTCTTTTAGATTGAGCAAAGCCGATGGTGAGAACTTTTACAATAAAATCGTGAAAGACATCAAAGAAAAAAAGCCGGGCGACATCGATAGCGCAGAGGTGATGAAAATAAAGGGAATGATCAGAAGGGGAGAAGCAAAAGCTGGCTGTCGTTACACTGGCATTCCCGATTCACAGGCTCATTTTTTGGACATGCCCTTCTATGAAACGGGCGCAGTAAAAAAGAAGCCGTTGGGCGAGAAGGATATTCAACTCATTGTTGATTTGATCGAACAGATTAAGCCCGATCAGATATATGCTGCGGGAGATTTGTCGGATCCTCATGGCACGCATCGCGTTTGTTTGGCGGCAATCTATCAAGCCGTAGATCGGCTGAAGAAAAATGACTGGATGAAAAATTGCTACCTGTGGCTGTATCGAGGAGCTTGGCAAGAATGGGATATTGATCAGATAGAAATGGCGGTGCCACTCAGCCCCGATGAGCTCATGCGCAAGCGCAGAGCGGTGTTCAAACATCAATCACAAAAGGACAGTGCGGTTTTTCCCGGCAATGACAAGCGAGAGTTTTGGGTGCGGGCAGAAGATCGAAATCATGCTACCGCACAAGGTTACAATGAATTGGGCTTGGCCGAGTATGAGGCTATGGAAGCGTTTGTCCGTTATCACTTTTAATCGATGGGAAATCTTCATTTAGTTTCGTGGAATGTGAACGGCATTCGTGCGATCGTCAAGAAGGGTTTTGTTGAGAATGTACACGCGATGAATCCAGATGTAATCTGTTTGCAAGAAACAAAAGCTGCGAAAGAAGAGACATTGTTAGCATTGGAACTATTGCCTCAATACAAGTCATTCGCAAATTGGTCAAAAGCAAGAAAGGGTTACTCGGGAACTGCAATCTTAACAAAAGAAGAACCCGTTTCAGTTACCTACGATATTGGTATGGAAGAATTTGATCAAGAAGGTAGAGTTACAACGGTCGAATACACAAACTTTTTTTTGGTTACAGTTTACACACCGAATTCCGGATCAGAATTGGCTCGCCTTGAATATCGCCAGTCATGGGATGATTCTTTTCGTGACTACGTGTTATGGCTAAATAAGCGCAAGCCAGTGATCACGTGTGGTGATTTTAATGTTGCACACCAAGCAATTGACCTATCTCGACCCAAGGAAAATTATAATAAATCGGCTGGTTATACCCAACAAGAGATTGATGGATTTAGTAAATTAATCGATGCTGGGTTTGTGGATACCTTTCGCCATTTCTATCCACAAGAACAAAAATTTTCTTATTGGAATCAGATATTTAGTGGTCGAGAGAAAAATATTGGCTGGCGGATTGATCATTTTTTGGTGAACTCAAAATTGCTACCCAAAGTAAAGGATGCCCTGATCTACAACGAATATTTTGGATCGGATCATTGCCCGGTGGGATTGAGAATTGAATTTTAAAAATTAATCCAAGTCAAACCCAATGGTCAAAAATCATACAGGGTTTCCATTGGCAAACGGCAAGTCGAGCTAAGCAATTACACAAAATATTTCGCGAGCCTGTCTTTGTAAGACTAAGAACCGATTTTGTAGAATTGGCAATTTGCCAACAATCGATTACATTTGCAAGATGAACGTGCTGGCGCACAGAACGATCGAAGCCTTCTGGCAAAAGCATGCTGAAACAAAATTGCCCCTGCAGGTTTGGTATTTCACGTGTCGTAAAAAGGAATGGAAAAATTTCAATGAGTTAGTAAAGGATTTTCCAGACGCATTTCCTGTGGGAGACAATCGAGTTGTGTTTGATATTAAAGGAAATCGATATCGTTTAGTTGCGAGAGTATTATTTGAGTTTAAACAAGTTCAAGTTAAATGGATCGGCACACATGCCGCTTACTCTAGAATAGATGTCACAAAAGTTTCAGTAAAGTATAAATAGCGATGGCAACATGGTCAATCATAGGCAACAATTCAGAATATGGTAAAGCGATGGAGAGGGTGGAGCAACTTTCGGTCAAGCCTCCTTCTCCAAATTCTGATTTAGGTAGAGAACTCCTCTTATTGGGCTACCTGGTTCAAGAATATGAAACTAAAAATTTTAAGATCGGTCTGCCAGATCCTATAATGGCCATCCAGGCACGCATGGATCAAATGGGTTTATCAATTGCTGATTTACTAAGTATTTTTGGTGACAGGGGAACCGCTTCTAAAGTGCTTAGTTACCAACGCTCATTATCGTTGAACATGATTAGAGGATTGGCTGACCGATTATCGTTGCCTGTCGAATTGTTGATACAGCCAACTAAAGTTAGAACCGCGTATAAACAGATGGCGAGCAAAAGTTTTGCTGGCGAAGGTAAAGTGAGGTATCAAAAGGCCGGGAAGAAATCAAAATCTTAATTAATCTTAGTTTCTTTGTCCCATGACAGACCACTCTCTCTTTCTCAAAAACCTTTGGTACCTCGCCTTTCATGGATCTTTTCTGAAAAACGGAAAACTTGTTGGTAAAGAAATTTGCGGAGAGAAAATTGTGTTTGGAAGAGATGCCAGTGGCAAACCCTTCGCATTGCGCGACAATTGCCCACATAGAGGTGTGCCGCTCTCTTATGGCTGGTTCAAAAATGATACGATTCAGTGTTGTTACCACGGGTGGCAATTCAATACGCAAGGCACTTGCACAGGTATTCCAGCCATGCCACCTGATGCTACTTTCGACCCATCAAAAATAAAAGTATTCCAATATCCGGTGGTCGATATCAACGATACCATTTGGGTTTATATTCCTGAAAAGAAATTACCCGGCATACAACCTAAATTACCGCCACCAACCTTGGTTTTAAATGCCGATCAAAAATTTAAGCATGTAGAAACCGTAATGATGCCTGCTGATATCGATCACGCAGTGATTGGATTGATAGATCCTGCGCACGTTACGTTCGTTCATCAATCATGGTACTGGCGCTCAGCGAGCAACTTAAAATTGAAGGAGAAAAAATTCGAACCAACCCCCATGGGGTTCAAGATGGTGCGTCATGCGCCCTCTGCCAATTCAAAAGGTTATGGAATCTTGAAAGGAGGGACCAGTACAGAGATCACGTTTGAAATTCCGGGAGTGCGCACCGAGCACATTCAGGTGGGAGCAAAGAACCAAGTTGTTTCCATCACCTGCCTTACACCCATCAACGACAAGCAAACTGAACTCACGCATATTTTCTATACCGACATCGCGCTAGCAAATTTTTTATGGCTTCCATTGAAACGACTAGGCAAGCAATTTATCGGACAAGACTTGGGTGTATTCAATAAGCTCAATGAGGGGTTACAATCTAAACCAACGCTTTCCTTGATTGGCGAGCCCGATTTGCAAGCGAGATGGTATTATGAGATCAAGCGGTTGTGGGCCTTGTCGCAACAAAACAACGAGCCATTTATAAATCCGGTAAAGGCCCAGACGTTGCATTGGGTGACGTAAAAAACTACAATGCTATTTGCAAATTGTATCCATTACCTTTTTATCAATTCTGATTTCCAGCTTTTGCGCCCGTGATAGATCTGCACAAGCTTGTTTCAATTGACCAAGTTTATGATAAGCCAACGCGCGATTATAATAGGCCAATCCATATTCAGGGTAATGAGTAATGGCAACGGTATAATCCTCAATAGCTTCTTTTAGTCGATTTAATTCAGCAAGGAGGTTTCCCCGGTTAAGCCACGCGCGCTCATAGTCACTTTTGAATATTATGGCTTGCGTGTAGTCTGCCATCGCACCTTCCATATTTTTTAGCTTCTCCTTTGTAATGCCACGGTTTAGCCAATTGTCCGGCTCGCCAGGCGCTAGCGAAATTGCCATATTGAAATCCGCCAAAGCACCTTTCCAATTTTTTGCCTTCATTCGGATGTAACCCCTTTCTTCGTAGGGGTATGGGATTGTCGGATTCTTCTCAATGGTTGCTGACAACAGTCGTTCAGCTTCCTTTTGATTGCCTTGGTAACCCGACAGCACAGCCAGATTATGGGCGGCCAACTCGTGATCCACATTTAATTGCAGTGCTTGCTTGTAATCTTGGATGGCGCCAAGGGTGTCACGAGAATATTGCTTTACTATGCCCCGATTCATCCAGTAATCAGCTTCTTTCCCGTTGACTTTAATGGCGGAATCTAGGTACGCGATTGCCTGTTTATAGCTCTTCATCCGCCAGTCGATCAACCCCAAATAATTCAAGTAACTGGCTTTCATTCCGCTCTGGATGGTCATCACTTTATTGGCAACTCCAGCCTGATCGGCTTGAAAGAACACGGTGTTGGTTTCCCCACCTGGACTTTTTAACATTTTGATAAAATCCTCCTTTGAAGCTGTCCATTGCCCATAATTATACCTAAGTACAGCCCGGGTGAAGAGAACTTCCATATTCTCAGGCTTGGATTCTAGAAAAATATTGTAGTCAGTGAGTGCTCCTTTTGGGTCGCCCAATTTCTCCTTGGTGGAACCACGAGAATGGTAGGCATCCCAGAAATAGGGATCTAACCGAAGGCATTCGTTAAAGTGGGCGAGGGCGGTTTTATAGGCTTTGTTTTGAACGGCCTTTTCTCCCATTTCGAAAAGCTGCCCTGGCTGTATTTTCAAGTTGGTTACTTGAGAATAGCAACTGTAAGCAAAGAATAGAGCTAGTGAAAACATCCAGCCACGAAGGGTACAATTTCCAACATCTAATTTTCGACAAATCATTAATAAAAAAACGATTGAATATCCTTAACTTTTTTTCGGATTTAGTGTTAAAAGAGCATGGAAGCTACAAAAAAATCAAAATCAAAAAAAACAGATTCTGTCTCGGCTACATCAATACAACTCGCTTACCGCGAATACGTACTGACTGAAGGCAGGCAACCCGCTTCTGTTTTCAAATTTTCCAAGGATAATGGAATGACAGAAGTGGAATTTTATGCCCATTTCGCATCCTTTGAGGCAATCGAAAAAGCAATTTGGCAGGGGTACGTAGTGGACACCAAAAAGCGGCTGGAAGCAGATGAGGCGTACCTTCAGTTTACTTCGCGCGAAAAAATACTAACCTTCTATTTTTCATTGGCGGAATTGCTCAAGACCGAGAGAAGTTTTGTGCTCCACCAACTTAATTCTGTTAAAAATACTGCCTCAACACCGGGCTTCTTAAAAAGCTTTAAAGCAAGTTTTGAAGAGTGGATCAATGGTGTACTTAGCGAAGGCAAGGGCACCGGAGAAATTGCTAGCCGACCCTACATTGATGACCGGTATTCTCGTCTATTCTGGATGCATTTGATGTTTATATTAAAATTCTGGAGCAAAGATGAAAGCCCCAACTTTGAGAAGACAGATGTTGCGATAGAGAAGTCGGTAACCTTAGCTTTCGATTTAATTGGCAAAGGTATTTTAGACAATGCTCTTGATTTTGGTAAATTCCTTTATCAAAATTCAAAGAACTAGGTTTCAATTTCACAAGAAAATGACTTGATGCCATTCGCGTCTTGGCATTAAAAAATAAAGAATGGCAAAAGTAAAAGAGCAGGAGAGCATCCCGGTAAGTAAGGTTCAAAGAGCTACTAAATTCATCACTACTGGGGCGAGGATAGGAGGAAATTACCTAAAACATTACAGCAAAAAGTTAGTCAATCCCGAATTGACTAAAGACCAGTTGCATGAAGACAATGCTACCGATATTTACAAATCGCTGAGCCAATTGAAAGGTAGTGCATTGAAGATTGCTCAAATGTTGAGCATGGACAAAAACTTGTTGCCCACCGCTTACCAAAATCAATTTGCGATGGCGCAATACAGTGCGCCTCCGTTATCGTTTCCGTTGGTAGTTCGTACCTTTGAAAAATTTTTTAAAAAACGGCCGAACGAAATCTTTGATACATTCACACAGTCAGCTCGCAATGCTGCCTCTATGGGGCAGGTACATGAGGCTACATTGAATGGAAAGAAATTAGCGGTCAAAATCCAATACCCTGGTGTAGGAGATAGTATCAAAAGTGATTTGGCCATGGTGAAGCCGATTGCACTGCGAATGTTCAACCTCAATGCCTCTGAATATGACGAGTATATTCAAGAAGTACAGACCCGAATGCTAGAAGAGGCAGATTACGCGTTGGAACTAGAAAGGTCGATGAATCTTTCCGATCGATGTAAGGATATTGAAAATTTGGTCTTTCCCACTTACTACCCGGAATTATCGAGCGAAAAAATATTGACGATGGATTGGTTGGAGGGTAAGCCCTTGGGCGAGTTTCTAAAGACAGAAACGTTATCCAAAGTCGAAGCCAATAGGATAGGTCAAGCCATGTGGGATTTCTATCATTTTCAAATCCATCAATTAAAGGAGCTTCATGCCGATCCGCATCCTGGAAACTTTATAATCACCAAAGAAAAAAAATTGGGCATCATTGAT
>Ga0209181_10004231_pt1 | contig 21545 bp, 20 predicted proteins | sample MAT05_FD_187208 | JGI IMG/M metagenome (GOLD analysis project Ga0209181, IMG submission 187208) | Freshwater microbial communities from Lake Fryxell liftoff mats and glacier meltwater in Antarctica - MAT-05 (SPAdes) (version 2) | ecosystem: Environmental > Aquatic > Freshwater > Ice > Liftoff... | reverse complement strand
AAGGCCGGCCCCGGCCGCGGCGCACGGGCGAGCATCGACGTCAAGGGTGGCGAGGTGGTGGCGTTCGGCCCGCCGGGCTGCCCGGTGATGCTCGTCGGCCAGCAGCTGTACGACCTCAAGACGTTCGACCCGGTCGGCAAGCTCCCGGAAAAGCCCGACCAGAACTCCGACCCCGTCCTCACCCACGACGGCAAACTCCTCGCCGTCACCGAGAAGGGGAGGAACCAGTCCGACTCGGCGGTCACCGTGTACGCCACCGACACCGGCAAGACGCTGCTGACCGTCCCGGCCGCGAAGGAGGCGACCCCCGACGTGATCGCGTTCTTCGGGAACACGCACCTGATCGTCGGCGGCCGGCATGCGCCGGTGATGAACGTGTGGGACATCGCCACCGGCAAGAAGGTCGGCGGGGTGACCAGCCCGAACCGCCAGGTCCGCCACGGCGAGGTGGCCTTCACCCCGGACGGGAGCCACTTCGCCGCCATCACCGGCGACAAGCTCGTCGTCGTCGGCACCAAGACGGGCAAGCAGGCGGTGATGGCGACGCCCGGCGGCGGCGGCCCGCTCGGGGCCCGCGGGGTGTTCGCCTGGGCGAAGGGGCTGGTGTTCTCGCCGGACGGCTCGGAGCTGGCGCTGTTCACCACCAACCCGACCCCCCGGCTGATCGTCTGGAACCCGAAGGGGCAGATCGCCCTGGACGCGGCCGTGCCGCTGCCCAAGTGGGTCGGCACCGACGCCGCCCTGCAGTGGCTCCCGGACTCGTCCGGGTGGCTGGTCAACGGGGCGGTGTTCGACCGCGGCACGAAGCGGGTGATCGCCGCCGCCCGGGTGGCGTTCGGCGCCTCGGCCCCGCCGTACCTGGTGGACCAAAGCCGGATCGTCGGGGCGTTCGGCCGGCAGCCGCACCGGCTCCGGGCGGCGGAAATCCCGTGGCCGCAGATCCGCGAGTCGCTGGCGGCGATGAGCGCGAAGGCCGACGCCGACCTGGCCCCCGGCCGGCCGGTCGCCCTCGACCTGCGCCTGACCGGGGTGCGCGGCGACGAGGCCGAGACGCGGAACATCCTGGGCCAGGCGCTGGCGCTGCGGCTCGGGCGCGACGGCATCCCGGTCGCGGCCCAGGCGCCGACGGTGCTGCGGCTGAAGCTCGCCGAGTCGGCCGGCGACACCCTGCCGATCTACGCCCGGCAGTCGCCGTTCGACTTCAAGGGGACGGCCACGGGGCAGAAGGCGACGGAGGTGAACGGGGCGGCGGTGCTGGAGCTGTGGGCGGCGGGGGAGGTCACCCCGGTGTGGCGCGACACGCTCAACGCCGGCTCGTCGCGCAGCTTCAGCGAGGACATCAACGACGTGACGATCCGCAAGAGCATGCTGGAGAACCTCGGCCGCCAGCTCGACCACCTGAACCTGCCGTACTTCCTGCCGAAGAACAAGGGGACGCTCGCGCTGCCGGCGGTCATTGATTGAGGGGGACTGGGAAAGCCGGATTAACCACAGAGTCACAGAGAGCACAGAGGGAAGACCAAAGCCGAGACAGTACGAAGACTTTGTTTCCAAACATGGTTCTGTCTCGGTTTTCTGTCTTCCCTCTGTGCTCTCTGTGACTTTGTGGTTAATCCGGCTTCTCCCTCTCAATTCCGCCCCCGCCTGAATCGTGTCCTACACTTCCCCGTCGGCCCACGACGGAGGAGAAGTGGTGAGGCGGCTGCTGCGGCCGGAAGCGGCCTTCTTCCTCGCGGTCCTCGTCCTGCTCCTCGTCGCGTTCCGCGAGCGCGGGTTCTACGACCCCGGCGCCCTGTGGCACGTCAAGGTCGGCGAGCTGGTCCTCGACCACGGCTTCCCCACCACCGACCCGTTCACGTACACGTTCGCGGGCCGCACCTGGATTCCCCAGCAGTGGGGCGCCGAGGTGCTCATGGCGCTCGCCCACCGCGCCGGCGGCCTCGACGCCATGCTCCTCGGCTTCGCCGCCCTCGTCGCCGCCCTCTACACGCTGATCTTCCGCCGCGCCCTCGAATCCGGCATGGGGCCGATGCTCGCCGCGCTGCTGGTCGGCGCGGCGCTGGTCGTCGGCGCGTTCCACTATTTCGTGCGGCCGCACATGGCGACGATCGCGCTGCTCGGCTGGACGATGATGTGCGTCGTCGACTTCGAGCGCGGCCGCTGCGGCGCGTGGCGGCTGGCCGGGCTGATCCCGCTGTTCGTGGTGTGGACGAACCTCCACGGCGGCGTCCTCGGCGGCACGATGACGCTCGGGCTGGCGGTGGCGGGGTGGGGCGTGCTGTTCCTGGCGAGCGGCCCGCGTGAGCGGGCTGTTCTTCCGGAAACACAACAGCCCGCTCACGCGGGCCGCTCGCCGATTCGTGACTGGCGCACCGCCTGGCTCCTCGTCGCGATCGTCGCCGCGTGCGGGCTGACGCCGTTCGTCAACCCGTTCGGCATGGAGATGCTGAACACCTGGCGCCGCATCGTCGGGTCGAAGGTGTTGCCGGAGGTGGTGAACGAGCACATGCCGCTGGACCCCGCGTCGCCGCTCGGCCTCACCGTCATCGGCTTCGGCGTGCTGTACCTGGCGCTGCTCGCGGGCACGCTGCCGAAGCGGCCGCGGGTGTCGTGGCTGGTCCCGCTGGCGTGGTTCGTCCTCAGCTTCAAGGGGATTCGGCAGGGGCCGCTGTTCGCCATCACCGCCGCGGTCGCGCTCGCCGACCTGTGGCCGCACACCGTCTGGCACCGGCTGCTGGTGAAGTACGGCGACGGGTCGCTCGCCCACGCCCCGGAGCGCCGCCCCGGCTGGGCGTGGGCCGCGCTCCCCGCGGCGGCGGTGCTGCTGATCGCGACGCTGCAACTGACGGCCGTGGAGGCGCCGGTGGTCGGCCGCGGGTGGGCGCGGCTGGACCCCGACTTCATCCCGGTGGAGCTGGCCGACGAGATGCGCGCCTACGCCGCCGCGGTGCCGCCGGGCACGCCGGTGTTCAACGACGCCAACCTCGGCGGCTTCCTGATCTACCACACGCCGAGCCTCAAGATTTTCATGGACGACCGCTGCGAGCTGTACGGCGACGACTGGATTCGCACCTACGCCGAAACCCTCGGCCTTCCGCCGGCGGAGTTGGGGCCGGTGTTCGAGGGCTGGGCCGGCCGCTACGGCTTCCGCCGGGCCATCGTGATGACCGACCCGGCGGGGGTGGAGAAGCCGCCGATCGAGCGCTACCTGATGGGCTCGGGCGGCTGGCGCGAGGTCGCCCGCGGCAAGCGGGCGGTGGTGTTCGACCGGGTGAACTAGCATTCCAAGCCCGGGGACGGCCGTCCCCGGGCTTTCAGCCGCGGGGTATCACTTCTATAACGACGCCGGGCCCCCTCCCCCCGGGTTCGCGTCCATGGCCGAGCCGCTGGTCGGAATCATCATGGGCTCCCGGTCCGACTGGGAGACGATGCGGCACGCGGCCGAGCTGCTCGACGAGCTCGGCGTCGCCTACGAGGTCCGGGTGGTGTCCGCCCACCGCACCCCCGACCTGCTGTTCGACTACGCCGAGCAGGCACTCGGCCGCGGCCTCGAAGTCATCATCGCCGGCGCCGGCGGCGCGGCCCACCTGCCGGGGATGTGCGCGGCGAAGACGTGCCTGCCGGTGATCGGCGTGCCGGTCGAGTCGGCGGTGCTGCGCGGCGTCGATTCGCTGCTGTCGATCGTGCAGATGCCGGGCGGGGTGCCGGTGGCGACGATGGCGATCGGCAAGGCGGGGGCGCGGAACGCGGCGCTGTTCGCGGCGGCGGTGCTGGCGAACAAGTACCCGCCGCTGCGGCTGGCGGTGCAGGCCTTCCGCGCGAAGCAGACGCAGGACGTGCTCGAACACCCCGACCCGCGGGGGTAACGGGGAGGAGGATTAACCACAGAGTCACAGAGGGCACAGAGAGAAGACAGAAAACCGAGGCAATGCACGGTCTGAATTCAAATTCTGTCTTCCTCTCGGCTTCGTGTCTTCTCTCTGTGCCCTCTGTGACTCTGTGGTTAATCCGCTTTCTGTCTTCGGGAACCCCGAATGCGCCTCGGCATCCTCGGCGGCGGCCAGCTCGGGCGGATGCTCGCCCTCGCGGCGCACCCGCTCGGCGTCCGCCCCACCGTCCTCGACCCCGCCGCCGACGCCTGCGCCGGCCACGTCTGCCCCCACATCCGCGGCGAGTTCGACGACTTCCGTGCCCTCGACGAGCTGGCGCAAGCCTCGGACGTGGTCACCTACGAGTTCGAGAACGTGCCGGTCGAAACGGCCCGCTGGCTCGCCGAGCGCATGCCCGTGTACCCGCCGCCGCGGGCGCTCGAGGTATCGCAGGACCGCGTGACCGAGAAGACGTTCCTCAACGCCCTCGGCGTCCCCACCCCGCCGTTCGCCGCGATCGAGACGCGCGACGAGTTCGACGCCGCGGTGAAGACGATCGGCCTGCCGGCGGTGCTGAAGACGCGCCGCTTCGGGTACGACGGCAAGGGGCAGGCCGTGATCCGCACCGCGGCCGACGCCGACCGCGCCTGGCAGGCGCTCGGCGGCCGGCCGCTCATCCTCGAAGGCTTCGTCCCGTTCGACCGCGAACTGTCGATCCTCGCCGTCCGCGGCCGCGACGGCACCATCGGCACGTACCCGTTGGTCGAGAACGAGCACCGCGGCGGCGTCCTCCACCGCTCCGTCGCGCCGGCCGGCGACCTCGGCGAGGAGCTCGGCGAGCGCGCCGCCGAGTACGCGGCGCGCGTCCTGACGGAGCTCGATTACGTCGGCGTGCTGGCGGTCGAGCTGTTCCAGGACGGGCCGCGGCTGCTGGCGAACGAGACGGCGCCGCGGGTCCACAACTCGGGCCACTGGTCGATCGAGGGGGCGTTCGTGTCGCAGTTCGAGAACCACGTGCGGGCGGTGTGCGGCCTGCCGGTCGGCCGGTGCGACGCGGCGGGCTGGTCGGCGATGTTCAACTTCATCGGCACCACCCCGCCGGCGGCGGCGGTGCTGGCGCACCCGGAGGCGCACCTGCACCACTACGGCAAGGCCGACCGCCCCGGCCGCAAGGTCGGCCACGTGACGCTGCGGGCCGGCAGCGCGGAGGAGTTGGCGGAGAAGCTGCCCGGCTGGTCGGCGGCGTTCGACCGGCCGTGACGGTGCGGTGTCACTCGCGCACGACGCGGCAGTCGGTGAACGTCAACGTCTCGCCGCCGCGCGGGTCGGGGAGCAGGCCGTCGCACCGCACCTCGAGCACGACCGTCGTGCCGGCGGCGACCAGCCCGTCGGTCAGCCGGAAAATGACGTTCGGCTCCGTCCCCCGCGGGGGGCCGGCCCCGAGGTCGACGGACGCCCCGACCCACCGCTCGCCGGTCGCCCTCACGCCGGTCATCGTCACCTCGACCCGCACCCGGAGTTGCTGGCCGGTATAGCGGTCCTCGGCCGCGGCCCGGTCGCTCTTGTAGGAGTTCGTGATCCGCGCCAGCGACAGGACCGGCTGCCCGCCGGGGCCGGCGATGCCGCCGGGGACGTGGTCCGCCTCCGCCATCACCGGCGGCCGGGCCTGAACCTCGGCCCGCATCATGTCGGCCCGCTGGACTTCGTGCCGCATCACCGCCTCGCGCTGGTTGGACCGGGCGAACAGGAGCCCGCCGACGACGAGCACGGCGAGCGCCCCGCCGGCGACGGCGACCCACACCCACCCGGGCACGCCGCCGCCGCCGGCCGCGGCCGCGCGGCGGGGGGTGTTGTCGTCGTCGTCGTCGGTCAGGTAGGCGTCGCGGCGGGGCATGGGTGTGCTCCGGGGAAGCGGGGCGGGGGTGGATGGGAATCGAACCCACCGGGGGCGTTGTTCACACCCCCCGCCGGTTTTGAAGACCGGGGCCGGCACCAGCCGAGCAATCACCCCCGGACCCCGGGCGTCCCCGTTATCGTACCGCGCGGATCACCCGGTCGGCGAACCGCTCCATCTCTTCCAGTTGCGGACTGCACTGGAGCAGCAGAAGGTTCACGCCCGCGGCCGCGAACGCCGCCACCCGGTCGGCCACCTGCGCCGGCGTGCCGATCAGACCCGCCCGCAGGCCGCGGTTGCTCACCGAATAATCCTCCAGCGACACCCGCTGTTCGAGCTGCGTGCCGGCCAGCCACTGCTGGTAGTTGTGGTAGCCCGCCGCGCTCTGCTTCACGTCCGTGATGCGGGCCAGTTCCGCCTGCGCCTCCGCTTCCGTCTCGCGGACGATGCTGTACCCGGCGACGCCGTACTGCATCGGCGGCAGCCCGAGCCGGTCGCGGCGCGCGGCCATGTCGTCCACCTTCGCCTTGATGCGCTCCGGCGGGTCGCCGTGCATCACGTAGGCGTCGCAGGTGCGGGCGATGAGCTCCTTCGCCGTCTCGCTCTCGCCGCCCGCATAAATCACCGGCCGCGGCCGGCTCGCGGGCTTCGGCTGAAGGATCGTGTCCTTCACGCGGTAGTACTTCCCCTCGAAGGTGTAGCCGTCGTGCTTCCACAGGTTGTCCACGACGGTGAGCCACTCGGCCGTGCGGGCGTAGCGGTCGTCGTGCTGCTCGAAGTGGACGCCGTACTGCGTCGCCTCGTCCTTCCACCAGCTGCTCACGACGTTGAGCGACAGCCGGCCGCCGCCGCCGATGTGGTCGATGTTCGCGGCCTGCTTGGCGAGCAGCGCCGGGTTGTGGAACGTCGGCCGGACCGCGACCATGTATTCGAGGCGGTCGGTGACGGCGGTGAGCGCCGCGGCGGTGCTCCAGGCGTCGAGCGACGGGGCGGCTTCGCCCTTGATGTCGTTGAGGTTCAGCTCGGCGACGAGCGACAGGTCGAAGCCGATCTGCTCCGACCGCTGCGCGAGCCGCTTGCTGTACGCCCACGAGGCGTCCATGCGCTCGTCGTCGACGTTCCGCAGCCACCCGCCGAACACCGGCATCCAGTACCCGAAGCGCATCACACCCCCCGCTCGGTAACACGGATTACGCGGCCCGGGTAAACCGCCAGTTCGATTCGCGGCGTGCGAAGGTTCCAGTCGGCGAGCGGCGCGAACGGGATGCCGTCGGGCGCGGTGGCGTGAGGGTCGTCGTCCGGCGTGGGGACGACCGTGACCGCGGCGCCGTTCGACAGTTCCACACGTAGCCCGTAACCGATCACGCTGGGGCGATCCACCGGAAAGGGCTCCGCCGCCAGTACCCGCGAACCGGGGCCGACGGCGGCTTCGGCCGCGGCCCGCAGCTCCTTGAACGGCGGCGTGTCGTCGTGACCCCGGTTGGTCACCGCCACGTCCCCGCCCTTCACCACCCACTCCGACGCGCTCACGAACAGGCTGTAGGTTCCGTACTCGTGCCGGTACTCGCGGCCCTTGATGACCCGCGGCGGGTCGGCGCGGCGCTCGCCGAAATGGAGGACGAGGACATCGGGGTAGCTGGTGCTGGCGAACAGGAAGGGCTCGCCCACCAAATCCAACAAGGCGGAAAACCCGGTGTTGCCCGCCCCGCGCGCGGGCGGGTGTTCGACGGCGGTACTCATTTCGACCCCTTGAACTCGTCGGCCTTCTCGCACAGCTCGGCCCACGTGAAGTCGCCCCGGCTGTTCTGCGTGCCGCGGTCGCCGCTCGCCTTGCAGTCCTCGATGTACTTCCCGAAGTCCTGCGGGTCGATGCCGTAGCGGCGGGCCGCGTCCTCGATCTGTTTGGCGTCGCGCTTCTTCGACATGAATGATACCCCAACCCGGGCGTGGTCGGAAGGCGGCTAGCCGGCGCGCTCCTCCAGGTAGTCCACCAGCCGCGCGAACGGGTCGAAGCCGACCACGTTCGGGGCGTCGGCCACGAAGTTCGACAGCGCGTTCACGTCGTAGTAGACGATGCCGCCGTCGCGGTCGTCGGTCATGTACTCGATGCCGCCCACGTCGATCCCCGCGGCCTGCATGATCCGCTCGCACGCGGCGATCACGTCCGCCGGCGGAGTGTAGCCTTCCACCCGCAGGCCCGTCTTCGGGGCGTCGATCGGGCACGCCGAGCGCAGCAGCTCCACGCCGTCGGCGCGCTGGCAGATGTCGGCCGGGCACAGGTTGAACGACTCGCCCGTCGTGTACACCTTGATCGCGTACAGGAACTTGCCGCCGAGCAGCTCCACCCGCGTGATGTGGCCGCCGCGCGCCGGCACGAACTCCTGCACCAGCGCCGTGTGGTCCACGCCGAAGTCGAGCCGCCCGCCGGCCGCGGCGTCCGCCAGTGACACCGGGGTGTCGTAGCGCACGATGCCGGCCCCGCTGCCGCCGACGTTCGCCTTCACCACCACCGGGAAGCGCAGCCCCGCGGCGGCTTCCACCGCCCGGTCGGCGTGGTTGATGACCCGCGCCTTCGGGTACGGCAGGCCGAGCTCTTGCAGCATCGTCAACTGCCGGGCCTTCGACGTTTCGATGGTGAAGGCGGTGAGGCCGTTCACGACCGGCAGGCCGACGCGCTCGAGGTGGGCGAGGTAGCCGAGGGTGAAGAACATCCCCTGTACGCCGCCGCGGAGGTACGCCGACGGGCTCATGCGGTTGAACAGCAGCGAATACGGCGGGCGGCCCTCGGCGGGGTCGTAGAGGTGCGCCCGCGGGTCGAGGCGTTCGTACCCGATGCCGCGGCGGTCGAGTTCGGCGAACAGCGGGCGGAACCAGTCCGGGTGCTCGTGGTAGATGGCGAACGGGCGCACGGCGGCCTCCGGGGGTGGTTGACGGACCGACCCGGGGCCGGACCCGGGAACCGACCCGGGAACCGACCCGGGAACCGACCCGGGAACCGACCCGGGAACCGACCCGGGAACCGACCCGGGAACCGACCCGGGGCGTTGCCCCGGGCTATGTTATCCCAGGCCGTTGGCCTGAAAACCAGCCGCCCGTCTTCAGCCCGAAGGGCTGGGATAGTATAGCCCGGGGCAACGCCCCGGGCGCCGTCGGGCAACGCCCCGGGGCGGGCTGCTCGGCCGGCACCCGAGTTGCTTCCTGCGGGAATCGGAAGCCGCGTTCCCGTGAAGGTTCCGCCATGCCCGCCGACACGCCCGCCCCCGCCGACCCGACCCGGCCCCGCGTCGCCGCCCTGGGCCTGCTGACGCTGTTCGGCGTCGCGGTCTGCGCCCTCGTGGCCTACCCGTTCCTCCCGGCGCTGGCGTGGGCCGTCGCCCTCGCGGTGATGGCGCTCCCGCTCCACCGCCGGGTCGAGCGGCTCATCCCGTACCCGAGCGCCGCCGCCGCCGCCACCACCACGCTCGTCGTGGTGCTGTTGGGCGTGCCGGTGGTCCTCGTCGCCGGGCAGCTGGCGCGGGAGGCGGGGTCGGCCGTGGCTACGGTGGAGCGCGCGGGCGAGTCCGGGAAGGTGGACGAGGTGGCGGCCCGGGTGCCGAACGGGCCGTGGGCGCTCGACTGGGCGCGGCGGAACGTGGACGTGGACGCCGAAGCCCGCACCCTGGTCCGCCGGCTCGCCGGCGACGCCGCGCTGTTCGCCCAGGGGGCGCTCGGGGCGGCCCTCCAGACGCTCGTGTGCGTGTTCATCCTGTACTTCGCCCTGCGCGACCGCCGGCGACTGCTCGGCTCGGTCCGCGACACCCTGCCGATGACCCGGACCGAGTCCGACTACCTGTTCACCCGGGTGGACGACACGATCCACGCCACCGTGTACGCCACCGTGTTGGAGGCGCTGGTGCAGGGCGTGACCGGCGGGCTGGTGTTCTGGTGGGTCGGGCTGCCGAACCCGGTACTGTGGGGCACGGTGATGTTCGCCCTCGGGGTGCTGCCGGTGGTCGGGGCGGTGCTGGTGTGGCTGCCGGCCGGGCTGTGGCTGCTGGCCGTCGACCGGTTCGGCGACGCGGCGGCGGTGCTGGGCTGGGGTGTGCTGTGGACCGGGCTGGTGGGGAACGTCCTGTACGCGTACCTGGCCGGCGGGCGGATGCGGCTCCACGCGGTGCCGGTGCTCGTGGCCTACGTCGGCGGGCTGGCGGTGTTCGGCATCAGCGGGATGGTGCTCGGCCCCGTCGCCGTGGCGGTGACGCTCGGGTTGGTGGACGTGTGGCACCGCCGGTTGCACCCCGAGGAGCACGCCGAGCTGAGCCCCGCGGCGGTGCCCGAATCGACGGCGCGACTGGTGACGGCCTAACGATTCCGCCGCTCGCGGTGCTACGCCGCGAGCGGCGGAAGAAAGTCACTTCTTCTCCACGAGCACATCCCGGTAGTCGAGGGGGATCGCCTTCAGCTCCTGCATCGTGTACGGGCCGCGCGTCTTCTCCTTCGCCCGCGCCGCCGTCACCGCCGCCACCGGGACCGTCGGGTTCGCGTCGTCGGCGTCCGCCTTGTGGCCGAACGAGTTCCGCACGAACGTCAGCACCGCGGCGATCTCGTAATCCTTCAGCGCCACGCCCTGCGCCGGCATGATCCCGTCGTGCGTCTGGCCCGCCACCGTGATCGGCTGGTGGAGCCCGTACAGCACCACGCGCACCAGTCGCGCCGGGCTCGCCTCCGCGCCGGTCACCCACTCCGAGCCCTTCAGCGGCGGCGCCTTCTGCGCCGGGTCGCCCTCGCCCTCGCCCTTGTGGCACGCCACGCACACCACCTGGTAGCGTGCCCGGCCGAGGTCCATCAGCTCGGCCACCGTCCTCGGCTGCGGGTCCGGCGGCAGGTTGTCGGGGTCCACGGGGAGGCCGGAAAACTTCCGCTCGTCGGTGTCGTACACGTCGCGGCGGAAGTCGGCCGAGTTGCTGCCGAGGGTGTACCCGCCCCACATGAGCAGCGCGCCGAACACGACCATCACCCAGAACGGCACCGGCTCGAACCCGTCGCGCGGCTCGGCGTGCTCGCGCATGAGGATGCCGTGCATCGACTGCACGCTGTCCTGGCCGCCCGTTCCCGGCCGGTCGCTCGCCGCGTCGGTCGCGGGCTTCGGCTCGTCGGCGGGGTTCATTCCTTGGCCTCCGGCAGCGGCGTCTCGGCCTTCCGAAGTTCCAGCAAATAGGCGACCAGGTTGTCGGCGTCGGCCGTCGGCACGACCTGAACCCCTTCCTCCTCGCTGGTCAGCCACAGGCCCAACAGCCGCGCCTTCCCCTCGGGCGTGGTGGCGTCGAAGCCCACGGTGAGGCCCGGTTGCGACGCGAGGATCGTGTCCCACTCGGCGTCGGTGGGCCGCCAGCGGTAGCCGGGGTTCACCGTCCACTCGCGGCCGAGGCGCAGGGCGGTCGCGGCGCGGGCCCCTTCGACCTTCTCCTTGCGGTAGAGGAAGGCGAACGACGGCATCGTGCTCCACGAGTTGAACGACCGGGCGTTGAACAGGTGCTGGTGCTGCCACGCGGCGGAGTAGCGGGTGCCGACGTTCGCCAGGTCGGGGCCGGTGCGCATGGTGCCGAGGAACGGCGGGCGGTCGTTGAGGTAGTCGCGGGAGACGTTGCGGCGGGCGCCCCAGCCGCGGCGGATGTCGGCGCCGGTCTTCATCTCGCCGCCCTCCCACCAGTTGCCGAACCGCGTGCTCCGCACCTGCTGGCTGTGGCAATAAATGCACCCGTTGGCGGCGTACACGCCGGCGCCGGCGGTCGCCGCGTCGCTGTACGGGCGGGGGTAGGCGTCCTCGCCGGGCGCGGCGTACGGCTGCTGGTTCTGGAGCTGCTGGTACGGGAAGTACACCAGCCCGAACCAGCTCGACGCGAACGTCAGCAGGGCGCCGACGAAGATTACCGTCCCGCGGTCCATGCGACCCTCCAACCCCGCCCCGGGGCGTTGCCCCGGGCTATGTTATCCCAGGCCGTTGGCCTGAAATCCGAGCCGCCGTCTTCAGCCCGAAGGGCTGGGATACGATAGCCCGGGGCAACGCCCCGGGCGGCGTCGGCGGTGTTAGATCGCCGGCGGCGGCTCGGCGAAGTACGTCGGCCCGGTGCCGCGGCGGCGGCCCCAGCCGGCGAGGTTCGCCACCAGCAGCACCGCGAACGCCAGGTGCCCCACGCCCATCAGCACGCCCGCCACCGACCGCGTGAACAGGTACGGCTTCATGTACTCGACGATGTTCCCCCACGGCACGTTCGGGTCGTTCATCATCCGCCCCTGCGTCCAGCCGGGGAACGTAAGGGCCACGAAATAAATGCTGATGCCGACGGCGTCGCACCAGAAGTGCAGGCTGATGAGGCGGGCGCTGTACCACTCGCGGCCGGTGAGCCGCGGGATCATGTAGTAGAGCTGGCCGAACATCACCATCGTGAAGAACCCGTAGGCGCCGAGGTGCGCGTGCGCCACCGTGTAGTGCGTGAAGTGCGCCACCTCGCTGAAACCCTTCAACGATTCGATACTGCCCTGGAAGCTCACCAGGGTGTACGTCATGGCCCCGAACACGGTGAACCGCAGGGCGGGGCTGTAGCGGAGCACGTGGAAGCTGCCGAGCATCGTCATGTGGTGGTTGATCGCCACGGCGATGACGGGGATGAACATCATCATGCTGCCGACGGTGCTCGCGGTCGCCAGCCACGCCGGGATCGGGCCGCCGATGAGGTGGTGCATCCCGGCCCACGAGTAGAACAGCGCCAGCGACCAGAACCCCACGATGCTGAGGTAGTAGCTGTGGACCGGCCGGCCGATGATCTTGGGGATGAGATAATACGCCGAGCCGACGCCGATCGGCGTCAGCCACAGGCCGAGGTAGTTGTGGCCGAACCACCAGTTCACCACCAGCTGCACCACGCCGCGGGACGGCATCCAGAAGATCATCGCCACCGTAATCACGTACAGCACCGGGAACCAGAACACGGCCGCGAAGACGTACCACTGCGTGACGTAGACGTGCGGCTCGCGGCGGCGGAGGAACGTGGCCGCGGTCCACACCGAGAAGATCGTCAGCGACGTGATGAGGAACGGCGACACGTAGCGCGGCGCGTCCAGCCACTCGACCGACCGCCCGTGCCCGAGCAGGATGCCGACGACGTTCAGCACCATGCCGACGTTCCACAACATCGCCGCGCCGAGCAGCAGGCGCGGGTAGACGAGGGTGGCGCGGCTGAGGCGGCACATCAGCCAGCACGCCGCGGCCATGCCGACCATGCCGCTCCACCCGAAGCCGACGGCCTGGAGGTGCGCCATGCGGACGCGGCCGAACGTGAGGTACGGCGAGTCGGTGAGGAAGTACGGCGAGTGGAGCTTGATCGAGGCCACGACCGCGAGGACGGTGCCGACGACGAGCCAGAACACGGCGCTGGCGGCGTAGTAGAGGACGGGGCCGCGGCAGGACGAGTCGATCTCGGCGCGCTCGCGGGCGGCCTGGGCGCGGTCGGCCGGGCTCGGGGGGGTCGGCGCCATGTCGCGGGCGGCTCCGGTCAGTCGGTCGGGAAGGCGTCGGTCGGTTCGCCGACGGGTTCGTCCGGGTCGAAGATCGAGCGGGCGTCGCGGCTCGGGTTGTCGAACTGGCCGGCGCGGACGGCCCAGCCCATCGCCAGCACCACCGCCCCGCCGAACAGCACGACCGACGCCACGACGGTAGCCAGCACGGCGAGCTCGGTCGAAGTCATTCGCTCATTGGATGAGCCGCGGTCGGCGGCGGCAACCCGGCTCAGTCCGGCCCGCGGACGTGCGGTTGCACCTCGGCACGGGAGAACGCCGCCGGCTCCGCGTGCAACTCCGGCGGCAGCGGCGGGTGGTCCGCGGCGGCGGCGGGTGATCCGCACGTCACCCGCCGCCTCACGGCGGTCGGCTCGCCGCGCCGCCTCGATTGTCGAACACGTAGTACACCGGGTCGCTGAACCGCCGCCGCGCGTCGTCCCGCCCCGCAACCCGGCGACCGAACGCGCCGTTCCCGTCGCCGCGCTTGCGGATCACGCCGACGCGCACGAACCCGGCGCGCTCGAAGAACGGGTTCGCGTGCCCCATCGCGGCCAGCGTTTCGACCCACGGCACCGGGCACAGCCCGCACGCCCGCCGCACGAAGTCCGCGGCGATGCCGGCCCCGCGGTACGTCGGGTGGAGCACCACGCGTTGCAGCACCCACAGCTGCTCGTTCAGCGCCGCCAGGGCCACCCCGCCGCGCGGGTTGGTCAGCCCGAAGTGCCGCGTCCGCAGGCTCAGCGACGCCGCCGGCGTGCCGAACACGCACACCCCCACCGGCTCGCGGCCGTGCCACAGCACGATCACCCGCGTGACGAACCCGAGGCCGTGGCCGCGGTAATGCCACCGTGCGAAGTACGGCCAGTCGGATCGGGTGCCGGCGGACAGCCACAGCTCGTCGGCGAACGACACGCGGCGTCTTTTCAACCCCCACCGCCCGGCCTCCACCCGGCCCTCGCCGTGACACTTCACCCACAGGTCCGGGGCCAGGTCGGCGGCGACGTCGTCGTGCGTGGTCGCGGCCAGGACGCCGACGCCGGTGCGGCCCGCCAGCTTCCGCAGGTTGAACGCCACCACCTTCGCCAGCGGCCGGTCGAGCGCCGCGGTGAACTCGTCGGCGAGGAGGAAGCTCCCCACCGCGAGCCGGGCGACGGCGAACGCCAACCGGAACCGGTAGCGCTGCCCGTCGCTGAGCTCGGCCGGCGTGCGCAGCAGCAGCCGGGCCTCGCCGAGGCCGCAGCCGGCGAGCGTCGCCAGCCGCTCCTCGATCGTTCCCGGCAGCGCGTCGATCAGCGGCACGTCGGACAGCTCGGCGGCGAAGGCGTCGGCGGCGCCGAGCTGCTTCCCGACCTCGCGCAGGAGTGACGACTTGCCGCTGCCGCTGGGGCCGGTGAACAGCACCACGTCGCCGGGCCGCACGTCGAGGGTGAGGTTGTCGGCGACGGTGTGCGGCGGCTCGCACTCGGGGAGGCCGAACAGGTCGGCGACGGCCCCGGTGGCGAGCGACCGGCGGGCCGGGCGGAAGGCGTAGCGGACGGTGATGGGCTGGAGCACGACGCACCTCGTGGGGTACACTGGGGGGACGAACGGAGGACGAACGATGGACGCGGGCCAGACGCTGCTGGAGCCGGAAGACCTGCTGCGGATGCCGGACGGGGACGGCTACGAGCTGATCGACGGCGTACCCAAGGAGAGGCCGATGGGGGCGGAAGCGGACCAGATCGCGGCGGAGATCGTGTCGCTCATGAGGCCGTTCGCGAAGGCCGGGAAGCTCGGCCGGGTGTTCGGCTCCCAGACCGGCTACCGGTGCTTCCCCGGGCGGCCGAAGCTCGTGCGGATACCGGACGTGTCGTTCGTCGCGGACGGCCGCTTCCCGGACGGGAAGGTGCCGCGGGGGCACATCAACCTCGTCCCGGAATTGGTCGTGGAGGTCGTGTCGCCGAACGACTACTACGAGGAAGTCGAGCAGAAGGTGGCCGAGTACCGCTCGGCCGGGGTGAAGCTGGTGTGGGTCATCAACCCGGGCACGAAGACCGTGCTGGTCCGCCGGCTCGACCGCACCTGCGCCGAAATCGACGAGGCCGGCACGCTGTCCGGCGAGGACGTGCTGCCGGGGTTCACCTGCGCGGTGGCCGAACTGTTCGTATGAACCGTCGCCCGTCCCGGGGCGTTGCCCTCCCTATTGCGCATAAGTCTGCAACATATTTACTGGCAACATGTTGCAGCAGATGACTGGCGGGTTTTCTGGGGTTGATCGGGCCTGGAAACCCCTTGATTTGCAAAGGGTTTCCACACCGGTGCCCGAGCATTCCCAGAGGTTCCCCGACTTATGCGTAATAGGGAGGGCAACGCCCCGGGACGGACACCGGGTCAGCCCCGCCCCGCCTTCAGTTCTTCGGCTCGGTGAACGTGAAGTGGTCGAACGTCACCTCGACCGCCACGCCGGTCGTGTTCTCGGCGATCAGCCCGACCGTGACCGGGCCGTCCCAGCCCACCTCTTGCTTGCCGTACTCGCGCCACGTCGTGCCGTCGGTGCTGACGCCGAACAGCGCCTGCGTCCCCTTCCGCGACAGCCGCAGGAACAGCCGCGTGTTGGCGTCCTTCTGGGCGCCGGTGCCGGAGCCGCCGCCGCCGCCGTTGGCCTGCCGGAAGGCGGACCCGTACGCGGTGCGGTGGCCGCCGTCCATCTTCTCGTACTTGCGGATGCCGGCCCGGTTGCCGCGGCCGTCCTCGGCGGTGAGCCCGCCGGCGACGAACCGCGACTGGCCGTTCGGGTTGCCGAGCCGGCCGTCCGGCTGGTACGGCACGTCGGCCCGCACGCTGGCGACGAAGTCGCCGGTTACCCGGCGGACGAACCGCGGCGCGTCGAACGGCCCCGGCATGTACTCGACGGAGCCGCGCGGGAACTCGGGGAGGTGGACCGCCAGCCGCCCGCCGGCCACCCGGTAGGTGCAGCCGCCGAGCGGGTCGGTCCAGGCGCCGTACGTGCGGGCGACGGCGAGCCGGTCGCGCTCGGCGTCCGGGAGCGGCGCCGCGACGGCCGGCACGGCGAGCAGCAGGGCGACCAGCACGGTGCGAGTCATGTCCGAGTCCTCCAGAACAGGGGTATTGTCGCCGCGGGAGGGCGGCGCCGCAAGCGGCGAGCCGAGGGCCGTCAGGCCCCGGGTGAGTCACGCTCCACGAATTCCGTCGGACGCGACCCGTGGCGTGTGACTCACCCGGCCCCTCACGGGGCTCGGCTCGCCGACCCCGATCACCACACCCGCGGCGCCCGCCGGTCCAACAAATGCGCCGTCCCCGTCGCGGCGGCGTCGATCAGGTCGTCGTGCGTGCCGAACGGGAACGTCACCAGCTCGTCGTACAGCGCCTGCTGACCCGCATCGACGCCGCCGCGGCCGTTCCCCCGCAGCCGGAACGCGCCGTTCTCCACCGCCACGCTGAACGCCGCCACCCGCGCCGCCTTGTCCGCCGTCTGCGTCACCCCCTTCACCCGCGGCCCGAACCGGGCGTGACGCACCAACAAATCCTTGATCCCCAGGAACGCCGCGTTCTGCTCGAACAGGATCACCGCCGGGTTCCAACGGCGGTCGGCGGCGTCGATCAGCGACACCAGCTCCGGGGCGGCGACGCGGCGGGCCGTCGCTTCGAGAACATGAATCTCCGTCCGAGCCCCGGACGTCAGTCCGGGGAGTCCGTCGCGGTACGCTCCGGGGGCTGACGCCCCCGGCTCAGGTGTCCGACCGAGCACCACCAGCGCCGAGGCGTCGGCCGTCGCCTTCGCCGACACCGCCGGATCGACCGACAGAACGGTCGCGTCGTAGTCCGTCGGTTCGGTCCAGTAGCGAACCCACTCCGCCCGCACGGCCGTCTCGCCGTCGGCCACCGGCAGCAGGCGGTAGCCGCGGGCGAAGCTCGCGCTACCGATCTCGGCGCGCCGCTCGGCCAGCTTCTCGCGCGGCCACTTCGCCGGCCACACCGGCTCCAGGTTCTCGCCCACCGCCCGGCGGAACACCGCGAACGCCGGGTTCCGCTTCAGCCGGGCGTTCAGGTCGTCCGGGTGCCACGGCGTACACAGCCCCCAGAACCGGCCGTCCGGCTCCAGCAGGTTCAACAGGTTGTCGTGGAAGAACGCCGCCGCCCGGTCGCGCTCGGCCCGGCTCGTCAGCGCCTTCACGTCCACCACGTCGTCGCACACCAGCAGGTCGGCGCGCGTACCGGTGCTGCCGGCGCCCACCCCGAACGCCGCCACGCTCGGGCCGATCACGTCCGCCGGGCGGCGGATGGTGAAGGCGTCCGCGGCCCACGGCGTCGCCGGCTTCAGGTGCGTGAACACCTTCTGAACCCAGGGATTCCCCGCGATGGCGTCCCGAAGAAAGCGGCTCCGCTCGGCGGCGACGGCCTCGGTGGCGCACACCACCTTCACCCGCAGGCCGGGGTTGCGGCCGAGCTCCCAGACGATCCGCGCGCACACCTGGAACGTCTTGCCGTGGTCGCGCGGCAGCTCGACCAGCGCCCGCCGGTTCGCGCCGAGGAAGTCGTGCAGTTGGCGGTGAATCTCGCCCTGCTCGACCGGCCGGCCGCTCGAATCGGCGAAGCAGACGGCGACGAACAGCGACGGGTCAATCCGCGCCTGCACGACCTTCAGGAACGCCTTGCAGATCGGGGACGGAGGCGGCGGGGTGGTGCATGTCGGCCGCGAGCCGCGCGAGGTCGTCATCGGACTGGCTCTCCAGAAAGGCGACCAGCCGGCGGGCGTCGGCCGATCGGGGGGAGGGAAGGGGGTCGGACGTGTCGGGCGGGGCGGCGAGCCGGAACCGCAGCTCCAGCAGGAACCGGGCGGCGTCGCGGCGGACCTTCTCGTCCTCGGCCCGCAGGAGCTGCCGGAGGATGAGCACCGCCTCGGCCCCGACCTCGACGGCGAGGCGCTTCTCGGCCTCCGCGAGGAGGGCCGGCCAGCGCGCGTCGTCGGGCCACTTCAGCACGGACTCGACGGCGCGGCCGAGCTTCTCGGCGACGGACGCCCACGAGCACCCGGCGGCGCGGAGGGTCGCGGCGCGGGTCAGCGTTGCGGCGGTCGGGGACGGCATGGCGGGCTCCGGGGGAGGGGGGCGAAAAGACGTGATCGATCGGGCGGGTTTTCAGGCCAACGGCCTGACAGCCCTCAGCCCAGGGCAACGCCCTGGGTTCGCGGGGGGTGATTCGCACCCCGTACCCAGGGCGGCGGCCCTTCGGGCCTTGCCCTGGGCTGAGCGCTGTCAGGCCGTTGGCCTGAAAACCGGTGATCGATCGAGGATCGCGGCGGACGTGTACCGGCCGACGTGCCCGGCCGACCGCCGGGACGCGACAACTCTACGACATGGTGTACGGATGTCAAGTACGGCCGCGAGCCGTCAGAACCCGGCGGCGGCCAGCCGGCGGACGACGCGGCCGTAGTCCGGCGCCCGCTCGGCCCAGACGCCGCGGCGGCGCGCCCGCCGGTTCGGCCAGTTCACCAGGTTGAGGTGGTCGGCCGGCCACACGTCCGCGTGCTCGCCCCACGCCGCCGACCGCAGCGACACCAGCCCGTCGTTCGGCCCCTCGGCCCGGTGTACGATCCGCCACGTCGGTTCCCACTCCGGCCCGCGCCACGGCTTCTCGCTCACCCCGGCCACCGAGTAGTAGCGCACGCCGGGCACGTCCGGCGTGTCCTCGTTGAAGCGGGCGCAGCTGTCCGTCCGCAGGTCGATGAACGCCTGGTGCGAGAGGCCCACCCAGTCGAGCACGGGGACGACCCAGCGGCGGAGGCGCTGCCAGCCCCAGTCGGCGAACGGGGTGCCGCGGTGCGGCGTGCCGACGGTCGTGACCGACAGCACCCGCGACGCCATGCCGAGGCGCGACACCATGTAGCGGGCGTCGAGGCCGCCCATGCTGTGGCCGACGAGGTGGACGGGTTCGTTCGGGAGTTCGCGGAGGAGGAAGCGGCGCAGGTCGGCGGCGCGGGCGGCGACGCCGCCGGTCGGGCTGACCTCCGCGGCGAACACGCGGTTCCCGGTCGCGGCGAGTTGCCCGGGGATGCCGCGGAAGTACTCGGCCAGGACGGCCCGGCCGATCGCCAGCTCGCGGAACCCGCACAGCCCGTGGACGAGCACGATCGGGGCGCTCAGGCGGGGGAGTGCGGCGCGGCACTCTGCACTCTGCACGCGGCACTCCTAACATGAAACCGGCGGCTCCGGCCGGCGGGTGAAGATTCCAACCTACGTCCTTCACGGATTTCACGCAATGCCCATTCCCGTCGCGCAGCCCGGCACCACGCGCATCGGATGGATCGGCACCGGCGTCATGGGCCGGTGGATGTGCCAGCACGCGATGGCGAAGGGCTTTTCCGCCACCGTCTTCAACCGCTCGAAGGACAAGCTGCAACCGCTGCTCGACCTCGGGGCGAGGGCCGCCGACACGCCGCGGCAGGTGGCGGAGAATTCGGACGTGGTGTTCGCCATCGTCGGCTTCCCGAAGGACGTGCGCGAGGTGTTCCTCGGCGCCGACGGGGCGCTGGCCGGGAGCAAGCCGGGCACCGTCCTCGTGGACATGACGACCAGCGACCCGAGTCTCGCCGTCGAGATACACGCCGCGGCGAAGGCGAAGGGGGTGTACGCGCTGGACGCGCCGGTGAGCGGCGGCGACGTGGGGGCGAAGAACGCGGCGCTGTCCATCATGATCGGCGGCGACGCGGCCGCGGTGGCGGCGGTGCAGCCGGTCTTCGAGGCGATGGGGAAGACGATCGTGCACCAGGGCGCCCCCGGCGCCGGGCAGCACACGAAGATGGTGAACCAGATTCTGATTTCGTCGAACATGATCGCGGTGTGCGAGGGGCTGCTGTACGGGCACAAGGCGGGGCTGGACCTGGAGACGGTGTTCAAGAGCGTGACGGTCGGCGCCGCCGGCAGCAAGGCGCTGGAGGTACTGGGGCCGCGGATGCTGGCGCGGAACTTCGAGCCGGGGTTCTACGTCGAGCACTTCATCAAGGACATGGGGATCGCGCTGGCCGAGGCGGAGAAGATGAACCTGAGCCTGCCGGGCCTGGCGCTGGCGAAGCAGCTGTACGAGGCGGTGCGGGCGCAGGGCTACGGGCGGAAGGGCACCCACGCCCTGCTGCTGGCGCTGGAGCACCTCAACGGCATCAAGCGGTGAGCAAACGGGCGAGCGGCCCGCGTGAGCGGGCTGTTCCTTCGCGTGTCAGGTGCGCTAACCAACAGCCCGCTCACGCGGGCCGCTCGCCGGGCTTGCCATGTCCCACCCCCCGTTCGCCGCCGAGGCCGCCGCGTGCCGGGCGGCGCAGCGCGCCTGGGCCGCCGTCCCCATCCCCGAGCGGCTGCGCCCCGTCGCCGCGCTGCGCCGGCTGGTCGTCGCCCGCGCCGACGCCCTCGTCGCCGCAGCACACGAAGACGTGGGCCGCACCCGCGTCGAAGTGCTCGGAACCGAGCTGTTGCCGGTCGGCGCGGCGCTGCGGTTCCTGGAGCGCTCGGCCGTCCGCACCCTGGCGCCGCGGCGCGTCGGCCGCCGACCCGTGTGGCTGCTCGGCTGCCGCGATACGGTGCATCGCCGGCCGTGGGGCGTCGTCGGCGTCATCGGCACGTGGAACTACCCGATCTACCTGAACGTCGGCCCGATCGCGCAGGCGCTCGTCGCCGGCAACGGCGTGTTGTGGAAGCCGTCCGAACTGGCGCCGCGCACGGCCGAGGTGACCGCGCAACTCTTCGCCGACGCCGGCTTCCCTGCGGGGCTCCTCACGACGCTCCCGGCGACGCGCGAGGCGGGGCCGCAGCTGGCCGACGCCGATGTTGATTACGTGCTGTTCACCGGCTCCGACGGCGTGGGTCGGAAGCTGGCGGCGCGGCTCGGCGAGCGGCTGATCCCGAGCACGCTGGAGCTGTCCGGCGTGGACGCGATGTTCGTGCTGGCCGACGCCGACGTGCGGCTGGCGGCGCGGGCGGCGTGGTTCGGGCTGACGATCAACCGCGGCCAGACGTGCCTGGCCGTGCGGCGGGTGTTCGTGCACCGGTCGCGGCTCGCCGAGTTCCTGGCGGAACTCGACCCGCTTTTGAAGGCCGCCGGTCCGGTGCCGCTGGTGACGCCGGGGCAGGCGGCGCTGCACGCGCGGCTGATCGCGGACGGCGTGCGGGGCGGCACGACTGTGATCGGCCAGTCGGTCGGTTCGTCCCCCCCCTTCCCTCTTCGGGAAGGGGGGCCGGGGGGGTTAGGTGCGTCCG
>Ga0209181_10004229_pt1 | contig 21555 bp, 17 predicted proteins | sample MAT05_FD_187208 | JGI IMG/M metagenome (GOLD analysis project Ga0209181, IMG submission 187208) | Freshwater microbial communities from Lake Fryxell liftoff mats and glacier meltwater in Antarctica - MAT-05 (SPAdes) (version 2) | ecosystem: Environmental > Aquatic > Freshwater > Ice > Liftoff... | reverse complement strand
TAACTTACACATGAATCTACCTTACTGTTTTATAACTGGGTTGTTGCTTTTTAAATAAAAGGGTACGGATTAATTTTTTAAAAGGGGGATTTTTTAAGGAAGATTTAAAAAAGGACCAGCCCCTTACGCTGGCCCTTTAACTTACACATGAATCTACCTTACTGTCTTATAACTGGGTTGTTGCTTTTTAAATAAAAGGGTACAGATTAATTTTTTAAAGGGGGAATTTTTAAGGAAGATTTTAAAAAAGGACCAGCCCCTTACGCTGGCCCTTTAACTTACACATGAATCTACCTTACTGTCTTATAACTGGGTTGTTGCTTTTTAAATAAAAGGGTACAGATTAATTTTTTAAAGGGGGATCTTTTAAGGAAGATTTAAAAAAGGACCAGCCCCTTACGCTGGCCCTTTAACTTACACATGAATCTACCTTACTGTTTTATAATTCGTTCTGTTTGTTTCTGGTTATCGCTCAATAATTGTAACACATACATCCCACCCGGCATCCGGCTCATATCTACTTTATTAAACCCTGTTTGTCCGCTTCCTTTGGCAATGGTTACTCCATTGATATCACTAATCAGGTAAACGTACTTTTCAACTGCATTCACTGTAATTTCCTGCTGAATAAAAGTAGATACCCTAAATGCTTTTCCTGCTTCATCAATGCCTTTTAGCTTGATGGTATTGGAATACAATGTTTGATTTAAAACGGATTTTACTTTTAACCGGTAATACAAATCAGTTTTTTGAAATGGGGTATAAGCAAATTGGGTCGATAAACTGCTAATGGTATTCACTTCATTGAAACGGGTGCCATCAGTGGATGATTCCAGGGAGATTAAATTGATCGGTTCGTCGGAATCAATCTTCCATGCCAGGCTATGTTTATTTTTTTCAACCTTACCAGCCAGGGTAACATTCCTGATTGGTAAAATAGTGCCGGCAGATGAACTGATGGTATAAGAACCTAAACTGCCATAGTTATCAATATTATTGTTACCTGCGCCGTCTACTACCATGTAATAATCACCTGTATTTAAAATGGTGTCTATTACGGCAGCCATTGTATTCATCGGGTCATAAGTACTTATCAAAATATTGGATGAATTGTACAATCGTACTTTCACATCAAGATTGGCTCCTTGTAAATTGGCATCAACACTAAATGGCTTAATATCAATGTGAATGACTGAGTTCTTTAGTAAGGCAAATTTGAATGCATCTTTATCGCTGTTCGTTGTTATTATACCACCTGCATTGGTGCTGGTAATGCTAAAGTTGGTAGGATTATTATTGATGTCATCGCTATGGTCATCAAGTCGGTAAGTAAAGCCATTTTGAGTGGTAATAATTGAAAGGTTATCTTGTTTATTAGCACAACCGTAAGGTGTTGGTCCGTTGTTCCAGCCACTCATATTCCTGTAGTAACTGTTGCCCATTATTGGTGCCCAGCTTGTTTCGCCCGTTCCTGCCCCATCGTTGTAGGTAGAGGTTAAAGTGCAACTGCCATCATATTTGGACTGGTGTGATAAGCCTACCGCATGACCACTTTCGTGTGAGCAACACTCGCCTACCATTTTGGATGAGTTTCCAAGCCGGTCGCTGAATACAAAGGAAGGTGTATCATCACCCCATTTAAAGGAACCAATAAAAGATACTCCACCTGCGCCCCCAAACCAACCACTGGTAGGCGTAACAACCACCCGGATTCTTTTGGAAAGCGGGGCAGCTAAAAATTTTGATTCGTCAGTAGTGATATTGATATTAAACGGACGGTAATCTTCAGCCACCCGGTTGAAGACTTCAGTTATTTGATCATCGGTCATGTTAGCCGGTGCACAGGTAAATGGAGTGCCGCCGTTCCAATACGCACAGTTTATGTTTTCTCCGTTGAAGTCGAGATAGATTGTGGCAGAAGCACTCGGTAAGCTGCTTAAACCAGGTAAACTGAAAACATTGAAGGAAAATGACAATGCAAGTACCAGCATTAAGGGCGCAGATAGCTTTTTCATTTTGTAGGGTTTTAGAGGTCCGGGGATTAACCGGAGTGGATTAAATAAGGATTGGATTCACGTGTTTTTGCGACCGTATTTTATTGGGTACACTCAACAAATATTTTTTCTAAATCAATTTTAGTAAGTTGATAATTACCATCTGCATTTCGGGTTAATTCATACCCATCGGTATATTGCGGATTCATGATTCTACCAACGTAGTTAATGTTATGTTGCGCATCCGTTTGTTTTGACAAAGAGAACAAAGCATCTTTAAATGCGGGTAGTTTAATTACAATTGTCTGCAGGTTACTATACTTTGCCTGGTTACTGAGTACAGGTCCGGAAAGCGTTAAATTATCACCAAGCGATAAATTTACACGCTGACCTTTGGCAGCAGTAAACATGCTGCTGAGCTGTGGTTCAGTACACTTGATTGTTGTCGGAAAATTTTCAAACAAAGGAGTCTTGCTGCTTCGTTTGGTTTGTGAATAACTGGTAGCTGCATATAAGGTTAGCAGCACCATACACATTGTGGATGTAAGGCGTTTCATGGTATTGATTTAGAGGATATTCAGCAACATCAAAAAAAAAGGGGATCTTGATGGTACTACTCTATAAACGGCGCCTGTTAAATAATATTTTGCAGATGAAAGAATAAAATGAATTAAAACCAACAAATAGAAAAATTACTATAGCAGTATGGGATTAATACTGTCCTGTACTAAGTAGAACCAACGTACATGCTTCAATCGGCTCAACTCCTTTTTGCTGAGCCATTTCAAATAACTCATCATTTTCCGTACCGGGGTTAAAGATGATTCTTTTTGGATGCAGGGAAAATATATAATCGTAATAGTCTTTTTGGCGCATCGGGTTTACGTATAAGGTAATGGTGTCAATTTGTTCAAATGGCTTTCTTTCAGTTTCAATTGCGGTATGGCCGATCATTCCTTTTTTTAGTCCAAGTGCCACTACAGGCTGTTGATGAGCTGTTAACTTTTGAACAGCGAGGTAACTATATCTTGACGGATTCTCAGATGCTCCAATCACCAGTGTCTTTTTCTTTTCCATATTATTTGTTTAAGTTACTGAAGGTTTTATTATTGTAAAAATCTGCTGCGTACTTCCGGACCTGGTATCATACATTGGTCTTTTTTGCCAAACCATTTGTAGCGGTTTTTTGCAATCCATTTGTAAATGCCATCCCGTATAAACTTAGGTACAATAATAAAGCCATATAGCAGCGGCCACAATGCGGTTAAATATTTACTCACTTTTAATGCTGCGGTAGATGCGGTATATACTTTACCCGCTTCAATAAAAATAAATGAATTGAATTCACTGGTAGATAAATTGAATTGCTGTAGTAACTGCTGGCCTGCATCACTTTGCAGTGCTGCAAATTTTATAACAGATTTTTTATCTCGGTCAATTACAAAGTTGACCGAACTGTTGCAAAAATTGCAGACACCATCGAATAATATGATTGGGTTATTTTCCATTTTTTATCATGCAAATTTATAGTATTAAAAATTACGGATGCATTACAGTAAGGTGTTCAATTTTAGCAAGGATACTGTAAAGCTAACATCAATTGATTAAGGCTTGCCAATTTTTAAAGGATGCTTGCTGCGGCTAAAATAAATGGTATTTCGTTCGTGGGGTGCTGCTTACAATATTTTGCATGGCATCCTGCAGAAATGGATATTTGAATTGAAAACCAGTGCCTATCATTTTTTGGGGAAGCACCCACCGGCTTTTCAATAGTAGTTCTGTTTCGGTACCAATGATAGCGGCTCCAATTTTTAGCATCCATGCATAGGCAGGTAACCCAATTTTATGTCCGGTAACAGCTCGCAGGGTTTTCATAAAATCATAGTTGGTAACTGGTGCCGGACTACTACAATTATAGGTACCCTCCAATGATTTGTTGGTTGCTATCCATTCAATCATTCTACAGGTGTCTGTGATATGCACCCAGCTATACATTTGGTTTCCGCTGCCTTGCCGGCCACCCAATTTAAATTTAAGTAAATTAAAATATGGAATCACTACACCGCCTGTGCCTAAAGTAACCGCCATGCGTAGCGCACATTTTCTGGTAAAAGGTGTTCTTTGTTCGTATAAAGTGCTTTCCCAAAGTTTGCAAACCTGTACCGAAAAATCATCGTGGAAATCAGTGAAACTTTCGTCACGGGGTTCATCGGTTGCATGCGGATAAATGGTTGCGGATGCTGCATTGATCCAAAGTTCCGGTGGATGTACAGCATGCTGAATGGCCAGACCGATTGCTTTGGTCGAATTGATTCGGCTATCAAAAATTTCCTGTTTGTTTTTGGCTGTGTACCTGCAGTTGACTGATTTTCCCGTAAGATTGATCACCAAATCAGCCCCATCAATTTCTTTACACCAATCACCCTCATGTATGCCGTCCCACTTTACAAAGCGTATCTTTTTTAGTACCGATGGGTTAATATTATTTTCTCCATACGCATTGCTTGCCTGCTGTGGCTGTTGTCGGCCAAGGACAATGATTTCATTTTCATCTCCAAAAAAATTGCACAATTCCTGGCCAATAAATCCTGTGCCTCCGGCAATGATGATTTTTTTATTTTTCATAAAATAGGTATTTGGTTAAGATAGCAGATAGGCGATTAGAACGGTGGTGCTTACGATGTGTACAAAAACCACCCATGCATTGTGAGGAATAATGTCGGCAAATTTCATACGCCTGCGATATTCATTGATCAATACAATGGCTAACATGCCCAGATAAAAACTATCAAAGGAGGCATTTTGAATATGGAGGTATTTGTTGGCCAGTATGGCTGGAATGGTTAACAATACTCCAATCAGTGCCAGCATGGTTAACTGTCCCAGGTATTCAATGCCCTTCATTTTTCCAAGCTTTGAAGCTATAATGATGTTCGATGTAACCAAACCAAAATGGGTGTACATCAGTTGTGAAATAGCATGGTTGGTTGTAGCTGTTCTTAATAAATAATGCTGTATCGGAAAAAGCATCCAGGTAGTGAAGCACAAACAAGCCACAATAAATAATAAACGGTATCGGAGAGTGAAATCCGGAGTGCAATCATAGCTGCCGGGTGTTTGTTTACCAGCTACAATTACTCGTCTGTTATAAGATATAAGTCGGTACAATTTGTATAGTAGCCATTTGATAGGTTGAATGTTGCCGGCTGTTTTTATAAATGGGATTTTTTGACCCAGTATTTGCAGCAGGGCATCAATGCCGTACCAAACCTGGTGGGTAGTGGCATCAATTACAGGGATTTCATTGGCGGATCTTTTGAGATCAACCATTGCTATCCATTCTGGTTCAATGTTGCTAAAATTTTTCCTGTTTTCTTTTTTGATGAAGCCTGTTTGTATAAATGCATTGGTGTAGGCAGCGCAAAGCGGGCAACTGTCATCATAAATAATAATTTTGGAATGGCTGTTCATGATTGTATTTGTTTTGGTGTGTTAAATTGACCATCTACGTTTTACAACTCGACTCCATTTATTTTAACACAGCCAATGGCCTTTGCATTTTTACATATACTTCATGGTAGCATAGGTAGGTATAATAAATGGCCATAAAGGGTGCTGTAAATAAAAGAATCCAAACTGATCCGATGGGCATCGTTAACAGACTGATTAAGGCAATCCAATGGTAGTAATGTCGACTACCACCTTTGTAAGTAAATATATGTTTGTATGCATGAAACAGCATGCTGATTACCTGCCAGGCGCCCACCAAAAAATAAGCGATCAGATAGCTGCCATCCTGCTTGATGAGACCGTAAATTGCGAAACCGGCAATCAATGTAATATTGATTAATAGATCGAATGTTTTGAGCTTTTTCATGTTCGTGTATTTTAAACTTTCAGAAAATAATGAAAATATAGTGTGAAATAAAAGCCGCTAAGCGGCTGGGCAGGAAATGCCATAAGTGGGCGCCCCTCTTTTATTTAAAGATCTTTAATAATCCCGCCAAAAACCAGCTTTCATCTGCCTTTACCATTACACTTAGCATCTGATCGGCTTGCTTACCAAATTTGCGGATACCTGCGATGGTGTCAACAAATTGTTTTACCTCTTTATCTTTTTTATCGCCCTCAATATTTTCGAGATGGGCGAGTAATTTTAGCATCGGTTCAAGTTCTCTTTTCTTCCTTTCTTGAATGATTTGTGTGGCTACTTTCCAAATGTCCTTTTCAGCAGTAAAATATTCTTTTCGCTCTCCGGAAAGTATGACTCTATCAACCAGCCCCCAGCTAATCAAATCACGCATATTCATATTTACGTTCCCCCTGCTTACATCCAGTTGTGCCATCACATCATCCTGCGTTAGCGGATCAGGGCTTACCATCAACAAAGCATGAATCTGTGCCATTGTGCGATTGATGCCCCAATGGGTACCAAAAGCACCCCAGCTACTGATGAATTGTTGTTTCGCTTCCGTAAGTTTCATTTACTTATTTTGTGATTCAAAGATAACGCAGTTTTCGAACTTTCAATATAATTTGAAAACTTATTTTAAACAAGCGGATTATTAGTTCGTCAAATGAATAAATTTCAGTTCGTTTAAATAATGCAGGATTAGATTTAAAATAAATTACTGCTTTGCTAATTCAGTCAGCGCCTTTACTAACTGGTCTAAATCTTTTGGTGTAGTATAGATATTGGGGGTAATGCGGCATCCATGCACATTTGCAGAATCGATGGCCACGGTGTAAATATTATATTTTTTGTGTAAGGTAACAGCCAGTTCGCCCGGAGCAATTCCCTTAATACCCACATTCGCTATCGCACAGGATCTTTGCATTTCAACCGGGGTGTTTACAATTACATTGGGAATATTTCTAACCTTATCAGTCCAGTGATGTTGCAGGTATCTAAGTCTTGTTTCTTTTCTATCCACACCAACTTTTAAATAGTAATCAATGGCATTGGTAATCGCAAGATCTGTGTGTACCGGATGTGTACCGGTATGATTCAGGCGGTAAATATCATCCTCTTTACTTTCTGGTCCGCTTCCCAGCAAGGGCCAAACGTCTTTGATGCTTTCTTTGTTTACATAAAGAAAACCTGCGCCCAACGGCACACTCAGCCATTTGTGTAAACTGGTGCCATAAAAATCGCAATGCAGTTCTGGAATGGTGTAGGCAATATGGGCAAACGCATGTGCTCCATCTACCAGCACTTTTACGCCCTTACTATGTGCCATATCACAGATCTTCCGCACCGGTAAAATTTGCCCGGTAATATTGGTGATATGACATACCATCAGCAGCTTCGTTTTAGCAGTGATGGCATCGGCATATAGATTCACAATTTCCTCGTCATTTGCCGGATGATTGGGAACCGACAGCACTTTATTGACCACACCATGTCTTGCAGCCACCTGTTTAAACATGTCCAGCATAGCACCATAATCCTGTTCGGCCATGATTGCTTCATCGCCGGTCTGCCAATGCAAACCGCCAATTACCATATTTAAAGCTTCGGTAGTATTTCGGGTGATGATCAATTCTTCTTTTGAACATCCGGCCAGTTTCGCCAGCTTTTCGGCGGCAGCTCTTTTATCATCCATTTGTGTGGTACGCATATAATAAGCGCCCTGGTAATTGATGTTGCGGATATGGCCGATGTAATTTTCCAATGTTTCTTGCGGAAGAAAACAATAGTATCCATTTTCAAGATTGATGTAATCGGGTTTTAGCCGGTAGCCTTTACGGATGCCTTCCCAAAACGTTTCATCCGAAGCCAGTTCGGCAGGGATTATATGCTTATACTTTTTTACCCATTGATCAATGTGGTTGAATCCCGGTGTAACGCCTAACAAGGAAATGTTTTTTATGAAGGTTCGCTTATCCATGCTTCAAGATAAGGTAAAAAATTATTCTCGAACACAGTGTATGGTGGAGGGGATGTTAGTCCGGATTTTTTTTCAATTATTTCTTTGGTTTCATTTTCGCTTTTATGCAATCCTTTCAATCTTTTGTTTTCAGGTTGATACATTTTTGTGTACGGTTATAAAGAGTTAGCCTGCACAAAAGATGTCTGATGATTTATTCAACTCACTCTCCTGTTGGTTTAATATATTCATAGACCAATGTGGTTTTAGTTATTTTTATTATTTCATCCGTGTCTTCATCATGTAGGCTCAAACCTTTTTTTTTAGTTTTAAGCATTAGCATAACCTCTGTGTGAGGAAATGAGATTTGATCCATGTAACTGGAGAATTTTCTGCCGTTTTGTGAAGCTGTAATTATTCGTTTTTGGTTCCGATTCGTAAAATCTATTCCCTCGTATTTGCGTGTTAACTTTACTGCAACGTCAAGATCTCCAAGCAATTCTTTATTGGATAAATAGCTGCCGAATACTTTGATTCGTTCAACAACATACACCAGGTCATCATTTGCATTAATTGTTTTTGCCCGTTCAATTAAATCATTTAGTAATTCATCTGCTTTTTGCCTGGTAATTGCTGTATTTGCTGTTGCTATTCCAAATCGCCTACCCTTATCAGTTGCTACCAACTCGTAATGAAGAGTATTTGCGGCGGTTACTTCCTTTAAAATAAGGTATTGGTCTTTAATTAACTGCTCAACGATTTGTTCGGAAACTGCTGTTGACTGTAGCAGTATTTTCGATATTTCTGCTATGATCAGTGGTTTTGTACTTTCAAAAAACCTTTCCTGCATAGCATGCCTTAGTATTTCCCTTATTTTAAGAATAGGCTGATCATAAAACTTGTCTTTTGGATTTATTCGCATAAAATTATTTGTAATCTTTTATTACTCATCAAAGACACTTGTGTCATCCATTTTTTTGACATTAGCATTGGGTAAATATTTAATGCAGAGTTGGCCAAAAAAAAGCACCGAAAACATATCGGTGCTTCAAGATAAATGATATTTTAATTATACCAGCATGGTAACCGGATTTTCCAAAAACCGCTTCAGTGTTTGTAAGAAAGCAGCACCTACAGCGCCATCCACACTTCTGTGATCGCAGCTTAGGGTTAGTTTCATTACATTGATCACGCCGAAACCATCGCCTTTTCTTACTACTTTTTCTTTGATAGCTCCTACTGCTAGAATAGCACTATCCGGAGGATTGATGATGGCTGTGAATTCTTCAATGTCCATCATTCCCAAATTGGAAATGGTGAAGGTGTTACCGCTAAATTCAGCAGGTTGTAATTTTTTATCTTTTGCCTTACCATATAATTCTTTAGCATCAGCCGCAATTTGCGACAATGATTTTTGATCAGCAAAACGAATTACCGGTACGATTAGTCCTTCCGGTAAAGCCAGTGCCGAACCAATGTGGATGTGTTGATTGTGACGGATAAAATCTCCCATCCAGCTACTGTTAACATCCGGATGTAACCGCAGCGCCATGGCACTTGCTTTTATCACCATATCATTAAAGGAAATTTTAACCGGACTTACTTCATTCATCGCTACCCGTGAGGTCATTGCATTGTCCATGTTTATTTCCATGGTAAGGTAAAAATGCGGCGCACTAAACTTGCTTTCACCCAGGCGTCGGGCAATTACTTTACGCATCTGCGTCAACGGTGTATCAGTGTATCCTTCTTGTCCGTTGGCTACAAACGCAGTTACAGTTGCAGCGGGTTTCGCAGCCGGAGCAGCGGCTGGAGCAGTTTGTTCTATAGCCTTCGCAGCCGGGGCAGCGGCAGGCACATAACTATCAATATCTTTTTTTGTGATCCGGCCATTATCGCCTGAGCCACTTACTTTATTTAAATCAATTCCTTTGTCAGCAGCTAATTTTTTGGCCAGTGGAGATGCTTTCACCCGGCCATCCGATGTTGATGCAACTTCTGCTTCGGGTACAATTTCTGCCGGAGCAACAGCCTCTATTTCATTTGCAACAGGTTCAACTCCCGCAACCGGAGCTGCATTTGCTCCTGCTTTTTCTGCAGCAACATAAGCACTTACATCGGTACCAGGTTTTCCTACTATCGCAATGATTTCATTTATTTTTGCAGCATTTCCTGCCTCTACGCCAATGTACAACAATGTTCCTTCCTCATAACCTACCACTTCCATGGTTGCTTTATCTGTTTCCACATCAGCTAATACATCATCACTTTTCACAAGATCTCCAACCTTTTTATTCCAGCTTACAATTTTCCCTTCGGTCATAGTATCGCTCAACAAAGGCATCCTGATTTCTTTAGCACCAGCCGGTAATCCGATAGCTATCGAATCAACCTTTGCAGTTGCTGCTATAGTTGGCGCAACTGCCGCAGGTGCAGCAGCAGTGGCTGTGGCAGTATCGGTTTTACTTTCAGCAGCAGGTGCGTCAGATTCCAATAATGCTTTATAATCCTCGCCTGCCTTACCAACAATTGCTATAATTTGGTTTATTTTGGCAGCCTCACCGGCCGGAACTCCTATATACAAAAGAACCCCATCAACATAACCCGTTACTTCCATGGTCGCTTTATCGGTTTCCACATCGGCCAATGTATCATCACTTTTAACAGTATCTCCAACTTTTTTATTCCAGGCTACTATCTTTCCTTCGGTCATAGTATCGCTCAAAAGGGGCATTCTAATCACTTCTGCCATAATTAATAATTTCTATTGTTTTGAAATGGAAGCCGAAATTAATGCAAAAATGGCAAATATCTACCCTATTATTAGCCCTCATTTAATATATGGGGTTATTAAATTGAGAATGTACATATTCGATAAGGAGAAATATCAACTTTGATAGGATTGTACGGTTTGCTTCACCCCTTCTTCATAGAAAGTGGCCTGCATATCAAAAGCATTTTCAAATTTGGAAGAATCAAAAATATACTCGCTGTGGTTTTGGTAAAGCATTTCATACAACTCTTTTACCATCTTATTTTGGTGGCACCTCAATTCTTTTGCAACAATATTCATGATGTCTTTCCGGTTACCGCAAAAAAAGCGGTAGCCAGAAGACAGATATGGTTAAGGGCATCATTGCGTTGGGATAGCAGCTAAAACGCTTATTCTTTACCGGCCAAAAACACTTATTCCAGTTCCAACCTTAATTTTTCCTTTAGTTCCTTTACCAGCGGATATTCTTCAATTATTTTAAAGTATTGTTCCTTTCTGGTTAAGGGCTTTTCGGTTACAGCCTTTTCTTCTTCATCATTTGCATTGATTGATAATTGATAAATCAGTGTACGGTTATTGAAATATTCCTGTAAATGGGTAATCAGATCGGTTCTTTCAACTTCTACAAAAGCCTTGTGAATATCACCCTTGGTGATGATCTCTATGGTATTTTCATCGATTATTTTTAGCTCAGCAGCTCTAAAATTTGTTACTGCGGAGAAATTGCTTTTTTCTCTTAACTTCTCTACAAACAAGCCCCATGCTGCATGTAATTCTTCCTCATTTAAAGGTTTTTTATCTGCGCCACCTTCACTGTTTTTCTTTGTTATTTGATTACGGATACTTGAAAGCGAACCAAAGGATACTCTTGGTTCCTGAACATGGGAAGACTGTTTTGATTCAACTAAATCTTTTACTGGTAAAGTTGGCAACGGTTGATTGCTTACCTGCTTTTTTATCTGCGGTGCAGGCTCTTCGATGATGAGTCTTGCACCAGTGTTTGGAGCAGCATTTGTAACTTCTACCGGATGTGATCCGGCCACTTTTATGATCGGTAGTGCCCTGAATGCGACTGTTTTTGCACCATCAATTAGTTTTTTTTTACTTACAACCCCATCGTTGTTTACCAGTTCCAAAGCTTGTTGCAAATAACTTAGCTTGATGATGGTTAACTCAACATGCAATCGCTTGTTGCGGGCCTGTTTATAATTGATCTCCGCTTCATTTAAAATATTGAGGGCACTTACTGTAAAAGCAGGTGCTATCTTTTGTGCAGTTTGTAAATATTTCTGTTTGAAATCTTCCGCTACTTCCAGCAGCATGGCTACTTTGGCATCCCGGCTTACCAGCAGATTGCGTAAAAATTCTGCAAAGCCATTTAATACCAGGTCGCCTTCAAATCCTTTCCTGTTAATTTCATCAAACATCAATAAAGCACTACTCAGGTCTTGTTGTTGTACAAAATCCAACAGCTTAAAATAATAATCCTCATCTAAAATGTTCAGATGTTCCAGGGTGTTTTTATAGGTTACTTCTCCGTTGGTAAAACTTACAATTTTATCTAAAATACTAAGCGAATCCCGCATGCAACCTTCGCTTTTCTGGGCAATTACGTGAAGGGCGGTTTTTTCGGCTGTGATGGATTCTTTGTCACATATTTCCTGTAGATGTTCTACTGTATCATTATTGGTAATCCTTTTAAAATCGAATATCTGGCATCTACTTAAAATGGTGGGCAGTATTTTATGCTTTTCGGTGGTAGCTAAAATAAAGATGGCGTAGGGAGGAGGTTCTTCCAACGTTTTTAAAAAGGCATTAAAGGCCGAAGAACTTAACATGTGAACCTCATCCACAATGTACACTTTGTATTTACCCGCCTGTGGTGCAAAGCGAACCTGCTCCACCAAGCTCCGTATATCATCTACCGAGTTGTTGCTGGCAGCATCCAATTCATGAATATTGAGGGAAGTGCCGGCATCGAACGAAACACAACTATTACAAGTATTGCATGCTTCTCCATCTTTTGTCTGGTTTTCGCAGTTGATGGTTTTGGCTAAAATTCTGGCGCAGGTAGTCTTACCCACACCTCTTGGTCCACAAAATAAAAAAGCATGCGCCAATTGGTTGTTTTTGATGGCGTTCTTTAAAGTGGTGGTAATATGAGATTGTCCAACTACGGTTGAAAAAATCTGCGGACGGTATTTACGTGCTGAAACAATGAATTTATCCATATAAAATCGCCATCGGGCGAACGCTTTTTGATTTGAATTGATAGCTGCAAGTTAACAAACAACTGACGCTTTTATCCAAAATCGTTGGCTAAAAAGAAGTGCCTGTTTACCTAAGTCGAACCAACTATTTTTATTAACCAACTGATCCTTGCTCTTTGAGTTATTTCTGATACCTAAAGTAATGGTTCGCTATTACGCCAGCATTGGATGTCTTTTAAATTCCTTTGTTCTGTCGAATAAATAGCGGTAGGTAGTGAGGTTCCTGCTTCGGAAAGTCTCTCCGAGGCTTTCGGCTACATTGATCATTTTTGGATTAAAATCTCCAATCCATTGCATTTCATATTGGGTGTAGGTAACTTCAGGTTGCTGTATCACTTTAGCCGATTCGCCTATGATATAGGCATCCACACCTTTGCCCTGCCATTCCGGAACTACGCCAAAAACAATTCCGCTGAATTTTTTGTTGGGCTTAAATTTTTTGATCCAAAGAAATTTGAGTTTGTGCCACAGATCGAATTTGCCATCCAGGTATTTGAACCATTGGTTTAAATCGGGGATGTTTACAAACATGGCAATGGGCTCATTGTTATGGTAGGCAAACCATATCAGCTTATCATCCATTACCGGTTTCATCTTTTTAAACAGAATGAGTACCTGCTCTTTGGCCATTTGTTTTAAACCGCCGTGGCCTGCCCATGCCTTATTATATACAGTGGCAAAGTCGTAAGCAAATTGATCCAGTTGGTCTTTTTTGATGTGTTTTGATGAAAACTCAGGGTTACGATCATATACAGCATGCCTGTCATGAATCTTTTTTTCAAGCGGTGCTTTTGGATGCAAGCCAAAACATACCTGGTGAAAAAAGGGTTTAAAACCATAGTTTTCAAACAATTCAGCATAATAGGGCGGATTATAGTTCATACCATATAAGGGCTCCTCAAACCCTTTTGTAACCAGGCCCCACCATTTGTCTCTTTCACCAAAGTTTATCGGACCGTCCATTGCCTCCATACCTTTTTGAATCAGCCAGTGTTTGGCATTGTCCAGTAAAAGGTCGGCCGCCTGCTGTTTGTTGATACATTCAAAAAAACCGATACCACCTACCGGCACATCGTCTCCTTTATTTTTATATTTTTTGTTGATAAAAGCAGCAATTCTGCCGATCAATTTTCCTTCATCATTAATTAGCAACCAGCGCTCTACTTCACCAAAACGAAAGGCTTTATTTATTTTTTCATCAAATACTTCGTTGATATCCTTGTCAAGCGGACGAATCCAATTTGGATCATTTTTATATAATGCTACCGGCACTTGTAGGAATTTTTTGGCAGTAGCGCTGTCTTTTATGGGAATAAGTTGCATAGATAGTTGAGTAAACGCAAATGTAGGTTTTTAGGAGAAGTTGTTGAAAATTGGATATGGAATAAATAATGGGTTTTTCCAATAAAAAAAGAGAATGAAAGGTTCATTCTCTTTTTCAATTATTTAATTCAAGCTTGTATTATTTACCAGACATCTTTGCTTCTATGCTTAAAGTAGCATGAGGTACTGCACGCAATCGAGCCTTATCGATCAGTTTACCAGTTACCCGGCAAATTCCGTAAGTTTTATTTTCAATGCGCATAACTGCTTTTTCGAGGTGATCAATAAAAGTGATCTGGCGACTGGCCATTTGACTTAATTGCTCTCTTTCCATACTAAGACTTCCGTCTTCCATGGTCATGTAGCGGTTATCGCCTTCATCGCCACCCATTTCATCTTTACGGGTAATTAAACCGTGCAGGTAGGATAATTCTTTTTTAGCGGCTTCTAATTTGCGTTGAATCAACTCTCTAAATTCCTGCAGCTCAGAATCGCTGTAACGTTGGGAAGGAGCGCCCGGGTCTCTTTGAGCCTTATCCAAAACAGATTTTGTAAATTCCGGTTGATATTTACGCACAGTTTTAGTGGAAATCTTTGGAATCACAACAGGTTTTGGTGCAGGCACTTTGATGTCTTTTGCCTTTACTTCTGCAGCCGGTACTGCCGCAACTGCTTTTTTAGTGGGGGCTATAGCCGCCGGACTTTTAACTTCGTCTTTTTTTGCCATAATTTTTTTAGCTGGGTTAACAGCTTTAATTGATACGTTTTTAACTTCAATTGTTTTGGTTGCCTTTTTTTCAACTGGTGTTGCTTCCTTTTCGACAAAAATAGCTGTTTTCGGTGCTACTTTGGCCACTGGTTTAGCAGGTTTAAGAGCTGGTGTTGCAACTTTTTTAACTTCAATAGCTTTCTTAGGTGCTACTTTAGCCAATGACTTAACAGGGTTAGCAGCCGGTTTGGCTACTTTGCTTATTATGGGTTTGGAGGCTACTTTTTTGGGAACTGGTTTAACTGCTTTCTTCGGAGCGGCTTTAGCAACTACATTTTTTGCAACAGGCTTGATTGTACTTTTCGGGACAGGTTTAATTGTTACATTTTTAGGGGCAGCTTTTTTTGCCGCTACCACCTTAGTCGCCACAACCGCTTTTTTAAGAACAGTTTTAACGCCTTTCGGTTCATTTTTTACAACAGGTTTAATTGTTGTTTTTCCTGGTTTTGAAGAAATCTGCTTTTTTGTTGCCATACTAATCTGCTTTTTTAAGTACGTTCACTTTTAAGATGGCATTATTCACCTCAATTTCGGATCCCTCTTCCAAAGCAGGGTAAAAAGCAAGCGAATCTGCCAGAATTTCGGCGCAAATATAATCTTTAAATTGAATTAATGAATCTTGCATACCCTCATTTTCCAATACGGACACAATTATCCGGTCCGTTAACTCAAAACCACTGTCTTTGCGAATATTCTGTATTTTATTAACAAATTCCCTTGCGTCTCCCTCTTTTTTCAGCGATTCATTGATTGTTATGTCCAATGCAACGGTTAATGCACCTTTGTTGGCAACTTCATATCCGGCAATTTCGTCAGTAGAAACCTCCAAATCGTCACTATTAATAAAGATAGGTGCTTCTTTTTTTAGTAAATGATCAGGATTAAGTAAGTATTCGCCCTCCAACACCATGTCTATTGTTGTATTGCTAAATTTACTTATTTCATCTGCGGCCCATTTCATTTTAGGTCCCAGTTTCTTGCCAAGTGTTTTAAAATTTGCTTTTGCCTTCTTCTGAATAAAATCATTTTCTGCACCTAAGATGTCCACTTCTTTTATATTGGTTTCGGCCTTAATAATATCCGCTACTTTGTTTATCCTGGCAGCCATTTCAGCATCCATTGCCGGAATAAACACTTTCTGCAATGGCTGACGAACTTTGATATTCACTTTTTTGCGCAATGATAAAATCAGTGATGATGCATCCTGGGCCAGTTGCATTCTTTTTTCAAGGTCAGTATCAACGACTGCTTCAGTTGCAGTAGGGAAATCGGTATGATGAACCGATTCTACTGTAAAACGGCTGGTTACGCTGTTTAAATTCAGAAATAGCCAATCTGCAAAGAAGGGGGCAATCGGGGCCATTAACCTCGTTAGTGTTTCAAGGCACTCATATAAAGTTTGGTAAGCTGATATTTTATCTTGCTCATATTCACCCTTCCAAAACCGGCGGCGGCAGAGTCTTACATACCAGTTACTCAGGTGTGCATCTACAAAATCTTCAATTGCCCGGCCAGCCTGCGTAGGTTCATATTCGTCCAAACTCTGCTGAACGGACTTAATTAAACTATTGAGCGATGACAAAATCCATTGGTCAATTTCCGGCCTTTCTTTTACCGGAATGTAAATTTCCTTAAAACTAAATCCATCTACATTGGAGTATAGCGCAAAAAACTGATAGGTATTATAGAGTGTACCAAAGAATTTCCTTTGTACTTCTTTAATGCCTTCTGTATCAAATTTTAAACTGTCCCATGGAGAAGCGTTGGTAATCAGGTACCACCGGGTAGCATCGGGGCCAAATGTGTTGATGGTTTCGAAAGGATCAATCACATTGCCGGTGCGCTTACTCATTTTATTGCCATTCTTGTCCAACACAAGGCCATTGCTAACCACTGTTTTATAGGCTACGCTGTCAAATAGCAGAACGCCCAGCGCATGTAAAGTATAAAACCACCCTCTTGTCTGGTCTACGCCTTCTGCAATAAAATCTGCGGGGAATGCACCGTTGGCTCCTTTGCCGCTGATAGGCGATGTTGCAGATGCTGCATGGTATTGCCAAAAGTTTTCAGTGCTAAGTGGACCAAATTCATTGGAGGAAGTGTCGGGTAAACCCCATTGAGCGTAAGGCATAGCACCGCTGTCAAACCAAACATCTACCAGATCGGCCACCCTTTTCATCGGCAATCCTTTGGAACTCACCAATATGATATCGTCTACATAAGGTTTATGTAAATCCAGAATACCGCCATGCAGATAATGTTGGTTGGTGTCGCCGCCCAATATTTCGCCTGCCTTTTTTATTTCAAGGTTCAACGCTGCAATAGAACCAATGCATTTTTCTTCGGTACCATCCTCCGTGCGCCAGATAGGAAGCGGAGTGCCCCAGTAACGGCTACGGCTGAGATTCCAATCCACCATATTTTCCAGCCAATTACCAAAGCGGCCTGTTCCGGTTGCTGCCGGTTTCCAATTGATGGTTTTATTTAGTTCGATCATTCGGTCTTTTACGGCAGTGGTTTTTATGAACCATGCATCCAGTGGATAATAGATTATTGGCTTATCTGTTCTCCAGCAATGAGGGTAACTATGTTCGTATTTCTCAACTTTAAAGGCACGGTTTTCCTTTTTTAGCTTTACGCTGATGTCGATGTTCACATCCACATAATCTTTTTCGTCTTTGTAATTTTTTACAAACCGGCCACTGAATTCGCCTGATCCATCTACAAATTTGCCTTGCTTGTCAACCATCGTTAAAATGCCGAGGTTATTTTTTTTACCTACCTTGTAATCATCTGCACCAAATGCGGGGGCAGTATGTACAATACCTGTTCCATCTTCCGTGGTAACAAAATCGCCCAAAATAATTTTGAACGGTGTGGCGTCCGGTGTTGTTTCTTTTATTGCCACAATCGTATTTGCTTCCGAGGGAAGTAGTTGTTCGTAATCAATTCCATCTAACTCCTTTCCTTTTAATTCTATCAGTATTTTCCAAGGCAACACTTTATCTCCTTCTTTGTACGCTTCGAAGTCTCCGTTTTCTGCTTCCGGCTTAAAGTATTTACCCAATAATGCCTTTGCAAGAATAACATTGATGGGCAAATGGGTATAAGGATTGAACGTTTTTACCAATACATAATCAATGTTGGGACCAACAGTTAAGCCAAGGTTGGAAGGTAAAGTCCATGGAGTTGTGGTCCAGGCCATAAAGAAAGCTCCCCCTCCCCCCGAAGGGGGGATTGAAACAGTGTCTGCTGATATAGCGGCAAAGATTTTGGAAATGGCACGATGTTCTACGGCTCCTGCTTCGGATGGGTTTGGTATGCGAAACATTGCAACTACACTTGTATCCTTTACATCTTTATAGGTACCTGGCTGGTTCAGTTCATGCGAACTCAATCCCGTGCCTGCGGCCGGCGAATAAGGTTGAATGCTTACACTTTCATATAGATAGCCCTTTTTATACAATTCACTTAATACCCACCAAAGCGTTTCTACATAGTTGTTTTCAAAGGTGACATATGGATTTTCCAGATCAACCCAATAGCCCATTTTATTGGTAATGTCATCCCATTTGTCTTTAAATTTCAATACCTCTTTCCTACAAGTGGCATTATATTCTTCAACTGATATTTTTTTGCCAATATCTTCCTTGGTGATACCTAGTAGTTTTTCTACGCCCAATTCAACTGGTAAACCGTGGGTATCCCAGCCACCTTTTCGGTTTACCTGAAATCCCTGCATGGTTTTATACCGGCAAACCAAATCTTTTAAAGTCCTTGAAATTACATGATGAATACCAGGCATACCATTGGCACTTGGTGGACCTTCATAAAACACAAAAGGCGGATGTCCTTCCCTAAGGGTTACACTTTTTTCAAAAGCACTCAACTTCCCCCATTTTTCTAAAATTTCATTACCGATGCCCGGTAAATTCAGTTGCTGATATTCATTGTATTTAGCGCTCATATAATCTAACTGTCTGTAATATAAAATGTTGGCAAAGGTAGTAAAATCGGCTTGTTTGTTGAAGAACGAAATCATGCCGGGCATAATTCAAATCGTTGCACAGACTTGTCAACCTTATTTACAGACTGTTACAATGCGTAACACTCTTTAAAAACCGGGTAAACCTTATTCCCTTTTTAACCTATGCGTTCAATTGCACTGAACATGATTGATAAAATGAAGACAGTTTGTTCTTGATAGTTTTCCACATTTTGCTGCTTTGGCATAGTATTGGCAAAAACGGAATTGTGGCTTAAAGAAGTTGGAGGTATCCGGTTTGGATTTGTATTTCACCAAATTGAATCGATTTCTTTTAGTGTCTATGATAGTTTGACTAAAAACTGCTATTAAATGAAGAAACTCAATAATATTCAAATTCATTCGAAATAAGAGTTTGCAAGGTTGAAATCAATTTTGATTGAAATCTTTGCTGGTTTAGGGTTTTATTAGGGTAAAGACGGGGGTATTCCTACTCCCGTCACTTTTAAAATTTTCCTGAATCACAATCTCACATAATATTATTTTTCAAAATCCATTCCTACCGATATAATCAAACATTAAAAATCCATTCAATATCCAATTTAAAACACTTCCATGTCTTGAACTATGACCAATTCAATTGGGAAAGCGAAACTTTATTCAAGCAAAACAAAAAAGCCTACTGGATTTCCAGTAGGCTTTTTTTATTAATCCATGTCAACAGATAACGTTTTTATTTCCTCTTAATTGACGGCCACAACAGCTTATAAAAGTTTGAAGGAAAAGTAGCACAACAGTACCTAATCGTAAGAAAGTGTTTTTTATTTGGATGATAGGCAATTATCCGAAACTTAGGAATGTACCCATTTATTTAAGTTTCGGGTATGATGAAATTGAACATTTAAAAGTTTTTTCAATATTCTTCTAAGTGCAAAAAAACTTCTCCTTCCCTATGTGCGGCTATATGTTCGGAAACTGAGTTTTCTCAAAAAGAAACGTAAAGGCAGATTACCTCAACAGAAGTTCGCATGGCTTAATGCCGGTATGCTTTTTAAAAGCAGTACTAAAATGGGAGATAGAAGAATAGCCCAGCAGCAGAGAGACCTCCGTAACGCTCAATCCTTTTTCGTATAAAAGATATTTAGCATGTTCCATCCGCTGGCTTTGGTAAAAGTCGAAAATGGTGGTGCCGAATAATTCTTTAAAGCCTTTTTTAAGATAGCATTCATTAATGGCCACTTTGCGACTCAGTTCTTTAATGGTAAGGGGTTCACCAATATGTTGCAATAATACTTCTCTTGCTTTGGTGATTTTTTCCCGATCATCTGCATTGGCCAGAAATTTACAGGTAAACACTTCTTCTTTTTCGCCCAGCATACAATCCATACTATACAACAATAGGATCTGCGTTTGAGCATTGATGAAAATATTTTCCAGCGTATCAGTGTAGGTGTGGTTTAACAGGGCTTCAATGGCCTTTCTTGTTTTCCCACAAAGAGGTAAAGTTTTTGAAAAAGAAGAAGTATGCGTGAAAGACAATACCTCATCAGAAATATTCAATTGTTTTTTTCCTTTCACAAATTGGGTAAGATAAGACGGCTTAAAACTAAAACTCAATATATCAACGCTCTCTACTTTTTCCAAACAGATTTTAGACGCATTGAATTTACAGAAATCGCACTCAGTTTGCTTTTGGCGACAATATACATTGCCAGTTACACAAAATTTCAGTTCCAGGTAATTGGCGTTCTCATTATTTTTTTCATAGTGATATACCAGCATACCAGTATCCTCCATACTCCATTCAGGCTCCTTTTTATATCGTTTAATTGAATAATGTACAGAACCGGGTACTGAGCGGTCAATATCCTGCAAAACATCTAATTCATCAAATAGAAGAGGCTCCCGTTGGGCAATATTTTGTATATGACTAGATTGATTCATTGATAAACTTCGATGCAAATATAGAGCAAAAGCATGAATAAAAGTCTACCGTAAAAAGGAGCATTTAAAATTCAAGCAACCTCAAAAGAGATTGAGTAATTTTTAAAAAGCGATTTTCGTGGAAGAAAAACAGGTAAAGAATTATTGTTTTTTATAAGCTTTCGATCATAAGTTAATTAAATATAAGCGTTGAATATTGGCCTTCTTAATGGAATCCAATATTTTTCAAATCATTCCCGGTTTTTGTGGAAATCTTTGGGGGAACTAATCCTCAGGGCACCGGTTTAAATTGCCTTAAACCCTTGATTTTCCTTATATTTGCAGGAATATAGATTTTGTTAATTTTAAAGAGAATTAGCCCAAAAATATGAGTACAGAAATTGAAGAAGTAGTAGTTCCCGAGGTTCACGGCTATGGTGCCGATAGTATCCAGGTTTTAGAAGGTTTAGAAGCTGTTCGTAAGCGCCCTGCCATGTATATTGGTGATATCGGTGTTAAGGGATTGCATCATCTGGTTTACGAAGTAGTGGATAATTCCATTGATGAGGCTCTTGCTGGTCACTGTAACAACATCATGGTTATCATTAATGAAGATAATTCCATCACCGTTTCTGATGATGGTCGTGG
>Ga0209181_10004228_pt1 | contig 21555 bp, 19 predicted proteins | sample MAT05_FD_187208 | JGI IMG/M metagenome (GOLD analysis project Ga0209181, IMG submission 187208) | Freshwater microbial communities from Lake Fryxell liftoff mats and glacier meltwater in Antarctica - MAT-05 (SPAdes) (version 2) | ecosystem: Environmental > Aquatic > Freshwater > Ice > Liftoff... | reverse complement strand
GGTGATCTGGCGCAGGATTTGCAGGCGTGAGGCGCCATCGATCAGGGCGCATTCCTCGAGCTCATAAGGGATCGACTTGAAGTAGCCGATCAGCAGCCAGGTGCAGAAGGGGATCAGGAAGGTCGGGTAGGTGAGGATCAGCGCGAACGGCGTGTCGAACAGGCCAAGCTGCACCACCATCGTCGCCAGCGGGATGAACAGGATCGAGGGCGGCACGAGATAGGCGAGATAGATCGCGAGGCCGACATACTGGCTGCCCTTGAAGCGCAGCCGCTGGATCGAATAGGCGGCAAGCGTGCTCGCCACGAGCGACAGCACGGTCGCGCAGACCGAGACCAGCATCGTCGTCCACAGCCACTTCGGATAGGACGTCTTGAACAGCAGCAGGTAGATGTGGTCGAGGGTGGGCGAGGTGATCCAGAACGGGTTGTGCTCGGTGAAGTTGTACAGCTCGGCATTCGGTTTGAAGGCTGTCACGGTCATCCAGTAGAACGGGAACAGCAGGATGATCAGGAAGCACGCCAGCGGCACATAAAGCATCACCACGCGCCGCGAGCGGCTGTCCCAGGCCATCGCCTCGGGCGCGGCGGTGGCGGTATTGCCTGATTTGGCGAGGACGGCTTCAGTCATTGGATTCTCCCTGCTGCCACTTGCGCCGGGCCAGGCCGTAGTAGCTGAACAGCGTTGCGAAAACGAGGAAGGGGATCATCGACACGGCGATCGCCGCACCCTCGCCCAACTGCCCGCCGGGGATGCCGCGCTGGAAGGCGAGCGTGGCCAGCAGATGGGTGGAATTCACCGGGCCGCCGCGCGTGATGGCGTAGACCAGCTGGAAGTCGGTGAAGGTGAAGATGATCGAGAAGGTCATCACGATCGCCAGGATCGGCATGAGCATGGGGAAGGTGATGTACCTGAAGCGCTGCCAGGCACTCGCACCATCCAGCAGCGCGGCCTCATACAGCGCGGGCGAGATGGTCTGAAGCCCGGCGAGCAGCGAGATGGCCACGAACGGGATGCCGCGCCAAATATTTGCCGCGATCAGCGAGAAGCGCGCCGGCCAGGCGGTGTTGATGAAATCAAACGGTGTTTCGCGAATGCCGATCACGTCGACGGCGAGGTAGCTCAGGATCGAGAATTGCGGGTCAAAGATCCACCAGAAGGCGATGGCCGAAAGCACCGTCGGCACGATCCAGGGCAACAGGATGATGGCGCGCAGCAGCGACTTCATCGGCAAGTGCTGGTTCAGCAGCAGCGCCAACCAAAGGCCGAGCGCGAATTTCCCGATGGTCGCGACGGCTGTGTAGAACACGCTGAAAAAGACCGCGCCCCAGAAGATCGGGTCGGTGATGAGGTACTCGAAATTCTCGAGCCCCACCCAGACGCCGCGCCGGCCGATGGTGGTGTCGGTGAAGGCGAGGAAGATGCCCAAGCCCAGCGGATAGGTCAGGAAGGTCAGCAGCAGCCCGACCGCCGGCAGCAGGCAGATGAAGGCCAGGAAGGGCTTCCAGTCGAACAGCCGAGCCAGTGCGCCAGGCTGCACGCGGGCTTTCGTCCAGACGGGTGCGGTTGTTGCGGACATGGGGCTTCCTGAGAGGAACGCCGGCCTGCGCGATTGCGCAGACCGGCGAAAGGTTCAGATCAGCGCACGCGGAAGAAGCGCGTGGCGCGGCGTTCGGCCTCGCGCGCCGCGGCCTGCGGCGTGGCCTGGCCGGAGGCGACGGAGGCGCACATCTGCACCATGACGTAGTCGGCCGTGGCGGCGACCGAGCCCTCGGTGATCGGGCCCTTGAAGCCGTTGTAGAAGCCGCTGTTCATCGTGTCGCGGAACACGGCCACCTTCGGGTCGGCATTCCACACCGCGCTGGCGGCATAGGCGTTCAGCGGCTGCGACCAATAGCCGATATTGGCCTGCAACCAAGGGTCGTATTGCTCGGTCTCCATCAGGAAGGCGAGCAGCGCCTTCGCCGCATTCGGGAAGCGGCTGTGGCGGAACACCATGGCGTTGAGCGTGAGGCCCGCATTCGGCGCCGCATCGGCGAGGCCTTTGGGCATCGGCGTCATCTGCGTGTCCTCGGCCAGGGCCGCCATCGCCGGGTCGTTCTTCATCGAGAAATAGAGCGACACGCCGTTCTGCGTCAGGAAGCATTCATTCGCCGCATAGGCGCGGTTGTTGCTGATGTCGCCCCAGGCCAGCGTGCCGGGCACGAAGGTGGGATACAGCTCGCGCAGGTAGTTCAGCGCGTTGATGGTCTGCGGGCTGTTGATGCCCACCCCACCCTGCTCATCGACCAGGAAGCCGCCATGCGACCAGACGAGCCAGCTCGCGAAGGCGTTGCCGTCACCCACCGCATTGCCGAGCGCGAAGCCGGCCGGCTTGTTGTTCTTCTTCAGTTCCTGGCACAGGCGGAGGAAGCCCGCATGGTCTTCCGGCGGGCGCTCGAAGCCGGCCTCCCGCAGCGCCGAGGTGCGCCAGATGGCCGGGCCGCCGGAGGCCCCGATGGGCAGGCCAATCCAGCGGCCTTGCCGCATGCCATAGGCCCGCGCCAGCGCACGCCACCCACCATACTTGGTGCCGAGGTAGGTTGCGATGTCGGTGAGGTCCGCGACCTTGTCGGCAAACAGATGCGGCCCCGCGTCGAAGCCCACGATGATGTCGGGGCCCGCGCCCGTATTGGCGGTGACGGCGGTCTGCTGGGTGATGTCCTCCCAGCCCACGAAATCGACGCGTACCGGCACGCCGGTCTGCGCCGTGAAGCGGGCACAGTTCGCGCGCCACGTATCTTCGTCGGGCTGCACGAAGCGCACCGGGCGCAGCATGCGCAAAGTGGCACCGGCCTCGATCGGCAGGCTCGGCGGCGTCGCCGGCTGCGTCGCGACCTGCGCGCCCGCCTGGCTGGCGACGAGGCCTGCGCCACCGAGTGCAAGTGCGGCCCGCCGTGTGATGATATGCGTCATTTTTTCTACTTCCTCCTTGGTTGTTCCGGGCAAGTCCTGCGTCAACTGTCGAGGCGATTGCCATCCGCGCCGAACAGGTGAACCAGTGAAAGATCCGGCTGCACGTGCAGCGTGTCGCCGGGTCGCGCCGTGACACGTTCGCGGAAGGCACCGATCAGCGTGCTCTCGCCGATGCGAAGCGTGACCTGCGTCTCCGAGCCGGTTGGCTCCACCAGCACGATCGTGGCCGGGATGCCGTCCTCGGCCAGCGACAGATGCTCGGGCCGCACGCCGTAGGTTGCAACCCGCGCGGGCGCACCGGGCGGCAGAGGCAGCAACGCGCCGCTGGCCGTGCGAAAGCCGCCTTCGGCAACCTGGCCGTGGATGAGGTTCATCGCCGGGCTGCCGATGAAGCCCGCCACGAAAAGGTTTGCCGGCCTGTCATACAGCGCGAGCGGCGCGCCCGACTGCTCGATGCGGCCATGGTTCATCACGACGATCTGGTCGGCCATGGTCATCGCCTCGATCTGATCGTGCGTCACATAAACGGTAGTAGTGCCAAGCCTCTGCTGGAGTTCCTTAATCTCGCTGCGCATCTGCACGCGCAGCTTGGCGTCGAGATTTGACAGCGGCTCGTCGAACAGGAAGACCTGCGGATGACGCACGATGGCGCGACCCATCGCCACGCGCTGCCGCTGGCCCCCCGAAAGCTGGCGCGGATAGCGATCGAGCAGCACGTCGAGGCCTAGGATCTTCGCGGCCTTCTGCACCTCCTCCTCCATGATCTCCGCCGGCGCCTTCGCCAGCTTCATCGAGAAGGCCATGTTCTCCCGTACCGTCATGTGCGGATAGAGCGCGTAGTTCTGGAACACCATGGCGATGTCCCGGTCCTTCGGAGGCAGCTTGTTCACCACCCGCCCGCCGATATCGATCTCGCCGCCGGTGATGTTCTCGAGGCCCGCGATCATGCGCAGCAGCGTCGATTTGCCGCAGCCGGAGGGGCCGACCAGCACCACGAACTCGCCGTCCGTGATCTCGACATCAACCCCGTGCAGGATGTTGGTGCTCCCGAATGATTTGCGGACCTGCCGGACCGAGACCGTCGCCATCCATTTCCCCTCTGGCGCCGACTTCTCGTGCGGCGTCCGGGATGCAGGCTACACATGGCGTACTGAATAGCGCAACAGCGCGAGGCATCGGCGATGGACGCGGGCCCGCGGGGGCGCTACGCCGCCGCCTCATCGCCTCGGAAATCCCATGCCGGAACGCTATCGGCTGATCGCAGCATTGCTCGGCGCCCTGACCGCGCTCGGGCCGCTTGGGGTGGATATGTATCTGCCCGCCTTCCCCGCGATGGGTGAGGCACTGGGCGCGAGCCCCGCGGCGATCCAGCAGACGCTGGCCACTTTTCTGCTCGGCATGGCGGTGGGACAGGTGGCCTATGGCGCGCTGTCGGACCGAATCGGGCGCAGGCGGCCGCTATTCGTGGGCATGACGGTGTTCGTCCTCGCCTCGATCGGTTGTGCCCTCGCCGCCTCGGCCGAGGCGCTGATGTGGCTGAGGCTGTTGCAGGCGCTGGGCGGGTGTGTGGGCGTGGTCGTGGCGCGCGCCGTGGTTCGCGACCTGACCGATGAGCGTGGCGCTGTTCGCATGATGGCGATGCTCATGCTGGTGATGGGCGCGGCACCGATCCTGGCACCGATGCTCGGCGGCTGGCTGATGGCGGCGTTTGGGTGGCGTGCGATCTTCTGGGCGCTGGCGCTCTATGGCGCGTTGGCCGTGATCGCGGTGGCTTTCTTCCTGCCCGAGAGCCTGCCGCCGGAGAGGCGCCGCCAAGATGGGCCGATGCAGGTGGTGCTGGTCTACGTCTCCATCCTGCGCGACCGGCGGTTCCTCTCCTGCGCCTTGGCCGGGGCGCTGCCGATGATCGGGCTGTTCGCCTATCTGTTCGGCTCGCCGCACGTGCTGATGGAGGTGCACGGGCTTTCGCCCACGACCTATGGCATGGCCTTCGGCAGCAATGCCATCGGCCTGATCCTGATGAGCCAAGTGACGGCGCGGCTCGTGCGGCGCCATCCGCCGGCGATGATGCTGGACCGCGCGCTGCTGGTGCAGGCCGCGGCCGGCGTGCTGGCCTTCATCGCCGCGCTGTCCGGCCTGCTCGTGCCGCTGCTGGTCACCTTCTTCCTGTACCTTTCGGTGATGGGCATGGTGCTGCCGCTGGCGGGCGCGATGGCCATGGGCCCGCTCGGTCGCGTGGCAGGCAGCGCCTCGGCGCTGATCGGGTCGCTGCAATTCGGCAGTGGCGCGCTGGTCGGCGTGGTGCTCGGCGCGTTCGGCGGCGCGGCGGCCGGGCCTATGGGCGGCCTTCTCGCCTTCGCCGGCTTGGCGGGGCTCGTCGCGCATCGCGGGCTGCGGCGCTGACTGGCGCCTGTTCGAGCAGCACTTCAACAGCCACCACCACCTTCGCCGCATCCGGCTTCAACGCATCCTCGAGCGGGGGCGAGAAGGGCAGGGGCACGCGCGGCTGACCCAGCCGCCCGACCGCCTTGAGCGCGCGTGGGCCGAGCCTCTCGATCACGCGCGTGATCACTTCGCCCCCGAAGCCGCCCGTGGTCACGGCCTCATGCACCACCAGCAGGCGCCCGGTGCGCGCCACGCTCTCGCACACGGCCTGCTCATCCCAGGGCCAGAGCGTGCGCAGGTCCAACACGTCGCAGGAGATTCCCCGCGCGCCGAGGATGGCCGCAGCCTCCACCACTGCGGGCGTGATGGCGGACCAGGTGACGATGGTCACATCCTCGCCCTCACGCAGATTTCGTGCGACGCCGAAGGGGATGGGCTCGATCTCCTCGGCCACTTCTCCGGTGATGGGGAAAAGGTTCTTCGGGTCGAAGAACAGCACCGGATCGTCGCTGCGGATGGCGGAGACGAGCAGCCCGGCCGCATCCGCCGGGCTGGACGGCACCACCACAATCACGCCCGGGATATGGGTGAACCAGCTCTCCAGCGTCTGCGAATGCTGCGCGGCCGAGTTGCGCCAGATGCCATGCGGCATGCGCACCACCACGGCGGGCCGGGCCTGGCCGCCGAACATGTAGCGCACCTTGGCGATCTGGTTCACCAGCTCGTCCATCGCGCACATCACGAAGTCGAAGATGCGCATCTCGATGATCGGCCGCGTGCCGACCAGCGCGGCGCCGAGCCCCGCCCCCATGATGACGCTCTCCGAGATCGGCGTGGAGACGATGCGCTCCGCCCCGAACTCCTCGAGAAAGCCGCGATACTGGCCGAACAGCCCACCGCGCGCGACATCCTCGCCCAGCACCCATACGGTCGGGTCGCGACGCATTTCCTGGAGTGCGGCGCGGCGCGCGGCCTCGACAAGCGTCATTTCGGCCATGTCAGACGTCCTCCTGGCCAAAGGGAGTAAATGCACCAACATCCTGTACATCCTCCCAGGCCACGGACGGGTCCGGCCAGGGCGCGCTCAGTGCCGAGGCACGGGCGAGCGACATTTCCGCCTCCGCCCCGCCCGCCAGCGCATCGAGCGTGCGGGTGCTCACTCCCTCGGCGAGCAGGCGTGCGCGAAGCCGTCCGATGGGCTCGGCTGCGCGCGCGGCGGCAACATCCTCGGCATTGCGCCAGACAGCCGGATCGGTGCTGGTGTGGCCGGTGATGCGGTAGGTCGTGGCGTGCAGCAGCCGTGGCCCGCCGCCAGCGCGGATCTCCGCGACAAGCTGCGCCGCCGCGCGATCGACCGCGCCCACATCATTGCCATCGACCGAGAGGCAGGGCACGCCAAGGGCGATGGCGCGCGCCACCACGCCCGGTCCGGCGGTAACGCTGCTCGCGGCGGTGAAGGCGGCCACGCCATTATCCTCGCAGATGAACAGCACGGGCAGCTTGAACAGCGCCGCCCAGTTCAGCCCCTCCAGGAACGGTCCGCGATTGATCGCGCCATCGCCGAAGAAGCACGCCACCAGCGCATCCGAGCCGAGCAGCTTCAAGCCCTGCGCCGCGCCCACCGCGATGGGGATGCCACCCGCCACCACACCATTCGCACCCAGCATGCCGACCGAGAAATCCGCGATGTGCATCGAGCCGCCCTTGCCGCGGCAATGCCCGCCGGCGCGCCCGAACAGCTCCTCCATCATGCCCGCGATGCCCGCGCCCTTGGCGATGGCATGGCCATGGCCGCGATGGTTCGACGTCAGGCGGTCGTCACGGCGCAGGTTCAAACACACCCCCGCGGCCACGCCTTCCTGCCCGATCGAGACGTGCAATGGGCCCGGGATCTCCCCCGCCTTTTGCGCGGCGAGCGCCGTTTCCTCGAAAGCCCTGATGCGGCACATGGTGCCAAACAGCGCCAGCAGCCGCGCCCGGTTGTCGCCACCCGTGGTCATCACCGTGTTTCCTGGTCCCCAACGCGCCCCGAGGAGAGGGGGCTTGCGGAGCATGAGGGAGCGCGCAAAGGAATCAAGCCGGGGAGGGATCAAGAGATGGGCGAAACTGCACCGCTGGTGCTCGACAGCGTGACGCATCTGCCTGGCCGTGCCGCCGGCGCCGTGGCGTGCTGCGCGAGCCATGGCGGCGTCTATGCCGCCTGGTATGCGGCGCGGCGCGGCGCGGCCGCGATGATCCTGCACGATGCCGGCATTGGCCGCGAAGCCGCCGGCATCGGCGGGCTCGCCTGGTTGCAGGCGCGCGGCGTGCCCGGCGCCTGCGTGGGCCATGAAACGGCGCGGATCGGCGAAGGCGCCGACATGATGGCGCGTGGCACGCTTTCAGCTGTCAATGCCGCCGCCGTATCCTGCGGCCTTGGCATCGGCATGTCCTGCGCCGAAGCGTTGCGCCTGCTCCAAGCGGCCCGCCTGCCCGCCGCCGAGCCACCCGCCGACTTGGATGAAGCGCGCCATGAAGTGGCGCCGGGCGTCGTGGCGCTCGATTCGAACGGGCTTGTCATGCCCGGCGATGTCGGGCGGATCGTTGTCACAGGCTCGCATGGCGGGCTGCTTGGCGGTCGAGCGGAAACCGCGGTGAAAGCCGCGGTGCGCGGCGCCCTTTATAATGATGCCGGCATCGGGATCGACCGCGCGGGGCTGTCGCGCCTGCCGGCGCTGGATGCGCGCGGCATCGCGGCCGCTACCGTCTCCTGCTTCTCGGCGCGCATCGGCGAGGGGCTTTCCACCTGGCATGACGGCTGGATTTCGGCCGTCAACGTCACCGCGGCCGCACAAGGCGGGCGCATCGGTCAATCGGCGCGCGAATTCGTCGCCGCCCTGCTGGAGCACGCCTGAATGTCCACTGCCCCGAACGCCACGCGCCGCATGAGCGGCGGCCAGGCGATGGCCGAGATGCTGAAGCTGCACGAGACCGGGCCGATGTTCGGCATGGGCGGCTTCCAGTTGCTGCCCTTCTACGAGGCCTGCCGGGTGCTGGGCGTGCAGCACTACCTGATCAATGACGAACGCTGCGGCGCCTTCGCGGCCGACGCCTATGCTCGCGTGACGAACCGGCCGGGGCTGGTCGATGGCACGCTCGGCCCGGGGGCGACGAACCTCGCGACGGGCCTCGCCGAGGCGTTCAACGCCGGCATGCCGATGGTGGCGATCATCGGTGACGCGAATCGCCAGCACGCCTGGAAGAACATGACGCAGGAGGCGCGGCAGTTCGATGTGCTGCGCCCGCTGGTGAAGGAGGCGATCCGGGTCGAGGTCATCTCCCGCATCCCCGAGCACTTCCGCCGCGCCTTCGCGGTCGCAACCTCTGGCCGCCCCGGTCCCGTGCTGCTCGCCGTGCCGGAGGATATCGCGCATGGCGAACATGAGTTCGACGCCGCCGATTTCTGGATCGATCCCGGCACGCTGCGCGCCCAGGCCCGGCGCTCGCGCCCCGATGCCAGCGACCTCGCGCGCGCCGTGGCGCTGTTGGCGAAGGCCGAGCGCCCGCTGATCCTGGCTGGCGGTGGCGTGCATATCAGCGAGGCGCAGGCGGTGCTGCAGGACTTTGCCGAATCGCAGGGCATTCCCGTGGCGCACACCATGTCCGGCAAGGGCGCCATCGCCTGCATCCACGCGCTCTCGGCCGGTGTGTTCGGGCGCTACTCGCGCATCGCCAATGACCTGATCGCGATGAGCGACTGCCTGCTCGTGGTTGGCTGCAAGCTCGGCGAGATCGCAACGAAGCGCTTCACGCTGATGCCGCCGGGCGTGCCGCTGATTCACCTCGATATCGTGGCCGAGGAGATCGGCCGCACGACGCGCCAGGAGGTTGCGCTGGTGGGCGATGCGCGCGCCGGCCTGGCCGACCTCGCCGCAGCACTCGCCGATTCCGGAAAGCGTCGCGAATCGCGTGCGGGCTGGTGCGCCGAGGTGCCGGCGCGGATGGCAATTTGGCGGGAGGGCGCGCGCGAGCGGCTCGAAAGTACCGAAAGCCCGATCAATGTCGGGCGCATCCTGCATGAGCTGAACGGCATATTGCGGCCGCAGGATGTGCTCGTCGCCGATGGCGGTTTCGCCGCGCATTGGGGCGCGCTGTTCTTCGACACCAAGCAGGCCGGGCGCGGCTTCGTGGCCGACCGCGGCTTTGCCTCCATCGGCTATGGCGTGCCTGGCGGCATCGGCGCGCAGCTCGGCGTGGGCAAGGATCGGCGCGTGGTCTCGCTGACCGGCGATGGCGGGTTCAACATGTCGATGGGCGATCTCGAAACCGCCCGCCGTGTCGGCGCGCCGCTGGTCGCCTGCGTCTTCAACAACGCCGCCAGCGGCTATGTGAAGGCGTTGCAACACGCCGTGTTCGGCCCCGGCAATTACCAGAGCAGCGACCTGATCGAGATGGACTATGCCGCCATTGCCAACGCCATGGGCTGCCAGGGCATCCGCGTGAGCGACCCGGAGAAGCTCCACGCGGCGCTGCGCGCTGGGCTCGAAAACACCGATACGCCCACCGTGCTCGACATCGTCGTCACGCGCGATCCGGCGCGCATGCTGCCCGCGGCCGACAACCGGACGCTCAAGGTGGAGAAGGGCGACCGGCCGGTATGACCGCGCTTCGTCGCCGGATGGAAACTTTTGCGTCATGAACGGCGAATAGATTGTGTCGACAGAGGAAACGCCGCCCATGCTCCGATCCGTTGCGCTGGCCTTCTCGCCCCGCTTCATCTGCCTGACCCTGGCCGCGGGCGCCACGTTTGGCTTCGCGCTGGCCATGGTGGCGCTGCGCGACGGGCCGACCTGGCTCGTGCTCGGCCTGCTGGTGGCTGGCGGACTCACCGCGCTGGGCTTGCGGGATCTGTTCCACCCGACGCATGCGATCCTGCGGAACTACCCGATCGCCGCGCATCTCCGCTTCCTGATGGAGGGGATCCGGCCGGAGATGCGCCAGTACTTTTTCGAGGATGAGAAGCACGGCACGCCCTTCTCCCGCGACAAGCGCGCCGTGGTGTATCAGCGAGCCAAGGCGCAACTCGACAAGCGCCCCTTCGGCACGCAGTACGAAGTCTATGCCAGCGGCTTCGAATGGCTGCATCATTCGATCGCCGCGAAGCCGGTGGCGAAGGTGCCACCGCGGGTGTTGATCGGCGGCCCGGACTGCGCGCTCCCCTATGAATCCTCGGTGTTCAACATCTCGGCGATGAGCTTTGGCTCGCTCTCCGCCAATGCGATCCGCGCGCTGAACCAGGGTGCCAAGGCTGGCGGCTTCGCGCATGACACGGGTGAGGGCGGCATCAGCCGCTATCACAAGGAGGCCGGTGGCGACCTGATCTGGGAGATCGGCTCGGGCTATTTCTCCGCGCGTCACCCGGATGGGCGCTTCGATCCCGATCTGTTCGCGCGCAATGCGGCGCTGCCGCAGGTGAGGATGGTGGAGCTGAAGCTCAGCCAGGGCGCCAAGCCGGGACATGGCGGCGTGCTGCCCGCCGCCAAGGTCAGCGCGGAGATTTCGCTGACGCGCGGCGTGCCGATGGGGGAGGATTGCGTCTCGCCCGCCTGCCACTCGGCCTTCTCGACGCCGGTGGAACTGCTGCGCTTCGTCGCCGAGATGCGGCGCCTGGCCGGCGGCAAGCCGGCCGGCATCAAGCTCTGCATCGGGCACCGGTGGGAATTCCTGGCGCTGTGCAAGGCGATGATCGAAACCGGCATCACCCCGGACTTCATCGTGGTGGACGGCACCGAGGGCGGCACCGGTGCGGCCCCGTTGGAATTCATGGACCATGTCGGCATGCCGATGCGCGAGGGCGTCTCGTTCGTACATAATGCGCTGATCGGCGTCGGGCTGCGCGATCGCATCCGGATCGGTGCCAGCGGCAAGGTGGCGACGGCCTTCGACATCGCGCGCGCCATGGCGCTCGGCGCGGATTGGTGCAACGCCGCGCGTGGCTTCATGTTCGCCATCGGCTGCATTCAATCGCTCTCCTGCCACACGGATCGCTGCCCCACCGGCGTGGCGACGCAGGACCCGACGCGCCAGCGCGCACTCCGCGTGCCTGACAAGGCGACGCGCGTGGCGCAGTTCCACGCTGCGACCGTGCAGGCGCTGGCCGAGCTCGTGGCCGCCGCCGGGCTCGATCACGTCGCCGGGATCCGCCCAGAGCATTTCTGGCGCCGGATTTCGGCCGAGGAAATTCGGAGCTTTGCCGATCTCTTCCCGACACTCGCACCGGGTGAGTTGCTCCGCGGCACCGATGATCCGCGCTACCGCGACGCCTGGGCGATGGCGGATCCCACAAGCTTCGCACCGCGAGCGCTCATCGCGGCCTGAGGCCCCTCGCGCCGCGCCGCGCCCCGGCTATGATGGTGCGGAAAGGGGGGGGTGGGTATGGGTCCGGCGACAGCGATGAATATCGGCCGTCTGCTGACGCAGACAGCGGCCCGCCTGCCGGATGCGCCGGCGCTGGTTTGGCGTGAGCGAAGCTGGTCCTTCGCAGAGCTCGATGCGCGCGTCGATCGCTTCGCCCAGGCACTTCGCTCGCTTGGCGTGGCAAAGGGCGAGCGCGTGCTCGTGCATTCGCGAAACACCAACGCGATGTTCGAAAGCCTCTGGGCCTGCTGGAAGATGGGCGCCGTCTGGGTGCCGACGAATTTCCGGCTGACGCCCGCGGAAGTCGCCTATCTCGGCGCCTCCTCCCGCGCTGTGGTGATGCTGCGCGATGCGGGTTTTCGCGGCCACGCCACGGCGGTGAAACAGGCCAGCGCCGCGCTGCGCCACGTCATCGCGGTGGGCGATGCAGGGGCGGGGGAGCACGACTACGAAACGCTCCTCGCCACCGCCACGCCACCGCCGCCGGATCACGAGGTTGCCGTCGCTTACGCGGATCCCGCCTGGTTCTTCTACACCTCCGGCACCACGGGACGACCCAAAGCGGCTGTGCTGACGCATGGGCAGATGAGCTTTGTGGTGACCAATCATTTGGCCGATCTTGTGCCCGGCACGACGGAGTGCGATGCGTCCTTGGTGGTGGCGCCGCTCTCGCATGGTGCGGGCATCCACCAGCTCACCCAGGTGGCGCGCGGCGCGGTCACCGTATTACTTAAAGACGAGAAGCTCGACGCGGCCGAGGCCTGGGCGCAGATCGAGCGCCACCGCGTGACCAATATGTTCTGCGTGCCAACCATCCTCACCGCCCTGGTGCGCGACCCGGCCGTGGATCGGCACAACCATTCCAGCCTGCGACACGTGATCTATGCCGGCGCGCCGATGTATCGCGCCGATCTGGAGGAAGCGCTGCAAAAGCTCGGCCCCTGCCTCGTGCAGTATTTCGGTCTCGGCGAGGTCACCGGCAACATCACCGTGCTGCGTGCGGACCAGCACAGGCCCGAGAACCTCGCCACCTGCGGCACGCCCCGAACGGGCATGGAAGTGGCCATCCTTGCCGAGGATGGCACGCGGCTGCGGCCCGGCGCCGTCGGCGAGATCTGCGTCCGCGGCCCGGCCGTCTTTGCCGGGTATTTCGAGAACGATGAAGCCAATGCCAAGGCCTTCGCCGGCGGCTGGTTCCACACCGGCGACCTCGGCACACTCGATGCACGCGGCTTTCTGACGATCACCGGCCGGGCGTCGGACATGTACATCTCCGGCGGCTCGAACGTGTATCCGCGTGAGGCGGAGGAAGCGCTGCTCACGCACCCTGCCGTGGCGGAATGCGCGGTCGTCGGCCTGCCGCATCCGAAATGGGGCGAGTCCGGCGTGGCCTGCGTCGTGCTGCGTGACGGCCATGAGGTGGCGGAGGCCGTGCTGCTCGCCCACCTCGCGCCGCTCATCGCGCGCTACAAGCAGCCGCTGCGGATCGTGCTGTGGGAGGCGCTGCCGAAATCCGGCTATGGCAAGGTGCCGAAGGCGCTGATCCGGGCCCGTCTGGCGGAAGATGGAATCGCGTTCTAGCGTGTGCCCATAGGGAGCACGCCGCATGTCCGCCACGCTGTTCGAGAATGCCCAGATCCTGGATGGTCGCGCCGAGGGCGCGCTACCCGGCCACGTCCTGGTCGAAGACGGGCTGATCAAGGAAGTCTCCGACGCGCCGATCAAGGCCGCCGCAGCCCGCCGCATCGATCTGCGCGGGCGCACGCTCATGCCCGGGCTGATCGACGCGCATGTGCATGTCATCGCCAGCATGGTGAATCTCGGCCAGAACGCGCTGCTGCCGGATGCGCTGATCGCGCATCGCTCGGCGAAGATCATGCACGCCATGCTGCTGCGCGGCTTCACGACCATCCGCGACCTCGGCGGCGCGATGCAAGGCCTGCGCATGGCGCGCGACGAGGGGCTGTTCGATGCGCCGCGCATGGTGATTTGCGGCAAGGCGATTTCCTCCACCGGCGGCCATAGCGACGCGCGCGGGCGGCTCGATACGCGCGACAATGCCTGGATCGAAGGCCGCCTCGGCGCGCTGGGCCGCATCGCCGATGGCGTGGATGCGCTACGCCGCGCCTGCCGCGAGGAGATCAAGGCGGGCGCCGACTACATCAAGATCATGGCGAATGGCGGCGTCGCCTCGCCGACCGATCCCATCGCCTTCCTCGGCTATTCGCGGGCCGAGCTGCTCGCGGCGGTGGAGGAGGCGGAACTCGCGCAGACTTACGTGGCCGCACATCTCTACACCGACCAGGCGATCGCGCGTGCCGTGGAGTGCGGCGTGCTCAGCCTCGAACACTGCAACCTCATCACCGAGGCCACGGCTCGCAAGGCCGCCGCGGCCGGCGCCATCGCGTGTCCGACCCTCGTGACCTATGAGGCGCTGAAGAACGAAGGCGCCTCGCTCGGCCTGCCGGCGGCTTCGGTGGCGAAGATCGACGATGTGCGCCTCGCCGGTCTCGAGAGTATCGAGAAAATGCAGCGCGCCGGCCTCACCATGGCCTTCGGTACCGACCTGCTCGGCGAGATGCATCGCCATCAGTCGGAGGAATTCGTCATCCGCGGCCGCGTGCTGCCGGCCATCGAGGTGATCCGCAGCACAACGGTGCACGCCGCGAAGCTGCTACGGATGGAAGGCAGGATCGGCACCGTGGCCCCCGGCGCTTATGGCGATCTGGTGGTGGTCGAGGGCGATCCGCTCAAGGATTTATCCCTGCTCACGCATCAGGGCCAGCATCTGCCGGCCATCATGCAGGACGGCCGCTTCGTGAAGGATCAGCTCTGAAAGGCTCCCTTTGCCCTGAGACGCCGGGCGCCCGCTCCAAGGGCTTGGTTTCGGTCGCCAAGGGCGATCGCAGGTTACCCATCATGTCCATCTGCATGCCGTGAAACGCGCGCCCGCTCGCCGAACAGGCCGCGCGGGCGCGCCACGAGGATTGCCGAGATCAACACGCCGATCAGTACCACCTGCAACGCCGCGCCGCGCGCCTGCTCCGCCTGGGGCATGACCTCGCGCAGCAGGCCGCCCGAGACGCTCCAGATCGCCCAGACGATCAGCGCGCCGGCGACAGCGCCAAGATTGTTGCCAGAGCCGCCGACGATCAGCATCGCCCAGATCTGGAAGGTGAGGATCGGCAGGAAATCCTCCGGCGCGATGTAGCCCACGAAATGCGCGTAGAGCGCGCCGCCGAGCCCCATCAACATGCAGCCCAGCACGAAGCTTTGCAGGCGGAACGCGGCGGCGCGCTTGCCGAGCGATGCGGCGGCCTGCTCATCCTCGCGAATCGCGCGCAGCACGCGGCCCCAGGGGCTCGCGACAAGTCTTTCCAGCGCCCACCAGGTGAGCGCGAGCACGGTGGCCACGAGGCCGAGATAGGCAAGGTTCCAGGCGAGACCGCTGCCGAGCAGCTCGAAGAACGGCCTTGGGATGGATTGAACGCCAAAGGGCCCGCCGGTAATGGTCTGCGCGTTCAACGCCACGAGTTGGATCACCACCGCGATGCCGAAGGTCGTGATGGCGAGGTAATCCTCACGCAGCCGCAAGGCCGCGACGCCGACGATGAAGGCGGCAACGCCCGAGGCCAGCATCGCGCCAATCCAGCCGAGCAGAATCGGCAAGCCGAAGCCGCCGAATCGCTCTGGCTCAGGCGGTCCGGTCAGCAGCGCGGAGCTGTAGGCGCCAATCGCGACGAAGCCTGCGACGCCCACATTGAACAGCCCGCAAAAGCCCCATTGCAGGTTCAGCCCGAGCGCCATGACCGCAAAGATGCCGGCAAAAACGAGGAAGAAGGCGATGTAGGAGAGCAGCGGCGCGAGTTCCATCAGCGCTTCTCCCCGAACAGGCCGGTCGGGCGCAGCAGCAGGATGGCGATGAGCACAAGGAAGGCCGTCGCCGCGCGATACTCCGCACCGAAGATCGGCACCGAGAAACTCTCGGCGAGCCCCACGATGAAACCGCCGAGCACGGCGCCCCAGACGCTGCCGACGCCGCCCAGGATCGCCGCGGCAAAAAGTGGCAGCAGCAGGTCGAAGCCGAGCATCGGGCGGATCTGCCCGACGATGCCAGCGAAGACTCCTGCGACAGCGGCGAGCATCGCGCCGATCACCCAGGTGGCCCGCACCACGGCATCGACATCCACGCCCGCGACGCGTGCCAGCGCCGGGTTCATCGCCGTGGCGCGCATGGCGCGGCCGAGCGTGGTGCGCGTCAGCAGCAGATGCAGGCCGACCACGACCACGCCGGTCAGCGCGATCACCAGCAGCTGATCCGGCGTGATTCGCAGCCCGCCCATCACGTCGCGCGGCACCAGGCGCAGCGAGATCTGGATCTCGCGCGAGTAGTATTCCGGCAGCGTGCCGTAGAAGAACTGCAACAGGTTGCGCAGCGCGAGTGCCGCACCGAAGCTCGCGATCACCAACGTGATGGCGTTGCCATGCCGCAGCCTTCGGAACAGCAGCCAGTCGAGCAGCAGCGCCAGCAACGCCGTCAGCACGGCCGCGATGATCAGCGCGACGAGCAACTGCCAGCCGAAGGAGAAGGGCTCGATGGGCTGCATCACGCCGCCGCCCGTCATCGCCAGCACGAAGGTCAGCGCCGAGACGGCAAGGTAGGCGCCCCAGGTCATGAACTCACCCTGGCCGAAATTGGCGAAGCGCAAGATGGAATAGGTGAGCGTGAGGCCCACCGCGCCGAGCGCAATAACCGAGCCGACAATCAACCCATCCGCCACAAGTTGCAGCATCACGCCTCCTCCAAGCCGCCGCCGAGGTAGAGGTGGGCGAGGCGCTTGTCGTCGGCGAGATCGGCGGCCCGCCCCACCAGCCGCTCGCGCCCCTCGACCAGCACGGCAGCGCGGTCGGCGATGGCGAGCGCGGCCTTCACATTCTGCTCGACGAGCAGGATCGTCACACCGGTCGCGCGCACCGCCTGCAACCGCTCGAAGACCAGGCCGACAAGCTTGGGCGAGAGGCCCGCCGAGGGTTCGTCGAGCATCAGCACGGCGGGCGAGGCGATCAACGCGCGCGCCACCGCCACCATCTGCCGCTGCCCGCCGGAGAGCCGCCCCGCGGCGAGCTTGCGTTGGCGTGCGAGATCGGGAAACAGCGTGAAAATGGCGTCGATGGTGCCGCGCCGCGCCTTCGGCACCAACGCCGCGGCGAGCAGCAAATTCTCGAGCACGGAGAGGTTCGCGAAGACGTTCTCCGTCTGCGGCACGAAGCCCAGGCCTTCGCGCACCATGCGATGCGCCGGCGTCGCCGTGATGTCGCGCCCGCCGAGCGTCACGCGGCCCGACCAGATCGGCACCAGCCCCGCGGCCGCCTTCACCAGCGTCGATTTGCCCGCGCCATTCGGCCCGAGCAGGGCGACGATCTCGCCCGGCATGACACTAAGCGACGCGCCGCGCAGGATCGGCAGGCCGGGTTCATAGCCGCCCTCGATCTGCGAAAACTCCAGCGCTGGGATCATCCGAGATACGCCTCGATGACGCGCGGATCGCGGCGTACTTCCTCCGGCGCGCCCTCCAGCAGCTTGCGCCCTTGCGCCAGCACCATCACCGGGCGGCATAGCGACATCACGAGTTCCATGTTGTGCTCGATGATCAGGAAGCTCGTGCCCAGCGCGTTCAGCGCTGCGATCTTCTCCATGATGATGGCGAGCAGCGGCGGTGCGACGCCGGCGGCGGGTTCATCGAGCAGGATCAGCTTCGGCTCCGCCACCAGCACGCGCGCCAGTTCCAAAAGCTTGCGTTGCCCACCGGAGAGCACGCGTGCCGGTTGCTGGATCAGGTGCGAGAGGCCAACGAAGTTGATCCAGTGCCGTGCGCGCTCGCGCAACGCGCGTTCCTGTGCGGCGACGGAACCGGCCTGGAACCAATTGGCCCAGAAACGCTCACCGAGTTGCGCCTGGGGCGCCAGCATCACATTCTCCAGCACCGTCATGGCGGGAAAGGGGCGGGGGATTTGGAAGGTGCGGGCCATGCCGCGGGCGAAAACTTCGTCCGGCCGCAACCTTTCGATGCGGGTGCCATCGAGCGTCAGCGTGCCGGCTTCCGGGCGCAGGCTGCCGGCGAGGCAGTTGAACAGGGTGGTCTTGCCCGCGCCGTTCGGCCCGATCAGCCCCATGATGCAGCCGCGCGGCAGCGTAAAGGACACGCGATCCACGATCGGCGGCCCCCCGAATCCTTTCGTCAATCCTTCCGCGATCAGCATCCGCGGCCTCTTCCCGGCATCGTGCGCATCAACAGGCGCGGCGCGTGGCGGTCAAGTCCCTCACTTGCGGGCGGGCACGGCGCGGCCGATATCGGCGGGGCACGGAGGCGTTGCGATGGACGAGGATTGGTTCGATCTGTGGGACCTCAGGGTCGAGGTGGTGGCGCCGCCCGGGGCGAAGCTCTGGTGCGGCGCCGTGGTCGGCGATCATTTCGAGGTGCGGGGCGAGATGCTGCATCTGCCGCCAGGGCAGGGGTTCTCGATCTATTCCCTCGCCGCGCTGCTGCCGCTGCTGCCGGCGAAGCAGCGGCCCACCCACCCGAATGACTGGATGACGACCGACACGGAGGTCGCCTGCCCGGACCCGAATTGCCCGAGCCGTATCCGCATCACCCGCACCGCGCTGCGCCGCTTCCGCCATGCCGAGACGACGGCGGTGCGGGCATGAGTGTCGCGCGGTTCGAGCTTGCGCCCGGCTACGAAATCGCGCGCCTGATTCGCGGCGGCTGGCAGCTCGCCGGCGGGCATGGCGCGGTGGAGCGCGGGCGCGCCATCGCCGATATGCTGGCCTTCCTCGATTCCGGCGTGACCACCTTCGATTGCGCCGACATCTACGCCGGCGTCGAGGAAATGATCGGCGAATTCCGCGCCACGCTCACCCCGGCTGATTGCGCGCGGCTTGGCGTGCACACGAAGTTCGTGCCGGATTGGTCGGACCTGCCGCGCGTGGACCTCGCCTATGTCACGCGCATCATCGACCGCTCGCTGGTGCGCCTCAAGGCCGAGGTGCTGGATCTCGTACAGTTCCATTGGTGGAACTATGATGAACCGGGCATGCTGGAGGCTGCGCAGCACCTGCAGCGGCTGCACAAGGCGGGCAAGATCCGGCACATCGGGGGCACGAATTTCGACACCCCGCGCACGCTGGAGATGATCGCGGCGGGCGTGCCGATCGTGTCGATGCAGACGCAATATTCGCTGCTCGATCGCCGTCCGGCAGGGGCGCTTTCGGCGCTGTGCGCCGCGAAGGGCATGAAGCTGCTGTGTTACGGCACGGTGGCGGGCGGCTTCCTCTCGGCACGCTGGCTCGGACAACCCGCGCCAGCCGAGCCGCTCGCGAATCGCAGCCTGGTGAAGTACCGGCTGATCATCGAGGAATTCGGCGGCTGGGATGCTTTCCAGGCGTTGCTGAGCGCCCTGGATGGCATCGCGCGCCGGCATGATGTTTCGATCACCGCGGTGGCGACGCGCTGGGTCCTCGACCAGCCGCACGTCGCCGGCGCCATCGTCGGCGCGCGCTACGCCGAGCATCTGCCGGACAATCTGCGTGTATTCGACTTCGCCTTGGACGCCGATGATCGCGCTGTCCTGGCGCCGATCCTCGCCGCAGCACCCGGCCCGGCCGGCGACACCTACTCCTTGGAACGCGACCGCGAGGGGCCGCATGGCAGGATCATGAAGTATGACCTCAACAAATCCTGAAGCCGCCTGCGCCGCTGAGATCTTGGCGCTGCACAGGCTGTTCGAGACGTGGCTTGGTGCGCCCAGCGAAGGAGACTTTGCCCGCTTCGAGGCCGCTTTCGATGCGGGCTTCGCCATGGTGATGCCTGGCGGCCGAAAGCTGGACCGAGCGGCGGTACTGGCCTTCCTGCGGGAGGCGCGCGGCGGCCGTGGCGAGGGCTTTCGCATCGCCATCGAGGAGGTCGCCGTCCTGCACGCCGCGCCGCCGCTGATGCTGATGCACTACATCGAACGCCAATGGGTGGGCGGGCAGGAAACCGCGCGCCGCGCCAGCGCGCTGTTTCGCATGGAACCCGCCGGCCCGTGCTGGCTATTCGTTCAGGAGACCTGGATCACGCCCCCTGCGTGACACCCGTTTACAAGCCGGAGCGGCAAGGGGAGACTGCGCGCAACGACAGACCTGGAGCCGGAGACAACCCCATGCGTATTGCCCGCCACGCGGCGCTTGCCGCGACCCTCGCCGCCGCTGCTTTCGCCGCCATGCCGGCTTCGGCCCAGGCGCCAGCCTGCACGCATACCGCGGGCATGGTGGTTTCGTTGACCGGTCCGGCCGGGCGCTTCGGCCAGGCTGCGGCGAAATCCGTGGAGCTCGCCTTCAACGAGTTGAACGCCGCCGCGGGCGCACAGGGCATCGCGGGCTGCCGCCTGGCCTTCGACCTGCGCGACGCGCAGAGCCAGGGCAGCGTCGCCGTGGACCAGGCGCGGCAGTTGGTCGACCTCCGCCGTACGCCGGCGATCATCGGCGGCATCATCAGCAGCGTCTCGATCCCCATCGTCACCAGCGTGACCGGCCCGGCCGGCGTGGTGCAGATCTCGCCGGCCTCCTCCTCGCCGACGCTGACGCGCATGGCGGTGGAGGGGCAGACTCGCGGCTGGTTCCTCCGCACCATCACCTCGGATGCGCTGCAAGGCACGGCGGCCGCGCGCTATGCGATGGATCAGGGGCTGCGTCGGCTGGCCATCATCCATGTGAACAATGATTTCGGCGTCAACATGGTGAACGAGTTTCGCCGCGCCTATCTGGCGCTCGGCGGTACCATCGTCTCCACCACCCCCTATAATCCGAGCCAGGCGAGCTACGCGCCGGAAGTCACGCAGGCGCTGCGCGGCGATCCGCCGGCGCTGTACCTCGTCAGCTATCCGGGCGACGGCACGACCATCGCGCGCACCTGGATCCAGCAGGGCGGGCCGGCAACTTTCCTGCTGAATGACGGCATGAACAGCGCGGATTTCATTCGTGATGTCGGGCCGCGCTTCCTCAACAACGCCTTCGGGACTTCCTCCGGCACCGTCTCCACGCCCTCCACCGAGTTCTTCGGCACCGCCTATCCGGCGATGTCGGGCGGCTTTGGTGCCGGCGCGCCGGCGGCGGATCGAGCCTTCGATGCGGCGGCGATCCTCGGTCTCGCCATCGCCAAGGCTGGGCGCTTCGAGGCCGGGCCGATCCGCGAGGCGATCCGCCAGGTAACGGCACCGGGCGGCGAGGTGGTGCATGCCGGGCCGGCCGGCTTCGCCCGCGCGCTGGAGCTGATCCGCGCCGGCCAGGCGATTCGGTATGTCGGCGTGATCGGCCCCGTCGAGTTCGACGCGAATGGGGACATCACCGGCCCCTTCCGCAAGTGGCGCATCACCAACGGCGAGATCGTGACCGTGGGCCAGATGACGACCGACGAAGTGCAGGCCGTGCAGCGCCAATTGCCGCCGCGCTGATGCACCCGCCGCGCACGCTGCTCGCCCCCGGTCTGGAGGCGAGCCGCATCGTCACCGGGCTGTGGCAGGTTGCGGACCAGGAACGCGATGGCCGAGTGCTCGACCACGCGGCCGCCGCCGCGGCGATGGCGGACTATGCCGAGGCCGGCTTCGACAGCTTCGACATGGCCGATCATTACGGCGGCGCCGAACAGATCTTCGCCCGCTTTCGCCTCGCCGAGGGGCAGGGGCGGGTCTTCACGAAATGGGTTCCGACGCCGGGCCCGATGACGCGCGAGGTGGTGCGCGAGGGTGTGGGACGGAGCATCGAGCGCCTCGGCTGCATCC
>Ga0209181_10004227_pt1 | contig 21559 bp, 18 predicted proteins | sample MAT05_FD_187208 | JGI IMG/M metagenome (GOLD analysis project Ga0209181, IMG submission 187208) | Freshwater microbial communities from Lake Fryxell liftoff mats and glacier meltwater in Antarctica - MAT-05 (SPAdes) (version 2) | ecosystem: Environmental > Aquatic > Freshwater > Ice > Liftoff... | reverse complement strand
GAATACGCCGAGGGCATGTCCTCGGGAGTCTTGCAGGAGATTCTCCGCGACGGGGTGAGTCTCGTCGTCTGGGCCCGCGGACCGCTTGGTGCCTGCGAGCCAGCCATTCGGGCTCTCTTGGGTGTGCCGTTTCGCGGAGATTGGAAGGCTCCTGCGGAGGCGATGCTCGTAGCCAGGATTGAACGTGCCACCAAAGGGGCTGCAACGAGCAACGCGGTCGTGGCACTTGCGCGGGACATCCGTGCCCTCTCGAAAACCTTTGGCACCATCGCAGGCACCAAGCACCCGCGCGTGCGACTGGAACGCGTCGAGGACGACGGCTGCGCGCTCTTTCACGCCGACACGCTCGAAATGCGACTGCTCTGCACCTACGCCGGCCCGGGCACGGAGTGGCTCGACTGCGACAATTTGCGGCGGGAACAACTCGGCACTCAGGGCCGCACGCTCGAAGAAGCCAACGACGCCATCGTCATCGACCCCGCCAACATCCGCAGCATCGCGGCATGGCATGTCGCCGTCTTCTCTGGTCGCGCCCGCGAGAGTGCGCAAGCTCTTGTTCACCGCAGCGCCCCCGTCTCGCATCCCAAAGATTTTCGCCTTCGACTGTGCATTGACCTGCCACGCGATTGCGGATGGTAGCAGTTAAAACTTATGACAAACCTAATCGAACAACCCAAAAAACTGCTTCCCGTTACTGTGCTCTCCGGATTTCTCGGCGCCGGAAAGACGACGCTCCTCAATCATGTGCTCAACAACCGCGAAGGCCGCCGCGTGGCTGTCATCGTGAACGACATGAGCGAGGTGAATATTGACGCGGACCTGGTCCGCGACGGAGGAGCTCAACTTTCCCGGACAGAGGAAAAATTGATCGAAATGTCCAATGGTTGTATTTGCTGCACGCTACGCGACGATTTGCTTAAGGAAGTGTCACGGCTCGCGATGGAGGGCCGATTCGATTACCTGATCATTGAGTCCACGGGCGTCTCCGAGCCGCTTCCGGTTGCTCAAACGTTCACGTTTACCGATGAAAACGGGAAGAGCCTGCAGGAATTGACCCGGCTCGACACGATGGTGACCGTCGTGGATGCCGCCCATTTTTTGGACCAATTCCGCGAGGCGCAAACCCTCAAGGAACAGGGTCAGGCCATTGGCGAAGAGGATGAACGCACGGTCGCCGACTTGTTTGTGGATCAAGTCGAATTTGCCAACGTCTTGCTCGTCAACAAACTGGACCTTGTCTCCGAGGATGATCGACAGGAACTCCTTACTGCGCTGCGCGCCCTTAACCCGAGTGCTCGGATCATCGCAACAGAACGAAGCAAGGTCTCGCTGGATGACGTTCTGGACACAGGCCTTTTCGACATGGAAAAAGCGCAGACTTCTGCCCGATGGATTCAGGAACTCAATGGGATTCATGTTCCCGAGACCGAGGAATATGGGATTTCCAGCTTCGTGTTTCGTGCCCGCCGTCCCTTTCATCCCAAGCGATTTTGGGAGTTTATTCACACGGAATGGGACGGGCTGCTGCGCTCAAAGGGCTATTTCTGGTTAGCCAGCCGTCACGACATGATTGGCATGTGGAGCCAGGCGGGTGGCAGTGCCGAGTATCGACCAGTCGGCTTCTGGTGGGCTGCCGCACCGAAATCCGGTTGGCCCGATGATGACGAAAGTGTGAAGTCCATCGTGAAAGATTGGCAGGAGCCCTACGGCGACCGCCGTCAGCAGCTCGTTTACATCGGCCAGGAACTGCCCAGGGAAGAAATGTTGGAGGCTCTCCGGAAGTGCCTGCTCGATGATAGAGAATTGGCCATGGGGCCGGAAAAGTGGTCCACCTTCCGCGATCCGTTCCCCGAGTGGGCCGTGCAAACGACTGAAGAACCCGCCCACGCTGGCTAATGGTTCACGGCTCATATTTCAGCTTTTACGAGGAGGGTCCCCTTGAAAATTCGTAGTGGCTCCGAACTTGTTGAGGAATTTTTTCCAGAGACGCCCGCCGGACCGCTGGTAGTGGACAACCGGCCTGCCGAAATCCGCCGGGTGGTGAAACGCCTCCGCGTTCTGCTGGCTCCGCATTTCGAAAGCGCCAGTCGAATGGGGATTGTTCTTAGCGCTGATGACATCCAAGCGGTGCTAGATGCCCTTATCAGCGAGACTGAAGGCCTCAACCCCTCCCCGCATCTTCAGTGCCCGGAGGAACTCCGCGAATATCTTCGAAAAACGATGTTTGAAGAGCTGGCTGGCGAACCGAGCAACGTTCTTTACACCACGCAGGTCAACGCCGAGGTCGTCCGATATGAGGCCATGCCAACTGAATTCTGGAAAAGCTGCTTGCTTGCACTCCGCGGCGATCTCGAACGGGCCAAGAAATCCGGACCATCGGCCACTTGCCAAACTGATCTATGAAAAAAACGGCCCCGCTGATCCTCATCGTTGGCTTCCTTGGAGCCGGCAAAACCACCTTTCTGCGGGAACTGCTTCCGCTGGTCGAAGCGCGGGGCCTGGATCCGTTTGTTATCATCAACGATTACGCTAATGCCCGGGTCGACGCAGCATCGCTGAAATCCGAAGGCCGGAGCGTGACACCCATCAACGGCAACTGCATCTGCTGCGACTCGATCTTCGAGCTGATGAATGTGCTGCTCGAAATTCCAGATTCTGACAATCGCATTGTCTTCATCGAAGCGAACGGCACCACTGACCCAACAGCTTTGGTCGAGCATTTGTTGGTGAACCCGGAACTTCGCAAACGGTTTGCCCCTGTTCTACAGGTCGCTGTCGTGGACGTGAAGCGTTGGCAAAAGCGTCATTGGCACGATGAACTTGAACACCTGCAAGTCGAGACCGCGAGCCACGTTCTCTTCACCCGTACCGAAAAAGAATCCAAACAGCGGTTTGCCACCGTGCAAGCAGACATTGAGTGGTTTAACTCCAGAGCGGACTGGATAACGCATCAGCATTTTGCGCTTTTTCTCGAAAAACTTGTGAAAGAGAAACCTATGGCGTCGATCCCCCACGATCCGCGGAAATGCCGTCATGACCATCCTGATGAAGACCATAAACACCACCACTCGCAGCATGCTTTGTCCCACGCCTTTGTTGGCCTTCAGATGGAGTTGCCCGACCCGGTTCCTGCGAAATCTTTTCAGCAATGGCTCAAGACTCTGCCGCCTGATGTGTTGCGAGTTAAGGGAGTTGTGCGCCTGATTGAGATGCCCGGCAAGTGGCTGCAATTCCAACGAGTTGATGACTTTCGAGGTGAAGCGGCCTTGATGGAATTGCCACAGAAGCCTGAACTCCCGGCGTGTGCGGTGCTAATTGGGGTGAAACTCGACGAAGTCTCCATCAGGAATGAGATGATCAAAATTCTTGGTGAGGTCCAATCCACGGCAGAAAAGCTGAGTGAGCAAAGTTAGCTTTTGAGCAACCAATTTTCGACTTTAAGTCCTCGGACGCGAGAAGACTCTTGGAAATCGTCCGTGACCAGTATCATTCCGCAGGCCCGGGCGTGGGCGGCGATCCAGAGATCGTTTGGTCCGATGGGACGATAATCTTTCTCAAGAGCCAGGCGAATTTCCGCATAGGGCTTCTGTGTTGGCGGGGCAAGTGGAAGATGCTCCAAAGCTCCAAGCACCTGATTCGCCTGAGCCGTCAGGCGCGGGGATGCCCGCTTTGCCAGTCTAAAGCAGATCTCTCGGGCAATGATGACGTCGATGCAAACCAAGGACTCGCCGATCGCTAATATCTTCTCGAAAACCCGGCCCTGCGGATTGCGAATCAGATCAAAAACGATATTTGTATCCAGAAGGTAGCGGGCGGGCATGGGGTTGCTCGTGGTCAGATTTGAGGAGAATCCAATGGGACCAGCCCTTGGTCCACGTTTGGAAATTTTCATGGATTGGTCTGAGTTGATTTAATATTTCCAACAAACTGCGGGCTCTGACAATTGGTTCGAACAAACGACTTACCCTTGCGGCGAAGAATCACCTCGTGGACTGGAAATTCAAACTCTTTAGGGATTCGAACCGCTTGGTTTTTTCCGTTACGAAAGAGGCGCGCACGGCGATGATCAGGATGCTGGAATGCTAAAGATTTTAGCATAGGCCTAAAGATTGATGCCGTTAAGCTGGTTTCCACGAAATCACTTTCACAATATCGGGCATTCACGCGACAGATGGTCCGCAAAGCCACCACAGCCAAAGATACCTTTCACATCATTCTCTGGCCCCCATGCCGTTCGGGAATTGGTAATGGCAAGAACCTCAAGTCGGCAGAAGGCACGGTCCTGACAAGCAGGACCCTCCAGCGAAGGCGGAAGTTGGGATCGGATGCACAGACAATAATTCCCGAACGGCATTGTCCCTAGCCCAGGCCGATGATCCGGATTGGACATCAGCGGGGATTGCCATTGGGTGAATAATCGCTATGCTGAAAAGAATGAACAAAAAAAAATTCGAAGCCGAGTTGCGAAGACTCCAAAAGTTTCGAAAGCTCTCGGAGGACGAAAGAGTGATGTTCGCGATGAGCCTGAGCGCGAGTCCAGACGAGCGCTGGGCGAGGCACGAGGGGTTTCTCAAATCGCACGGCTTGTTCACGCGATCCGGGCGAAGGGCATTCGGTTTCAAATAGCCGGGATGTCGGCGGCCATTCTTCAGGGGGTACCGGCAACGACGATCGACACGGATATCTGGGTCGAGCTTCCCTCACGTGAATTTGTGAGGCTTACGGCGATCGTGATGGACCTTGGTGGGATCATGTTGGCACCAACGGTTGCCGCGCTGGAGGATGACACGCTGGTCAATTTCCTTCCACGAGTGGACGGAATTGGTGGGTTCGATGAGGAAATAAAAAAGGCCAAAAGGATCCGCTGGCAGGGAATGATCGTTCCGGTTCTTCCGCTTGAGTCGCTTCTCAAAAGTAAACAGGCCATCAGACGACCAAAGGATTTGGCCCATATCCCGCTGCTTCAGCAAACGTTGCGCATCCAAAAAAAACGCAGTGCTGTAGCCAAAGTGCCTGCTAAAACTCCCGGAAAGAAATAGAATATTTCAGGAAGGGACCTTCGTACGTTGAACAAATCGGGCCAGGAAAAATAGGCCGGTGAGGACCATCCACGGGAGGTAGCCGACCCAAACGCCGACCGCGCCCCACTCCCAGACAAAAGCGAGGAGGTAAACTGTGGGCAGACTCAGGCCCCAGTAGCAGACGGCATTGGCGATTAGGGGCACGCGGTTATCGAGCAACCCGCGAAGGGCTCCAAGACTCACGGATTGAATCGCATCCGAAATTTGGTAAACACCGGCAATTGTCACAAGAACACCCGCCAACTTTGCGACGTCGGCATCCGTGGTGAAGAGGCTGGCGAGCCAGGAACCACTTGTCGTATAAACCAAAGCACAGGCTGCCATGAGTGTGACCCCGAACCCCACAGCTAACAGCCCAACTCTTCGCGCACCCGCCAGATCGCCCGCTCCGGCGGCTTGAGCCACACGAACGCTGGCGGCTGTGGAGAGCGCGATGGGAAACATCCATGCCAAGGAGGCGATACCCATGGTGACTTGATTGGCGGCCAAAGCCGTCGTGCCAATCCAGCCGAGCATGATGGCTCCCAACGCAAAAGACCCTCCCTCCAGCACATCCTGACCGGCCACTGGCAGTCCCTGTTTCCAAAGGCTCCGCAACATCCCCATGCAGGCCCCGCCAGCCCTCAACACGGCCAGCGACCTATCGAAGCGTATCCAGGCAAGGAGGGCGATGGCCTGCACCAAGCGGGCAATCCATGTGGCCCAGCCTGCTCCCTCCAGTCCCAAAGCTGGAAATCCCCAATGACCAAAGATCAGGATCGCATTGAGACCAGCGTTCAGAAAAATAGAGCCGACCATGATTCCTAAGACCGGCCATGGCCGGTTGACGGACTCGGCGATCTGTCCAAGCGCAACCGCCAGCATGGCCGCAGGCAGGGACCAGGCAATCAGAAGCAAATACGCTTTGGTGATGGCAACAACCTCTCCAGGCTGACCCAACTGACCGAGCCACGGCACCAGTGCCGTCAGAGCCACGGCCATCAGCAGACCAACTCCCCCACCCAGCCAGGCGCCAGCTCGTGCGGCTTTGCCTGCCTCAACAAGATCACCGCGACCAAAAGCCTGCGCCACACGCGGGGCGACGGCCCCTAGCGAGCCATATCCAAAATAGAGGGCAAACATCACCAGGTTTCCTGCCAGTGAGGCTCCAGCCAGCGAGACAGCCCCCACCTGGCCAACCATGAACGTGTCGGTCAATTGCATCACCACCTGCCCGGCCTGCCCCAGCAGCATAGGTGCCGCCAAGGCCATGAGGGACCAGATCACAGACGGCAGAGAGGGCTTCAGAGTGCGAGGCATCGTTGGCTCGTGAGAAGATCAGAGCCGGGGACCCGCGCAAAGCCTGTTTTACCTCTCCAAAGGGGGTGTGATTAAAACGTGGGAGAGCTTGCATCGCAGGCCAGGGGGCATGGTCGTCTCGACCGTGTGGGTGTTGGCCGTACTTGGGGGATCAAACTTGAAACGGGCGGGACGCACCGTTCTCCCTGGCTCACCCACTTTTAATCACACCCCTCCAAATGGCTTCCAAGCCGTTCGGGCAAAGGCGTGGTCCTGACAAGCAGGACCTTCCAGCGGAGGCGGGACTTCGAATGGGGTGCACAGACAATAATTCCCGGAAGGCGTCGTGGCTAAGAGATCGGCTGCCAGCCGCCGTTGGGATGACGGTGGAGAATTTTGTCATTCTCCAGGGCAAACATGTGCAACCAGCGATGGTTCACAAGGTTGGCCACAGATTCGTGTTTGGTGAGGATGTCATCCATGGCTTCTGGAGGGGCCTTGATGAAGACGTTGAGCCGCAGCGGAGTGTGCATGAGTTTTGTTCCGTCATGGACGGACTGCCAGGGGAGCCCGGCACGCAAATCCCCGCCATTGCCTTCGAGGACGCCCATTTTGCCAACAACATTGTGGAGGAGCTTATTTCCGCTACCGAAGAGGTCATTGTTGGAAGCGGAGGCAAAATATTGCAGGTTGATCCAACTGGCGACGACGAGGGGAGCACAAAGGATGAGTTCGAGGATTTTGAAATCAGGGTCCTCGTCCGAGTTGTAATTGTGAAGGAATGCCTTCCCCTCAAGATTGAGGTTCTTAGTCAAGATGCGGGGCGCAGCGATAAAGGCATGGTTGCCAGCGAGTCCCCATTCCGGGCGAACTTCGGCCCAGTTATACGAGCGCCTGACCAAGGACTTGAGGAGATCTCCAGAAGCCAGAGGGTCAACTCCAAGAGCGATGGCCCGCTCGGCCCTTACGAGATGGCCCGCACTAAGCAACGTCTGCCGCAAAGACTTAACATCATCGAAATGCGTGGCGGGCATATTTTCCAAATCGAAGAGGGTGATCTCGTCAGTGCATGTGTTGTGAAGCGCCGCCAGGAAGACCGTGTCCTTAGGTATCACTATCCCTTTGGAGGGAAGCGCGGAGCGGACAGCGGGGTCATTTAAAACCATGGCAGCAACCCGGGCGTTGGCATCCCCGGCATGACCGCCACAAGCCCCGCAATCCAAGGAGGAGGCAAAGGGGTTGTTGGCGGATTGGCTGCCGTGACCGCAAAGCACCACCACCCGGGCAAAGTTCTTGGTGAGGCCCATATTGAGAAGGGCTCCAACCGCCATCGCCACGCGATCTTCCAAGGTCAGACCTCCCAGATCACCTTGGGAACAACATTCTTTTTTGATGGCCAGCGATAGTGTTTGTTTTTCACCGGCGGGGGCCATCACAAGGCTCTCGCGAAGAAGCGGGGCGGCAGAAGCCAGCCCGAGGCTTTCGACAAATGAAAAACTGGTGATCGAAGCGGTCTTAAAGGATTTCCAGTTGCCTGCTAATTCGTCGCTGGTTTTAAGCCGGGCTTCGGCAAGTTGGGTTGCCGCCTCATCCGAACCGGGAAGGTGTTCCTGGACGCGATGGGAGGGAATGAGCAAGACCGGGCACCGTGCCGCGCCGTGGCTTTGGTTCACGGGAACCACCTCAATGACAAAGCCAAAAAAGCCGGCAAAACCAATAGTTTCTGCAAGCGGGTCGGCGGACTCCAAAGCCCGCCGCATGACCTCCGAACGCACATCAATACAAAAGACGGCCTGCAGCGAGGGACGTTCGGGGGGGGCGGCTTGCTCGGGTTTATTGGCGGGCTTGAGTTGGCCGATCCAGTTCCGGCGATGACTAATTTCCAGTGCTTCCTGCCAGATGGCCTCAGCGCAAGGGCTTGAGCTTCTGTTTGAGGTCAGGCGGGGCACGGCCCTAAAAGCCTTATGCAGGGTCGCATCGTAGGCCAATCGGATGGCAAGCAAATGAATCAAACTCTCATCAGACCCCCCACGCATCTCCTTTTCACGCACAAGGTATTGCACATAACCAGCCCATCCCCTCACGCTCATCAACAAGCGGAATAAGTAGTCCTCACGTAATGCGACAGGCACATCGAAACTCGCAAGCATGACTTCGATGGCAAGCAGGGCATCGTCGGGCAGAGATTTGATATGGCTGCGGAAGCCGGAAAGGCCGTGGACTTCCGGGGTGCGATCCATTTCTGCTCCGCGCTTCCACGCACGAAACAAGGGCAAATGTTTCCACGGCATCTGCCAAAGGGATTGGCCTTCATCAAAGTATGCCGCGCACCATTTGGAGACCTCCTCCACGGTTAGCCATTCCCACCGGGTGTTACCTTCCGCGTCCAGGACATCGGCCACGGAGAAATCCGGCTCTTTTTGCGGCCATTGATCGGGGGGCTGTTCCAGTATTGACGGAAGGCGGTCTTCACATCCCAAGTTTTTGCAGGCCTGATGCAGGTCCTGTTCCGTGATGGTCTGATCTTTCCAGGCCTTCGCAAAATAAGATCCCGGCAAGGTCACGAATTCGTGGGTCGCACGATGAACCACATCTAAGGCTTCCTCAAAATCAAGATGCCCCATCCCGACAAAAGGATTCACGGCCACAAAATGATCAAGCGGCCAGAGCGGGGGAATTTTTTTGCAGGCGGCTTCCACGCAGTCCATAAGGGCGGTGTCAGAGATTTGTTCGAATTCAGGCGGATACGCGCGTTTTGTCGTCATTTTAAAATCCGGATCAGGCAACTGGCCAAAGTTTTAGAAGAAGGCGATTGACCATGGCATTGACGTAAAAGCGGTTAAAAACAAGCACGTAGAGGCGTTGCCCCCATCGCGATCTTTGCAGGAGAGGGAGGCTGACCTGCAAGAGAAACACACCTAGGAATGCGGTAAGAATCAGCGCATACACCGCCCAGGCCCACGGACCGACCGGGTTTGCTTGGGTGGGAATGCTGTCCTGCAGGATCCATGTGGAGGCGTGATGGAGAGCGAAGTAAACGGCGCAGACCCCGATGGCCAGAGACAGACTGATGTGAAATACCCCCCGACGATGACCCCAACTTGTCCAGAGAAAGGTTGTGATTGCCATGATCAGGATGCTGCCGAGCACAAGCAACCCCGGCTCTTTCTGAAGCGAAATGCCAAAGCCCAGACCGATGCCCACACAAAGCAAAATGCCAAGAAACAAGACCAGCACGAATCCTCCGCTCATCGGATTCTGAGGCAGGCTTGATAGCGGACGGGGAGGCTTACGGGAAATCGCTTCGCCCGACTCCAAAAAGGCATGGGCCTTGTAGAGAGAGTGGGCGACCAAATGCAGAGCCGCCAAAGCGAAGGCCCCCAACCCACATTGCATCATCATAAACCCCATCTGCGCAACCGTCGAAAATGCCAGCGACTTTTTTATGCTCGTTTGGGTCAGCATGACCAAGGAACCAAACACCGCCGTGAGGGCACCGATGAGGGCCAAGGCCAGCATGATTTCCCCGGAAAGCGCGACGAGGGGACTCAGGCGAATGAGTAAAAACCCACCCGCTGAAATAATGCCGGCATGCATGAGTGCGGAAACTGGCGTGGGTGTTTCCAGCGTATCCGGAAGCCAGGTGTGAAAAGGAAATTGGGCGGATTTGAGCACGGCTCCAAACGCAATGCACGCAATGGCCAGCGTGAGGGCGCCATCAAGCTCCATGCCGGCGAGTGATCTGGACTGATTCAAAATACCCGGCAGTTCCAGCGTGCCAAATTTTTGAAAGATTAATGCGGCGGCAATCAGCAAACACGCATCACCCAAACGGCTGAACACAAATTTCTTTCGTGCAGAAATGATGGACGCCTCGCGGTGAGGGTAGAAGAGAAGGAGTTTGTGCAGGCACAGGCTCGTGGAAATCCATGCAGCCAGCAACAGGGCCAGGTTTCCAGAGATCACAAGAAGGAAAACCGACCCGAGAGTGCCCCCCAACCATTGAAAAAAGCGCCCTTCGTTTTCCTCGCCTTTGAGGTAAGTGCGGGAATATCGCAAGATGACCCAACCAATGAACCCGATGAGCGCAGCCATCGTGACCGAAAGGGCGTCCAGATAAAACATCACCCTCTCTTCAGACGGCAATGAAATCGCAGATCCACCCGCCGTGATGGTCGCCGCCACCGCAGCCGCCGCCCCCCCCATGGCCAACCAGACTCCCACATTTGCCAGACGCCCACACCAGGCGGAATGATGATTTGCCGAGGATGTCGGCATCATCAAAAGGGCCGCCCAAACCCCGGGAGCAGCAAGGAGAAGAATAAAAAGGTAAAGACTCATCCCCGATTCATAGCAAACCACATGCCTTTTTTATATGTGAGATATTATGACGATGTCCATCTTGGTAATCTCGCTGGTGATTCTCATTTTGTAAAAATTACGGGCCTGCGCACTGCCCCACTGGGAGCGGCGAATTTATTCGCCGTTCTTATGCTTCCCAGGCTTCGCCCGGCACTCTTTTGGTCCTGCGAATAAATTCGCCGCTCCCAGTAAAGCCTTCCTCCCGCTCACTAAAAATGAGCATTGCTATCCTCTCTGCAACCTTGCCAAGGCGGCATCGTTGTAGCCGCTCTGCCGGGGCGTTCGTTTTGCGCCTCTGCTGGAGGGTCCTGCTTGTCAGGACCGCGCCTTTTGCCGAATGGCGGCTCTGGGGGGCGGATGATGCCTTTTCTTGAGAAAGCTCCAAGGCTGGTTTATAGCTAGAAGGTGATGACCCTGACGCCTGAACCGACCCTTGCGAAACCTCAGCCCGACTGGGAGGATCTTCGAATGGACTTCCCCATCCTGAACCAGGAAGTCAATGGTCACCCCTTGATTTATTTCGACAATGCGGCGACCTCGCAAAAGCCAAGAGCCGTCATTGCGGCCCTTGTGAACTATTATGAGAGGGACAACAGCAATGTTCATCGGGGGTTGCATGCGCTGAGCAACCGGGCCACGGATGCATATGAGCAGGCACGTCTTCGTTTGGCCACCTACCTGGGGGCGGACGAGGAGGAAATCATTTACACACGTGGCACCACGGAAGCCATCAATCTGGTTGCACGGGCCTGGGGGGATGAGAATGTTGGCTCCGGAGATGTGATCTTGCTGACGGAGTTGGAGCATCATAGCAACCTTGTTCCCTGGCAATTGCTCGCCAAACGCACGGGCGCCACATTGAGATATATCCCGATCACGGACGATGGCCGGCTCAATCTGGATCATTTGGATGCATTGTTTGAAGGCCCGGTAAAAATCCTGAGCTTCTCGCACATTTCCAACAGTCTGGGAACAATCAACCCCGCCGCGGAGCTTTGTGCGCGGGCCAAGGCGGCCGGCGTGACAACCCTTGTTGATGCCGCGCAAAGTGCCGGGCACCTTCCGCTGAATGTTCGTGATCTGGACTGCGACTTTCTTGTTTTTTCAGGTCATAAAATGTGTGGTCCAACTGGCATCGGAATTCTTTATGGAAAAAAAGCCATTCTGAATGCGATGCCTCCGTTTCATGGCGGTGGCGAAATGATTTCGACTGCGGGTTACTTTGAAAGTCATTACAAAGAATCCCCCTATCGTTTTGAAGCGGGAACCCCCGCGATCTGTGAGGCCATTGGTCTTGGAGTGGCGGCGGAATACATCGAGGCCATCGGTCGGGAGAAGATCTTTGCCCATGACCAGGATTTGGTCAGCGAAGCCATGGCACGCTTGGAAGAAATTCCCGGGCTCCGAATCCTCGGCCCCAAGGAGGGCCGGACCGGGCTGGTGAGTTTTGTGATGGAATCTGCGCATGCCCACGACATCGTAAGCATGGCCGATCAATATGGGTTAGCCCTGCGGGGAGGACATCACTGCACACAACCCCTTCTCAAAAAGATGGGGGTCCCGTCTTCCGCCCGTGCCAGCTTTTATTTTTACAACACGCGGGACGAAGTGGACCGCATGGTGAAAATTCTGATCAAGATTCAAAAGTTTTTTGCCTAGCACCTGCATAGTCGAAAATCCTGGTTTTTCTGTGGGGTTACGGCTTGGAGGGCACGATGTCGTTTGGATCGTAGCCTTGTGAAACGGCCAACCCAACAAGTGCCTCGTATTCGGTGGGGTTGAGGGAGGGTTTGCGGGAGAGGATCCAGAGGAATTTGCGTGAGGGATGACCCACAAGCGCCCACTGGTAATTTTTCTTGTCAAGTCCCAGCACCCAATAGTCTCCTGCGAAGGGTCCGAAGAAGCTCACCTTCAGTTTGGCATTGTTTGAGCCGGGGACGGCAGTGGCCTTGCCAGTGATGGTGGAAGGTGTGCCGTCCTTGCGGAGGCAGGAATTAACGACACGGATTTTGCCGTCCGGTAAGGGGGTATATTCGGCGGTGGTTCCTGAGGCGCACTGCCGCTGGAACCAATTCGGCTTACGTGCGACTTCATACCATTTTCCGGAGTATTTTTGTAGGTCCACCGAGGAAACGGTGGTGGGAGCCGGGCGGGTGGCACACCCGGTAAAACAGACTGTGGTTGCAAGAAGGATTGCAGCGAGCGAATTCTTTGGTGTCATGGTGAATATGATACGTGTTTTTGGAATTTTGGCGATGGTCTTGATGTGTGGTTGCGGGCGCAATGACCAGCGGGCGGATTTGGTTTTGATTAACGGGGCGGAACCGGAGACCTTGGACCCCGCGATTATCACCGGCCAACCGGAAGGGCGGATCGTCAATGCGCTGTTCGAAGGCTTGTGCGCTTTTGATAAATCCGGGAAGGCCGTGCCGGGGGTTGCTGAGCGCTGGGATATTTCTGAGGACGGGCGAACCTACACATTTCACTTGAGGGCGGACGCCAAGTGGAGTGACGGAGCGCGTGTGACCGCCAACGATTTTGTGGCCTCATGGAAAAGGACGCTCTCGCCCGCGACAGCCAGCGCCTACAATTATTTGCTATTTCCGATTCGGGGAGCGCAAGATTTTGCCGAGGAAAAAATCAAGGATTTTTCGGAAGTCGGTGTGAAGGCGCTTGATGACCGGACCCTGATCGTCGAACTCAACAGCCCGACGCCCTACTTTTTGGACCTCTGCTCCTTCCCCACCCTGCATCCTGTGCCGGTCTCCCTGATCGCGAAGGTGGGAGATGACTGGGTGAAGCCCAATCATTTGATTAACAACGGGGCTTATGTGCTCAAGGAGTGGCGGATCAATGATCGTATTCGTTTACAAAAAAATCCGGAATACTGGAATCGGGAAAATGTCGCGTTGGAGACGGTCGATATCCTCCCCATCTCCAAAGATTCCGTGGCCTTCAATTTTTATGAAAGCGGTCTCGCGGATTTGGTCATGGATAAAGGGCTGGCTCCGACCTCCCTTCTTGATGAACTCAAAAAGCGCGAGGATTTTCATGCGGCTCCGTTTCTTGGCGTTTATTTTTTGAGGTTCAACTGCTCAAAACCACCTTTCGATGATGTGCGGGTGCGGAAGGCCTTTGCGATGACGATTGATAAAACCCGCATCGTCGAAAAAATCACCCGTGCCGGAGAATTGCCAGCGGCGGGTTTTGTGCCACCGGGCATTGATGGTTACGGGGGGGTGAAGGGATTGCCCTATGACCCCGAAGCCGCTCGCGCCTTGCTTGCGGAGGCGGGCTTTCCGGGCGGGGCGGGCTTTCCCTTCGTGAATTATCTCTTTAACGAAGGCCAGCAAAACGAGTCGATTGCCGTGGAACTGAGGGATATGTGGCAGCGGGAACTTGGGATCAATATCACGCTGGGGCGTCAGGAGTGGAAAGTCTATTTGAACTCGCTGTCATCGCTGGACTACGGCATTGCCCGCTCGTCATGGGTCGGGGATTATCCCGATCCTAACACCTTCCTCGACATGTTTGTGACGGGAGGAGGCAATAATCGCACGGGTTGGAGCAGTGCGGCCTATGACCAAATCACGGCCGCAGCAGCGGCTGAGGCCAATCCGGTGGCAAGGCTCCGATTATTGGAGAAACTGGAGAAACTGCTGGTGGAAGGCGAGTCCCCCATTGCCCCGATTTATTACTATGTCGGTATTCAGCTCTACGACCCCGCAAAAATTGGCGGGGTTGAGGCCAACGTTCTGGATGAACACCCGATCCGCGAAATGTATCGGAAGGACCGTTAAGGTTCTTTAGTTCGACGCTGTCGGAACGACGTTGATCCGGCGGCTGTTGCGATCGAACAACACATTGCCATCAACTAACGCAAAAATCGTGTAGTCCCGGCCGAGGCCGACATTACGACCTGGCAGAAACTTTGTTCCGCGTTGACGGATGAGGATGTTGCCAGCGATGACGGCTTGTCCGCCAAATTTTTTGACGCCGAGTCGTTTGCTTTGGCTATCGCGTCCGTTTTTGACACTGCCTTGACCTTTTTTATGAGCCATAACTTAAGAAGGGTTGAGAGAAAATTGGGATTAGGCCGTGATGGCCGTGATTTTGAGTTTGGTGAGTTGACGCCTGTGGCCCACGGTGCGGTGGTAACCTTTGCGCCGTTTGTATTTGAAAGCGATGACCTTCGGGGCTTTGTTCTGGTCAACGACTTCCGCGGTGACAGATGCGCCGCTCACATAAGGAGCACCGATGCTGACGCCGGAATCTTGAGAAACGAGAAGGACTTCTGAGAAGCTGGTCGAGGCTCCGGCTTCGAGGTCAAGTTTTTCGACGTCAAGAACGTCGCCTTCGGCAACCCGATATTGTTTGCCGCCTGTGTGAATTACTGCGTATGCCATAAAATTAAGTGTTTCTTCGAGTGAAGAGCCAAGAAACATGTCACCCTTGCCGGCCCACAACAAGATTTTTTTTAATGAAAATTCGGTTATTCTTCCGAGACATGGATGAGGGTGACATGACGGGATTGCAGCCAACGCACTCCGAGCATGTCGGTAGTTGCCCGAAGAGCGCGGTTGCCAAGGCCGTATTTGCTGGTGCCGAAGCGTCTGGGCCGGTGGTTCACAGAAACCTCAACGATGCGAAAGCCGGCATTTTTTATGAGGGCGGGAATAAACCGATGCACGCCTTTAAAAGGCACAAGGGCTTCCACACATTCGGAGCGCATAGCTTTCAGCGTGCAGCCAGTGTCGCGGATCCCATCGCCCACAAATCGACTGCGGACAAAATTCGCAATCCGGCTCGTTAATTTTTTGATCACAGAATCTTTGCGGCTCGCACGATAGCCACAAACAAGATCCGCGCCGCGATCCAATTCCTCGAGAAGACGCGGGATGTCTGCGGGATCATTTTGAAGATCACCGTCCAGAAGAACGATTTTGGGAGCACGGGCCGCCCGCATCCCGGCAATCATCGCGGCACTTTGCCCCCCGTTTTTTGTAAACCGAAGAAGCCGGACAGTCTCTCCCCTCACCACACGCCGGGCCGTCGCATCCGTTGATCCATCATCCACCAAAATCAATTCAAATTGGCGACCCGCGAGGGCTTGTTGGATTTCCGACTGAAGCAGGGCGACATTGTCCTCCTCATTGTAAAGAGGAATAACAACCGAGAACTCAGGTGAATTTAAAGCGGAAGGGTCTGATAATCGAGACACAGGTAGATAAAAAGGGCATCCTGACCTTTTCCGACTTCCTGCACAAGCTGGACTTCGGAAAAAGCAGAGCGGATCGAAGAGGGCAGATTTTCCGGGCGCTCTCTACCCACATACAAAGCGTCATGCCCGAGGTAGGGATTCACAGCACTCACCTCGGTAAAAAACTCATCAACTGGTGCGGCCGTCTCAATAAAATCATCATAAGATGGCCAAAGTGCGTATTGGTTGGAGATGTCCTGGGAGGCGGCGGCGTGAACGCGGGGATATCCCTCGGGGGCGATAAATGCTTTGCGTAGATGGTATCCCAGAGCCGAAGCGAGGGGCGCATCAGTGGCGATAAAAAAAATGCCCTCGGGAAGCTGAGGGGAAAGCTTTTCTTCCAGCGAAAGAACCGCTTCGGCTGCGTTGAACGGAACAGCCACGAGGCGGGGATAGACCAGCCACACAGGAACACTTAACCCAAGGGCGACAATCATTGCCACGCCGAAGAGGGCGGGCCGCACCAACAGCGATGCCGCAGGAAACCACACCGCAAGCGTGAAAAGTGAGATGGTGGCGGCATCCCATCCGCGGTAGGCAAACAAGACGGTTAGCGCGATGGAAGGCAATGACACAAAAACCGCAAAGGCTGCTGCTGGTTTTTCGCGGGCCTTCTCCAACGATTTCCCAATCGCCCAAAAAACGGCGAGGGCCAGCAGGGGCGAAACCCCAAGGAATAATCCCAACACGCCAATTCCGACGGATGCTCCCTCGAGTTCGATCAGCGCTTGGAATGTTGATCCTGCCAAGGGAATCCAGGAATTGGATTGATTCCAAAGCAGCGCTGGTGCGAGGGCCACCGCGACAAAAATCACCACGAGAGCCCCGCCAGCGGCATTTCCCGGGCGACGGCCAGCCTCACGTGACCACGGAGCGAGCACACAAGCCAGCGCGACCAGCACGGCCCAATACGCAAACAGCACCGCTCCCGCAAAAGCAAAAGCCGCAGCCACCCACCCAAGGAAGGCTCCGCGCTGATTTCTTGAGGCATCCCAGACGATGGAGGCTCCTGCCAAGGAGAGTGCCAAAGCCGGCATCTCCGGCCCCACGGAAAAGGCCGCATTCTGAAAAGCGGGCACCAAATTCCATGCGATGACGCCCCAGGCCGCTGCCGTTTCTCCAAACAACCGCGCCCCCAACCTCCACGCAGCCAGCGAGGCCAGCAGCGCCCAGAGCGGTCCAGCGACCAGCCACCAGTCGCCCCCCAGCGCCCCCATAGCCCCCGCCTGCATTGCCGCACCAGCCGGCCCATCAAAATAGGCGGGAGCCGGATGTTCGGCACAAATGCTGAAATAAGCATTATCAGGGGACACGCCGCTCCAGAGAAGCAGGCCGACCCTGGCCAATGTCAGGATCCCCACAAAAACAAAAAAAGCGTTTCGGGGGCTCATGATTCCAACAACTCCGGATGTTTCGCACTCCAGCGAGGCAACATTTTGGGCCCCCACGTTCTCCAAACCCATGTCGCGACGGCCATCACAAGCAAAGCGATGCCAGCCCCCAAAAAACAGGAAACGATCACATCCAACGGCCAATGGGATCCCACATAGATTCGGCTATATGACACAAATGCCGCTGGCAAAAACGCGAGCCACCCCCACCGCCGGTAAACCACAGCACACACCGTGGCCACGGTAAAATTGTTTGAAGCATGACCGGATGGAAACGAATTGCCCGTGGGAGGATGGATGCGGGCCGCCGAGTATTGGACACGGAGGGGCTTCCCAATCGCAAGAATCCGGGGTTTTGCTTTGGCCAGATCCAACGTTCTCACACCCTCCAAAATCTCATGTGGCCGGGGCCTTCCCACAAGACCCTTCAGTGGATCAACCACCAAACCATCCGTCACCCCCACCGACATCCCTGCCAACAACAAAAACACAAACCCCCGCCACCCGCCAAAAATCAGCAGCAATAGCCCCCCAATCACCGCTGGTGGCCACCAGAGATCCCAACTCGAAGCCGCAGCCATTGGCATGTCCAACCATGGGGTGGTCCATGTGGCGTTAATAAGAAAAAGAAAATGTTGGTCCATGGCGAAGCACCCTATAATTTTCCGAACTGCGGCGGCAAGCAAGCCTCATCCCTCACCCGCTTTTCTCACAAGGGATCTCTTGCAACATTTTTAAATCCCGAGTAGCAAGGCAATCAATCATTAGATATTTCGATGAGGCCCACTCCGTCATGTGATAAAAAAGTGCGATCTCAAAGGACACCAAGCAAAAACCCATGAACGTCAGGCCAGAAAAAACCGCCACAGTTGACAAAGTCCCATTACGCGAAAAACTTTTTTATGGGGCAGGTTCAGGGAGTTTTCAGCTTTCTTCTGATGGTGTGAAAGGCCTGGCCAATCCGATCTACAACATCACCTTGGGCCTGAATCCAGCCTTGGTGGGGTTGGTGTTGATGATTGCCCGGCTGTTTGATGCTTTCACCGACCCGTTGATTGGGAAGCTCTCCGACGATGCCCGCACCCGCTGGGGGAGACGGCGGCCGTTCATTTTTGTTGGGTCATTTTTGACGGCGGGGTCCTTTATTTTGATCTGGTTTGTGCCTGAGTCATGGGCAGGAAATACTTGGCCACTCTTTACCTATTACCTGATTGCGATGCTGATTTTCTATTTCTGCGCAACGATTCAGGTGGTGCCATATCACACCCTTGGGTTGGAGATGACGCCGGACTACAACGAGCGAACGGTGGTCTCGAGTTACAAGATGATGTTCAGCTTTGTCTTCACGCTGTTCCTGCCATGGATCTTCCGCTTGGCGCAATCGGACGTATTTGAGGGGAACACCATGGCTGGCATGCGCTATTGGAGCTTCATTCTAGCAGGGCTGATCATTGTTGGAGGGATCTTGCCCGCGATCTTTGTCAAAGAACGTTATTACAAACTGGCGAGCGGGCAGTCAAAAATACCTTTTTGGCGGGGGTTTCGCCTCACCCTTCAGAACAAACCGTTTATGGTGCTCACGGGCATCATTTTGACGATGGGGCTTGGCAATGGGATGGTGCATGCCCTTGGTCCCTACATTGTTTATTATCACATTTTTGATGGTGACACCAAGGCTGGAGCCGGGCTGATTGCCGTTGCCTCCAATTGTTTTTCGGTTCTAGCCATTATTTCTATCCCTCTCCTGACGGCTCTTTCCAAGCGCATTGGAAAAGTTCGGATGCTTCAACTTCTCATTATCCTTGGAATGGTGTCCTCCCTTTCCTCTTTTTTCCTCTACAGCAAATCCATGCCCTATCTTGTGATCATTGTGTATCTGCTGGCTGCTCCGGCAGCCGCAGGGTTTTGGACTCTCACGGGATCGATGAAGGCGGATATTTGTGATGATGATGAATTGAACCATGGCTTGCGTCGTGAAGGAATGTTCGGGGCTGTCGGCGGGTGGATTATGAAAACCATGCTTTCCTGCACCTTCCTGCTCTCCGGGTTGATTCTTGAAGGCACCGGTTTTCGCGTGGAGCTCAAGGGGGATCAACTGCCAGAAACCATCATGGGCATGCGCATTTGGTTTGCACTGGTTCCAGCGGTCAGCTCCGGCCTCGGCTTGTTTCTTCTAGCCCATTATAGCCTGAGTTCTGGCCGGATGGCAGAAATCCGAAAAGAGCTCGAGAGTCGGCGGCAGACAGTTTGAGAACTGTTTTTCGTGAATTTCCATATAGTTGGCTTGATATTCTGCGGAGTCTATCCCTTTATGTTTGAGATTCACACGGCATGATCAGACGATTCCCTTTCCCATTCGCCCTATGAGGTATCTCAAGGCCACGCTTCTTATTGGCACTATCAGCGCTTTGCTGGTATTGCTTCTCACAGCCACAGGCTGGATTTCGACGACTCCAGACATTGTTCTCCGCAAGATTTATGGGCTGACCAATCCCACCGTCGTCCCCTTGGGAACGCAGATCGTGGTTTTCGCGTTGTTGGCTTTCGGCATTGCATGGACGACCGTGGACATCACCCGTCCGGCGCTGAAGTCGGTGGTCGCAATTGCCACGGTGTTTCTCTTCATTACATGCTCCCAGGTGCTCTCGCTTTACAATATCTACTTTTCGCCGTTTCCCGCGATTGTGGGGATTTTGATCAGCTTTGCGATTGGCATGGGCTATGGAAGGAGCCGGAGTGGAGCACGAAAAAAAATCATTGAGCGCTTGTTTGCCCAGCGTGTTTCCAAGGGGGACTTTTCCGCGCTTCTTAATTCGAATGTGCCTGCAGAATTTCCAGGTGCGCTGTTGGAAGGCACCGTGGTGGTCTGCGAAGTGCAAAATCACCAGGAACTCATGGAATTGCTCACGCCTCAGGATTACGCATCCATGACCAATCTGTATCTGCAAACGGCATCGGATTATCTCGTGGAGGTTGGCGGATATTTGGACGAATGCACGGGCGAAAGCATGCGGGTTGTCTTTGGGGCTCCGGTTCCTGATGAAAAACACGCTGCCAAAGCCTGCCGCTCGGCGATTGATCTGCTTTCGCGACTTGATATTCTTAACAAAGAATGTGACGCCACTTGGCAGCGGCGTTTTGATTTTCGGGTCGGGATCAATTCTGGAGAAATGATTGGAGCCGCCTATGGCGGGAACCGTTTGGCCAGCTTTAGTGTGGCAGGTCCAGCCGTGGAATTTGCCCGCCGTCTTTGCAGCGCCTGTGGAACCTATGGATCCAGGATTCTGGTTGGGCCGGAAACTTTTGACCTTGCTTCAGAAACGTTCGAGGCGCGGCCCATGGAAGTTCTGAAGGGAGTTGGCGACCGACGCCGGATTGAATTGTATGAAATCCTCTCACCCAAGAACGGGCTTTCCGCTGAGCGCGAGCGCAGCCGCGACCATTTCTGGCGGGGGGTTCTTTATTACCGCGAGAAAAAATGGGAGAAGGCTCTTGAAGAACTTCAACAGGCCCGCATCACAGGAATCCCGGACGCCGCCTTGGATTTTTACATCCGTCGCGTGGAAAGCGCCCGGCGCGGCACCCACGAACTCGACCGGGAACAATCGCTGCTTTTTGAGACCGCTTGAACCCCATGGGGCGGGGCGGGAGCTTGACCGTTTGAAATGAAGACGGCGGATTACCCGGAACCATTTCGGCTCCTCGCAAAAGAATTGCGGCGGCTGCCGGGCATTGGCCCGCGGAGCGCCGAGCGCATTGCTCTCTGGCTGTCATCAGCCAAAGATGCCCGCCCCCAGGATCTGGCAAGTGCCCTCCTCGCTGCTGCTCATCAAATTCAGCCGTGTCAGCGCTGCGGATTTTTTGCCACCTCGGAATTCTGCGAGATTTGTGAGGTTCCCGAGCGAAGCGGCCGCGAGATTTGTGTGGTTGAACATGCCACCGATGTCCTTCCCATCGAGCGCACGTCATCGTTCCCGGGCCTTTACCATGTCTTGGGGGGGCGGTTGTCTCCGCTGGATCACATCGGCCCGGAAGATCTCACGATCTCCAAACTACTTGCGAGAGTGGAGTCCGAACATCCCACCGAATTGATTCTCGCCCTGAGCGCCGATGTCGAAGGCGAGGCCACCACAAACTATCTGGCCGAGTGCCTGGCACCCTTGGGCATATCGGTCACCCGGATTGCG
>Ga0209181_10004226_pt1 | contig 21562 bp, 18 predicted proteins | sample MAT05_FD_187208 | JGI IMG/M metagenome (GOLD analysis project Ga0209181, IMG submission 187208) | Freshwater microbial communities from Lake Fryxell liftoff mats and glacier meltwater in Antarctica - MAT-05 (SPAdes) (version 2) | ecosystem: Environmental > Aquatic > Freshwater > Ice > Liftoff... | reverse complement strand
GCAGCGCTAGCGCCGAAGAAGACCGGAAGGCGGTCACGGAAAATAGCCATGCTGCTTCTCCTGTTGCGTGGCGCAGGAGGCCCAACACCGCCTGCATTCAATCAGATCGACCCCGCCGCCTCGCGGAGCGCCTGTTCGATCTGGCCCGTTGAAAGTAGCCCGTCGAACTTGCGCGGCTCTCCGCCGGAGGCCGGATACACCAAGTAGAACGGAATACCGGCGGCGCCATGTCTCGCAAGCTCTTCGGCGATCACTTTGTCCTTATTGGTCCAGTCGGCGATGAGGAACGCAGTCTTGGTGTCGGCCATAGCCTTCTGGACCGAGGGATCGCCGATCGCGCCCTTGTTGACCTGACAGGTCACGCACCAGCGTGCTGTAAAATCGACAAAGATCACCCGTCCTTCGCCCTGCAATTCCGCAACACGGGAGGTTGACCAGGTATCTGCCTTGGCGACCACGGCCGCCTCAGCCTTGAGGGAACTCGTTGCGAAGCTGGGAACAATGAACGCGGCGAGGATCACTGCTCCCGCGATCACGCGCCCGGCCAGGCTGTTGCCGATGCGCGTCGCGAGCCAGATGCCAAAGGCCAGCGCAATGCTGCCCGCGAGCACGATCAGGATGCCATCGCTGCCCGCCTGCCCTGCGACCACCCAGAGAAGCCACAGCGCGGTGGCGAACATCGGGAAGGCCAAAACCTGCCGGAACGTCTCCATCCACTTGCCGGGCTTCGGCAGAACTTTCGCGAAGGCCGGCGTGAAGCTGAGCAGCACAAAGGGCGCGGCCATGCCGAGACCGATAACCACGAACACGGCCAGGATCATCGGGGCTGGCTGGCTGAGCGCAACGCCAACTGCGGGCGCCATGAACGGGCCAACGCAGGGCGCCCCAACGAATGCCGCCAGAAGGCCGGTGAAGAACGCGCCGGACGTGCCGCCCTTGTCGGCCAAATTGCCACCGACGCCGCCGAGCGATCCGCCGATCTCGAACACGCCAAGAAGATTGAGGCCGACCGCGAACATCAACAGTGCGAAGAACGCCGTGACCCAGGAATACTGCAGCTGGAATCCGAAGCCGACCGAGGTGTCACCCGCCGCCTTCAGCGCAACGAGGATAACGCCGACGACCGCAAAGCAGATCACCACGCCTGCGAGATAAGCCAAGCCGTCCTTGCGCGACTGCACGGGGTCGTGCGCCGTGTGCACGAGGCCAGCAGCCTTGATGGTCAGCACCGGCAGCACGCAGGGCATCAGGTTGAGAACCAGCCCACCTAGGAAGGCCAGACCGAGCAACACGATGGATCCGCCAAAATCCAAAGGCACCGCAGGTGCAGATGCTTTCGCTGCAGCGGCGGCCTTGGCGGGATCGACGCCCGTTCGGACGAACTCGGTTGTGGAAATGCCCTCCGGCATCGGCCCAGGCGCGGGCGCGACTTCCCAGCCCTTTTGCGTGCCGTCCTTGGCTTCGACGACCAGCAAGCCAGCAATGACGCTATTGGGCGTCACGAAGTCAGAGGCCTGCAGTTCGAGAACGACACCCTCCGGACCAGTCCGGGCAGGCTGCAGCGGGGGGTGGAGAATTTCAGGGCCGTTCGGGAAGAACCGCACGTCCGCCGCATCGACCAGCGCGGCGGCAACCGCCGGATCGGCGACGCCTATGCGGAAGCCAGCATCGGTGCGCTCGATCGCAGCGCGCCCCGTCAGATCGGCGGGAAGCTTTGCCAGTGTGGCTGCGATGATCCCGCTGGCTTCTTCGTCGGCCGACGGCGCAGCCGCCACCGGCAGCGTGATCGACAGCGTGATCGCCTCGGGAATGCAGACATCAGCGCAGATAAGATAATCGAACAGGCCGTTGATGGTGAGCTGGTCGCCGGGGCTGGCATCGGCCGCGATTGTGATCTCGAACGGAAGTACGACCTCGCCTTCGTAGCCGTAATTCATCAGCGGTTCGAGCGGGATTGCGTGCGGCGGCGGGAACCGGAACTCGCCTGCCGTCACCGCCGGCGAGGATGTCCACTCCACGGTTGGCGGAAGTCCGCTGTCGCCGGGATTGCGCCAGTAAACGTGCCAGCCATCGGCCAGCTTGAGACGCAACGCGCCGAGAAACGTGTCGCCAGGTGTCGCCTCTGAACGCTCGACCAGCAGCGTACCTGTTGCATGATCGCTGCTTGCCGTCGCCTGCGCTGACGCCGGCAGCACGGGCAACACGATGGCGATCGCCAATGCGGCCAGGAAGCCGAGATATCTTTGTATGAGCGTCCGCAATCGACACCTTCGCTGTACAGCAGCCTGCCCTGACTCCTCGACCTTGGGTCAAGCACCAAGACAAGCCGGAAAGGCCGCAACCGATCATTCGGCTGCGGCCCTTTATATATCGGAAGTAAGGTGCGTGCAGGGAGAAGGTCTACCCCCCTCCCGCTATCGTGAGGCGTTACGCGCCCGCCTCTTTGGCAGGCGCGCAATAACCTTAGACCGCCGGGGGCGTTGCGAGCCGGCGCATCGTGCGCTGGATCACGCGCTGCCAGTTCATCAGCGACACCATATGGGCATAGACCGCCGCGAGGGCGCCCGTGTTGCGGATATCCTGGAACTTGGCGTCCGGAAGGGCATTGAGGCCCTCTTCGGAAATCGCCCAGTAATCAGCGATCTTCTGCGTTTCGCCCGGATTGCCCTGAGCGTCCCGCGGCGTAAAGGCGACCGACTTCTGCTCGAACAGCGAGGCTTTATCGAGAAGTTCGACGAACTCGACGGTGGCGCGTCGCTGACGTTCGAATTCCTTGCAGAACTCGATCGCGTCCTGCGTAAATTTCGAGGCCTGGTCGCCGTCGAAGAATTTCACGTCCGGCGTGCTGGAGACCATCTGGGCTTCCGTATCGACGCACAGGAGCAGCTTGTCGCTCTTGGGGTCGGACGCGAACACAAACGGATAGCGACGCACGAAAGCCGGCAGGTAGGTGTCCGGATCGGGCTGGCCCGACGCGTCAATGTATTCGTTCTCATTCTGGCGTACGCCCATCACGGCGACCGGCGTCTTGTCGTTGCCGACGAAGATGATCGGAAAGCAGGTTGCGGCCACGCCGAACTCGCTGACAGTGATAGGGACCGCATGGGCCGTTTTGAGGAAGGAGAACGGGGCGGCGATCTGCTTGACGCCAAGATCGCGGTGCTTCTCCAGTGAGAGAGGCTCCGGCCGCCGGTAGAACATGACCTGGCCTGTCAGTTCTGGCTGACCGCCTGGGGCTGGAGTGCTCATTAACTAGCTCCTGACTTGATGCTGCGCGGTGCTTATCGGAAAACTTCGGCTGCCTCAACCAAAGCGAATCGTATGAATTGCAGGGATCGACAAACTTCAGCAAGAGCCCTGTTTTTCGGGTTTTTCAGCCTGTCGCTGGTGGCCTGTTCACCAGCGGCCGTCAATTCCGATCCTCAGCTTCAAGCCCTGATTGGCCAAATTGGAGAGGCGGAGGCCCATCGCCGGCCCGAAGCGGCCGAAACAATCGGGCTTTCGGAAAGCGTTTTCGGGGGCGCCTATAGCGCCCTGCTCGATGATCGCTCCATGGCGACAGCCGAGCGTACCGGCATATCCCGCCTGGATTATCTGGCCCGGCTCGAGGCGATCGACCCGGCAACGCTGGGACCAGACGGCCGGCGCATGCGCGATACGATGCTGTTCATGCTTGATGCGGTCGCGGTGGTGGAAACCCACGGCTATGGCAGCGCCGAGCTTGGCCGCGCGAGCCCGTACCTCATCAGCTTCGCCGACGGCGCCTATACCGACCTGCCCAAATTCCTGACCCTGCATGCGCCGGTGCGTTCGCGCGCGGATGCGAACGACTGGCTGAAACGCCTTGAGGGAATGGACGACGCCCTCCGCGACGAGCGGCGACGTTTCGAAGTGGATATCGAGGACGGCGCCACCCCGCCGGCAGCCGTATTGCGGCGGACGCTCGACAAGGCCCGGCAGCTTGCCCCGGCAAATCCGCGCGACCACGCACTCGTCACATACTTTATCGAGAGCCTCGCGCAGGTCCCGGATATTCCCGAGGAAGAGATCACCACGCTGGTGAAGAAGGCAGCTGATCTCGTCGGCGGGGAGATCAAGACCGAGTACGGCCTGCTGATCAAACTTCTCGAGACGACGCTGGCGAAAGCAACGGCCGATCCTGGCGTGTGGCGCCTGAAGGGAGGCGACGCCTACTACGCGGCAGCGCTGCGCCTTCATACAACAACAGGCATGTCGGCCAAGCAGCTGCACGAGGCCGGGTTGAAGCTGGTGACGGATCTCACCGCCGAAATCGATCCGCTGCTGGCCGAACTGGGCCATGCCGAAGGCGCTGTCGGCGCGCGGATCCACGCACTTGCAGTCGATCCTGCCTACCTGCTGCCCGATACGCCTGAAGGACGGGTTGCGCTGATCGAGCAGTTGTCTGCGCGCATCGCATGGGCGCAGAAGGCGGCGGTACGCATTCTGCCGGCGCAACCGAAGGCGAATGTGGATGTTCGCGAGGCGGCGCGTCTGACGCAGGATTCTGCATCGGGCGCCTTTTACAAGGCCGCAGCGATGGATGGATCGCGGCCTGCGATATTCAATGTGAACCTGCGCTCGACATTCGACTTTCCGATCTGGTCGCTGCCGACGCTGGCCTTCCACGAGGCTGTGCCGGGGCATCATATCCAGGCTGGCCTTGCGCGTGAACGTACTGGACAGCAGACGATCAGCTACTTCGTCAGCGTGCCTGCGTTCAGCGAAGGCTGGGCGACTTATGCTGAAGACCTCGCGGCCGAACTTGGCGCCTATGGCGAGGACAAGCTGGGGCGCGTTGGTTACCTGCAGGCCATGTTGCTGCGGGCGGCGCGGCTGGTGGCTGACACCGGCATTCACGCCGAGAAGTGGCCGCGCGATCAGGCCCTCTCCTATCTCGAAAGCACGGTCGGCATCAGCCGGGCGGAAGCCGAGATCGAGGTTGATCGGATGACGATCTGGCCAGGTTTGGCGTGCTCCTACATGGCCGGCCGCGAGACCATCCGCAGGCTGCGGGCCGGAGCGGAACGTGAGCTGAAAACGGCGTTCGATCTGAAAGCGTTTCACGCGGCAATCCTGGACCCCGGCGCACGCCCCCTGCCCGTCCTGGAGGCGGATATCGCGGACTGGGTGATCTCCCGGAAACCGCAACCTCCCGCCGAATGACCTAGATTACGCCTGTAGTCTGGCGTAAACCCGCCCCATTCCGCGAGCCAGATCGCCCCACTGAATCAACACTGATCAGACAGGGGACATCAGCCATGACACGCTTTCATCTCGCGGCGCTCGCAGCAGTATCGTCAGTCGCACTAGCTGCCTGCACGTCTTCCGGACCGGTTGATGACGGCATTGCCGGCCAGACCGCCGAGACCCGCGCCGACAGCGCGAAGCCGAGCGCCGAGGGTGCATCCCGCGATACCGCGGTGGTCACCGGATCGCTGATCGCGCCGCCCGCTCCTCCGCCTCCGCCGGCGCTGTACGCGCCTCCGCCGCCCGTCGGCATGGCCTCGCAACGGATGGCGACGGTTGCGCCCTATCCCCAGATCGCGCCGCAGCCGATGCCTGGTGAGGTCAATCGCGACAACTATGAAGACGTCGAGATCAACGCCGTGAAGGTGGTGGCTGAGGAGCCGGTTTCAACCTTCTCGATCGACGTCGACACGGCGAGCTATTCGAACGTTCGCCGCATGATCAACCAGGGATACCTGCCGCCGCAGGACGCGGTGCGCATTGAGGAGATGATCAATTACTTCGACTACGAATACGCCCTGCCGAAATCGAATGACAAGCCGTTCGAGACGACGGTGAAGATCGTGCCCTCGCCCTGGGCCGAGGGACGCCAGCTGATGCACGTCGCGATCCAGGGCTATGACATCAAGCCGGACAAGCGGCCGCCGCTGAACCTTACGCTGCTGGTGGATGTGTCGGGATCCATGTCTGATCCGAACAAGCTGCCGCTGGCTGTGCAATCTCTGAAGCTGCTGATCGATCAGCTGAGCGAGAAGGATCATGTGGCGATCGTCGTTTACGCTGGCGCGGCCGGAGCCGTGCTGGAACCGACGGTGGGTTCGGACAAGGCGAAGATCCTTGCAGCGCTTGAGCGACTTCAGGCGGGTGGATCGACTGCGGGCGGCGAAGGGCTTCGGCTTGCCTACAGCCTCGCCAAGCAGAACTTCCAGAAGGACGGCGTCAACCGCGTGATGCTGCTGAGTGATGGCGACTTCAATGTCGGGATCAACGATCCACGGGCGCTGGAGGACTTTGTCAGCCGCGAGCGGGAGAGTGGCGTTTACCTGTCGATCATAGGGCTGGGCGGCGGCAACTATAACGACGCGCTGATGCAGAAGCTGGCGCAGGCCGGCAACGGGATGGCTTCCTATATCGACACGCTGAGCGAGGGTCGGAAGGTTCTCAACGATGATCTTTCGGGATCGATGTTCCCGATCGCGAACGATGTGAAGATCCAGGTGGAGTTCAACCCGGCCAAGGTCGCCGAGTATCGCCTGATCGGCTACGAGACCCGGATCCTGAACAAGGAAGACTTCAACAACGACAAGGTCGACGCGGGAGAGATCGGCGCGGGCACGTCGGTGACGGCGATTTACGAGATCACGCCGGTGGGATCGAAGGCTGTGCTGAATGATCCGAGCCGCTATCAGACGCCCAAGCCGGTTGCGGAGGGAAGCGCCAACGAGTTTGCGTTCCTGAAGATCCGCTACAAGACGCCGGGCGAGGACACGTCGAAACTGATCAATCGGCCCATCACGGCCGCTGATCAGGTGAGCAGTCTGGCGAGCGCGCCGGAATCGACGCGGTTTGCGACGTCGGTTGCAGCTTACGGATCGCTGCTGCGCGGTGATCCCTACCTTGCGAAGACGTTCAGCTGGGACCAGGTGATCGACTTGGCCAATGGCGCGAAGGGCAAGGATGAGTTCGGCTATCGCGCCGAGTTCGTGCAGCTGGCGCGCCTCGCCAAGTCGGCGGCGTCGCAGCAGGCGCTGAAGCCGGTCGGCGGCGGTGTCGGGCAGTAGTCACCGGCCGCAATAATCGATCCCACAAAGAGTCGGGCCCCGCGGAGTGATCCGCGGGGCCCGCTTCCCGTCAGGCACTTCGGTGTGGAGACCAGCGGAGACTGAACGCCCACGCACACCGAACGACGAGGTTCTGTTGAGGCTGCGCCTTAAGCGGCGATGGCCATGGTTTCGAGGGCCAGTTCGCTGCCGGACGCGAAGACCGGATCGAGGCCGTTCGCGAGGTCAGCCGCTTCGCGGCGGCGCGCGGTGATATCCATGTTGCGGCGGATGAAGATGGCGGTCGCACCGTAGCGGCGCGCTTCACGCCAGCGCCAGAAGGTGGAGACATCGCCCTCAGTACCGCCCTGGTCGGCGACGCGGATGACGCGCCAGCCCTTCCCTTCGGGAGCCGCGAAGAGGACGACGCCCGGGACTTTCGCCCAGTCCTGTTCAGCGCCCATGCGCGTGAACTGGTAGGAGGCGCCATTCGCGCCGCAGAAGTTGGCCGTTCCGTTGTTCAGCGCGCTCATGTTCTTGCTCCGTTCTTTTCGCGTTTGTATTCCCTTTTTGTTCTCACGCAAGATCGTGGTGGGAAGTTTTTCGTAAACAGCGGGTTAAGGATTGTGGCGCGGCGCAAAGGGCCGCGACCTCGCAGGCAGCTGCGAGGCGGGTTGGTTGATTCACGACGACATCGAAGACGGGTGGCCCGCGAGTTCGCGCGTGGGGCGGTTCAGCCTCGTCCTTCGACGGGCGCACGCTTCGCGTGCTGCTCAGGATGAGGCTGAACACACCGGTGCCAGAAACAGCCACCGCCTCATGGTTCGACTTGATTGCGGCTCCGCCGCGGGGCGAACCATGGGCTGCAAGCCCAAGCGGATCGGCGTCGCGCTGGCGCTTGAGACGCGCTGCCTGCAACTGCGCGAGGCGTTCGATATCGGCGCAGTATCGCGCGAGGATCTGGATGCGGCGGATGAGATCGACGAGTGATCTCGCGTGTGTGGGACGGTGGAGGGTTTGCATCGCGGGGCGAAAGCGCAGGCCGGCGATCTGGTGGGCGCGGCCGGCGATGGCGAAGCGGAGCGTCGACTCGTAGTCGATGAGGACGGCTTCGATATCGATGCGGGCGAGCGGGTCGCTGGCGAGATCGGTGAGCGCCTCGTCGTTGAACACGATGGCGACCATCGCGGCGGTGCGATCGCGCAGCGCTTCGATGCACTGGCGCACGGGGTCCAGTGGGAAGAGGTAGCGCAGGATGATCCAGAGCCATTCCATGCGGTGAACATAACCCGGCCCAGGGGCCGGTGAGGTGTGTGGGGCCTGATCCTACAAATTTTGGGGCGAGGCGCCTGAAAGGGTTCGGGATGTTTTTTGGGCGCCCCGCAATTCTGCACACGCTGTTTCCCCCTAATCGGGCATCGGGGAGCATGGCCCCGTCCTTCGACGGACGCGCACTTCGTGCGCTGCTCAGGATGAGGCCTGCGCGAGGGCGGTGCTTGTGGCTGTTTTGCAGCGAGGGCCGCGCGGACGCGCGGCGGTCCGGCTAGCCGCGAGCGCGGAGGATGCGGCCTTTCTGGCGGTCCCAGTCGCGTTTCTTTTCGACGTCGCGCTTGTCGGGCGCCTTGCGGCCGGTGGCGAGGGCGAGTTTGATTTTCGCCATGCCGGTGGGGCCGAAATAGAGTTCGAGCGGGACCAGCGTGCGGCCGTCGCGGTCGATGGCGCCGACGAGGCGGTTGAACTCGCGCTTCTTGACAAGGAGTATGCGCTTGCGGCCCGGTTCATGGTTGAACTGGCCGGCGGGGGCGTAGGTGGGGATGGTGGCGTTGACCATCACGATCTGGCCGTCTTCCTCGCGGGCGTAGGCCTCAGCGATGCTGGCGCGGCCTTCGCGCAGCGACTTCACCTCGGAGCCGGTGAGCACGATGCCGACTTCGATGTGGTCGATGATCTCGTAGTTGCGGCGGGCCTGGCGGTTTTCGGCCACCATCTTCTGCGCCAGCTGGCGCTGGGATTTGCCCTTGGGATTCTGTCCGCCGGATTTCTGGCCGCCGGGTTTGGGGGGCTGGGCCATCAGAGGACCCCGGCTTCCTTCATGCCGGCCTCGATCTCTTTCTTCACGTCCATCGACTGAACGGGGACGAGCGGCAGGCGAAGTTCATCCGCGCACAGACCAAGCAGCGAGAGCGCATACTTTGCAGGGGCGGGGCTGGCTTCGAGGAATAGCGCGCGGTGAAGGCGGGCAAGCGTGTCGTTGATGCGGCGGGCTTCGGCGTAATCGCCACGCAGGGTGGCTTCCTGCATCGCAGCGCATTGGTAGGGCGCGACGTTGGCGGTGACCGAGATGCAGCCGACGCCGCCCTGAGCGTTGAAGCCCACGGCGGTTCCATCCTCGCCCGAGATCTGGATGAAGTCCCTGCCCGCGAGCGCCGTGTGGCGCGCGACGCGGTTAAGATCGGCGGAGGCATCCTTAATCCCGATCACGTTGGGGAGTTTGGAGAGGCGGCCGATCAACTCCGGCTGCATGTCGGAACCCGTGCGGACGGGGACGTTGTAGACCAGAATTGGCAGTTGGACGGCTTCCACCAAAGTTTTGTAGTGCGCATAAACGCCTTCTTGGGTCGGCCTGTTGTAATACGGGTTCACGACAAGGGCTGCGTGAGCGCCGACCGCCTTGGCATGCTGGGTGAGGCTTATGGCCTCGTCCGTCGAATTGGAGCCCGCGCCCGCAATGACCGGAATCCGGCCCGCAGCCGTCTTTACACAGAGTTCCACGACTTCGCGGTGTTCATCATGCGACAGCGTGGAGGCCTCGCCCGTGGTTCCGCAGACGACGAGCCCATGCGTTCCGGCGGCAACCTGCCGTTCCACCAGCGCCACGAACGCCTTCTCGTCCACTTTCCCGTTGCGGAAAGGGGTCACGAGGGCTGGCAGGGAGCCTTTGAACAGCATGGTCTCGAACGATCCTGAATTTTTTGGCCATGATTGGTGGGCAAAGTTTCGTCTGTCGCCGGGCCATGTCGGTATTTTGGCGACTCGCGGGATAATCATTTGAACATGGGGTTTGGCAAGCAAATGTCCTTGGTGCGCCGCTTAACTCTTGGGAGCGTTGCGGTCGTGGCGCTGGGCGCGGCGGCTGTCGCGTCGGCGAACCCGCCTGCCCCGTCGATCAAGCCGGCCAATGTGGCGGTCAGGTCAGTCTGGATCGAGGCGGCGGACTTCAACCTGCTGACGCGGGCGCTGGACGCGGCGGACAGCAATCAGTGGAGCCAGGTGCGGGCCTTCCTCGGCCGGATCTCCGACCCCGGTGCGCAGGCGCTGGTGCGCTGGCGCATTCTCACGGATGGCAATGGCGGGTCGAGCTACAACGAGCTGCGCGACGCGCTGGAAGAGTTCAAGGACTGGCCGGACCGCGACAAGATCGAAGACCAGATGGAGATCACCATCTCGCGCTCCGGCCTGACGGCGGATGATCGCATCGCATGGCTGTCGGCGCGCGGACCGAAAACGAGCGACGGCGTGCTGGCGCTGACGGATGCCTACAACTCGCAGGGTCGTCGCGAGGACATGGTGCGGGTGGCGCGCGAGGCGTGGCGCACGCGGCCGATGAGCGGAAGCGCGCTGCAGTCGCTGCAGGCGCAGTTCGGGCCTGAGTTCTCGCAGGAAGATCACTATGCGCGGGCGGACATGTTCCTGTGGCGCGGCGATACGGCGAGCGCGCAGGCTCTGCTGCCGAAGCTGAGCTCGGGGCGGAAGGCGGTGATCGAGGCGCGGGTGGCGCTGATCCGCAACGCCAAGCAGATCGACAAGCTGGTGAGTGCTGTGCCGGACGCTTATGCGGACGATGCCGGCCTGCTGTATGAGCGCGCGCGCCATGCCGAGCGGCGGGGCCGGACGTCTGACGAGCTGGCCTATCTGCTGCGCATCAATGGCGAGTCTGCGCCGGCTGTGGGGCGCGAGAATATCTGGTCGGAAAAGCAGTCCGTTGTCCGGCGGATGATCCGCGAGCGGAATTTTTCGACGGCGTATCAGCTGGCGGCGGGCCACGGCCTGACGCAGGGCGAATCGTTCCGCGATGCCGAGTGGATGGCGGGCTGGCTGGCGCTGACGCGTCTAAGCGATGCGAAGAAGGCCGAGACGCACTTCCGGGTGTTTGGCGCTGGCGTGCAGACGCCGATCAGCATTGCGCGGGCGCAGTACTGGCTTGGCGAGGCGCTGTCGGCGCAGGGCCGGGCTGAAGAGGCGCAGGCTGCGTATGCGTCGGGGGCCAAGTATCCGTTCGTGTTCTATGGCCAGCTTGCCGCCGAGAAGGCAAGCGGGCTGGCCCCTGAGTTCAAGATGCTGGACCTGGGCGGCCATACGGCGCCGACAGACCAGGAGCGCGCGGACTTCGCGCGGCGCCCGGCTGTGCGTGCGTCGATCCTGCTGGCGGAAGGCGGGCGGCTTGCGAGTTTCGAGCGGTTCCACTTTGCGCTGGATGACGTGCTGACGACGCCGGTTGAGCATCAGATGCTGTTCGACATTGCGGCGGGCTATCTGGAAATGCGCGCGGCTGTGCGTGGGGCGAAGGCCGGGCTTGGTCGCGGCATCGTGGCGCCGGATGCGGTGTTCCCGATCCTTCCGCTGCCGCCGAGCCCGCGTTCGGGCGCGGCGGAGCCGGCCATGGTGCTTGCCCTGTCGCGGCAGGAGAGCGAGTTCAACCATCGCGCCATCTCGAGCGCGGATGCGCGCGGGCTGATGCAGATGATCCCGCGCTATGCGCAGGCGGAAGCGCGTATGGTGGGCCTGCCCTTCCGCGCGAGCTGGCTGACGGATGATCCGCAATACAACCTGCGGCTAGGCCGGGGCTTCCTTGATGACCTGGTCGATGACTATGGCGGGTCGTACATTCTGGCGGCGGCGGCTTACAACGCCGGGCCCAGCCGGGCGCGGCAGTGGATCCAGGACTTCGGCGATCCGCGTGCGGGGACGGACCCGGTCGACTGGATCGAGTGCATCCCGTTTGCCGAGACGCGCAACTACGTGCAGCGCGTGCTGGAGAACACGCTGGTGTATCGCCATCGCCTGACGGGGCAGCCCGTGGAGATCACGCTGTCGGCTGATCTGAAGCGTGGACGGCCACGGTAGGCGCACAGCGGGGCGCAACGATCGGCGACGGAGACAGACTGATGCGGGCGATCCTGTTTGTGGTGGCGGCAATCGGCTTGGCGTCTGGAGCCGTCGCGCAGCCTGCGGCGACTGACGGCATGGCGCAGCTAGCGGGTTCGGTTGGTGGATATTTCACGCCAGCCGGCGTGGTCGCGCCCATCACGAAAGAGCAGATGCGTGAGGCAATTGTCGCGATGATGGTCGACGGAAAGATCGGCGCGGTCGAGCAGGACTTCCTGAGGGAGATCGCAGCGCAGGCGCCATTCAGCCTCACGATAGAGGGCCAGTCCGGCCCGCTGCGCGTTCCGGCCGCCGGCGACGACGCGGCAGGGCTTGCCAAGCTGTTGTTGAACCCTCCGAACATGCACACGCTCTGGCACGCCGATCCGGAGAAAACCGAGCAGCTTGTCGAGATTTCGCGCTGGGGGCCGGCGGCTCAGGCGCGCGTTACCGCGTTCTTTGGCAACAAGCTCTACGACGCGTGGCAGCAGAGCAACGTCCTCAACGCCTACAGCCCGTTCGTGGGCGTGCTGGGACGGGAATGGAATGCCATGAAGGCGCTTGGCGACGCGACGTCCGCCCGCGAGGGGAAGCAGCTTCTCATTGCGGGATGCGAGTACGTGAAGCAGAAAGTGACAGCCGAGGGCAAGGTCCCGCCGCAGGATTTCCTATGCGCGTGGATGCCAGGGTCATTGTAGGCCGGCACACTTCTGCCTGCGCCCCGATGTGCTAGCCTTCCTGAGATCGGAAGGGGCTCATATGAAACATCTCGCCATCGGACTTGCTTCACTTGTCGGCGCCGGGTGCATGACTACGGCGCCCTCGCCGCCCGAGGTGAAGCTGTATGCGCTGGATTGCGGATCGTTCGACATGCAGAACACCCAGATGTTCTCGCCGAACGGCGAGTTCAACGGAAAGCCGGGGAAGCTGTCCGACCCGTGTTTCCTGATCCGGCATCCGAAGGGCGATCTGGTGTGGGATGCGGGCATTCCGTTTGCGATGGCCACGCCGGCGGGGCGGACGTCGCCGATCATGATGTATCGCAGCAAGACGATTGCCGAGCAGCTTGGCGTGCTCGGATTGGCGCCTGCCGATATCGAGTTCTTCTCGATCTCCCACAGCCACTATGATCACATCGGCGAGGCCAACGTGTTTGCCGGATCAACGTGGATCGTGGACACGGCGGAGCGCGAGCTGATGTTTCGCGACGATGTGCGGAAGACGACCAACTTTGGATACTACGCGCAGCTCGAGAATGCGAAGACACAGCTGATCGAGGATGGCGCGGATTACGACGTGTTCGGCGATGGCAGCGTGACGCTGATCGCGGCGCATGGGCATACGCCCGGGCATCGCGTGGTGCTGATGAAACTGCCGGAAGCGGGCGCAGTCGTTATCGCGGGCGACATGTGGCACCTGGCGGACTCGCAGAAGTTCCGCACAGTGCCGGCCAACAACTGGAGCAAGGCGGAAACGCTGAGCTCCATGGACAAGGTCGAGGCGCTGGTGCGCGACAACAATGCGCGGCTGGTGCGCCAGCATGTGCCGGATGACATTTCGGCGCTGCCCGCGTTTCCTCGTGCCTTGGATTAACGCCATTAGCCTGGCTCTGCTGTATGCCGGAAGCCGCACAGTGGCTATCCGTGAATCATCCCGCTACAATCGAGCATGTCGAGCAATAGGTCCCGGCTCTCCAGCGCTTCGCGCTTGCGGCCGGGACGACAAGCGGAAGATGACCTCTCGATCTGTTTGCTGCGTCAGGTTGGCGACGTCCGGGCGATGGCTCTCGCGAACATCTCCGCGTCGACATTGCCGCCGGAGAGAATGATCAGCACGGGGCCGCGCGCGGCGAAGTGGGCCCGGTTGTTGAGGAGGACGGCGAGCGCGTTGGCGCCGCCGGGTTCGACCACCAGCTTCAGGTGATGGAAGGCGAATGACATCGCATCGAGCAGCTGTTCGTTGCTGGCGGTGAAGCCGCCTTTGACGCGGCGCTTATGGATTTCGAAGGCCAGAACGCCGGGTTCGGGCGACATCAGGGCATCCGCGATGGAGCGCACGCCGGGGGCGTTGGCGATGATCTTTTTCGCGTCGAGCGAGCGGATGAGATCGTCATGGCCGTCAGGTTCAGCGACATAGACCTCGGTTGACGGCGACAGCGCTTCGAACGCCACGGCGACGCCGCCGAGCAGGCCGCCGCCTGAGGCGTTGCAGATCAGCGAGCCGAACGAGACTCCCATGGCGGCGGCATCGCGCGCGGCCTCAAGGCCCGCCGTGCCCTGCCCCGCAATGATCCAGCTGTCGTCGAAGGGACGGATGGTGGTGGCGCCGGACCGCGCGGCGATCTCGGCAGAGATGGCCTCGCGACTTTCGTTGATGCGGTCGTAGAGGCGCACTTCGGCGCCGCGACGGCGCGTGCTTTCGATCTTTGCAGCGGGGGCGTCTGACGGCATCACGATGGTGGCTTTCATGCCGAGTACCTTCGCGGTTTCGGCGACGCCTTGTGCGTGATTGCCCGACGAAAACGCGACGACGCCCTTTGGCCTGTCGGCATCCGGGATGCGGCTGATGCGGTTCCAGGCGCCGCGCATCTTGAACGAGCCGGTGCGCTGGAGCGTCTCAGGCTTGATCCAGACGGGCGCGCCGACGGCTGCATCCAGCGCATCGGAACGCAGCAGCGGCGTGTGGACAGTGACGCCGCGCAGGCGCACGGCGGCGTCGTGGATATCGGCGAGCGTGGGCAGGTCGCGCAGCGGATCTGTGATCATGGGGCGCTTATGCGACGGTTCGGTGGCGGAGCACAAACGAGGTTATCTAACGGCTTGCGAGCTGTGGCTAACCGCTCGATGCGGCGGCGGCGTCAGAAACCAGGATCGAAGTTGAAATAGATCGGGTTGGAGAGGCCGATCATGTTTCCGCTGCGCTGCTGGGATTCGGGGACCTCTGGATAGGGCGTTGGCGTGCCTTCCACCGTGACGCGGTAGTAGGTGCGGGTGTCCACGGCTGGCGTGTCTGTAAAGGTGGCTGTGGGCGTGGCGCCTGTCGTCTCGAAGGCTCCGAAAGGGGAGCCATTCTTCACCACGCTGACAGTGTAGACGGCGCCGGCGGGCGTTGCGCCCGTGAGCTGCACGCGGAATGCGACGGGACCGCCAGTAGCTGTGGCGTTGTCGCCCATCATCATGTCCATTGCGCCATCCGCATCAAGGTCCGCGTGGAATTCGACGCGGGGGGCGTGGGGGTTGGCGCTGATGGAGGCGCGGCCATTGGTGAGCGCGTCGATGACTGCTTGCGACGTACGGGCCGCGGCGAACACCCATGTGGTGGGCGTGCCGACATTGTTGGCTGGGGCCTGCCAGCTGAGATCGGTTGCTTCCTCGGGTGTGGGCGGAAAGCCGTGGTGCGAATCGCTGCCGCCTCTCGCGGTCATCATGCGGCCAGACTTCAGCATGTCATCCCAGATCATGATGGAGGCGGCGTTGCGCGACCACACGGCGGAGTTCCAGACCTCCATCGAATCCACGATGTCGTAGGAGAAGCCGAAATGGTCGTTGCCGCCGGGGTGGTTGGCCGAGAGGTGGAGGCCAAGCTCGTTCTTGACGGCGCCGACCTTCACGTCGCGCTCGTCCCGGACATCGTAGAATTTCTGGTGGTCGTAGGGCGTGGCGGACAGGGGCGTGCCGTGGCCGCGATGGGTGGTCCATTCTGCGCCGTAGAGCAGCAGGATGGAGTCCGATGTGAACTCTGGGTCGGCCCAGGTGTGTTCTGCGATGGCCCCTTCGACGTGATTGTCGTGGTCGGTGATGGCAAGAAAATCCACGCCGACAGACTTGCCGAACGCGATGATGTTGGAGACGGGGTTGTTGCTGGAGTCCTTGCTGTGGCGGGAGTGGATATGAAGATCGCCCTTCAGCCAGACACCTTCGTTGAGGCTGGCGATGGTCGTTGCAGACGAAGGTGCGGTGATTGGCGCAGCTGGAGCCTGCGCACAGGCGGCAAGCATGAGACCGGAAAGGAGCATTGCTGCGCGCATGAGGTTCTTTCGCCTTTTGCGGGTATCTTCCAGTCCCTTGTAGGATCGAATTGTTTCCGCCGAATGTCGACCGTCGCAGAAGCCGAAACGGCGGCTTCGTGCCATGACGGCGGGCGGTTGCTGACAGCAGGTTGTCAGCAGACGTGACCTAGGCAGGGGCAGATAAAGAGGGAGCTCCTTCATGACGCTGACCGCCACCTGCCATTGCGGAGCGACGCAGATCGCATTGCCGACGATGCCTGCGTCGATCAAGTCGTGCAATTGCACCTTCTGCCATCGCAGCGGCGCGGTGTGGGGCTATTACGATCCGTCGGACGTGAAGATCGTCTCGGCTGGGCATGATGCGGTCTACTCGCCTACCGGCATGAACCACCACCATTTCTGCGGCAAGTGTGGCGGCAGCACGCACGGGTCGTCGCCGGACTGGGCGTCGATGTACAACAACGACGGCACGCTGAAGGATGGCCTGACGGAGGGCGTGCCGGAGACGCGCGTCGCCTCCGTCAACATGCGGATGATCATCGACCTTGATCTCGATCTGCTGGAGATCGTGAACGTGGATGGCCGGAACAGCTGGTGAGCGGCGCCTAGACGGTCACAGGGCCTTTCAGGATTTTCGCTTTCGCTTCCTCATACTCGCGGACGAGTTTGGCGATGTATTCGCCGGCGCCCATGCGGGCGGTGACACCGCCGACGCCCTGGCCGGCGCCCCATACGTCTTTCCACGCCTTAGCCTTCGAGCCCTCGCCGGACTGGAAGCTCATCTGCGCCTTGTCGCCATCGGGCAGCGTGTTCGGGTCCATCCCGGCTTTGGCGATGGACGGCGCGAGATAGTTGCCGTGCACGCCGGTGAACAGCGAGGAGTAGATGATGTCCTTCGCAGCGCTGTCGACGATCATGTCCTTGTAGCCGTCGACGGCGCGGGCTTCATGCGTCGGGATGAAGGCGGAGCCGATATAGCCGAAGTCAGCGCCCATCGCCTGCGCGGCGAGAACCTGCGCGCCGGTCGAGATGGCGCCTGAAAGGGCGAGCGGACCGTCGAAGAACTGGCGGATCTCGTTGATCAGCGCAAAGGGCGAGAGCGTGCCGGCGTGGCCGCCCGCACCGGCGCACACGGCGATCAGGCCATCGGCGCCCTTCTCCAGCGCCTTGTGGGCGAAGACAATGTTGATGATGTCGTGCAGCACCATGCCGCCATAGGAGTGGATCGCGTCGTTCACCTCGGGCCGGGCGCCCAGCGAGGTGATCACCATCGGGACCTTGTGCTTCACGCAGAGAGCGAGATCTTCTTCGATACGCGTGTTGGATTTGTGGACGATGAGGTTCACGGCGTAGGGCGCGATCCGGGCGGTCACGCTGGCGCGGCGGGCGGCGGCGAGCTCCTCATTGATCCGCGACAGCCATTCGTCGAGCTGTTCGATCGGGCGGGCGTTCAGCGAGGGGAAAGACCCGATCACACCGGCTTTGCACTGGGCGAGCACGAGATCGGGGTTCGAGATGATGAACAGGGGCGATCCGATGACCGGGATCGACAGCTGGTTTGCAAGCGAGGCTGGAATGGCCATGAGTGTGGAGCGTCCCGTGAGTGAATCAGCGGGCCCGCCCCGCGCTTTGGCGGGACCATAGCGTTAGCGACAGGTGCGGCAATGCGGGCATGACGCCCCAAACCCTTGACGTAGCGCGATGCCAATGCCTCATGGCCCACGTATTTGTTAGAGAGATTCATGGCCGACGACCTGTCCCTTTCTGCTGGTTTTCCACAGGCCGACGAGGCCCAGTGGCAGGCGCTGGCCGAGAAGGCGCTGGACGGCGCCCCGCTCTCGAAGATCACCACGAAAACCGAGCATGGCGTGCCGGTTAAACCGCTGTATCGCCGGGCCGACTGGGCGGCGGACGCGTCTGGCCTGCCGGGGGCTGCGCCTTTCATCAGGGGCGCACGGTCGGTCAACGACCCGTTCCTGCCGTGGGATATCCGCCAGGTGGTGGCGCATCCTGATCCGGTGATTGCAGCCGACCAGGTGATGGAGGCGCTTGAGGGCGGTGTATCGTCGATCGAGCTGCGCGTGGACGCAGCGGGCGAGCATGGCGTGGTGGCGCGTTCTTCGGTGGATATCGAGCGGGTGCTGCGCGGCGTGAAGCTGGACCTGGCGCCCGTGGCGCTGGAAGCGGCGGGCGCATCGACGACGCAGGGCATCGAGCTGGCGGCGTTGCTGGTGGCCGCTATACCCTCGCGCGAGATGGCGGGGGCGCGGCTGGCCTTCAACGTCGATCCAATCGGCGCGCTGGCGCGGACGGGCGCCCTGCCCGGTTCGGCGGAAGAAGAGATCGCGCAGGCGGCGTCGTTTGCGCGTGATGCGACTCCGGATCTGCCGCAGGCGACGATGCTGCGCGCGGACTCGCGGCCGGTGCACGAGGCGGGCGGCACGGAAGTTCAGGAGCTGGCCTACCTGATCGGTTCAGGCGCGGAGTATGTTCGCGCGCTGATGACGGCGGGGCTGAGCGCGGATGCGGCGTGCCGCACCATTCTTTTCACGATCAGCGTCGGCGCAGATTATCTGGTGGACATGGCCAAGCTGCGCGCGGCGCGGCGGCTGTGGTGGCGCGTAGCGGACGCGTTTGGCGCGAAAGGTGCGGCTGCGGGCATGACGCTGCAAGCGGTGTCGTCGCGGCGCATGCTGACGCGGCGCGATCCGTGGGTGAACATCCTGCGCAATACGGCAGCATGCTTTGCCGGCGGCGTTGGCGGGGCGGACATTGTGACCGTGCGCGCGTTCACCGATGCGATGGGCCTGCCGGGCAAGCTTGCGCGCAGGCTGGCGCGGAGCACGCAGATTATCGCGCAGGAGGAATCCAGCCTCGGCCGTGTTGTCGATGCGCCAGGCGGCGCGTGGGCGATCGAGAAGCTGGGCGACGATCTGGCGAAGGCGGCGTGGCCGATCTTCCAGCAGATCGAGAGCGAAGGCGGCCTTGTGAATGCGCTGCAGGCCGGGAATTTCCAGGCTGGTGTTGGCGAAGCGCGGCTGACCCGCATGAAGGCGGCAGCAAAGCGCAAGGAGCCGATCACGGGTGTTTCCGACTTCCCGCAGCTGGGCGAAGAGCTGCCGAGCATCGAGATAGTGAACCTGCCCGCGATCGTGCGCAGGGCGGCGGAAGCATCGGGCCGAGCGCCAGCTTCGCGCTCGTGGTTCTCGCTGAAGACGGCGGCGCAGGACAAGGCGACGCTGGCCGATATATCACGCACGACGGACGACGACGGCGCGGAGGCCGAACCGTTCTGGCCGATCCGCATCGCCGAGCCTTATGAGCGGCTGCGCGATCTGGCGGACCAGCGTACGGCGGCGGGACGGGCGCCGAAAGTCTATCTCGCGGCGCTCGGGCCGATGGCCGAACATTCGGCGCGGCTGCAGTACGCCCAGAACTTCTTCGCGGCGGGCGGCATCGGCGCCGTGCCCTCGGCGGGCGATGCGGTGTGGCACGCGCAGGCGATGAAGCAGGCGGGCTGCACGCTGGTGTGCCTCTGCGGGTCGGACAAGCGATATACGGCCGAGGCGGTGGACGCTGCACGCGTGCTGAAACAGGCGGGCGCTGCGCGGGTCTATCTGGCGGGTCGGCCGGGCGAACTTGAGGCGGCGTTGCGCGCGGCGGGTGTGGACGAGTTCATCTTCGTTGGCGCCGATGTGCTGGCCAGCCTTGAGAAAGCACATGCAGAGCTGGGACTGACGGCCTGATCTGCCTCACGCGCGAAAGGTCGAGTTTGCGAGACCTGCGATGGTATCGTTGAGCGCGGCGTAGAGGCGTTCTGACAGCGCGTCATATCGCTCTCCTCCCCCGGTGTCGTTCCATGAACCCATGCCGCCAAACACCCAGGCGTGGTTGATCGCCCGCAGGACATTCACCTGCCGCGTATCGAACCCGGTGTACTTCACGATGTCGACGATCCAGGGAAACTCCTCGACGGCCGTGCTGGCAAGCGCCTTGCTGGCGTTGGCGAAGCAGTCGGCGAAATTGTCGTACTTCTCCTCGCGGGCGTAGTCTTCGATCTCCGGCAGAACGGTGCGCAAGTCAGACAGAGCCACGGCGAGATCGACCGGTTCGGATTCTGTGGCGGGAATCTGAGCCTGCAGGATGTGGGTGCACAGCCAGATGCGGCGGCTGGGATCGTTGCGGTCGCCGAGGCGGTGGAACGGCTCCCATAGCTCGGAATTGAACTGACCGACGGCCTCGATGAGGAAGCGCGGACCTCCGCCGACGAAGCCAGCCAGCATGCGATCGGGCGTGTCGGTCTGTTGGCTCGGCTGACGCTTGCGGACGGTATGATGCAGGCGATAGCCCCGGCAGTTGGCGCCCTGTAGCTGGAAAAATTCGAGCGGGTTAGAGGCGACGACAGGATAATCGTCCTTGTCGTTGCCGGACTCGGGCGGCAACCGGAATTCGCAGACTTTCATGAACTTGAATGTCGGCGCGTCGGGCCAGAAGCCTGTCATGTCGCGACCGGCGCGATGCGCGTTGCCGGCGCAGACGAGCATCAAGGCGTTCTCGACGAAGCCTTGCATCTAGATCTTCCTTGCCGGGACAACGTCCTTGAACATGTCGGCGGATTTCCATTTGGGTTCGACGGCGGGCTCGCCCTCTTTCGGGATGTAAGGCGAAGCTTTCGCGTTGGCGGGGTCGGGGATGTAGCGGGGGCAGTTGGGGAAGATATCGATGGGCGTGAAGCGGACGATGCCCTGGGCGCCGGGGAAGTCTGCGATCATCGGGTCGTCGAAGGAGACCTGCGCCGTGCCGTTTGCGCGAAGGCGGCGGGGCGCCTCGCCCATGCGGATGAAGAGGAGGCCGACCGACGGGTTGATGGCGATGTTGCCGAGGCTCTTGAACATGCCGTTGCCGTCATAGTCCGGCCAGATGAGGAGGTTCGGCGCGACCACGCGGACGAAGCCGGCTGGGCCGCCTTTGAAGGAGCAGTCGGGCTGGCCGATCGGCGTAGCGGTGGCGAGGAAGAAGTAGTCGAGAGACTCGATGAAGGCCTTGTCCTCGTCGGTGAATTCGGAATGGCGCAGGCGCTGTTCAAGGCGGTCTGCGAGGGCGCGTGATCCGAAGAGGTCTTGCAGGTCGCGATTGCCGTCGTGGAACATGGGCATGGTGTGCTCTCCCGCGGCTATTCTATCAGCGAGCGCAGATAGAAGGTAGCCGGACAGCCGGGCTCCTACCCGGCATGTTGCAGCATTGTGGCGAGCGTCACGCAGCTTCGCGGCACGCTGCCGGGCGGGAGCCCGGCGGTCCGGCTTTAGCGCAGGCGCGACGTGGCGCGTTCGCAGCTTTGGTATTTCGTTGTGTCGCTGACGATCGTCGGGGCGCCGCAGAG
>Ga0209181_10004224_pt1 | contig 21568 bp, 20 predicted proteins | sample MAT05_FD_187208 | JGI IMG/M metagenome (GOLD analysis project Ga0209181, IMG submission 187208) | Freshwater microbial communities from Lake Fryxell liftoff mats and glacier meltwater in Antarctica - MAT-05 (SPAdes) (version 2) | ecosystem: Environmental > Aquatic > Freshwater > Ice > Liftoff... | reverse complement strand
CTTCATCAACCCTCATAAACCCTCATAAACCCTCATAAACCCTCATAAACCCTCATCAACCTTCATAAACCCTCATCAGCCCTCATCAACAATTAAGCAACATACACATTCATTTCCATAAACAAAACCTTGTTTTTAAGTTATGCGTCTATTCAAACTCTTTACACTCTTGGTGATCCTCATGACGGCGTTCCAGCAGGCAACTGCACAACGCTACATGACACCGCAATTCAGCCAGGTGGCGGTTGCAACTGTACCGTATGGTACGAACTTCACTTTCCTGCCTATCATAGCGGGTGGCCGACCAGCCCGTCAGCCGCTTGTTGCTCGCGTCTATACGCCAGTAGGCGATAGTGAGACCAAGCGCCCGCTGATCATTTACCTCAAAACGGGTAACTTCTTCCCGTTCCCGGCCAACGGTTCCTGCGGGGGTGCGCTCAACGACTCGTCCAACATAGAATTCGCTACACGCCTGGCGAAACTGGGCTATGTCGTGGCAGTGGCCGATTATCGTGGGGGGTGGTTCCCGACCGCAGCCGATCCGGTGACAGGCGAACTGGTGCGTCGTTATACGCTTATCAACGCGGCTTATCGCGGGGTGCAGGACGTTCGCACGTGTATCCGGTTTTTCCGTCGCAACGTGGCAGAGGCTGGCAATCAGTTTGGTATTGACCCCACTAAAGTGGTGGTATGGGGTCAGGGCACTGGCGGTTATATCTCGCTTGCTGCGGCCTATCTGAATACATACAACGAAATTCTGACTACTTCCGACCCGAACAAATTCAAAATCCAGGGTCAGATTCCAATGGTTACCGAGGCATTCAACGGCGATATCTATGCCACGTCAGGCCCTTGCATCATCACGGATCCGACCAACCCGCTTGCCAATCCGCTGGGCATTTACAAGCAGGGTGATACACTGTGCGTACCCAACCACGTCGGTTATTCTTCTGCATTCACGATGGCGGTCAATATGGGCGGTTCGCTGGGCGACAGCACGTGGCTCGACGACGGCGAGATGCCTTTGGTCTCCTACCACGTTCCTACTGATGGCTTTGCCCCATGCAAAACCAATGTGTTGAACGTGCCGACGATCAATGGTCCGCTTCCGGTCGTGGAAGTGAGTGGTTCCTGCGACCTGCAACAGTATGTGGAGAAATACGGCAACAACGACGTGTTTAAAAAAATCCTTCCGGGTGCTAACACCTACGACGCGATTGCCAAAGCCCGCAACGGTGGCGCCAGCGGTTTCTTCCCCTTCATCGGTACCCCCAAAGGCACTTCGTCGCCTTGGGAATGGACCAGTTACTCCGGCGCTCCGCCGCCTGCTGCCGGCACCGATTGCAACGTGGACGCCAAGGTGGCCCGCACCTACATAGACACCATCATCGCTTACTACATCCCGCGGGGCTGTGTAGCATTGGGTCTTGGCTGCGCCGGCGTGAGCAGCACCAATGAGTTGCTTTCCGAGAATGAGGTTCAGATCGTACCCAACCCGGCACAATCGGTGATGCAGTTCAATTCCGGCGCCGACCACCCGATTCAGTCCATCGAATTGTTCGACATCAGCGGTCGCATGGTACACTGCGTATACAGCATCAACCAAAGCAACTTCGAGATGCAGCGCGGCAATATTGTGGCCGGTATGTACGTCGCCAAAGTGCGCTTCCGCGATGGCATCGTAGCACGAAGGGTGGTGTTTGAATAAAGTTGAGAATAGTTTGAAGTTTGAGGTTTGACCGAACGCTCTTCACCTTCGAACCTCAGCATTCCTAAACTACATGAAGAAGGGGGCACTTGGTAAGATACCAGGTGCCCCCTTTCCTTTTTAAATCAATCACTGCCTTAGGAACGGTGCTGGAATAAAGGTCTACGGAACAAAAAAAGCGGCAGCCCCAATCCAGGAGCCGCCGCTTCTTCAAACTTCAAACTTCAAACTATCGAACGACCACCACCTTTCCAAGTCCCCGAAACCCGCCGGCCGTCACTTCCAGCGTGAACACTCCGTTGGCCAGCATGCTGCAATCCACAGGAAACGAATCTGTGCCCGCCGGAACGAAAGCATTGTACACGAATCGCCCGGTCGCGTCCCAAATGCGGAGCATGCCATCGGTCGGGAGCGGATTCTGCAAGCGAATCTGGACTGCGTCCGAGGTGGGATTGGGGAAGATGCCGACCAGTTGGTAAGCCGCTTCATTTGTCCCGGAAATACAATTGACAATGGCGGAGTTATGGGCCACGGTGGCTGCATAGTAACTCTTGCAGCCTGTTGCCGTGTTCGTTACCTGTACGCCGTAGTTGCCGCTGGTTTTTGTGCAGTATTTATAGCCGGTCGCGCCGGGGATCGGAGTGCTTCCATTGAACCACTGCAAGGTGTACAGCGGAGCCGGGAAAGCCAGCGAGTCGTTTACCGCAAGCAGGTTGAAGGAATTGGTATAAACCGGCGACTGCGGATTCGCATAAATGCCCACGAACACGCTGTCCGACAAGGCGGTACAGCCAAATTCATTGGTCGCCAAAACGGAATAAAAACCCGATGTAACAGGATCGTACGTTTTTTCGACAGCCCCCTGAATCGGTTGACCAGAAAGAAGCCACTGATTGTCTGCCACGGAGTTCGACTTGAGTTGCACGGTGTTCGCCGCGCCGCACTCGGTCAGGCCATTGGGTGCTGCAATCACCGGCTTGTCAGGATTGGGATAAACAATCACGGTGTCTTGTGAAATGACTTCCTCGGTCAAATGCTCGATCTCCAGTTCCGCTTTAAAACCGCCCGAAATGATCGTGCCATTGCTCAGAACATTGAACGACACCGTACCGCAGGCATCGTCGCCACCTTTCAGTCCGGAGTCTTCGTCCCAGACTTCCAGCGTGTAGTTGCCCGCACCGAGCACCAGTCCTACCGGAAAAGTATGTGGCAATACGGCGTTGGTCACATCCGGGGAAGAGTCGAATACGCGGGTGCCGGTCGCGTCTTTGATGTACACATAGAGATCGGGATCGCCGACGCCCAGTTGGTCCACACATTCCACTTTCAACACCGTTACGTTTTTGAGCACCGTCGGGGAAGTATCAATCTTTGCCTTGTATTTTACGATGTAAATGCCCGGCTTGGAGTAAATATGCGCTGCCGGGTCTTCTCCTTTGAACAAGGCTGTGCTGTCGCCAAAATCCCATTCATACGTGAATCCGGCCTTGCCGCCCGAGGGCACATTGTTTTTAAACGACACGGTGGCCTTGCCACAATCGGTGAAATTGGTCATCGAGAAACCGTCTGTCTTGCTGACTTTCGGTGCGATGTAGATCCGCATCGGGAAAGTAGATTCCTTCGTGAGGAAGAATACCGTGGCTTTTATTTTTACCAACAACACGAAAGAATCCGCCTCTGATGGCGTACCGCAAATCTTGATGCATCCATCTGTCTGAGTGCCCACCTCAAACGTTGTCTGATTGGGCTGCCACGTCAAACCCTTGGGCAGTCCTTCCAGCGACAGGATCTCTATTTTTGAAATCGTCAACCCGGGTGGGGTAGTGGTGTCAATCGCGTAGACGGGTGTGGTCGTCTTTGGCATCCGGAACGAAATGTCCTGATCATACGCTTTGCCGACTTCCCCACTGGGGATTTTTGGCAAATAAATCGTGTCTGCCGCCAGCCCGGCCGGCACATTGACGGCGCAGCCAGGACAGCCCGATTGAGCGTTCAGCCACGAAAAAGTAAAGAAGAAAAACAGAATAGAAAGTACTACGAGTCTCATAAAACCGATGGTTTTAAGTATGAAAAAATACGTTGCGCAGGAAATTTTTTCAAAAGGCAAGAGGAGGGGATCAGGGCGAGCGACCTAAACAGGGGCAAGATGCGCACGTAGAAAAGCAAGCATCAAACACAAAATACCTGAAAGGTTCCTTCGCCCCTCTTGCGAACCGAGGGCGGCAACGGACTTTTCAATGAGACCGGGAATAAAAGGAGTTATGAGTTATGAGGTTCCTGAAATAACTCATAACTCATAACTCATAACTCATAACTCATAACTACTGACCCACCACCATCATCCGCGATACTTTGCCGGATGGGTTGCTGAGGGAGTAGATGTAACTTCCGACGGGCAGGCTGCCGACATCGAACGTGAACTGGTTGGAGCCAGTGGTCATTTCAACCATTTGAGTGTGGACGCGCTGGCCGACGAGGTTGAACACCTCGAAATGGAAACCTCCGGCAACGGCCGACTGCACTTCGATCAGCGTCTGCTGATTGAATGGGTTGGGCGTGTTTTTCACCGAAGTGATCGGGCTGCCGAAGTCGTAGGCGGCACTCAGGCAGTTGCCGGCAGCGAACAGGCGCAGGTAGTAATTGCCGGGTGCGATCGGGCCAGGGAAATCAATCGGGATCGTGGCGGGTGCGCCAAATACGGTTCCGACGATGTTGGCTTTGATCTTCAGGTCGAACGTATCAGGCGCTTGTGCCGGGTTGTTGGGCGTTCCGTACAGGAGGATACAGCCCAACGTATTGGCATTGAACACGCAGTTGGGCGGGTCGCAGACGTAGGTGATGCCGGCGGGCAGGCCTGTGATGGCGTTCGAGGTAGCCAGGTTCGCGTTGTTGATGTTGATCTGAAGCCCCTGGAAGGTATACATCGCCGGGATTTTAATCGTCACCGACTGGTTGTAAGGCTGGCCGATACAAGCAGGGAACAAACCATAAACGGGGTTAGCCGGTGTGTAGGGACGCGGCGAGATAAAAACCGTGTCTACTTTCAAGACCGAAGAGTCGCGCGCGCAGGCTTGCGCTTGGAGGGAAAACGTGATCAGCGCGAAAGCGCACAATAAGAGTAGTGTTTTTTTCATAGAGAGGGTGTGAAAAACAAGTGTAAGGATTCGGGTTGCAAGAACGAAGGCCCGATTTGGAAAAGTGCGACAAGTTCTGGCAATTCCCGAATTATTTGTACGATGTATAAAAAAAACGAGGAAACGGCATAAGCCGGTTCCTCGTTTTGTCTTGTTAATGAATCAGTTAACGGATGATCCGTCACTGAATCAAATTTATCCCTGCGCCTGCGTAGCATCCAGCACAGCCTTGAAAGCGGCCGGGTGGTTGAGCGCCAGGTCAGCCAGCACTTTGCGGTTGAGGCCGATATTCTTCTGGTCGAGTGCGTGGATAAAGCGGCTGTACGTAATTCCTTCAGCGCGGGTGGCGGCGTTGATCCGCGCGATCCACAAGCGGCGGAACAGGCGTTTTTTGAATTTTCGGTCGCGGAAGGCGTACTGCCAGCCTTTTTCAAGGGTGTTTTTGGCGACGGTGTAAACTTTCGAACGTGCGCCGAAATAACCGCGTGCCGCCAACATGATTTTTTTCCGGCGCGCTCTGCTGGCCGGGTTGTTTGTTGCTCTTGGCATAAATGTGTTTTTTAGTACAACACCGAGGCAAGAAGTTCGAAAGTTTGGAGTTGCAAGTTCGAAGTTTGGAAACCCGTACATGCAACCGCATACCTGCTCAACCGCTCGCTCTTTTTTTCAGTGTTCTCGTTAAAAAAATGATGTAAAATCCCCGCCGTTGCGGGAAAATGCGCTTTGAACTGCGAGGAAGTCAAATTGAAAGGGAAACGCTGAAAGCAGCCCGATCAACCCGACGCCCCAACAACTCAGATCACCAGCAAGCGCTCGATGCGAGCGTGCTCCGATTTGTGCACAATGACTGCGCTGCGCAGTGCGCGCTTCGCTTTCGTTGTTTTCTTACGCATCAGGTGGCGCATTCTCGCCCGATTGCGTTTTACTTTGCCTGTACCAGTCACCTTGAATCGCTTCTTGGCGCTGGAGTGGGTCTTCATTTTCGGCATGACAAAAATGATAAGTGTTAAAAAATGGAGCGCAAAGGTAGCAGTCCGCATCAAAGCACAAAACAAAAGCACAAAATTGTTTGCCTGAAAGATCGGCAACAAATCGTCCTGATTCTCGGTTTACCCGCTCACACAAACAAACACAACGCATGGCTTCGCTCCATTACCACCATTTTCATATCCCCCAGTTGGGCCGCGACCGGATGATCCGGGTCTTGCTTCCGCGCAACTATTCTACCTCCGACCAGCGCTATCCTGTGCTGTACATGCAGGACGGCCAAAACCTCTTCGATCAACATACCGCAGCCTTCCGCGATTGGCAGTTGCCCAAAATTCTGGACCGCCAACCGCTTCGCCGCCAGGCGATTATTGTCGGCATTGATCATGGCGGTATTGACCGGTCCCACGAATACGCTCCTTTCAAACGCGGCGCCAACGGCGGCCAGGCGGATGCTTACATCCGTTTTATATCCGATACGCTCAAGCCATTCATTGATCGCGAATACCGCACGTTGGGGCATCGCGAAGCGACCGGTATTGTGGGTAGTTCGATGGGTGGGCTGCTCGCATTTTATGCCGGCCTGCAATACGGCCATATTTTTGGAAAAACCGGTGCTTTGTCTCCTTCTCTTTGGTTCAATCCCCGTGTGATGGAGGTGGCGAAGAAACACAACGGCGTAAAACCCAAAATGTACGTCGCAGCCAGCAAAACCGAAATGCGTAGCATGGAAAGCACGATGCAGGGAGTTTACTGGGCATTGAAAACAGGCGGTTTCGACGATCATGACATCCGTGTGGTCGCCCGCGACCGGGGAAAGCACAATGAAGTGTTCTGGTCGAGGGAGTTCAAGCCGATGTTCGAGTGGATGTTTGGGTGATGGAGAATGGACTTTGGACTGGGGACTGGGGACTTTGGACTTTGGACTTTGGACTTTGGACTGGGGACTTTGGACCAGGCCCTTTAAGCCCCGTCCTCCGTCCAACGTCCTCAATCCAACGTCCCCAGTCCTCCGTCCAACGTCCCTTTTAAGGAATCAGACCCCAGCCTGCACCTTGTGTTTGACCAATGTCCGCATGGCCAGAAGCATACTGGCCAGCGACAGCACCGCGCCCATCAAAAAAGGTGCTCCGGGAAACAAGATGCCCGAAGCCGGGTCGGTAAAATATGCGAACAAATTGGTCATCAGCAAGGGACCAATGATGGAGGTGAGGCTGATCAGGCTGGTCAGCGCGCCCTGTAGTTCGCCTTGTTCGTTGTCGGGTACCTGGTTTGAAATGATGCCTTGAAGCGACGGCCCGGCCAGGCCGCCGAGCGAAAAGGGCACCATAAATGCGAACATCATCCAGCCTTGTGTGGCAAAGGCAAACAACACGAACCCCACAGCGTACAGTCCCAAACCAATGAACACAGAGTTTCGGGGCCCTAGTTTGGGGATCAGGACGCGCGTCAGTCCTCCCTGCACGATCCCGGTCGCCAACCCCACAAAAGCCAGCGAAAAACCGATCATGCGCTCATCCCACCCGAATTTTGCCATCGTAATATACGTCCAGGTGCTTTGATTGGCATGTCCGGCGATGTAAATGCAAATCAGCGAAGCCACCAGGCTCAGGATCACTGGATAACGGCGCAGGCTGAGCAGCGAGCCGATGGGATTGGCGCGCCGCCAATCGAACGGACGGCGGTTCTCCGGCGCAAGTGATTCAGGAAGAATGAAATAGCCGTACAACCAATTGAGCAGGGCCAGTCCTGCCGCCACAAAAAAGGGTGCCCGAAGGCCGTAATAATGCGATACCAAACCGCCCAGCAGTGGACCGATGATGAAGCCCATGCCGAATGCCGCGCCGATGATCCCGAAATTCTGCGCCCGCTTTTCCGGCTCGCTCACATCGGCGATGTAAGCAGTGCCTGCTGTGAACGACGCTCCTGTAATTCCCGCCAATACACGTCCCGCGAAAAACCATCCTATACTCGGTGCCAGCCCCTGTAGGATAAAATCAATACCAAAGGCAAACAGCGCCGCCAGGATCACAGGTCGCCGCCCGTAGCGGTCACTCAGTCCGCCGATCACGGGGGAAAACAGGAACTGCATCGCCGCATAGGTGAACATCAGAAACCCGCCGTACCGCGAAGCGGTGCTCAAACTGCCACCAGTCATTTGTTCAAGCAGGCCCGGCAGTACCGGGATAACCAGTCCAAAACCAATGACATCAATCAGAAGTGTAATGAAAATAAAGGAAAGCGCGGGCGTTCGGTTTTGCAACATGGAAGCAGGTTTGAGGAGGCAAATGTGGAGAAAAAACGGCAGGGTAGGCGTGCTGAAGAGCCTGGCAAAATTTCTCGAAAAGGCGTAAAGTGTTCTATATCACAACTTTGCGCCTTTGCGAGAAATCAAACTAAATTTTGCGGGCTATTGATCAGCCTGGAAATGAAATCTTTCCCATTCCTGCCAGCGGCAGCCCGCCCAGTTGCGTACCATCAGCGGCTGTTCCAGCGACTGTTTCGTTGGCCAGTACGGCAAATAGGACCGCCTCTTTTGCATCGCCGTGTACGCCCAGTTCCTGCATCATTCGGATATCCCAGCCACGTAAATTTTCCGCTAAATTTTTGCAAATCAAAGGGTTATGTGCACCGCCACCGCTCAGGTAGAGTGCGCGGCCCGGAACAGTCGGTTCTACCCTGCGGAGCGCTTCGGTCACCGTATCTGCGGTGAGGCGCGTCAAAGTTGCCATCAGGTCGTAGGGATTGGGGTTGACTTTAGGCAGTTGACGGAGCGCGGCTTGCACCCAGGCAACAGAGAAGAGTTCGGGTCCAATGGTTTTTGGAAATGGTTGGGCGAAAAACGGCTCGGTGCGGAAGATTTCGAGCAGGCGCTCATCTATACGGCCATTCAAAGCCAGCATCGCATTTTCGTCAAAAGGTACTTCGAATAAGGCGCGGGCGAAGGCATCGAGTAGCGTGTTGCCCGGTCCGGTATCAGTGGCAAAGGCTTGCGTGGTGTCGCCATTTCCCGGTAGGAAAGTAAAATTGGCGATGCCACCAAGGTTGAGCAGAAAGCGGTCTTCGCCTTTTTGGGAAAACAAAAAATAGTCGCCGTAAAGGGCCAGCGGAGCGCCTTCACCGCCGATCGCACAGTGTTTTTGCCGAAAATCGCTGAGTGTGATGATGTTCGTACGCCGGGCGATGTGGTCGCCATCACCGATTTGCAGGGTAGCGTTCGGCCAGTCGGCCAGTCCGTGAAATACACGCGGCGCATGGAAGACCGTCTGTCCGTGGCTCGCGATCAGATCCACTGATTCCGGCGCGACGTTCCATTTTTTCAGGCACTGGTTCACCAGGTTCGCCTGTTGTTCAGCCACCACGACATTCAGCAAAGTAAGGTGCTGGAAATCAATTTCTTTTTTGGCAAAAACTTTCCAGACTTCCGTTTTGAAGGTCTCGTCGTACGGCAGGGTCTCAAAGGCTTCGACGACCACATGGGTGTTCAGTCCACTCCCGGTGAACGTACAAAGCACCACATCAAGCCCGTCGAGCGAAGTGCCGGACATTAAACCGATGATGCGTCTGCTGCTCTGTTGGGCGATGCGGGCAAGTTGCTGGACGTGGTAGAGCATAAGGGACGTTGGACTTATTGTTTCACACAACGACACGACGACACAACGAATGGGTAGCCTATCTCCGTTGTGTCGTTGTGTCGTTGTGTGAAAAATGCCTGGCAGTACGGCGAACGGACAAAATTGGCGTAAAATTTCACACGACGACACAACGACACAACGAATGGGTAGCCTATCTCCGTTGTGTCGTTGTGTCGTTGTGTGAAACAATCTAAAATCAATTTTTCAAATTAACCACCGGCAACGTTTCGCTGCCTTCCGGAGTGGTCAGTCGCACAAAATACGTTCCTGCTGCCCGGTCGCTCAGGTCAATCGGAAGTTGTTGCGGACCTGGTTCAATGGTTTGATTGTTATAGAGATTTTGCAGCACCTGGCCGCTGATGTCCACCAGTTCTGCGGTCACTTTGCCTTCTTGCTGCATCATGAACGATAGGACGACCCGGTTCCGGGGGGCCGGGTTGGGGTAGAGTACGGCATTGGTCGGCAGTTTGGAATTGGACTTTTTGCCGCCGACCGGAGTGAGGAAGATGGGGCTGCCCGTTAGTTGGATCTGGTTGGCAGGGATGACGGATAGAGCGCCGGTCATGGAATGGTTCCAGTCCCGCTGTTCGAGTTTGGAAAGGCTGAGCGCGGCCGGGAAGTTATAGGTAGCCGACGAAGATTCCACCTTGTCTTCTTTGGTAGTGGCCCACAAAACATAGGTGTATTTGCCCTGGTCGCCACTAAAAGCAGCGCCGCGTACGTTCTCCGGCAGTTGCATTTTTGCGGTCTGCGCCTTGTCGTACGTTTTGCCGGCCAGTTGCTGTTTTGTGGTCTTGTGGGCGTATGACACCAGGTTGCGCTCGCCCTCATACGGTACCACGTTGTTGAGGTTTTTGAAAAAGCCCATATAGGCAAACTCGCTATCCGACTGGCCTTCAGGGGCCTCATCGGCGCTGGTGTAGTAGAACATCTGCGCCATGTCGTTCATCTGGGCAGTCACCAGCGTCTTGGTCACGAAGTTGCATTGCGCTTCATTGGAGCCGATGTAGTCGCCGAATTCCTTGCGCGGCAAACCATATTCGGTGTTGATCCATATTTTTTGCGGAAATTTTACCCCGTCGTAGCCGTATTTTGTCAACACGGTTTTAAACTTGTCGCGCAACTTCCACACGCCGTCCACGGCAGCATCGGAATGGCGGAAATAGCGGAAACCACCGATCGAATTGTCCCAGGTCCGAAGGGAGTTGTCAATGTGCGGGTAGGAGTGAAAACTCATGCAGTCAAAATAGGCACCGCCTGTGCGGGGAAATTGGGCGGTCACAGCACCGCCATCTGGGTTGTCGGAGTAGCGGCAGAGCAGGTCCAGAAAGCTCGGCCAACCCAATCCTCCGGGAGCGATCATGGCGTTGGGGTCCACGGATTTAAAAACCTCATAACTGATCCGAAGCATCCGGATATAGTGGAAAATCGGTGCGCGCAGCGTGTATTCGCAAGGCGTGGGCGTATTTTCCCACCAGTTGCCTTCCATGCCCGGGTCTTTCCAGGCACTGGTAAAACTGAACACGGCATCCGGCTCGTTCCATACTTCCCAGGTACGGATCAGCCCCTTGTACATATTGGCCGTTTTCCAGCAATAGAGGGCATAGGGGTTGTTTTCGTTCACCGGAGTCCCATTGATACCATCATCCCAGATGGGTTCGTACATACCCGCAAACAACTCACTGCGTGCCCCGGGGCAGTATTCCGTTTTTTCGCGGTGTGCTTCCGACGGGTAGCCGATGATCGCCACCTGGTTGCGCGCACCGATACTTTTATAATACTTGAAATGCTCCAGGCGGATGCCGTATCCGAAGTACTCGAGGAAGTACTCGAAAAGTCCCGGTCGGAGCGAGTTGACGCCGACGCCGGGTACTGTTCCGTCGGGCTTGCCGACCAGAAGGGTCGCCAGTTCCTTGTCATAATAATGGGGAGCGAATACCCCCATGTTGGAACCGTAGCCGAAAGGCCCGAGCCATCGGGGTACGGTTTCCTGGGCGGTGATGGGATGTTGTGCGGCGCAAAAGGTGGCCGACAGGGAAAAAAGTGTAAGTACCAAAAGCAGTCTGATCATGATTAAAATTTTAAATCGGTTTGAAAATAAGTACCCAAAACGGGGTAGTTTGGATCTTTGTATCCGGTGTTGATGATTTTAACATAAAGAGTATTTTTTTATTTTTTTTTAAAATATTTTCCTTTTTCGCAATGAACATTGCAAAAAAAGACAGAAAACGGTTGATAAAATGCAAAATCGGTGTAGGGAAGAATAGGGAGCGGCGTGAGGCCAAATAAAGCCAGGCATCACGGGTTGTGGTAGGGTTCGTTCTTTAGGATGGTCAGGGCCCGATACAATTGTTCGAGAAAAAACAACCGCACCATCTGGTGCGAAAACGTCAATTTGGAAAGTGCCAACTGGTCGTTGGCCCGCGCATATACGTCCGGTGAGAAACCGAACGCGCCACCAATCACAAATACCATGCGTCGCCCGCCGCCTGCCAACCTGCGTTCCAGCCATTGTGCCAGGCCAGTCGAACTGAACTCCAATCCACGCTCGTCCAGCAACACCAGGTAATCGTCGGGAGCCAGTTTGGCCAGCAACATCTCGCCCTCTTTTTGCTTCAACTGCGCTGCATCCGCAAACTTTCCTTTCACGTCGGGCAACACGGTGCACACGAACGGAATATAGTGCCTGATCCGCTTGTCAAAGATTTCGATGCCTGCCTCCAGATATTTTTCGGAGGTCTTGCCGATCGCCCAGAGTTCGACTTTCATGGATGGTTGTTGGTTGCTGGTTCTTGGTTCATTCAGGGTAACTATCGAGTCGTTTTGAAATGCTTTTTGCCATACGACCTCGGCGAGGTCGAAGGTTTGTAGAAATGAAGATTTTCAGAGTTCCCTCGACCTCGGCGAGGTCGAACGTTTGCGGAAAATGGCGTTGAAACAAACCTTCGACCTCGCCGAGGTCGGGAATTAATGTCAACACGGTGCATTTCTACAAACGTGCCACCTCGCCGAGGTCGTAGATCATAAGGAACGCGGCACCAATAACTTAGTCATTTGATGCCACCCTTTGTTCCATCATACGGCCGCTATTTTTCTTTAAATAGCCCCACTATTCGCAGAAAAATAGTGTTGTCTGATGAAAAAATGGTTGACCTAAAATGACTAAGTTATTGGTGCCGCGTTCCTTAGCATCTAGGGGCGGCTGGATAGTTACTCTGAATGAATCAAGAACCAACAACCAGCAACCAGACCCTAAGAGGCGACAGCCATTTTCCGGCTTTTGGGAAATATTTCCTTCAATTCGCCGGGCAAGGTAAGCCGGTCGGGAAATTCTTCCGTCAGCACTTGAATGAGGTCATGTACAAGTTCCGTCTCGCCCAGACGCAGCAAGCCGACGAGGTGGAGCCGCACCTGTGCGGAGGCGGGCGGGCCGAAGTGTTCCCGCAGGTAGTCGGTCAAATGCGCGGCATAGCGGTCGCGCACGAATGCTTTATTCCACTCCAGCAGGAGGGCTTCGTGGCGTTGAAACAATGCGAAGTGTTCTGTTTCACCGACGAGCGCTGCGAGGCTTTCGGCTTCGTTTTCGGCGGCGAGGATGGCAGCGAGTTTAGAAAGGTCGCCAGATAGCCGGAGTTCGGATATAAGAGAACGAAGTTCGGAAGGCCAGTCCTCCTGGAACAGGGCTTTGAGGCGGGTGAAGGTGTCGAGGTTGCCACTCTGTCGAAAGCGGCGGCGGAGGTAGGTGATCTGCCGATCGCGGTCGCCCGTTTTTTCAGCGATAAAAAGCAGCACATCCTCGACTTCCCGCACAAAACTGGACGTGCGCAAATTTGGTGTCCGGAGTTCGGGTTGGACCGGGGCGTTTAAGAAATATTCGGCCACCAAAACGGCTGTCGGCCAATGATTCAGGTAGTACAACTGCAAAATCGCGTCGCGCAATACCTGCGGCTGGTCGGCGTAGTCCTGCAATACCCGGACAGCCGCCTGGGGCATTTCCCGGACCGCCAGCGCCGACAAAAACAGGTGCACAACGAAGGTAGACGCCGGATGGGGTGTTCGGTCGAACAGATCGCGGATGCGCAGGAACCTGGGCTCGTCGGTGGCCGTGCTGCCCAGGAATCGGATGCTGTCGCGGAGCAGTTCAGTCGGAAGCAAGCCTTGTTCTCCGAGTGAAAACACGGTGTCCCAGGCAGCGTCGCGGAGTTCAGGCGGTGGCAGGTGAGCAGGAATGGCACTTCCCTGCACATCCGCCATTTCAATCATTTTGTTAAAAGCCGTTCGGAAATTTTCAAGTACGACTTCGCGCCGGGGTTCCTCTAATTTCGGCAGTAGCGGACTAAGTTTCAATAAAACAGCCGAAGATAACTGAAATGCCGTGCGATGGTGGAGTTGCAAAATCGCGTCGTTCATTTGCATTTCCAGGTCATCCAGCGTCTTGCGGAGGCGGCGGAAATCAGGCTCCCGGAACGGCTTGGCAGGCAGGTTTTTGGGTACAACGGAGTCCAGCACTAATGCATAAGGGTTTTCAGCCTCCGTTACCGTGCCGGCGAAATAGGTTTTTAGCGCCAGCGCAAAATCGCGGTCCCTGCGGGCGTATTCCCGCACAAATTCTTCGAGCGCTTCGGATGGCACATTTTCGAGCGCGTCCTGCACCGTCAGGCGGGAAGGTTCGGCAGTAGCGGCGGCGGCGGCGGCATCCCGGCGGTTTTCGCGTTCCTGAGCGCGTTGTTCCAGAAATTGCCGCACTTTGATCAACGTGGCGGCGACATGAGCGCACATCAAACTACGGCCCTCGGTGAAACATTCGCAGGTAAATGCCTTGATTTTATGGGGCGTGATGATCTGCTCTGTTTCATACACGGCCTCGCCATCTTCCACGGATGCCACCCAAAAATGCTTTTCCACTTCGCGCAACATCTTTACTTTGCCGGCCTGTACCAACTCGTCGGCTGCCAGCCAGGTGGCTGCGCTGATGTTGTGTTCAAAGTCTTTGAGTGATAGTTTTTTTATCATTTTGTCGGCTGCTTCTTTGCGGCATAAACCATTTCGTTGACGAGCGGAGTGCGCAAACCTCAAATGTACGTTGTTTGCCTCTTATTCGCAGCGAAATGACCTATATGATGTATTCATAAAATCGTTTACATAGCAAAAGAGCGAAACCTCTACCTTTGTCCGATCATGAGAACCCTCTTCCTTATTCGCCACGCCAAATCCAGTTGGGACAATCCCGGTCTGCGCGATTTCAGCCGCCCACTCAATGAGCGGGGCCTGCACGAAGCGCCCCAGATGGCGAAACTTCTTGTCAAACAAGGTATTCAGCCTGATTTTTTGATCAGCAGCCCCGCCAAACGAGCCATCACGACCGCCCTGTTTTTTGCTGACGCATTTGGCATCACCGAAGACGCCGTGGTACGCGAACCAAGCATCTATGAGGCAGATGTGCGCGATATCCTGCGCATCGTCGGCCAGTTGCCTGACTCGGCTCACACGGTGCTCTTGTTCGGGCATAATAACACGCTCACGGACGTGGCCAATCTGTTTACAGAAGACTTTATTGAAAATGTGCCGACCTGCGGCGTGGTACGCATCGAGTCGAGCGCGGACAGTTGGCGGGAATTTTATGAAGGCAACAGCGAGGTTAAAACCTGTTTTTTCCCCAAGGAGGTGTTATGAAGATCAAAGATCAAAGTTTGAAGTTTGAAGTTCGAAGTTCGAAGTTTGAGGTTCGAGGGGTAGGGGGCAAGGGGCAAAATGCAAGGGCGGTGTTGCTTATTATAGGGTGCTTGCTGATTTTTGCCTGTAGCGAAAACAAAAATGAACCCTCCATCCCCGACGATCAAATGGCGCGCATCATGGCTGATATGTGCATCGCAGAAGCAGCAACCAATGGCTTGGGCGGCTATCAAAAGGATAGTTTGATGCAGGTATATTTCAAGCAGGCGCTTGACTTGCATGGCCTCCCGCTGGAAGAATACGAGCGCAATCTCCGGCTCTATTCCAATGAGGTGCCGCGAATGCGGCAGCTGATGAAAAATTCAGAAGCGCTGCTGGATACAGTTTCGAAAAATGAACGATGAACGATGAACGAGCAACAAGGCTGTTCATCGTTTATAGTTCATCGTTCATACATCGTTTATAGTTCATCGTTCATCGTTCATAGTTAAAATGGAACCAGTCGTTATTTTCGAGGACAACCACCTGCTCGCGATCAACAAACCTGCCGGATGGCTGGTGCAGGGCGACCGCACGGGTGACGCGACCCTGACGGACTGGGGCAAAAATTACCTGAAGCAAAAATACGACAAACCCGGAGCCGTGTACCTGCATCCGGCGCACCGCATTGACCGGCCGGTGAGCGGGGCAGTATTGTTTGCCCGTACGGACAAAGCGCTAAGTCGGTTGACAGAGTTGTTCCGGCTTCAACAGGTTCAGAAATCGTACTTCGCGCTGGTGGTACGCCCGCCTGTTGCACCTTCCGGTGAACTCCGGCACTTCCTCCTGAAAGACGAGCAGCGCAACATCGTAAAAGCTTATCCCAAGCCCGTTCCCGGAGCAAAAGAAAGCATCACCCGCTATGACTCCGTCGGAAAGAAGGGGCCTTATTTTTTATTGCACATCACGCCACTGACCGGCCGCGCGCATCAGATCCGTGCGCAATTGGCCGCCATGGGCTGTCCGATTGCAGGTGATTTGAAATACGGGGCACAAAAAGCATTGCCCGATGCCTCGATCGGCCTGCATTGCCGAAGCATGGAGTTTGTGCATCCCGTCCGGCTGGAACCAGTGGTGCTGATGGCGGATTTGCCTGCGGGCGAATGGTGGAAAAAATAGGGTTGCAACATACCCCGCTTATTGTTGCGATACTTCCACCCGGTACACAATGTAGTTCGTATCGCCCTGCCAGGGGAAAGCGTTCACCAATTCCTTGTAGTGGAGCGTGAGTACTTTGCCTTCGTTTTTTTGCAGGTCGGCATACACGTTCGCATCTTTCGCAGAAAAATCCCAGGTGCTTTGCTGGGTCATCATCATACTGCCCGCCAGGTGGAGCTGGCCTTCATACGTTTTGAACATCACCCCTTTTTTGGATACTTTGAACAGGGTGCCCGTACGCGATCCTTCGCTCAACACATAGTTGCGGTAAACGTAATAACCCGCGCTGAAAACAATGCCTGCGATCAACAGCGACCAGGCGGTGACGCGGAATACCCTGTGGGCTTTTTGCTTGACTTGTTCGAGTTGGACTGACATCTTTTGAATTATGAATTATAAACGATGAAATATAAACTATAAACCAAGAACCACCTGGTTCATCGTTCCTTAAACTCCTTTTTTGCTGCCCCAGATCTGAACGTGCAAGCGGTCCGAATAACGAAATCCATACGTTTTGCAGATTTCTACGAGCCACGGGCGTTTTTCGGCCAGCAGTTCGCGGGTCGTGGCTTCGGGCATGAGCCAGACTTTAGAAGGCGAAATTGCGTATTTTTCCAATAATTCCAGTATTTCGATCAAGTCATCTGCGCCGGTCAGCACAAACTTAAAATTAGCCTTCGGACTGGCGGCAAAAAAATGGTAGACTTTCGGCCGCTCGCGCAGTTTGCGCGGGTTGTTGCTGTTTTCGAGTTTGGGCGACACGTTGTACTGGTCAATGGCTGCATCGAGTTTGGCAGTGGGCACCAGCGTTCCGTTGGTCTCCGCCTCGAACCGATACTCGGGCGACAGTTGGCGCAACGTGTGCATCAATTCCACCAGTCCAGGCTGTTGCAGCATCGGTTCGCCACCGGTAAGAATGATGTTGCGACAAGGAAACTGCGCTACGGCATCAGCGACTTCGGCCACAGCACAGTCTGCGATCCAGGTTGTTTTGTCAAATTTTTGATAGCCTGGCAGCGCATCGTGCTGGTGCGGAAAGCGGGTGCCAATCCAGTTCCAGGTATAATCCGTGTCGCACCAGATGCAGTGCAGGTTGCAGAGCGAGGTACGGACAAATACGCTGGGTTGTCCAATGCTTTTTCCCTCTCCCTGAATGGAATAGAAGATTTCGGGCTGGCCGTTGAGTCGGGCAAGTCGGAGCATGTCGCGTTCCTTAAAATTCCAGTTTAAACGTTTCTCCGTCTATAAAAGCCGCTTTGCTTTTTTTCACGTTCAATTTAGAGCCTTCGATCGTCGTGAATTGCTGCCCGTCCTGCAAGTGGGTATCATACTGGATGACGGAAGTGGCGGCATCGAATAGCACCGCATGAATCTCGGAGGCAGAGCCGGTCGCCTTCACAATTTCCATCTCTTCCAAACCGAAGTCGCGCAAGCCGTAGGTATAACCACTGCATTGGGTCGCTTCCTCCATAATGCCCATATACACCCAGCAATAGACCGGCAGGTTTTTGTCTTTCAACAAGTTGCGGGCAGAGGTCAGATAAAATTCTTTGGGCAGCAGCAGGTACTGACTGTTCATATAGGCGCCGCTGGCGGTCGTGTGTTCGAGCACACCCGCAGCAACTTTTGTAAAGGTTTTGTAAAGGTCCAAAGTATGTGCGTTGGAACCGATGACCGAGATGACCACCTGCGCCTGATGTTTGGATGCTTCAGCCGCCGCGTTGCGCCAAATCCAGGAAAGACGGGCGGCAGCGGCGATTTCGGCAGGATTCACGGGATAATCAAGATAGGCCACCATAACGGTCTCGGTGCCAGTGCTGAATACGATGGTTTTTTCAGTGGCACTGGTCGAGTCGGTGCGCAATTTCCAGGTCGTTTTCAGATGGGCGAGCAGGGTTTTGGCATCCGGGGCTTTTTTTTCGTTCAGCAAAATGATGCCCGTGACAACTTTTTGCGGAGGCGGTGTTTGAATACCAGGTTTTTGTGAAAAAACGCTTTGAAAAAATAGAAGACTGAAAAAAGTAGTTAAACAGAGGAGACGCATGGTTGTGGTTGCTGATTTGCAGATTTTGTGGTGACTGTTAGGAGGGCTCCCGGACTTGGGAGCGGACCCCTGATCGTAGAGCGATCGGTGCACCAACGCCGCAAAGGTAACGACAGTGTGTCAAGCGATCGGGTTTGTCAAACGTTGGGTTGTATGGCAGAACGTTCCTCAAGGTCTCCGGCGCCTGTAAAATCATTTAATTTTGTTCAAATCCATGCCGTTTTAAAAGAAAATCCTGCGTAGTTTTGCGCGTTTTTGAGCGCAACCTGCTTTTGTTGCGGTACTTCTTCTGTGGAGCCAGTCCGCTCAAATTTTAAAATTTTCAACCGAAAAGACCTGCAAAACAGTTGAAACCAACCCGAAATTCACCCATTCCGACTCATTTTTAAATCAATATACATTTTGAATCTATTTAAGTTTTTCAAACAGGAATTAGCGATTGATTTGGGTACTGCCAATACCCTGATAATGGTGGACGATCAAGTAGTGGTAGACGAGCCTTCTATTGTGGCGATTGACCGGAGAACAGGGCAAACCATAGCCGTCGGCCAGCGTGCGATGCAAATGCACGAAAAAACCCACGAAAATATCAAAACCATACGTCCGCTCAAGGATGGTGTGATCGCTGACTTCCAGGCAGCAGAGGCGATGATTGAGAATATGATTCGGATGGTGGGCAGAAAGAACAGTTTGTTCAGCCACCTGAAAATGGTGATTTGCATCCCCAGTGGTATCACGGAAGTAGAAAAACGCGCTGTATTTGATTCGGCTGATCACGTGGACAGCAAAGAAACGTACCTGATACACGAGCCCATGGCGGCTGCGCTGGGCATCGGCCTCGACATCGAAGCACCCATCGGCAACATGATCATCGACATCGGCGGTGGCACCACAGAAATTGCGGTCATCGCCTTGTCGGGCATCGTCTGCGACCAGAGCATCCGGATCGCGGGCGATGAACTGACCAACGACATCATGGGCTATATGAAGCGCGAGCACAACATCCTCATCGGAGAGCGTACGGCGGAACAGATCAAAATCCATGTCGGCTCTGCCCTCCACGAACTCGACAACCCACCGCCGGATTACGCTGTGAACGGGCGCGACCTGATGACAGGTATCCCCAAACAGATCAAAGTGGGGTATCAGGAGGTCGCTTATGCCCTGGACAAAAGCATCAGCAAAATTGAGGACGCAGTGCTCAAGGCGCTCGAAATGACGCCACCGGAACTGGCTTCCGATATTTACAAAACAGGTCTTTACCTCACCGGCGGCGGTGCGCTTCTGCGCGGTCTGGACAAACGCCTGGAATCCAAAACCAAACTCCAGGTGCAAGTAGCCGACGATCCACTTCGCGCCGTGGTGCGCGGCACCGGTCTTGCACTTCGCAATTCCGACCGCTTTTCATTTTTGATTGACCGTAAAAGCGTGTGATTTTTAGTTATGAGTTATGAGTTATGAGTTCGTTTTATGCTCATAACTCATAACTCACAACTCATAACTAAAACATGGGCAACCTCCTCCAACTCTTCATCCGCTTCGGCGGTTTTGTGACGTTCGTACTGGTGGAGGCGTTTTGTTTCTTCCTGATCGTCCAGTACAATGAGAAACAAGATGCGATATTCACCCATTCCTGGGGCATTTTTTCAGGAAGAATACTGGAGCGGCAGCAAAAAGCCCTGGACTATATCGGGCTCAGCGACCGGGTAGACAGCCTGACCAAGGAAAATGCAGCGCTCCAGGCCGAACTCGCCAATACCCGTGTTTTTCAGATGCCGTACCGGGACACCCAGTTTCTGGTGCTGCGCGATACGCTTCGAAAAGTGGATGGCTCTGATTCTGTCATTGATAAAACAACCCGCCCGCACTACGAGTTTATTGCTGCTAAGGTGGTGGGCAATAGCATCACCAGCACCAATAACTGGCTGATGATCAACCGCGGCACCGAGGATCAGGTAAAACCTGGCATGGCGGTCGTGTCGGGGCTGGGCATCGTCGGGATTACCCGCCATGTAGATCGCCGGTTTTCGATGGTGTTGTCGGTCTTGCACCGCCAGTCCCGCATCTCTGCCGCGCTCAAACTCAAAAATGGTGAATTGCCCGCAGGCTCTATCGTCTGGGAAGGCGGCGATCCTGCGATGGTCACTTTGCGGTTCATCCCGAAACACTTCATCGAATTCATCGAAATTGGCACCCCGGTCGTCACCAGCGGCTTGTCGGGCATGTTTCCCAAAGAAATTTCTATCGGTACCGTGTTTGACAAACCTGAGGCAGATATTGAAAATCCCTATTTCCTGAACATTAAAGTCCGGCTCCGGCAGGATATGTCGTCCGTACAGGATGTCTATGTGGTGAAAAATGCTTTTGCCACAGAGATGGACACCCTGCAAACCAAAACGGCCCGACAATAAATTTCTGAAAAAACAGCCCAATCAGCGCAACTCAACCCTTTTCTGTGAACAGCAACAATTTTTTTCCCAGCCTGTGGCGCTTCCTCGGTATCATGGTGGTGCAGGTGCTGCTGTTCAAGCAGGTAGCGTTGGCGGGCCCATACTTTACCATTCTGCTTTATCCGCTCCTGCTGTTGTTGCTGCCGCTTCAAGCCGCTACCCCTTATCTGGTGCTGCTTGGCTTTGCTACGGGCATGACAGTTGATTTTTTCTACGGGTCGTTGGGTGTACACGCCAGTGCAGGTGCCTTTTCAGGACTGATCAGGCCGGGTGTATTGGGCGCTTTTGCCCCTAAAGGCGGCTATTCCGGAAAAGAACCGATTTTTGCACCCGCCTATGTGGGCTGGCAGACTTTCCTGTCCGCCGCCGCCCTGTTTTTCGGACTCCATATTTTCTGGTATTTTTCAGTGGATGCCTTTACGTTTGTCTATTATGGCATGATTACGTTAAAATCAGCACTGTGTTTTGGACTTTCAATGATATTTGTGGTGCTTTATACGGCGCTTTTTAACCCCAAGAACTGATCATTGACTTTTGACCGTTGACCATTGACTGGCCAGGGGTTGGCTTTGTCAAGGGTCAAAAGTCAAAGGTCAATGGTCAGTCAATGGTTAATAGTCAATGGTCAATGGTCAGTCAACGGTTAACAGTCAAAAGTCAATAGTCCTCTTATGAACATCGGGCTCGATCGTCAACGGAACATCCAGATTGTTTTTTTCGTCTGCGCCACTGCGCTGGTG
>Ga0209181_10004222_pt1 | contig 21575 bp, 18 predicted proteins | sample MAT05_FD_187208 | JGI IMG/M metagenome (GOLD analysis project Ga0209181, IMG submission 187208) | Freshwater microbial communities from Lake Fryxell liftoff mats and glacier meltwater in Antarctica - MAT-05 (SPAdes) (version 2) | ecosystem: Environmental > Aquatic > Freshwater > Ice > Liftoff... | reverse complement strand
CCGTCTTCGCTTTCCCGCCGCAGGGAATGGGGGGTTGGGGGGGGTTGATCGGGCGGCGTCATTCAGCATGAGCATCGTTGCCATCTGCCCGCCCTCGCGTGGCGGGTCCGCTGCGAATCACTCGCAATCGCGCCGCGCCTGGGTAAACACTTCTTGCATCCGGGATATCCCGCTGATGGCCGTTAGAATCTTCGACTCCAGCCCGGCAAGGTACATCGACTCAAACTCGCGCCGGGCGTCGTCGTTCCAGTGCTCCTTCACGCGCTCATACGCAAACTTGAGCTGCTTGTACGAATCGCGGAGTTTGACGTGACCCACTGCAATACTCATATCGCCAGTACCTCCTGATCACCCGGCGAAGGCGTGATCACACTCTGCACACTCCCCGCCACCACCGCCGCCAAATAGCCCCGCGGCAGTTCCAAAACCTCGCGCAGCGCTGGCCGCAGCGCCAGCAACTCACCAGCCGTAACGGCCTCAAAGTGCGCCGTCGCTGCGCTGGGTGATGTCGGCCCGACATACCACGACCCGTCATCCACCATTCGCTCGACGTAATAGTCACTGCCGCCCAAGCCGCCGATCGCCAAAACCACCCGGCCCGAACCATCAACCTTTTCGCCGGCGAGTCCCAGCTTAGTGAGCAGGCCGTCGTCGGGAAGCATCGGCCCCGTCCCGGCCAGAAAGCCCGGCGATGCCATTTCCACAGCGTCGAGCACCGTCCGCCCGGGCGTGCGCCGCCGAAGCGCTGCCGTGATCGATCCCGGCCCAAGTGCCGCGCTGGTGACAGACTCACCCCGCAGGGCCGCCCCAACCCGCGCCACAAACCCGCTCCCCGAACTCTCACCCACTTGCTCAGTCGAAACCGGCGCCATCGCCGCATATGCCTCGAGCGCCGCGATCATCTTCCCCAGCCGCACGATCCCCTCGGGAAGATCTCGGCACACCGCGTCCGACAGCGACTGCAACTGCCCCTTGAAGAGCATCGACTCCCGGTCCACCAGCCGCGCCCATTTCTTTACCGCCTCAATCTTCTGCTGCGCCTCCTCCACCGCCCGCTTCGCCTTATCAAGGTTCCGCCGCTCCTCCACCAGCGACGGCATGTCCGACATCGACATCAGCTCCTTACGGCTCCGCTCCGTCCGCGCTGCGATCACTGCTTCCTGACGCGCAATGACCTGCTTGTTCCAGTACGGCAATCGCTCGTACCGCAACTCGCCGGCAACCCGGTGAATATCCGCATCGATCTCCGCTATCGCGTTTGTCACCTCCTGCACGAACTTGGCAACGCTCAGGCGGAAGCCCTTGATGGCGTCGATCGAACTGACCTTGGCAGAGTCTGACATACATGGCTTCAATCAACGATCAAGGACAGACCATGGCCACCGCCGCACGCGGCGCCCTCCCCCCCCTCGCCCCTCAACGCTGGTTCAAATACTCCTCGATCTTCTCCGCCTTGCGAAGCAGGAACGGAATGTGCTGCTCCGAGGCATCGACAAACCGGCCCAGCACCTTCATGGTGCTCTCAAACTCCTCCACAAACTTGGTATTCTCCTGATCGCGCCAGCTCTGCCCCAGCGACCCCAGCCGCCCGGCCAGCACCGTCATCTGCCCCTGCAAGTTCGCGTTGAACCGTTTCAGGTCCATCGCGAAGCGACGCAGTTCCGCCGGATCGACAATCGCCTTTGACATCGCCGTCCTTTTCCACGAAAGTTGAACAGATCCAGCCCGCCACGCAACCTCTCTCGGTACGCCACCGTGAGTTCTCAGTTGCACCAGCCTTCTGATTGTCATGATAACCAGCGGTTCACTCACTTCCGCCTCTCGGGCCAGCCCCGACCCATCGGCCGAGAACCAGCGACGCCGCCAAAGCGTATCGAAAGAGATGCCCGCGCTCACGGCCTGATGTTCCCCGTTTCCCCTCTCCGGCCTCAGCCCGCGTGCACGTCCGCCGATGACATGTCAGCGGCCTTTGTGGCTTTGGTTCCTATGATCGACGGTCGGACCGTTTGTCACGTCCATGAGTACCGGCCAAACACCGTCCCGTCCCCTTCGACCCGCTTCTTATGCTGACATTCCTCGGAATCATCGCGGGTGTCATGTCCCTCGTCGTCATCGGCACGATGCTCTATGGTTTTCTCTTCAAGGGCGAGATGCTTCTCTCTTGGCGGAATTTTTTCCTGCTGGGCTTTTTCCAGTTCTACACCATCGCCACTTTCTGGGCCGCCCGAGTTGAGTTTTACTCCGAAATCTACAACCCCACCGGCACCGGTTACTTCTCGCTGGCGATCTCGATCCCGCTTTTCTTCGCCATCTTCATGGCGTGCTACGGACTTGCCAAAAACTGGACATGGCCCTCACGATTGGTGCCGCGCGCAGCCCTGCCGGTCACCACGTCCAGCGTCCTCATCTGCGCCCTGACTTTCGCCGGCCTGGTCGCCCTCTCCATTCCGCTGGTGGGCGGCTCCTATGCCGACTCCATCATCGTGTTCTGCCGAACGAACATGGCCTCCGCCGCTGCGGCCCTCATGTTCTACCTCGTGATTTCGAACTGGCGCAACCCGCTTTGGTGGGCGTTGTTCATACCGGTCTTCATCATGGCGGTCATCATCTCGGTCGTCGGTTCTATCGACCGCCGCAACTTCCTGTCCGTCTTCTTTGGCTTGGCGTTCGTCTATTACTTCGCCAAGCTTCGGTACGAAAAGCCCTCACGCGTGCTTGGAAAGATGGCCGTCCTCGGTGCCGTGACGTTTCTTTGCCTGATCATTTACAACTCCGGGCGTCACAAGCTCGGCTGGAGCGGTGCGACCTTCGGCAACCGCCAGAATCAGATCCTTGAGCTTGCCAAAAATCCCGACTTCTCAGCCCGCAACGTGTTCCAGGAACTCCTCCTTCAGGACACGCCGCTCAACACCGTCTGCCTCATGGAGATCGTTCCCTCCGATATCGAGTATTACCCCCTCCACGGGGCTTACTTCTATATCGTCAACCCCATCCCCCGCACCATCTTCCCCACCAAGCCCCGCGCCCTGGGCATAGTGCTCCAGGAACGCCTGCAGGTGCAGGCCAACCTCGGCTGCGGCATCATCGGCCACGGCTGGTATGAGGCCGGCTGGATTGGCATCGTCTACTACGCCATCGCCTTCGGATTCATCTGCGCAATCGTCGACCGGCTCCTTCGAGAACGCGGCGACAACCCCTTCTTCGTCGTCGCCTTCGGCTGTTCGCTCGGCAACGTCCTTGGCCTGCCCCGCGGCGAAACGTCCATGTTTTTCGACATGATCACCGCCGGCTTTGTCATTTGTCTGCTGGGCTTCACATTCCTCGGCTACGTCTTCCGGCCCTACATGCTTGTCGGCAAGCCCATCGTGATGAACCCCCATCTCACCGACCACCAGCAGGATGACGACCACGCCCCCGAATGGCAGGAGGGCTACGAGCACGAGGCCGCCGAGGCCGCCGCCGCGTATGGCGAGCTCCCCGCCGCCGGCGCACTCGTCCCCGCTCGCGCGCAGCGCGACCCCGACGAGCCCTAATCTCCCCGCTCATTGAAACGACGGTCCGCTCACGTTGAGCGCTCCCCGAGCCTTTTCTGTCTCGCCGGGCTCCACCATGCTCGCTGTGCTCATGCGGCTGTGCTCGCTCGCCCTCTCCTCCCTCGCGTGGTGCACCCTCGCCGCGTACTGGCTCGGCAGGCTCGCCACCGACTCCTTCCACCTCACGCAGTTCCTCTTCTTCGCCCCCGGCTGGATATATCTCACCTTCGCCGCCTCGTCCGCCGCCGCCGCCCTCTTCTTCCGCGGAGTTCAGCGCCGCATTCTCACCGCCAGACTCGCCCGGGCCGCCGCGCTCCCGCCCACAGTTCCACCGCCCTCGCCGCCGCCGCCGCCGAAGGCCCGCCCCCGGCTGCCCACCCGCCGCCTTGCGCCCATCGCGTTCGTCGCCATCCTGGCCCTCTCCACGGCCTGCCTCACCCTCGGCGAATATCGCCTCTGGCGCCTCGTCGCGCCCGCCATGCCCGCCACCGGCACCACCATCCGCATCGCCCACTGGAACGCCATGGCCAACATGCCCGTGCGTGCCGACATGTTCATTCCGCTCGCGGCCGACTCCGACGCCTCCCCCGCCACGCCCGCGCGTCCGCTCGACATCCTCTGCTGGTCTGCCGCCATGAGCTCCATGCAGGCCCGCGACGTCGTCAAGAACTCGCTCGGCCCCGCCTATCAGTTCGATCAGCGCGGCATCCTCTTCATCGCCTCGCGCCATCCCATCATCAGCGTCGAGTCTTTCCACCTCAACCTCGCCGGCCCCATCGCCAATCACCGTCCCCTCTCCTCCACCGGCAATGACCCGAGCGTCCTCGCCGTCACCGGCAGCGAGCCGCGCTCACTTCTCGAATACCTCTACAACACATACGGGCCCGCGATCGGCCTTCAAAAACGCGCCTTCCGCAACGCCGACCCCGGCACACTCCTCGTCGCCAAACTCAACGTTCCATCCCTCAACCGACCGCTCGTGATTTATTACATCGATCTCCCCTCTGACCCCCTCCGCGCCAAACGCACCTTGGCCCACTCCGCCGCCAAGACCATCGCCACCTTCCGCCAGACCTTCGGCGAAGAACGCCTCCCCCCGCCCGACATCCTCTTGGGCGACTTCAACATCCCGCGCGGCTCCGGCTCGCTCGCCCTGCTCGCGCCCGGCATGACCAGCGCGTTCGACGCCGCCGGCGCCGGCATCGCCGCCACCTGGCCTTACGCTCAACCACTGGTCAATATCGACCACATTTTCCTGGCTGGCCCGCTCCGCGCCACCCGCTTTGAAATCGTGGACCCGCATCGGTCCGACCACATGGCCATCCGCGCCGAGTTCACCATCGACCCGCCGCGCTAACGGCCGATGGCCCCACGTCCCCGCCCCGGCCCCGCCCCGCCGCTCCCACGCCCGCTCAGTTCTCACGTCGGCTCGGGCCGGGCCGGAAACTCCGGCTTCTCGCCGCTCAGCACCCGCCACACATCCCGCACCACCCACGACATGTTGGCATGCGCCAGCACCGTGCTGCTGGCGATATGCGGTGCCAAATGCACGTTGGCAATATCCAGCAGCGGATACGTCCCGTCAAACGGCTCTGGTTCGTGAACATCCAGAAGCGCCGTCGCCGCCGGGTGCGCGATCATGAACTCCGCCAGCGCCAAACTGTCGAGCACGAACCCCCGGCTCGTGTTAATGATCGTCGCATCGCCCTTCATGGCCGCCAGGTCACTCGCCTGAATCAGCCCCCGATTCGCCCGCCGGCCATCCACATGAATCGTGAGAATATCCGCCGAGGCCAGCAGTTCATTGCGCGACACACTCAGAGCCCCGTGCCGCGCCGGCTTGGGAATTTCCGCGATGTCGTGATACAGCACCCGCATGCCCAGGGCCCGACCAACATCCGCCATCCCCTGCCCGATACGCCCAAGCCCCAGAATGCCCAGCGTCATCTCGCATAGTTGCCGCCGCCCCTTCAGTTCCTCGCGCGCTTCGCGCCAGCGCTCGGCCTCGATCGCGTCCTGCAAAAACGCCCGCGGCCTCACCACATCGCAGATCAGCGACACCACATACTCAATCACCGCCCGCGTATTCGCATCCGGCGTGTGCACCACCGCCACGCCACGCTTGGCACATGCCGACAGATCGAAGTTGTCGAGCCCCACTCCCGCCCGTCCCACCACCTTCAACTTCGGTGCTTTCGCCAGCAGCACCTCATCCACCTTGGTATACGTCCGCACCACCAACCCGGAGGCTTCCGCAAGCCCGCGCTCAAACGGCTCGCCCGCATCGTACGAAATCTTCTCCAGCCGGCACCGCTCCCCCAACCACAACGCCGCCGCGGCATCCAACTGTTCCGTCTGAATCACCAGCGGCGCATTTGAGCCCTCACGCCGTACTGACGACGGCGGGCCTGGAGACGGGTCTGAGTGCGAGGGCATCACGTCAGCATCGGCCAATTTCTGAACCCGGCACAAATACCTACGGTGCCAAATACCCATCAAGCCGGATATGCGGCGCAGATATTGCGCACTGATTCAGTTCAGTTGACGAAGCCCCACAAACGGGTCGCGGGTTCAAACCTTCGCGGTCTCGGCCGGTTCCAGAATGCAGCCCATCGGGCCCTTGCTGTCGGCCGTCGCGGGGTCACGCCCCACGCTCACAATCTGCTCGCACTTCAGTTCGGCGTGCTCTTTGTGCGTGGTCGTGCAAATGCCCCGGCCGGTGCGATCCACCGTCTCCGCAAAGCTCACGGCCTGATCGACCGTGTACCCGAAGATCGACTGCATCATGCCGATGACATAGTCGTACGAGTGCTCTTGGTCATCCAGCAGCACCACGTTCCACAGCCACGGCTGCGGCATCTTGGGGCTTGCGGTCACAGGCTTGATCGCCATCGCTGGCGCGGCCGACTTGCTGTTCTGGTTGTCTGGTTGCGACTCACCCATACTCGATTCTACGCGCATCATTTGAGTCTGGATACCAAACACGCTCCAATCGTACGTACTTCACACGTTCTCCACGCAGCGATCGAAAAATCACAAACTCCGCCCACCTTCATGCCCGTTTTCGGACCCACCGCTCCACCCCGGGCTATCGTCCGCAAATCGTCTCCGGTCAGGACACCCAACCCCACCCCACCCCCCGCCCAAGGGCCCCGCCATGAACAAAGGTGATCTCGTCGAAGCTGTTGCCTCCGAACTCAACACGAACAAAACCGAGGCCGCCAAGGCGGTGGAAGCGGTTCTCAGTTGCATTGCCAAGGGTGTCAAGACCGACGGCAAGGTCAGCATCGTGGGCTTCGGGTCGTTTATCAAACGCGACCGTGCCGCCCGGACCATGAACGACCCTCGCACCGGCAAACCCATCCAGGTCGCCGCCAGCTCCACCTGCGCCTTTAAGCCCAGCGAACTCCTCAAAGGGTCGCTCTAAATCGTCGATCAGACAGCCGCCGCTGACCCCACCGGCCGCGTCACCACCTCAGGCCCCGCCGCCCTTCCGTTGCCGCGGCTCGCCACCCGCGCCTTCACCTCGTCCCACTCCTTCACCATCGCCTCCGCGATCGCGCGATAGTCGATCGCCGCCGGGCACCACGGCGCATACTCAAAGATCGTCTTCCCAAAGCTCGGGCACTCCGCCGCCTTGATGTTCCGCCGCACCGCCGGGCGATACACCCGCGCGTTCCGCCACGGTACGTCCGTCCCCCGCGCCTGCTCAAAGAAGTTATCCAGATCCGCCACCACCTCGCGACTGTGTGTCGTGCTCGCATCGTGCTGGCACAGCACCACGCCCGTCACATGCAGGTTTGGATTCACCGTCCGCCCCACCGCGCTCACCGTCTCCATCAGCTTTCCGACACCCTGAAGCGCCAGGAAGTGCGCCTGCATCGGAATAAACACCTCGCGCGCCGCCGCCAGCGCGTTGAGCGTCAGCAGCCCCAGCGATGGCGGGCAATCAAACAGCACAAACTCAAACGGCTCGGGATGCTTCTCAATCGCCGTCCGCAACCGCGTCAGCCGATCCTCAGCACTTACCAACTCCATCTCGGCCGCGGCAAGGTCCGTCTCCGCCGCAATCACGTACAGATTCGGCCGCGTCTCCACAATGGCCCGGCTCAGCGGCATCGAGGGGTCCATGAGCACGTCGTACACCGTCGCGCCACCCTCTTGGGGCTCAACACCCAAATGCAGTGACGCGTGCGCCTGCGGATCAAGATCAATCAGCAGCACCCGTCGCCCCTGCAGCGCAATGCCCGCGGCAAGGTTCACAGCGGTCGTGGTCTTCCCCACGCCGCCCTTCTGGTTCATGAGCGCGATCATCCGGGTCATAGCTGGGGCAGGCATAACCGAGGATACGCGGAGCCGCGATGGTCCCGCGACCCGCCCTCCTTGGGCGGTCCCCAAACTGCCAATTCCAGCCCCCGATGGCAGATTTGGCCACCCATGCCTCCTCCTGAAGCACTATTTACCCCCCGCCGTGCCGCCGCTTCATCGCGCCCGGCGATACTCCCAAAGTATTCGAAAGGGAATCGACATGAACGGTGGCCTCAAAACACTCATCGCCGGTGGCTTGGCTTGGAAGTTCGGGGGCGGAATTATCACCGCCATCCTCCTCTTCGTCCTCATCTTCTGGCTCCTCGGTAGGCTCTAATCAGTTCAAGCCGGAGCAGTTTCACATCAGCCCTTAGAAAGGTCTCTCCATGCGCATCCCAGTCGGCCTCATTCTCGTTGTAGTCGGCGTCATCCTCCTTGTCATCGGCATCCAGGCCGCCGACTCGTTCTCATCGAGCGTCTCCAAGTTCTTCACCGGCAACGCCACCGATCGCGCCATCTGGTTCACCATGGGCGGTGTCGTTTGCATTGTGGCGGGCCTTGGCACCGCCGGCTCGCAACTGCTCCTCGGCAAACGCGCGTGATCGCCGGTCCCAACCGCGCCACAGTCGCCCACCCGACCCCGTCGCTCACCGCGCCAGCGGTAAAGCACACCAGCAACTCGGCGCATCATCATCTCATCGCACCAGCAGCTCAGCAATCTGCACCGCGTTGAGCGCGGCACCCTTGCGCAGCTGATCGCCGGCGATAAACAGATCAAACGTCGTGGTCGGTCCCTTGGCCGGTCCCGCCGGGTCGCGTCGAATCCGCCCCACCAGCACATCATCACCCCCGCTCGCCTTGAGCGGAGTCGGGAACCGGTTCGCGGCTCGATCGTCCACTATCGACACGCCCGCGGCCTTAGAAAGCGCCCCGCGAACCTCTTCTTCCGTTGCTGGCCGCTTCAGCGTCACGTTAATCGACTGGCTGTGCGCCCGCAGCACCGGCACCCGCACGCACATCGGCGTCACCTTCACCACTTTGTCGTTCCAGATGCGCTGCGTCTCGCTGATCATCTTCGCCTCTTCACCGTTGAGGCCGGTCTCCACATCTACCGCCGCGTTGTGACAAAACAGGTTGAACGCGTACGGCTCGTGGAAAATCTTTGGCTCCGCCGGCCGACCCGCCAGCACATCGCGCGTCTGGTTCTCAAGCTCGGCCATGGCGCTCGCGCCCGCCCCGCTCGCCGCCTGATACGTGCTCACAATCACCCGCTCCACACCAAACGCCTCGCGCAAGGGCTGCAGCGCCACCAGCATGATGATGGTCGAGCAGTTCGGGTTCGCCACCAGCACCGGCGGACACGGCCGCGCCGTCGGCAGCGCGTCCGGGTTCACTTCAGGAATCACCAGCGGGCACGCGGGGTCACCGCGAAACGCCGACGAGTTGTCAACGACAATCGTGCCGCCCGCCACCGCTTCCGGCCCATACTGCTTGGAGATGCCCGAGCCCGCAGAGAACAACGCGATGTCCGTGCCTTTGAGGCAACCCGGGGCGAGCGCCTCAACCTGCACAGGTTCGTTACGGTACCCAAGCATGGTCCCCGCGCTCCGCGCGCTGGCAAAAAGACGGATCGAGCGGTGCGGAAACGCTCGTTGTTCGAGGACCGACATCATCTCACGACCAACAGCGCCCGTGGCACCGACAACAGCAACAGAGGGAAGCAATGACATAGTGCCGCAATCTTTGGCCAGCTCGTCTTCAATAGCACGAACCCTGCCAGTTTCGCCCTTGAATTGCCGTCATTCGGTGGCGTGTTTCGTGCCCGCAAACCTTCCCAGCCGCGCTTCACGCAGGCCCCGCTCGCGATCGCTTCGACCCCTTGCCCTTGCCCTCACCGGCACCCCCGCCAATCGCCGACAGCGCCGCCGCCGCGACGATGAGCCCTCCGCCAATCTTCTGCACCCCGCTGATCGTTTCTCCCAGAAGCATCACGCCCACAATGACCGTCGTGAGCGGCTCGGCAATCGCAATCACACTCGCCCGAACCGAACCGATCATGGAGATGCCCGCCAGCAGCGCCATGATCGGCACCACCGTACAGAAAATCGCAAAGTAGGTCACCGCCTGCCACGGCCCCTTCCATGCCAGCGTGAAGGCCGGCACGCTCTCTTGATGGTTGATAAACCGATAGAGCAGCACCGCCCCGAACATGACCGCCGCGCTCGCCGTGATCACAAGCGTTGATTGCAGCGGCCCCGTCTTGGCTGCCACCCGCCCCGCCGCGAGCAGATACCCCGCGTAGATCACCGCCGTCGACAGCCCGAGCACGATGCCCGTTGAATCACGTGCAAGCCGCGCCATGTCGGGCGTGTAGAGCAGCATGCCCATTCCACCAATCGCCAGCGCCAGTGCCCCTATCCGTGCTGGAGTAATCCGCTCGCCAAACAGAACCCTCGCACCCAGCGTCACCAGCACCGGGTTTAAGTAGAGCAGCAGCGACACCATGCCGCTCGGCAAATGCTCCATCGCCAGGAAAAAGCACATGGCTTCGCCAAAGTACCCAATCGCCCCCATCGCGATGAGCCCGATGAGAATCCCCCCCTTGGGAAGCCCCAACCGCTGTACGAACACCAGAAAGCCAAGAACCACCGCCGCGATCGAAAATCGGGCCGTCAGCATCAGATACGTGCTCATTCCGCCATCCACGGCCCATTGGCGCAGCAGCCCCATGAACCCGAAGGCCACCGCTGCGAGCAGAACCAGACACACGCCACCGAACATTCGCATGTCCAAACTTAGGGAGGCCCGCCACCCCCGGTTTTCACCTTGCCTGAGCCGTCAACAGTGATGACCTCGCCGCCTTCTTCACCGTGCCTCCCGACCCGCGCTGCGACTTCGACGTCCACGGCATCGTCACCGCCGACGATCTTGCCGACTTCACCGCCGCGTTCTTCGCTGGCTGTGACTAAAAACCCATTTAGCCCGCGGCCCGCACCTCGTCGCCCGCAACAGTTTCTGGCATCTCCGCCAGCACGGCATCCAAAGCCCGCACCATCCTCACGTAAACAAAGATCGCAAGAATAAAACACGGGATCTCACCGACGCAAACTGCCAGCTTGAGCAGGCCCAGCCACATGACCACCCGCGCGAAGCTCTCCAGCGACCGATTCGGCACCCTCCTCGCCAACAGAGCCACATAGAACATTTTGGGAAACCAGCCGAAAAGTTGAAACAGCCACCAGATCACCCACTGCATGTTCGACAACACCTGCAAAGCCCCGCCACCTCCTCGCGGCGTCAGCCCGCCCCACGCCATCACCGCCATCATGCTCCCCGCTGCGCAAACCGCCAGGAACGCGTCGAGAATCACCATCACCCGCAGGAGCGTTCGCGTTCGCGTCGCCGGGTCCGGTCCAAACCGCGCTGTGTCCTTGCTCGAAAAAATCCACCACCCAATCGCCACCATGAGCCCGCCGACTGACGAAACCAACGCCCGGATCAGGAGCAGTTCAGTTGGCGACCTGTTTCCCCAACCGCTCGACCCGATCGCCGCCACCGCCAGGTAGTTCACCAGCAGCAAGACGGTCCCGCACCCCGCCATGAGCATTCCCACACGCAGCCGCTTCACAAACGCGCGCCCGCAGTTCCGCAGCAAATCGCCCTCCAGCGACTTCGCAACGCCACGGCCGCACTCCGGGCACACCCCATCACGATCCAGCCCGAACAGGTCATACCCGCAGCTTAAACACCACCGATGCTCGTGCACCGTTCGGTCCACCGTGGCCGCCGCCCCAAGCGCCAGCAGTTCCTGCTCACCCCCACGCCAGCCCGAGCCGGAGCCGGCCTGTTCAATCGGCTCAGGGATAGGAAACGTCGATTCGCTGCTCATAGTGCATTCGCCCGAGTCCGCGCCATCGACCTTCACCACCACACTCGCTTCCCGCCCCGCCACTCCATCTATTCGGCCTCCGCTCCGTCCGCTTGCACCCAAAAAAGCCAACGTGTCTGAATAACCTGCCATTTGCGAGCCCGCCAGCGCCCCGGCCGAAGCGCCCCCAACAGGTTCCCTAATATACCAGCATGATTATGCCCGGCACTCAAGCGCTCGGCCTACGCCGCTCAAATACACAACCCGTCGGCCCCATCATTCGCGCCGTCGTCTGGCTCACCCTCATCGTCGCCATTCTGGCCACCTGGCCGGGCACACCCCTCGCCCGCGCCGGCCAACCTACGGCCTCCCCCTCGCAGCCCGGCCGGCTCGCCACCTTCGTCCCCGCCGCGCGGGCTGCCAAAAACGTCGCCGTGATCACCATCGAAGACTCGATCAACAAAACCAAAGCCATTAGCTTCAAACGTCGCCTTGACGAAGCCATCAAAGGCGGAGCCGATGCCATCGTCATCGACATCAACTCACCCGGCGGCGAGGTCGGTGCCGTGCTCGACATCTGCGCCGCCATCAAGGAATGCAAGGTCACCAACATCGTCGCCTGGGTTCATCCGAGCGCTTATTCCGGCGGTGCCATCATCGCCCTCGCCTGCAAAGAAATCATCAGCTCCGAGTCCGGCACGCTCGGCGATGCCGCGCCCATCGTCATGGGCCGGGCCCTGGCTAACACCGAGCGCGCCAAGATCCTCGCCCCGCTCCTGACCGAAGTCGTCGATTCAGCCCGCCTCCGCGGCTATGACGAAAAACTCGTCCAGGGCTTCGTCATGCTCGATGTCGAGCTCTGGCTCATTGAGAACCCAACCACCGGCCAGCGCATGTGCGTGGACCGCGCCGAATACAAGCAGCTCTTCAGCGCCGACCCCCTCAAGACCTCGCCCACCATCGCGGCAACCGTGAAGCCCGACCCCCTCCAGCAGGCCCTCAAGCAGGACCGCACCGCAAAAGAAAAACAGCAGATCAACGAGGCCATCAAAAAGGCCCAGGGCACACCGCAGCCAACCACGCCCGGCAACACCCCGTCCAATCCGCCGGGTCAAACACCCGACCCCGCCCAGGGCACGGCTCCGGCTTCGCTGCCCGGCCCCCTCCCGCCCGCCGCGACCATCCCGCCCCCACCCGACACGTCCAACCCCCTCGTCCCTGCTGTCGATCCCGACTCAAAGTTCATCCCCGCCTCACCGTCCGTCACCCCCGATCTGGCCAAAAACGCGTCCAAGTTACTCACGACGCCCAGCAAGCGCCTCATCCTGACCAGCGCCGATAAGTCGAGCTGGCGCGTGGTTGAATATATCAGCGACGGTAACGCCCTCTTCACCCTCAAGCGCGCTGAGCTGCAGCGCTACGGCCTCGCCCAGTCCGGCGCTGGCGCGGGCGGCGCCGTCAACAACGATGACGACCTCAAGGCCTACTTCGGCGCCACCAACCTCTCGCGGCTCGATATGTCGGTCTTTGAAAGTGTCGCCGAGTTCCTCGGCGAAGGGGCCATGTCCTTCGTCATCCGCGGCTTCTTTGTCGTCCTCTTCCTCATCTGCCTCTTCATCGAGATCACCCATCCCGGCCTCGTAGTCCCCGCCGCCATCGCGATCTTCTCGCTCTTGGTCGTCCTCGCCCCCACCATCCTCCTCGGTGCCGGCGGCTGGTGGCAGGTTGCCGCCATCATCGTCGGCATCGGCATGCTCCTGCTCGAAATGTTCGTTCTCCCCGGCTTGGGCATCTTCGGCATCGGCGGCGTGCTCCTGCTCTTCGCCGGCCTGCTCGGGGCCTTCCTCCCCGTTGGCAGTTCCAGCCTCTTCCCCGATTCCCCCGGCGCCCGCACCGACCTGGCCTACGCCGCCATCACCGTCATTCTCTCCTTCGCCACCGCCGTCGTGGGCATGTACTTCGTCGGCAAGAACTTCGGCTCGCTCCCCATCCTCCGAAACCTGGTGCTTGATGCCAACACCCAGGAAGGTGGATCCGGCCTCACCGTAGACGACAACGCCGCGCCCCTCGTCGAGCTCGGTGCCACCGGTGTCGCCATCTCCGTCCTCCGCCCCTCGGGCAAAGCCCAGTTCGCCGACCAGATCTTCGACGTCATCGCCATCGGAGGCATCATCTCCCCCGGCGACTCCATCCGCGTCACCGCCAGCGACGGCTTCCGCGTCGAAGTCGAACGCATCACCTAAGACCTTCCTTTCCACCCGCCTCGCCCCTGCCTCTCACCCCGCCCTTCGCTCCCCCCAACCGCCGCCCGCCCGGGCTACGGTGATCCCCTAACCAACCGTCCGCGTGCTTCCGGAGCCCGTCCGCATGGAAACTCTGCTCGTCTGGGGGCTCGGCCTCATCGCCGTCGCCTTCCTCCTCCTCGTGATCGATATCTTCCTTCCCTCCGCCGGGCTCCTGCTCGTAGTCGCCATGTCGATCGCCATCGCCGGCGTCGTCTGCCTCTACAAACACAGCTCCACCTGGGGCATCATCGGCACCCTCCTCGTGCTCGTGGGCTCACCTTCGCTCTTTTTCATCGGCCTGCAGGTCATGCCCCACACGCCCATCGGCCGCAAACTCATCCCGCCCGATCCGCTCGACCTTGAACCCTCCGGCCCCCCCACCCCCAGCCCGCTCGCCAAACTCGTCGGCCAGGAAGCCGAGGTCGTCTCCGACCTCCGCCCCATCGGCGTCATCCGCATCGGCGACCAGCGCCTTGATGCCCTCTCCGAAACCAACCTCATCCGCGCCGGCGCCCGCGTCCGCATCGTCGCTGTCGAAGGCACCGAAGTCCGCGTGCGGCAGGTGTGAACCCATCGGGGTTCGTTCGCCAGACAGCCCTCAAAATACACGCCCTCCAAAAACAACAAAGGCCGATCGGTGCACCCGATCGGCCTCTGCTTTTCCCAGTGAATCAGGCGCTTCCCGCGTCCCGACGCGAAGTTGCCCGCGCAGCGCATCCGTGGCCAAAGCCCACACTGCACGGTTCACTTCTTCTCCGAAAGCGGCGATCCGTCGTCACTCTCGGGGCGGGGGTCCGTCCCATCGCCGCGGCATACACAGTCATCGAGGCCGCAGCGCCCGACTCACATTTTCACCGGTTCAATCTTCAACCCGTCACACTCACGAGCACCCGCCCACGCCCGTCCCGCAGTTCACGCACTTGTAGCACGTGCCGTTACGAACCGTGATGGTGCCGCACTGCTCGCACGGCGGGCCGTCGCCACTGGCATCCATCGCGGCCGCCAGTGCGCTGGTCTTTGAGCGGGCAGCCGAACCGTTCACGCCCGGCTTGGTCTCAACCCGCGCCGCGCCAGCCACCGCCCCCATCGCCACACCGGTGCGATCGTGGGCCTCACCCAGCCGGCCGCCCATGCCGCCGGTTGAACCCGTCGGCCCGCCCTCGCGAGTCGTGCGGGCCGCGAAGAGATCAGCCGCATTCGCCGCCGTTTGCTCCTGCGGTGCCACGCTGGCCTCCTCCTCACGCTTGGGAGCGTTCAGTTCCCGGTAGCCCGGTACAAACTGCATGCCCATCCAGCGGAAGATGTAATCCACCAGCGACTTCGCAAACGGAATATCGCGGTTGGTCGTCATCCCCGCCGGCTCAAACCGCTGATGCGTGAACTTGTTCACCAAAGACTCCACCGGCACGCCATACTGCAGCGCCACCGAAACCGTGGTGCCAATGCAGTCCATCAGCCCGCCGATCGTCGAGCCCTCCTTCGCCATCGTAATAAACAACTCGCCCGGCATGCCGTCTTCATACAGGCCCACCGTCAGATACCCCTCGTGCCCGGCGATATTGAACTTATGCGTAATACTCGCCCGCGTATCAGGAAGCCGCCGCCGCATCGGCCGCTCCACGATCCGGATCACTTCACGAACCTCAACCGGCACCGCCGCCGCCACTAAGGCCTCCACAGCCTGCTCGTGCAGCGCCGTCTCGATCGACTCCTTGGCGCCCGCCACCAGCTTGTCCTCGGTCTTGGCGGTTTCGTCCTTCTTCTCGCTGTCTGCGGAGGTGGAGAGCGGCTGGCTCATCTTGCATCCATCGCGATACAGCGCGTTGGCCTTGATGCCCAGCTCCCACGACATGCGGTACGCATCGGCGATATCCGCCACGCTCGCATCCGACGGCAGGTTGATGGTCTTGGAGATCGCCCCCGAGATGAACGGCTGCGCCGCCCCCATCATGCGGATGTGCCCGAGCGCCGCGATGTACCGCTTGCCGTGCTTGCCGCACTTGTTGGCACAGTCAAACACCGTCAAGTGCTCGTCGCGCAGGTGCGGCGCGCCCTCAATCGTCTGCCGCCCGCAGATCGTCTCGTTGAGGTCCTCAATCTGCCCGCGCGTCAACCCCAGCTCAACCAGCAGGTTAAACGACGGATCAGCCTTGGCACGCTCAGGATCAATCCCGAGCCGCTTGAGCAGCCCGTCACCCAGCGACCACGCGCTGAACGCAAATCCCAGCTCAAACACGCCCGGCAGCGCATCGTTCAGGCGATCAATGTCGTCGGGGTTGAAGCCCTTGCCCGCCAGGAACGACTTGAGCGTCCCGCCCGTCACCACCGAGGCCCCATCAGCCTCCGGCAGCGGCACATCCAGGTTGAGCGTCCCCAACAGATAGATCAGCATCTCACGGATTTGCTTGTCGCTATACGCCAGGGCCTCAAGCGCCGGCTTCACGCTCGCGTTGGCGATCTTGAAGTACCCGCCGCCCGCCAGCTTCTTGAACTTCACCAGCGCAAAGTCCGGCTCGATGCCCGTGGTGTCGCAGTCCATCAGCAGGCCGATCGTGCCCGTCGGAGCAATCACCGTCGTCTGCGCGTTGCGATACCCGAACTTCTCGCCCAGTTCAAGCGCATCATCCCACGCGTCCACCGCATGCTCAAGCAGCACGCTCGTGTTGGCCATCGTGATGGTGCCGCCCGTCGCCACGGCGTGATTGATCGGCACCGGCCGAATCCGCAGCTTCTCATAGCGATCGCTCTCGCGCGCCGTTCCGTGCGCCGCCAGCCGATGATTGCGGATCACCCGCAGCATGCTGGCCTTGTCCGCGCCATACCCCGGGAACGCGCCCAGCTGCGCCGCCATCATGGCCGACTGCCGATATGACCGCCCCGTCAGGATCGACGTGAGCATGGCGCACACCGTGCGGCCCTCTTCGCTGTCATACGCCAGCCCCGCCTGCATGAGCATCGCGCCCAGGTTGGCATACCCAAGGCCCAGCGTGCGATATTTCCACGAAAGCGCCGCCACCTCGCGGCTGGGGAACGCCGCCATCAGCACGCTGATCTCAAGCACGATCGTCCACAGATCAATCGCGTGCTCATACGCCTTCACGTCAAACTCACGCGTCACCGGGTCATACAGCTTGATCACATTGATCGACGCCAGATTGCACGCCGTGTTGTCAAGGAACATGTACTCCGAGCAGTTGTGAACCGTAATCCCGCCCGCCACAAAGTGGTGCGTCCGCGGCTCGGTCAGGTCGTACACATCTTCAGTGCCCACCGGCGTGAGCGAAGCCACGCGATCCACCATCAAGTCGGCGTACGCCCCAACCCGCGCGTTCATCGCCGCCAGTTGCGCCGCCTTCCCGCTCCCCGGCAGGAACCCGATTTCCCGCTCAAACACCAGCCGCGACGCCTTTGACACCCGCAGCGAGTGTATCTGCTTCACCTCGTAGAGCGCCTCCCCGCCGCGCCCGTCTGGCATCATCGTTGTCGTGTTCCCAAGCACGCGACGATTCTCATGAATCTTCGTCTTCATCCCCATCGAAAGCATCAGCAGTTGTACCTGACGCAACAGTTCGAGCGATGTCGAATCCAGCGCCACATACTGACTCTTGTCGCCATAATCCGCCACCGTCCCGTCGGTGCTGAACAGCCCCCGCAAGATCGCCGCCACACTCGCCCGGTCCAGTTCGTAAACCTTCTCCGTCAGCGCCTTGCGCTCAGACCCGCCATCAAGCAGCGCATACGCCCTCATCATCTCCAGCACCGCGCCGACCGATGTCCCCAGCCGCAGTCCAGTCGGCGTAGTGACAAGCCCCGTGGCCCGCGTCGCGCGCCCGTCACCGTTGGCGAGCCACGCTTTGCACCACTCCAGGTTCGCTCGCAGATGCTCGGCGACTTCCCGTTCGCTGCTCCCCAGCGTTACAAACAGATGATCTTGCGTCTCGCCGCGGGTAATGCACCCGTCACCGATCGCTGCTCCCACCAGTTCCGCCATCTCCTTCGGCAAAAACGCATCGCCAAACCCCGCTCCGCGCAGCCGAACAACGTCATCGACGGTCAACTCCGCCGCCGGCACGTCGCCGCGATTCTCTGTGAGAACCCGGTGGTCGGCCGTGAGCCGAAGTCGGTACCCGGCGCGGGTTTTCAACTCAAACACCGGCTTGGTTCCCGTCTTCCACACCCTCGTCGCCAGCGACTTTTCTCCGTTGGCATCAATCACCTCAACCACCGCGCCCACCAGCGAGTCGATCCGGCGAAGCCCTGTCGCCGTTGCGATCAGCGTTTCACCCGTCACGCACGGGTTACTGGCGTTGATCGTCCCCGCGCTCGGGCACGTGTGCCACGCGTTGATCGTTGTGTCATACTGCACCCCGGGGTCGGCGCACCGCCACGCCGCGTAGCAAATGTCGTCCCACAACTCGCGGGCCTTGAACGTCTTGGCCGTCTTCCCGGTGGTGCGATACGTCGTCTTCCACTCGGCGTTGGCATCAAGCGCGTCAAAGAACGAATCAGGGATCCGCACCGAGTTGTTGCTGTTCTGCCCGCTCACCGTCGAGTATGCCTCGCCGTTGAAATCAAAGTCCAGTTTCAGGTTCAGCTTGCGGGCCGTCTCCTGCTGGTCCTTGCCCAGGTGCTTCATGCCCTCAACCAGCGCCGCCACCTTGATCTCTTCGCGCACCTTCCAGTTCACAAACGTGCCGATATCCGGGTGGTCCATATCCAGGCACACCATCTTGGCCGCGCGCCGCGTCGTCCCGCCGCTCTTGATCGCCCCCGCCGCCCGGTCACCAATCTTCAGCCAGCTCATCAGCCCGCTGCTCTTGCCGCCGCCCGAGAGCTTCTCATCATCGCCGCGGAGCTTCGAGAAGTTCGTCCCCGTCCCCGAGCCATACTTAAACAGCCGCGCCTCGCGCAGCCACAAATCCATAATGCCGCCCTCATTCACCAGGTCGTCATCGACCGACTGAATAAAGCACGCGTGCGGCTGCGGGTGCGTGTACGCATCCGTCGCCAGCGTCACCTCGCCCGACTTGTGATCAACCACATAGTGGCCCTGCGCCGGGCCGGTGATCCCGTACGCGAAGTTCAGCCCCGTGTTGAACCACTGCGGTGAGTTCGGTGCCGCCACCTGGTGCGTCAGCATGTACGCCAGTTCGTCATAAAACGCCTGCGCATCCGCCGGCGAATCAAAGTAGCCGTGCTTCTCGCCCCAGTGCCGCCAGCACCCCGCCAGCCGGTGAATCACCTGCCGCGCCGACCTCTCCGGCCCCATCACCGGCTTGCCGTTCTCCGTCACCGCCGCCCCCCGCTCATCGACCTGCGGCACCCCCGCCTTGCGGAAGTACTTGCTCACCATGATGTCAGTCGCAAGCTGCGACCACGTCTTGGGAACTTCCGCATCATCCATCGAGAAGACCACCGAGCCATCGGTGTTGGTGATCTTCGACGAACGTTTCACCCATTCGACGGTGGCGAAGGGATCGTGGTTGGGCTTGGTAAAGTGGCGGGCAATCTTCATCACTTGCGTCCTTTGCAAGTTGACTGACAAACAAACCATCCGCGTGGTGACGCGGACACAGAATCGGCGCGGCCTCATTCAAAAGGCCCCGTCGGAGCGATCAATCAACCTTCGGTAACGTCAATCCCAACTGGTCCTGGTACTTCCCGGCCTTATCCGCATAACTCACTTCGCACACCATGTCGGCTCGGAAAAACACCAACTGACCAATCCCCTCGTTCGCGTACACCTTCGCCGGCAGCGGCGTCGTGTTGCTGATCTCAAGCGTCACCTTGCCGCGCCACTCGGGCTCCAGCGGCGTCACGTTCAAAACCAGCCCGCACCGCGCATACGTGCTCTTGCCCACACAAATCACCAGCACATCCCGCGGCACGCTGATGTACTCAACCGTCTCGCACAGCGCGAAGCTGTTGGGCGGAATTACCACGTGGTCACGGCCCGTCTCGGCCGTATCCACCTCAACAAAAAGGTCATCCGAAAACGCCTTCGGATCCACAATGCTCACCCCACCTGAACGGGGGGTGGGCGTAAAAATCTTGAATCGCGAGCCAACCCGGATGTCATACCCATACGACGAGACGCCGTACGAGATCTTCCCCGGCCGCTTGGCGGCCCGCTCGAAGGGCTCAATCCCGATCAACTCGCGAATCTGAGTATCGCACAAGATCGACATAAATGCACACCAGATCGCGACAAAAGCCCACACGTTCAGGCCACTATCGGCGCAGAACTTCGTAAATCAAACACGTTATGACAATCGCGCGAACCCGAACAGATGTATCGGTCGCCTGAGGCAAAGAATACCACCAGCGGTGGTAGGTTCAAGGCATATCACTACAAAATACGCGATGTGGATAACCAACTTGGTGGATGAACTGTCGGTTACACCTAACAGCATTCCCGCCAGTGCTTTACCACGCACCCCCAAACCCCAAAACAACCCATCTCAGCACCTGCGGACCGACCAAAACCGACCACGAATGGTGTAAAAACCCGCTGCCTACCCTCTAATAAATCCCCCAATCAAGTGGTATAAAATCGCACTCGGCTGAAGATTTCGTTAACTGCGCTCCTTTTTCGTCGTCAATGGGAACCGCTCATCCCGCTTCCCGCTCGCCTAAACACCATCTCGCCTCCGTTTTCTCCCTAAACTCATTCCCGCCCATCTGTCGCAACCGCCTTCGCCCCCGCTGCGGACCTCCCTCACAGCACCCGTTGGCGAAACCGCTTGGGCTGGCGAATCCCACGCTCCCGCTCCGCTTGGTCGCTCCGTCACCCCCCGGCTCTTCGCCCCCGTTTCCCCCACCCGTCTCCCAGTGGTTCAGTTGCCGCCCATGAACTTCCGCCCCACCATCGCCCTCACGCTCATTCTGGCCACGCTCGGCGCTGCCTCCTGCTCGGGCCCGACCAAAAAAGCTCGCAAGGCCGAGCCGGTCGTCCGCGATATCCCCGCCATTCTCCGCGGCACCATCGGCACCGAATCCTCCATCCGCGGCATTCAGCCCATTCTCGTCTCTGGATACGGCATCGTCGTCGGTCTCAACGGCACCGGCGGCGGCCTCCTCCCCGATCCCATCCAGAAAACCATGGAGCGCGAGCTGGCCAAAAACGGAATCGGCCGTGGCGGCATCTTGAACGAAGGACCGCTCGCCGGCAAAACCCCCAAGCAAGTCCTGCGTGACCCCAATGTCGCCGTCGTCATCGTCGAGGGTGTGATTCCCCCCGGCGCGCCCAAAGGCGCCCGGTTTGACGTCCGCGTCCGCGCCCTTCCCGAGTCCGGCGTCACCTCGCTCGAAGGCGGCCGCCTCTGGACCACCGAGCTCCGCCTCGGACCCGCCACCCGCTTCGGCGCCATGAAAACCCGCAAGATCGGCACCGTCGAAGGCACCATCTTCATCAACCCCTTCGCCGACCCTGCCGCCGCAGGCAACAACCAGCGCGTCTCGCTCGGCCTCTTCAGCCAAGCGCCCGGCCAGCCCACCGGCCAGCCACCCGTCGAGCCCCTCCCCGACTCCTTCCCCGTCAATCCCGATGCTGGCACTCCCGGCAACCCCCCTCCCCCCGGC
>Ga0209181_10004221_pt1 | contig 21580 bp, 13 predicted proteins | sample MAT05_FD_187208 | JGI IMG/M metagenome (GOLD analysis project Ga0209181, IMG submission 187208) | Freshwater microbial communities from Lake Fryxell liftoff mats and glacier meltwater in Antarctica - MAT-05 (SPAdes) (version 2) | ecosystem: Environmental > Aquatic > Freshwater > Ice > Liftoff... | reverse complement strand
GTGTTCATCATTGTAATTATTACTGCGGCAGGCAGGGATAGCCTTTTGTCAATTGGTATTGCATTGGTATTTGCAATGTTTCTGCATATGGTGGTTGGTCTATCGTTGGGTTATTTTGCTGCTCGTTTACTTGGATTATCCGAGTTAAATGCCCGAACCGTTGGCATCGAAGTAGGGATGCAGAATGGTGGTCTTGCATCAGGCATTGCAGTGCAAATGGGGAAGATAGCAACCGTTGGACTAGCCGCGGCAGTAAATGGCCCCATCATGAATACTTTCTTTTCATTAATTGCTACCTGGTGGGGAAATAAACCTGTTGAAGAAGAAACAAAAGAAAAATCTATTAGTTAATTTTTATAATACTGTAAAACGCAAAAAGCTTATCGTTTGAAAGTAACAGTATTCATGCTTTTTTTTAATTGTGCAAGCTGTTGCGTGGGTTAAAAAAATATACCTCACCAATGATGACGGTGTACGTCAACCTAAACGACATCCTTCAAATATTTAAGCATCCATGACTTTGCCGACTCGACCCCACGCTATTTGTAGCACATTGCAAGGTACAAAGCCCCGACACAAAGCTAACGTTGCAAAGAGCTAAAAATGCCAACGCACAGCCCACCCACCCCGGCTGACGAATATCTATCATCATTTGTTCGACACTTCAACAATATATCATTACTGGACACCAAAGCCCACCCGCAACCCTACAAAAAGACAGATACAAGTTCAGTTTGACAGGCAACTAAACACTTAAAGCAGAACAATAGCAAAAAGCAGATATATTTGCACCAAATGCCGATTAATATGAGTAAGAAAGCAATCAACAGATTAAAAGCAGTTCTAGCTGAACAAGGCAAGACAAACAAATGGCTTGCAGAGGAATTGAACAAAAACGAAACAACTATTTCTCGTTGGTGTACAAATGAAGTTCAGCCTTCTATGGACAATCTTGTTGCAATTGCTTCACTCTTAAAAGTTGATGTAAGGGATTTAATTAACTCAACTAAAACGACAAAGTAATGATGCAAGTAGAAATTAAAAACAATAAAATAAGAGTGCCATTAAAAGGCAAAGACGAATGGTTGGTTCTTAAACCAGAAGAACAAGTTCGACAAGAATATATTTGCAGACTTGTAAATAACTATGGCTTTGACTTAGAGCAAATGGCACAAGAAATACAAGTGAGCAATTCTCAGAGAGGGCAAGGTAGAGCAATGGCGGACATTGTAATTTGGAAAAATGTAAAAGACAAAAGAGAAAACAACAGCCCCGTAATTGTTGTTGAATGTAAAGCAGAACACATTACAGTTCGAGAAGAAGATTATTTTCAAGGATACAATTATGCATCTTGGGCTGGTGCAGATTTTTTTGTAACAACTAACTTAAAAGAAACAAGAATTTTTAAAGTTGTAAAAGGTAAAATCCCCAAAAAGTTAGAAGAAGTAGTAAATATTCCTGACGCCAAAATAGCAAATGACGAAAAGAAAATAAATGAATTATTAAAGCAGACAAAAGCATTTACGAGAGACGAGTTTTCTAAACTGCTTTTCAAATGCCACAACATTATCCGTAACAACGACAAACTTTCACCAGAAGCTGCTTTTGATGAAATCAGTAAAATCCTTTTTATAAAAATTAGATACGAGAGAACTAATTCAGAAAATCAAATTTTTTCAAAAGCAGCATTTAAACACGATAAGATTAGTTACGAAAAATATAAGCCGAAAGACGGCAAGGATTTTTATCAATTTTTGTTTGAACAAACAAAAGAAGATTTTAAAGACGATGACCTGTTTGAACAATCTGAAATAATACGAGTAAGAGAAAACAGTTTCGAGGCAATCGTTGAAGAATTACAGATATACAACTTGTCAACAACCTCTGATGATGTGAAAGGAATTGCTTTCGAACAATTTCTTGGTAAAACATTTAGAGGTGAATTAGGGCAGTTTTTTACGCCTCGTACAATCGTTGATTTTATTGTTGATGTTTTAGACCCACAAGAAAGTGAAATTATCTGCGACCCTTGTTGTGGCAGCGGAGGCTTTTTAATCAAAGCCTTTGAATATGTAAGAGCCAAAATTGAAAATGAAATTCATTTAGCGAAAGAAAAAATTAAGTTTGAATATTATAATGCAGCATACGAAAAGCTAAGCGATAAAAAGAAAGCAGAAGTTGACGAAACTGTGAACGATTTATTTTCTAAACTCAATGCAGAACTAGACATTAATAACCAAAGAAGCAGGATTAGAGAATTAAGTTACGACTGCATTTTTGGTACTGATGCTAACCCTCGAATGAGCCGAACTGCAAAAATGAATATGATTATGCATGGCGACGGACATGGTGGCGTACATCACAATGACGGACTTTTAAATGTAAATGGAATATTTGAAAATCGTTTCGATATTATCCTAACAAATCCTCCATTTGGAAGTAGGGTTGAAAAATCTTTAAAAATTACAGAAGCAGACAAATACACCGATATAGAAAGAATAAAAAAGTATCGAAAAAGATATGGAACTGCCTACGATGAAGCTTTAAAACAGGTAAACGACAATATTGACAAACCTTTACTGGACTTGTACCAAACAGGAAGTCTGAGTACGTTGACCGAAGTTTTATTTATTGAACGGTGCTTGAATTTGTTGAAGCCAGGCGGAAGAATGGGAATTGTACTACCCGAAGGAGTTTTGAATAATACCAACTTGCAAAAGATTAGAGATTTTGTTGAAAGCCAAGCAAAGATTTTGCTCATTACTTCAATTCCCCAAGATGTATTTATTGCAAGTGGTGCAGCAGTAAAACCAAGTTTGCTATTCTTCAAGAAATTTACGGAAGATGAAGCTAAAAAATGGAAATCGGCTTCTGTAAAAGCGGAAAAAGACATCACCAAGAAGTACGAACCTAAAGTAAAAATAATTCTTGCAAAGTTTCAATTGAAAGGCAAGGATGCACTAAGCATTGAAGAAAAAAAGAAATTTAAAGCCGAATTAAAACAACTGGAAGAATTAACTGCCCTAGAAATAAAAGCCCAGTTAAAAAAAGATTTTAACTATCAAATTCCAATTGCGGAAGTCGAAAAGGCTGGTATTAGTAGCACTGGTTCGCAAATAGAAAATGAGTTAGAACCATTGGCAAAAGAATTTAAAAAGTATCGGGAAGAAAATAAACTTTGGGCAATTTATTCCAAGGAGATAAGTTATCAAATTACGGATGATGAAATTGGCAGGGTAAGGATTTTAGACAATGTCCTTTCTGAACCAGAAGTATTTTACGGTAAATCTAAGAATTAATGCAAGCCGAAATTGAATATAAATATTTGAAATTTACTTCACTGGAAAAAACAGTGTTTTGGGATTTCTATACATTGTTTAATAAAAATGCAATCGATTCGGTTTTTCCGATTGTGAAGTTATCGGAAGTTATAATTCAACGTAAAGGATTTATAACAATTGACGATAATGAAATGTACAAAAGATGCAGAGTGCAAATACAAGGCAAGGGTGTTGTATTGAGAGATGAAGTAATTGGTAAAGAAATAAAAACTAAGAAACAACAGCTATGTAAAGCCGATGACTTTTTGGTTGCAGAAATTGATGCAAAAGTAGGAGGATTCGGTATTGTACCACAAGAATTAGAAAACGCAATTGTTAGCGGTCACTATTTTCTATTTGAAATAAATAAATTAAAACTTTTGCCTGAATTTCTTGGCTTAGTAGTTACTCAAAGTGAATTTTTAAAGCAGGTAAAATCTACAGGAAGCACTAACTATTCAGCCATTAGACCATCCCATGTCTTAGACTACAAAATTCCTTTGCCTAAACTTGAACAACAGCAAGAAATAATCACCAACTATTATTCAAAAGTTAAGGAGGCAGAACGGCTTAAAAATGAGGCGGAAGATTTAGAAGGTAAAATTGAATCATACTTATATGAAAAATTGGGTTTAAAAAGAAAAGAAAAGAAAATATTTTCCAGTAAAATCCTATTAGTGGAATATAAGGATTTAGATAGATGGGATGGTAAAAATGAAAACATTTTAACCTCAAAATACGAAGTAGAAAGAATTGGTAAGTATATCACAAATATCTCTACCGGAACTACACCACCAACAAGCAGACAAGAATACTTTATTGGAGATGTAAATTTTTATACTCCATCAGAGCTCGGAAGTGAAATGTATCTAACAAAATCCGAAAGGAAATTGAACGAAATTGCTTTTAGAGACAAAAAAGCAAGGCGATTTGAGAGAGGTACAATTTTATTTGTAGGTATAGGTTCAACTGTCGGCAAAGTTGGTATTGTTGCAAACGACTTTGCTAGTAGCAACCAACAAATAACTGGATTTAATGTAAACCAAAATAAATTAATGAATGGTTATGTTTATTATTATTTTAAATATTTCCAAGAAATCACTGTTAGTGAACAAACAAAAGCAACCTTGCCAATTGTAAATCAAGATAAAATCATGAATATTCCAATTCCAATTCCACCAATTCCTATTCAAGAATTAATCGTTTCAGAAATAAAAAAGATGATTAGTGAAATTGATATTATTAATAAGCAATCAATCAATTTAAAATTATTAGCAGTTCAAAACTTTGAAAAATCAATTTTTAACTAAGCAATGAGAATATTATCATTAAATATTGATGGATACAAAATGTTCAATCCCAGCCCGAAAATATATTTAGGCAAGGATATACAATTATTAATTGGCGTGAATGGTTCTGGCAAATCAACTGTATTGGAAGCTATTGCCATAATTTTTTCAGAAGTTAAAACATATTGCGAAGACCTTAGGGCAAGGGAACGACAATTCAACTTTACTATTGAATATTCATATACAAAAAGTGACATTGTAGAAGCTACTTCCACTACACAAGAAACCAATACTTCAATCAATCATGTTTTTTTATCAAGTTCAAAGGAAACAGGACTTGAATATGCAATGTATGTTAACGAAGAGGAAATAAAATCTCCTCAGGATATGTATAATTTTCTTCCGGACAATTTAATTTTTTGCTATTCTGGAACTTGCGAAACATTAGAAAGTATCGTAAAAGTTTCTGAGATAAAGCAAGCAGAAGATTTGTTTAATAAAAGAAGTAAGGACAGTTTAAGTAAAGCAATTGATAGTTTGATTAAAAACATTATTTATATCAAAAGCGAGTACTACCCTTTATTGTTTGCACTTAATTACATAGACAGAGAACAGAAACTGCCATTAAGTACTAAAACGTTTTTAATCAAGCACATTTCATTTCTAATCAAGAAGCCGGATTTCACTAGTAATAATGAGCCCAAGAATTTGTATAACCTAACTGGTTTTCTTAGAATTTACTTAGACAATCTTTTAAAACATTCCTTCGGTATTGAAGAAGATATTGATACTAAAGAAACATACTTTAATGTTGATTATTATAGGGGAATAATTGAAGCCGTAGAAGATTTGGAAGAATTGACCGATGACCAAAGATTCAACAAAACAAGGTTTATTGCTTTTCATTTGATTAGTCTGCTATTCAGAATTGGTTTAATTCATAAAATAAATATCGCAATTGTGGATGATAAAGATAAAACTTATAGCATTGATGATTTTAGCGAAGGCGAACAACAGCTAATTGTTTTAGATGCAATTAAGAAGGTAATATGTGCCGATAACTCAGTCTTGTTCTTAGATGAACCAGATGCTTACTTACATCCTCAAAGACAAAGAGAAATTATACCTTATTTAAAAGATGTATTTACAGAAAGTTATACTCAGATAATTGCGACTACTCATAGCCCTTTTGTTGCACAATCAATTCCAGTGGAAGATATTATTCTATTCAATAATGATAGTACAATAGATGATAAATTAGCAAATGTGCTTGATTATAAAATCATAGCCGATGAATTATTTGGTATTGACAAAAGATTTAATAAAGAGATTGAAAAAAAGCTTGACGAGTTTAGGGGTTATCGAGATAGCATAATGAAAGATGAAGAAATTGATGTCGTTAGTTTTAAGGAATTGATTACTGCAATTGACAATTATGGCGAAGAAACAAGTATTATTATTAACCGTGAGTTAGCACAGCTAACAGCTCTGAAAAACTTTGTCATTTAATGGAGCAAATAACGAGACCAGCAACGCCAGCTTATTTAGAAAAAAAATGGGGAGGCTCTGAATTACATCTTCGTAAAGGGAAGCAATGGAAAGCTAATTATAAACTTAATAGAAATGCTGGTGCTTTTCAATGGGGTAATGTTACATTAGTTGGAACAAATTACAGATTGTATGATTTGCTTATTGATGATTTATGCAACATGACAATAAACCACTGTTTTTATTGTGATAGAAAACAAGTTATCAAAGGCGGCGTAAGACCTACAATTGACCACTTTTTTCCTAAAACCAAAGCTCCAATCTTAGCATATACTTGGAGCAATCTTTTTTTATCCTGTGATACTTGTCAAGGGTACAAATTAGATAAGTTTTATAGAAATCTGTTATTAAAATTTGACAGAGCAGAATATAATTTTGACAACTATTTTATGTTAGATTTTGCAAACGGGAAAGTGCTAACCCGACCCGATATTTCTTGGGATGATAGAAGAAAAGCCCGTCTTACTTTAACAATATTAGGTGTAAATAAAGATGGACGTGATGTAATGAGACTTGAAGAACTTGGAGCATTTTTAATATCTGACCCGTTGCAAAGGGTATTAAACCGCTTTTCGTTTAGATATTTTATTCAACGAATAATTTGAAATAGATAAACCAAGATTGCCCACACACCAAGTCAGGCACATTTGCAAGGCACACAAAGCCAACACACAAAAGCCAACCTTGCAAAAGAGCCTGCCTTGTGCCGACGCACAGGCAACACTCTACGGTGCGACACAGACCCACATTGTAGATGACCGAGGAGAAAGGGCGAGCGTACAACAGGGGTCTGCCAAAATACGGGCTGACGGAAGTTGTCCTCAACTTTTTGTTCGCAATTGTGCTTCATATCCAGCTCGACATTATCTATTTAGCTTTTTGTTGTTAACTTCATCTTCAGTTTTTCAATCATCATCGGTTCCGGACGGAGTGTGTCACGAATGAGAAGAGTGTAAATTCTTTTCAATGCTTTATTAGTGCATATTCCGGTGAAAGTGAGCCACCATTCCGCTCAAAGTGAGCCACCTGGTAATGGATTTGCAGAATAATTTGGCTTTTTTTTAAATATAAGATTATGAAATGTATCTTTTCAGTTTTCAGCTTGTTTATTCTTAATTGTTCAATAGCACAAAAAAAAATACAAAAGTTGTCAGTAAATACTTTCGCAAACTTCTATTCCTTTGGAGAGGCAGGTGGTAGTTTAAACAATGCAACCCGATTTGATATTCCATTTAGTATAACATATAAGAGTATAGATACCGCAAAAAATAAAGGTATGGTGTATGAACTTCTGTTTAATAATATAATTTCCTACTACAAAAATGTACTCCCTAATAATAATATACTAGAGGTCAACGACCTTTATATGAATGCAAATTTTATTTTTCCAATGTTACTTTTTTATAATAAAGCAAAAATGGAACATTTTTTAGGTGTGGGCATAAGCGTTGGAAATCTATTGGGTAGAGACTATGTTGACGAATCACATAAAATTATAGACTACAATACAACAACTTTTAAAGAATTAAAATTCGGAAAGTATTGGACTTCATCATTATTATTAGATTATCAATTTGATTTTAAATTTGACAAACGCTTAGGCTTTAATATTGGAGTTCGTTATGCAACAAGTTCTGTTTTTTCCAGTAAGAAAGTTGACTATAGAATTTCACAAGGAACTTCATTTGCATTTAAGTATGGTTTATTTTATCAACTCAAATAAGTATATAAGTTTTATAAATAAATTATGTGCCATGCAGCTATTGAATAAACAATTAATATTTTATATTTTCCTTTTCTTTTAGTTTATAAGTTGCAGGCTCAAAATAATACCATTCAAAAGTCAACTATAAACGACACATTTAGTTCAATCATGTGTAAAATTCTTCTTACATTGAATGAGAAGAGCTCTGAGGTGAGAGTCTCAAGAACGGTTCTGTGAGAGGCTGGGGCTGAAATGCCCTTGCCTACTCGACCGGAATACTTATTCCCGTACTTCGGCAAGCCCTGTCCGTTATTGGTTTATGTATAGTCCTGAATCAGGACGAGACATTATGTAAGCTTGCTGAAGCAACTTAGAAAATGCATTTTCTGAATTGCCTGACTATTACACAACGTAACAATTCAACGGCTAATCCTCTGAGCAAATGGAATTGTGATGGTTCTTACCAGGCATATAATTAAAGGCTCGCAATACCGATAAATCAGTTGCTAAGCTTACCAGGCAGATAAAGTTAAAATTATTTTTGGCATACTAAAATTAGTAACTATATTTGGTAAACCAATTATTGGTTTACCAAATTATTTGATTGCATTTGTTCTATGAAATTTAAAAAACAGTTTATATGGTCCTTTCCGGTGGGACGATTTCATTAAACCTCCAATTTTTAATCTGGTTATTTACTGAAAAATAATTAAAACAATATTAGTTTGAAGATTAAGATTCTCCGGGCTTTATCAATTTGGTAATGGTGCCGGTATATAGCAGCAATCGATTAAGAACTGCATGTTTCTACATACAGTTCTTATTTTAAAGTCTTTTAAACAATTGTATTTTTTTAAATAAAACTTTATGAGTTCTGATAAAAGCTATCGCCAATTCTTACTAAATATAACTGTAACAGTATTCAGTTTTTTGTTTTACCCGTGGTTATCTTCTGGGGTAGTTTTTTTTAATGCTTCACTAAATGATAAAGCGGTATTTGAAATCATGGGTGCCAATAGCAGGGGAATGTTTACCGAAAAATCAATTGTGAAATTACCAAATGTAGAAATTGGCTGTATATGCTACGTGGATACTAAGGCGCTGGACAATACCATTGCTGAGATATAATACTTACGGGAAAAAGCCATAAGGGTTACAGAGATTATAAAAATAGTTGAAACAAAAAGAATAGGATGGATTTTTTAAAAATGATAAAGATGCGATGAAAGGATGTTGCAGGGAGAATGAAAAAGGCTGGGCTCCAAAACTATAATGTTTGCTTTATAAAACTGATTAAAATATCAACTGCTATAAAATTAAAAAAGAACAACAAAACTTGCTTTTATGAAAAAGAAAATTAATTGCTGCCTGTTTTTTTTAACGCTACTGTTAATGGTAACAGTTAGCTGTAAAAAAACAGAAGATTTTGTAGATCCTGCAAAAATATTACCGCCTGTTCTTACAAAAGGATTTGCTTATTATGTATCAGACCTCACTGGTGCAGATGCTAATAATGGACTATCTGCAGCCACAGCATTCAAAACAATTACACCAGGTTACAATAAACTAACAGCAGGCGATACTCTGTATATAATGAATGGTACTTATCTCAATGGAGGAAATTCTGTACTCAATATTACAAAATCCGGAACAGCCGGTAAGTATATTTCTATAAAAGCTTTTACAGGGCATACCCCTAAATTTTTGGTTACCGGGGATGTTTGGAATGCTGTTTCAATCAATGGCTCTTATATTATTTTTGAAGGAATAGAATTACAGGGCGATAATGCAAACCTTACACCAGCAGGAGCTTTGGCGGCATATAATACAGCGCTCTCAGGCGGAGGAGCCAGCACTGGCGTTAATGCAAAATACAACACCAATGCTATTTCAATTGGTGGCCCCAATACCGAATCTAAATTACCTCATCATGTAATTATTCGTAATTGCAAAGTACATGATTTTCCGGGAGGGGGCATCAGTTCTATCCAGGCAGATTATACTACTATTGAAGGTAACCAGGTATATAATAATGCCTGGTATATGATGTATGCCGGTAGCGGAATAAGTATCCTAAATCCCATAAATAGTGATGGGCCAGATGTATTGAAATATAAAAATATTGTGAGAAATAATGTTTGCAATAATAATAAAACCACCATACCGTGGATTGGAATTACGCCTCCGAGGTTATCTGATGGCAACGGAATTATTCTTGATGTAAATCAATATCCTTATGGAGGATCTGCTGCAAGTAACAAACCTTATACCGGCCGCACATTAGTAGAGAATAATGTAAGTTATAATAATGGCGGCTCTGGTATTCATGCTTATAAAGCCGACCATGTAGATATTATAAACAACACTGCCTTTGGAAATGGTACGGTGGTTGGTTACCCGGAAATTTATGCGGGCTCAAGCACTGATGTAAAAATCATTAATAATATTATGTATGCAATAACAGGTGGAAAATGCAATGCAACTCCGGCTGCAGGTACCAATGTAACTTATAACTACAATATTTACTTTAACGGCATAGTTGCTGTGCAAGGGGCAAATGATAAAGTTATCAATCCTTCATTTGTAAACGCCACTATTGATCCACTTATCGCCAACTTTAGTCTAAGTGCTGGAAGCCCGGCAATTGACGGCGGAACGCAAAGCATCTTTTCATCAAAGGATATTAAGGGTGTAGCAAGACCAAAGGGTGCCGGTGTTGATTGCGGCGCTTATGAGTTTTAAAAATCAGGCAATTAAAAAACTAGCTGGCAAACGCTGATGGAAAAATTTAGAATCATAAATATTCCTGATAATGAAAATAGATAACCACTTTTTAATAGTTCCCGGGTTCACATTTTTACACAATAAAAATAAACTGCTATATGAAATTTAATTATTACTCCAGGAAAATAGTAATGCTTACTTTTTCCTGTTTGTTCCTGATGGCCGGAGCCTATTCCCAGGTTAAAATTACCGGTATTGTAAAAGACGATAAAGGTGCCAGCATGCAAAGTGTGACTGTACAGGAAAAAGGGACAAAAAATGCAACTTCTACAGACCAGGTCGGTAGTTTTTTTATCAGCGTTAAAGACGATAATGCTGTGCTGATATTTAGTTTTGTTGGCTTTCCCAACAAAGAAGTGGTGGTAGGTAAACAATCTTACATCAGCATTGAATTTTCCACGCTTGGAAAACTAGGCGAAGAAGTTGTTGTGGTGGGTTATGGTACCCAAAAAAAGATTAATACAACAGGAGCAGTTTCTACCATCAGTACTAAAGAATTGGTACAATCTCCGGTAGCAAATATCAGTAATTCACTGGTAGGGCGTTTGCCGGGTCTATTTGCTACCCAATCGGGCGGAGAGCCGGGAAATGATGCTTCTAAATTAAGAATTAGAGGGATTGGTACCTTTTCTGGCAATACTGATCCTTTGACTTTGGTAGATGGTATTGAAGTAGCCAACTACAACAATATAGATCCTAACGAAATTGAGTCCGTTACCATTTTAAAAGATGCTTCTTCAACGGCAGTATATGGAATAAGAGGTGCAAATGGCGTTTTAATTATTACAACTAAACGAGGTAAAATAGGACCTCCAAAAATCAGCTATACATTTAACCAGGGCTTTAACTCATTTACGGATATCAGGGAACAAATGAATAGCTACGACTATTCAAGGCATGCCAACGAAGCGGTAAAAAATGATACCTATGTTACCGGGGCCAGCTATGTTCCAAGGTTCTCTCAAAAAGATATTGAATTGTATCGCGATGGTACGGACCCCATTTTTCATCCAAGTATAGATTGGGCAGATATAATGTTTAAAAAAGTATCCAAACAAAGCCAGCATAACGTTAGCCTTAGTGGTGGCCAGAAAAAAGTAAGGTACTTTGTTTCTGCAGGTTATTTCAGCCAGGAAGGTTTGTTTAGGGATGTAAAGGATGTTACAGATGCATTTTCTCCCCAATCTGTTTTCAACAGATTTAATATACGTTCTAATTTTAACTTTGAGCTTACAGACCATTTAAAAATGGCATTGGATCTTTCATCTCAAACAGAAACAAGGAGTGGTAATAACGGAACCAATACAGAGAGGGTGGTAGGTGATGTATTTCGTGCAAGCCCTTTAAGTACACCAGGTGTGGTAAATGGAAAAGTAGTTAATATTTTTACGGGATCTCAAAACAACCCAATTTCTTCCCTGCTTTACCCTAATCTTGCCGGTGGCCTTAAGCGCTCGTATCGTAATTATTTAAATGGCTCCCTTCGTATGGACTATGATCTTGGCCAAATTACCAAAGGCTTATCCACTCATGCCTATGTATCCATACAAACTTACAACGACCAGCAAATTATCAACACAAAAACTTTAATCACTTACCTGGCAATAAGGCTACCGGATAGCACAATTAATTATGTACCCAGCACTACTGAAGCACAGTTTGGCTTTTCTCAATCTGGAACTTACAACAGAAGAATTACTGCAGAATATGGATTTGATTATAAAAGAAGTTTTGGAGCGCATAATGTAACAGGTTTATTAATATATAACCAACAAAAAACATTCGATCCATCACTTGCCTTTTTAATACCAAAAGGCTATCAAAGCTATGTTGGCCGTGTTACGTATGACTATAGCGGCCGTTACCTGGCTGAAGTAAACGTGGGATATAATGGTACAGAAAATTTTGCACCGGGCAATCGTTTTGGTCTTTTTCCTGCTTATTCTTTAGGATGGGTAGCTTCTAAAGAAGCCTTTTTTCCAAAAACAAAGATGATCAATCTGGTAAAGATCAGGGGATCTTATGGAGAAGTGGGAAACGATAATATTGGTGGAAGCCGCTTTTTATACAGGCCCACCAGTTATGGTACAACAGGCAACATTTATTATTTTGGCAATGTTGGTGCTACTTATGCAGGTTTTTCAGGTCTTCGGGAAGGTGCAACCGGCAACCCGGATGTAACCTGGGAACGGGCTATTAAACAAAACCTCGGCGTAGAAATGGTATTATGGAAAAACAGGATCAAGATTACAGGTGATATCTTCAATGAAAAAAGAAGCAGTATTCTTGCAACACCACAAACTATTTCTGCAATCACCGGACTTTCTCAGCCAGCTACCAACCTGGGCAAAATGAACAACAAGGGTTATGAAGGCGATATCACTTTTTCAGACAATATTGGAGATGTTGGATATCGCATTTCTGCCAATTATAGCTTTGCAAGAAACGAAATTATCTACCGGGATGAAATTACACCCATATACGATTATCAGAAACGTACCGGCCAGCGTTTAGGACAAAATTTCGCATTGATATGCGATGGCATTTTTAATACATGGGATGAAGTGAATGATGCCAAAAGGCCCGTATATTCTTATGCAAACAATAAAATTCAACCCGGCGATCTCAAATACAGGGATGTAAATGGTGATGGTATTATCAATGATTTTGACCAGGTACCTGTTGGTTATTCTAATTTACCGGAAAAAACTTTCGGGTTTTCTTTAGCAGCAAATTATAAAGGCTTCGATATTTCTGTATTATTCCAGGGGGTAGCAAATGTATCCCACTATTATACCAGGTTCCAAAGAGGTTTTGGTTACGGCCAGGCACCTCCGGAAGGCTCAGCAAATTACATGAACGAGGCATGGTCTGCTGAAAGATATGCTGCAGGTTTGCCCATTAATTTTCCACGATATTCAGTGAGCAGTTCTCCCAATGATGCAGGCTCTACATTTTGGTTGGCAGATGCCAGTTACCTCCGTTTAAAAAATGTGGAGATAGGGTATAATGCCAAAGCTCCATTTCTTAACAAGATTGGCATTACTAGTTGCCGTATTTATGCAAATGCCAATAACCTTTATACATGGAAAAAAATGTTGCCTGGTATTGATCCGGAAAATACCTCAACAGGTGAGACGAATACAGAACCTTATCCATTGGTACGAACAATCAATTTAGGTTTAAATGTTAACTTTTAAAAACTGCTATATGAAAAAAATAAAATTATTAACATCGGTAATACTGTGCCTGCTGGTACTGGCTTCCTGCAAAAAAAAGTTCCTGGATAAAGCACCGGGAGTTGATCTTACTGAAGACAATGTTTTTTTAACCAGGGCCAACCTGGAAAGTTTTATGGCAAACGTTTACAGCAATGGGATGCATTCTATTTTTCGCTACAGATCGCAGGGATCCGTTCCTTTCTCCCAGGTAAATAATACCGATTGTATTCATCCCAGTACAAGTATCAGTGACGAAGGAGATGCATCCGAAGCAGCTTTTGTAAACAATAACCGTTGGAACGAAGGCGTTATTCTTCCTTCCAATATTGTAAACTTTGAAGATTTCAGGTATTTTATCCGGTGGATAGCATTGAGGGAAATTGCCCTGGTAATAAAAAGAGTAAATGAAGTGCCGGATGCGGACGATGCTTACAAAAGACAGGTGGTAGCAGAAGTTAAATTCTTAAGAGCGTTGAATTATTTTGAAATGATTAAGCGCTACGGCGGTGTACCCATTGTTGATCAAATGTTTGAGCCCGGCGTGCAGGTAAATGTACCCAGGAGCTCTTTTGAAGATTGTGTAAAATTTATTTTGAAAGACATCAACGAAGCCATCCCGGATTTACCACCGGCTTATTCTGCTTCTTTAACCGGCCGAGCCACTGCTTTAGCAGCCCATGCATTAAAAGCAAAAACCTTACTGTATGCGGCCAGCCCGCAATTCAATACGGCCTCTCCATATTTGAATATGGCCGATAACAAATTAATATGCTATGGTAATTACGATGTAAACCGCTGGAAACTGGCTGCAGATGCTGCACAAGCGGCAATAGATTACGCAATTGCCAATGGTTATGGTTTAATTGATGTTACTACAAATAGAAATCCAAAAGAATTAGATAATGGTACTGTAGGTCCTTTGGGTAATTACCGGGTAGCCTGGGAAACAGCCAATAATAAAGAAGTTATTTTGGGATATCAATACAGTACTTCAGGTGGTGGTATAACTAATGTGGGAAACGCTCCTCTCACATTCTTTAACCCCGCGTGCTTTGGCTCTTTTTGGAGCGGCATTTCTGTTCCGCTTAATTTTATAAGAAAATATGAAGATACCCTTGGTAATCCTGTAACATGGAGTGCTGCAGGCGGTAACGACCTGATTGCGAAATACAGGTCACTCGATCCAAGGTTTAAACAATCAGTAACCTATACCAATGCGTATCACAGCAGTGTAGACCCACTGGCATCAATTTATAGTGGCGGCAAAGATTATAACAACTGCAAGGGTGGCGTATGGTTTCGCAAATACATTCCCCGAACATTTAGAAATAATAATTACGTGCAGCCCGATCCCATTTTCAGGGTCAATGAGCTTTACCTTGATTATGCCGAAGCATTAAATGAGTTTAATGCTGCACCACCTGCAGAAGCTTATACTGCTGTAAATGCTATCCGCAACCGCTCGGCAATGCCAAATTTTCCGGCTGCAATGTCGCAGGATCAATTCAGGCAAAAGTTAAGGAACGAAAGAGCAATTGAACTCTATGGAGATGATCAACGTTTCTGGGATGTTAAGCGATGGCTTATTGCAGAAACGCCTGGTATTATGAGTGGCAATTTTGAAGGTCTTCAAATAAACAGGGTAGGCACTGCACCAAATTATACTTACAGTTGGTTGCCTTACACATTTGAAACCCGCACTTTTAATAAGAATTTTTACCTGCACCCGTTTCCGCAAGCGGAAGTACTAAAGGGAAATTTAACACAAAACCCGGGTTGGTAAAAGCCAGGTGATTGCAGAAATGTAAAAGCTTTTCTGGTCGCTTTAATCTAAATGTTTTAACTGCCAATAAAATTATTATGAAAATAAAATATAAAAAAAGAGTAGCAGTGTTCTTAATCTTAAGCACCCTACTCACCGGTACAGTTTATGCACAAATTCCTGTAGGGGATACAGTAGTAAAAGTTACAACCAATGGTTTTGCAGGTAATAGAAATATAGGTTTTGCTGTACAACCCTTGCAGCATATCACCAGTGCTGTTGCCACTGTAAATGGCACCGAATTGGAAAAGAACTTTACGCTTTCCCTGGGCAATACATTGTATGGCAGGCTGGCTGGTTTATCTGTAACACAAGGTGGCTCCGAACCTGGCGCAAGTGCACCTGGTTTATTTATACGTGGCCTTAATACTTTTGGCGGAGCCGCTAATGCACCGCTATTTGTTATTGATGGATACATTAGCAATGGTGCTGGTACCTCCAATGCTTTTACACAATTAATACCAGAAGAAATTGAATCAATTTCTATACTAAAAGATGCATCTGCTACAGCAATTTATGGGGCAAGAGGCGCTAATGGCGTTATACTGGTAACTACTAAAACCAGTAAAGAAGGCCCTTTAAAAGTATCCCTAACAGTCAGGCAGGGTTTTAACCAGGCGCAGTCGCTTCCAAAGTTTTTGGATGCATACAATTATGCGTCTTTGTATAATGAAGCATTATCAAATGACGGGCTGCCCGCAAGGTATAATGCCTCAGATTTAGAAGCTTATAAAAACCATACTGATCCTGTTTTTCACCCGGATGTAAACTGGTATGACGAAGTGCTAAGACCAACGGCTCCAGTTTCAAGCTACAATTTAACTTTTGGGGGCGGCGATAGGTTTATCAGGTATTTTGCGGCATTAAATGCTGTTACAAGTGGTGGCTTATTTAAAAAATTTGGCGACAAAAGTGATGAAAGTTCTAACTCTAAATACACTAAGTATAATTTTCGCTCAAACATTGATATTACCCTCTCAAAAAGATTATCTGCAGAATTTAAAATTGCCGGATCTGTAGAAGAAAGTATTAATCCCAATAACTATACAACTGGCAATACCTTTAATTTATTACAACAATTGCCTCCCAATGCCTTTGCGGTATATAATCCTATTGGTAATTATGGCGGAACCAGTTTATATGCTAATCCTGTAGCAAATCTTTTATCAACCGGTTTTTACAAAAATAATTCACGTACTATAATGACCTCCTTAAAATTTACCGAACAACTTGATATGGTTACACAAGGATTAAGTGCTTCTGTAGCGGCATCTATTAATAATTTTTTCGAGTCGGGATCAAGAAAAACAAAACAATACCCCCGTTATTCTGTAACGCTCGGCCCCTTAGGCGATACCATTTATAGCGCTGCTTTTGGCCAGTTAACTTCTTTAAGTGGTGCAGAAGAAACGCTCGATCAATACCGCAATTACATTATTCAGGGTTTTTTAAATTACCACCGGATTTTTGGTAAGCATGATATCACCGGCATGGCTATGATCAATACTGATAACCTTACTGTTTTTGGCCCTACAGGAAATCCTGCTAATCCAACTGCAAACTCTACCGATGCTTACAAACACAATAGTGCTGCAGGCCGTTTTACTTATGTTTACAATAGTAAGTATATCGGAGAATTTTCAATGGGCTATATGGGTACTGAAATTTTTGCTCCGGGAAAAAGATATGGATTTTTTCCGGCAGCCTCTTTTGGATGGATAATAAGTAACGAAAGCTTTTTAGCAAACAAAAAAAATATTTCTTTTCTTAAACTTCGTGGTTCTTATGGCCTTACCGGCAATGACATCATTACGGCACAGGGTTTATCAACCAGGTATGCTTACACACCAACTTTTGGCGGCGGGGGATATTTTTTTGGTACGGGAAACATTGCAGTAGGTGGTTTTGCCGAAAATGCCATTGCCAATCCCAATGTAACATGGGAAAAAGAAAAATCTCTGAATGTAGGCGTGGATGCTACCGTGTTTAAAAACTTTGATGTTTCTTTCGATTATTTTAACCGGGATCGCTACGACATCATTGTTCCTTCTAATAGTACAATACCTGGTTTCCTGGGGGTGATTACACCAAATCTTAACCAGGGAAAATCTAATAGCAAGGGATTCGATCTGGCATTAAGGTATAATAACAATAGCAAAAAAGACCTGCAGTATTTTGTAGAAGCTAACATATCCTATGCAAAAAGTAAAATTGTTTTTAATGCAGAGGCCCTGCAGCTAAATACTATGCTTTATGCAACAGGCAATGCAATTGGTCAGCCTTTAGGCCTTAAGGCCATAGGCTTTTATAGTGTTGATGATATAGCAAAAAGATTGATTGATCCTAAAACTGTGCCTGGCGTGTTGACAGAAGTAATTAAAGCAGGCGATATCAAATACCAGGATATTGGTGGCCCGGAAGGAAAACCTGACGGTATTATTGATGGAAATGACCGGATGCCAATTGGTAATCCTGGCTTACCAAATTTGATAGCCGGGTTACGGGCAGGAGTTAAGTATAAAAACTTTGACATAGAACTGGTATTTCAGGCAGTTACCGGTAATACAGTTTACTTCGGTGGCAATACATTTCATGCTTTTCAAGGCAATGGAAAAGTAGGTCCAATAGCATTAAACAGGTGGACAGCAACCAATGCAGAAATATCAGATTATCCAAGACTTTCCAGTAAGGATAACCTGAACAATTACCAGTTTTCTACCTTTTGGCAACGAGATGGCAGCTTTATAAAATTACGCAGTGCCGAAATTGGATATACAATGCCATCAAAATTAACCAATCGAATTAAGATGAATACAGCCCGCTTTTTTATTAATGGTATCAACCTGTTTTCTATAGATAAAATTGAATATGGCGATCCGGAATCATTGACTGGTTATCCTGTTATGAGGACCATAACAGCAGGCTTTAAAATTCAATTGTAATTAATTAAAATAATTTAGAAATGAAAAAGTATATCATATACATGTTAACTGCCGGAACGCTTGTTGGTATCAATTCCTGTCAAAAGTTAGACAGGGAATTTGTAACTACTATTGGCAGAAACGAAATAGAACAATCTTTTGGTAATGTTTCTGCACTATTAAATGCCATTTATTCTGAATTACCGGATGGTACAGTATATATTGGTGGGGCCGCCATGATGGCTTCGGCTACAGATGAGGCGGAATTTACACAGGAAACCAACGCCGTGCAGTCTTTTAATACAGGTAGCTGGAACGCAATCAGTAATCCTGACTTTGTTTGGAATGACTATTACCGGGGTATCCGCAAGGTAAACCAGTTCCTGGTTTCTACCGGCAGGGTAAACCTTGACCCATGGAAATTAGACCCATCTGCATCAGCACAAAATGTTTATAACACTAACCTCGCAGCAATAAAAAGATGGGGATATGAAGCAAGGTTTTTAAGGGCTTATTTTTATTTTGAGCTGGTAAAACGTTACGGTGCAGTTCCTTTAATAAACAGTTCACTTGATTTAAATGAAGATTTTTCAAAAGTTCAACGTAACACTTTAGCTGAGTGTATACAATTTATAACAGACGAGTGTGACTCTGCTGCAGCTAATTTACCGTTGAATAGTTCTGCCACGCCTTATACCCCGGCAACCGACCTTGGCAGGGCCAATAAAATAATTGCCCTCTCTTTAAAAAGCCGTGTTTTATTATACGCTGCAAGTGATTTATTTAATACCCCGTCATGGGCTGGGGGATATGCAAAACCCGAACTGATCTCACTTCCCGCAGGCGACCGCAATGCACGATGGAAGGCAGCTTCCGACGCTGCAAAAGCTGTTATTGATGCAGCAGCATTGCCAACATTAGGTGCTTATAAATCTTTATTCAACACGTTCAACAACGGCGAAATTATTATGGCAAGAAGTAATTCGGCCAGTAATATTTTTGAAAGGGTTAACTCACCTATTGGCTTTCCACAAGGGCAAAGTGGCAATACTCCTTCGCAGGATTTAGTAGACGCTTATGAAGTGAAAGTAAATGCCACCACTGCAGTTAAATTTAATTGGAGTGATCCATTAATGGCTGCAAAACCTTACTTAAACCGAGATCCAAGGCTCGAATTTACAGTTGTAAGAAATGATACTACTTTTGGTACCCCCTCCAGAAAAGTGCAATTGTACAATGGCGGTGTTGATGCAAAGCCAATAACCAATGCTTCAAAGACGGGTTATTATTTAAGAAAATACCAGATTGAAAGTTTAAACCTTAACAATAATAATACGGGTGTACACGCCTGGATTATTTTCCGTTATCCTGAAATTTACCTGAATTATGCTGAAGCGCTAAATGAATGGAGCCCTGGCCATGCCGATATAAAACTTTTTTACGACAGGGTAAGAACGAGAACAGGTGTTGCAATGCCAGGTTTACCTGCCGGCCTTTCACAGGCTGAAATAAGGGAAAAAATACGAAATGAAATACGGGTTGAATTTGCATTTGAAGATCATCGTTTTTGGGATGTACGCAGGTGGATGCTGGCACCAACATATTTTGGAGCGCCATTAAGAGGAGTAGATATTGTACGTGACGAAACAACAGGCGTTTTTACCTATACACCTAATGTAGTTGAACAGCGTACATTTTTGCCTAAAATGTATTTGTACCCAATCCCTCAAAGCGATTTAAATATTGCAACAGGATTGGTTCAAAATCCATTGTGGTAAAATACATAACAGAATAATTTTTTAAAAGACTGTACTAAATTTTTAATAATGAAAAATAAATTATTTAAATACTCTAAAGTTCTTTTTACAGGTGTAAGCATTGCAGTTGTATTCTCATCCTGCAATAAAAAAGATATTGTGGTGGATTTTAATTACCCTGCAACTACAGTTGGCCTGGCACAGGCAGCAGTTGCCACCGTGGGACCGGGCGCAAATGCTGTTTATACAATTACCCCTAACGTATATGGTAGGGGTGGGCGGTATATACCCGATGTTGCCGCAAGCAAGTTTAATATTCCGCTTGGCGTACTAAGGTCTGCTGTTGATGCATCAGGCAGTATCACGGTAAATTTAGCTGCTGCCACAGATACCGTTACTAAAATGATCACAGCAGGCAAGCTTGTTGCGGGCACAGAACTATTGCCGGCCTCAGCATACTCACTGCCAGCCACTGTTACCATTGAGGATGGTGCCCTTAATGCAGCTTTTACTTTAGCAATTGATCTTAATTTCCTAGCCACCAATATCACAAAAAAATATGCCATCGGGCTGTTAATATCAGCATCCAAAACTGATATTATAAATCCAAAATTATCAACGGTGGTTATTTATATAGATGTAACAAATGTTCTTACACCTATTTCAAACTTTTCAAACTCCTTAGAAGCAGTTTACAAAAAAGTAAATTTTGTAAACCTTTCTTCCAATGGAATAAGCTACTTATGGAATTATGGTGATGGCTCACCGGTAGAAACTACAGCTTCACCTAGCCATACCTACACTGCGGCTGGTTCCTACACAATTAGTTTAACCACTACAGGTGTGGCCGGAGTTCCTTCGGTAAAAACTATTACTGTTGTTATTCCATGATAGGGTTAATATTTTTTATTTTTCTGCAAAAACAGGAATATGTTCCGGTTGATTGTTTTGGTTATTGTATATTTTATAAAATTGAACTTTACTCAAAATATACTATCCGGCTTAACATATAAAGATTTTAAAATACCAAGTAAGGAACAGGGCATTATTTTTTATAAAGCTCAATGCTTAACTCTATTAAAGATTAAAAAAATGAAAATGACTTTTAGAAAATATGTTTTTGCGGCATGTTTATTTTTAATGCAGCAAACTGTACTTGCACAAAATAAAATAAATGTTGCTAAAGAATTTGAATATGCAGCTAAGCAATACA
>Ga0209181_10004220_pt1 | contig 21581 bp, 31 predicted proteins | sample MAT05_FD_187208 | JGI IMG/M metagenome (GOLD analysis project Ga0209181, IMG submission 187208) | Freshwater microbial communities from Lake Fryxell liftoff mats and glacier meltwater in Antarctica - MAT-05 (SPAdes) (version 2) | ecosystem: Environmental > Aquatic > Freshwater > Ice > Liftoff... | reverse complement strand
ACCGTAGAGGGTTGGGAATACGGCTACCACCTCGAAAAAGCTTTAGCCTCTGCTGTCTGCCAAGAACCGCCACATCTCGTTCAAGTTATTTCGAACAGCGAGCAACTTCTCACACGGCAGTATGAAGTTGAACGAAAGGTTCACCGGGCAAAGGCTGGCACAGTCCCAACTCCCCGTTACACCGCGATGATTCGGGACATCATTGGCAATCCGTTCCATGCCGTAGCGTTCGCTTCAGAGTGGAGGACTGATACATCTCTGGGGCTCGCCCGACATCTGTACGAGAGACTCGACTTCAGCATCATGCCCATCTTGGCCGACGCTCTTCAGGACGCCGGGTGTGATAGCGATGAAATCCTGAACCACTGCCGCGACGAAGGGCAGGTTCATGTCCGGGGTTGCTGGGTGCTTGATGGTTTGCTCGGGAAGTCATGAGCAGGAACAGATGATTGGGCGGCTGAACAACAGTTCTTCGCCCTATCGGTTCAGTCGAGTAGCGATGAACTGTTGCCTCTCCTGCTGACCACTCTTGCCCTGCGAATTATCGCGACATCTCAAGCGAGTCGGCGAAGCTCTCGTTCCCAAGGGCACTGGCCAGCATTCAGGACGGTTTCTCACCGACGGCCGAAGTGAGAGTCGCGAGTCCGAAAAACACTTTTCCGATGCCCACTTTTCGGGCAAACGTTTTCACAAAATCGAAGTTGAAGAATCCGAAACTTTCCTATGGAAAAGGTGGAAATCGAGGTGATTATCAGGGAGTTCAACAGCACTCAGCACTTGGAGGGTTTGCACTTGAGGCCACATCAAAAAGCCTATTGGTTGACGCATCCAGAGTTCCGTGCCTTCGCGACAGCCATTCAGGCCAATCCCGATGACAACCAGGCTGGTTGCCTCAGACTGGCTTCAAGACCGAGGCGACCCCGCTGCACTGGCTTACTCCGAGTTCATTCGTGAAAGCGTTCGATGCCCCAAACGGATGAGCAGGAGAGCAGAGATTCTTCTCGATGAAAATCTTCGGGGCTGGTGGCTGCGTGTTCGTCCACGACGGGCAGGGTCTCGAAACAGAAGAATTCTCCACGAAGTCATTGTGACCCACGCTACAGCCCAAAGGTTCGAGTCGTTTGGGCCAGTCGAGAGAGTTCTTGTGGCGGGAATGCTCGACGAGAAAGAGGCGAAACGGTCGATTCAGGCTCCGATGACCGAGTATGCCCATCGGGAAGCCGAAAAATCGCTCTCATCCTGACCAGCAGGCAACGAAGTCCTGTCCGTCCCATCTGGGTCGACGAGCAACAACTCAGGTTATCGAAGTACGCCAGGCTCCTCTCGGGGTTCCTGCTGGTACGCGCATTCCGTTCCAGAGTCTTGAAGGAGGTAGTTATGGTTGGGCAAGTGGGGAGCGAAAAACTACTTTGGGCAAAAACTGTCGCCGTTCAACTGATGCATAATCACGGTCTCGAAGGGTGGTCCTTCTCATTAAACAAGAACCTTCGTCGCGCCGGTGTCTGTTTCTACCCCTTCACTGGGAAGCCGGGTCGCATAGAACTGAGCGTTCACTTCATCGAACTCAACGACGAAGCGGAGATACGGGATACGATTCTTCACGAAATCGCTCACGCTTTGACCGGACCCGACCATGGACACGACGAAGTCTGGAAAGCGAAGTGCATTGCGATTGGGGCTCGGCCAGAGCGATGCTATCACGGGAATGTCAACATGCCACTCGGGGCGTGGCGAGCGGAGTGTCCTGCGTGCAACAAACGGTTCCATCGACATCGCCGTCCACGGACGTTGACGGGTTGGCACCACTCACCTTGCGGACAACTCAATGGAGGACTCGTTTGGGCGCATCGTGACCAGGAGGAATGAGCAGGAAAGGCATCTACCCCTTCTCCTGCTCACGCGACGACTCCTCTTTCGATGCAGGCTTCACCTTAATGCGAACAAGGTCGGGGTCACCCAAGATTTCTGCCACGAGCTTTCGTATCCTCGCTCTCCGCGAGTAGCTGACCGATTTCCAATCTCCGTCGAGCAGCTTCTGGTAATCAGCCCGCAACTTTGGTGGCAACTCGGCTTCTATCTTGCTCGCAAGTTCCTGCCCAACAACCTCGTCCTCGGTTGCTGATGGGCGTGTCGTCTGTTCGGGCGTCTTGTCAAGTGGACGGGGGCTGGAAAGATTTGCTTTGGTCTGGTTCCGTTTCGCCCATCGAGCGTAGGTCGAACACTGAGCCCCATCTGGGCCGCATGGCTCTCCGCGATGACAGGCGTCACAGGGGTAATCGAACCGAGTGACTTTATCCCTCACGGCATTCAGTGCCTGGTTCCGCGAATGCCTATACAGGTAACCTGCAAGTGGCCGTGTAGCGTCGTACCGTGGAAGAGCTTCCAAACTCCAGAGCGCGACTTGTTGCCGAAAATCGTCTTCGGACCCGTGGACCTTCCCGAACTGCTTCCAGAGCATTTGCGAAACGCGGCCGATTATCGCGGCGAACTCGGCATCGCTGACGGGCAGACTCAAGATTGATGATTTCCCATTTGAGGGCGATATCGCCCGAATGTCGTTTATTGCGTCGAGGCCAATGGAATTGAGCAGAGAAGGTGCTTCTACGTCATCCGTTTCACGAATTGCCAGATTGCACTGCTGTAACCCTTACTTGCTGACCAAGTCCTTCGTGCTTGTTCCGCCCTTGTGTTGAGCCCTGATGGTGAACTTGGTGGCCCGAAAAACGTTTTCTCGATGATTCACCAAGGTTATCGAGTGTGTTTTCAAGGCGATATCCCGAGATATGGTCGCAAACCTGCCCACCTGGACGCGGACCAAGCCAAGTCGTTCACCACGGTCTCAAAATAAGTTTTCAGCTCCAAACGTTGAACACCCGGCCTCGGTCTGAAATCAGGTGGAATGCCGGGGGAAATCCGCTCTAATCGCAGTGAGCTTTATCATCCCATTCAAATTGCAGCAGGCGAGCTTTTGAAGCACGTTCTGGAGGGTGAGAATGAATGACTCTGATTGCACCCCAGCGAGGTTCTGGGTGGTGTGGCGGATAGACGACAATGGCAACACGTTCGTGGTTCGAGAGCATCTCTCGAAAGACGATGCCGAACGCCTCGTCGAAGAGTTCGCTGCGCGGGGGCACAAACAGATGTATTGGGCGGAGAAGGAGTGACCCATTCCCTGCTAACTGGCGGACGACTGGTCGCGGCTCAAGTATCGCGCGATATCGTCAGCCACCGAGAGCTGCATCTTGTTCTCGACTTCCGTGTTCACTTCCACGAAACCTGGCACAACTTCACTCTCGTGGCCATTGGCCCGTGCCATCGCGAATTTGCCAGCCGAAGATGCGGCTGCGACAAGCTTGCCACCCCCGGCACGAGTCACTTCGCAATCGTATCCCGCCGCATTCGAGGTCTTGGTAATTCGAAGTTCGGTCACGTCGTCGATGATTTGCTCACCAGCAACAAGCACGAGAGAGTTGTAACTGCTGTCGAAGGTCAGTGAAAAACTTGTGGGCATGATATCTCCTACTCGTTGGTTACGTCCAAAGTCCCGCCACATTCGATAAAGCTCAGCAGTCGACTGAGTGAGCGAGCGTTCGCTGGGTCGGCAAAAAACGTTCTCAGTTGCCCCACGCTGGTTATCAGGGTGGACGCACGAGTGCCAGTTGACGTGGGGATTGGAGCTGCCATCGCTTCGCGGACTGCCTTTGCAAAATGTGATGTCTGGCCCGGAAGGAAATGAGCGCGGGGCGCACGAAATCCTTTGGTCTCGGCAAGTGCTACCGCCTGTCGGAAAACGCGACTCGACAACTCAAGTGACTGCCTTGGGGTTGGCTCTCGGTTTAGGTCGGCCTCGGAGCCGATGAATTGAACCTGCGTCAGGGTCAGACGAACTTTTCGATTCTGCATTCCACTCTCGATGTGAAGCTGATAAGGGCGACACAACTCAATACACCGTTCGGGCGTCCCGGGTCGGAAAATAGTCCTGCGGATTCTCGTGCGGCGAAGATGGTCTGGAGGACCGTTCGCGGTGTATGTCCTTGTGGACAAGTTCGATGAACACAACACGAGGTGAGAGTGAAGAAGTTTGCAATTTCTTTGGACCCCGTACAGGTAGCACGGCTGCGTGACTTGGCGAGGAAGACGGCGGTCAAAGAAGGACGTGATTTGACATGGGTGAGTCTCTTGCGAGAGGCCATGAGCCGATTTCTGACCAGCAAGGATGGCGGCAAAGAAACCGTTTTTGTTGGGGGAACGAAGTGAGTTCGCAATTCGCAATAACGCTGACACCCAATTCTTTCGACCTGCGACCCAAGGCCATCACCATCAGTGAGGATGCCTGGAAGACGGCCATCGGCATCGTTGAACGGAGCGGCTACAAACCCAATCTTGTTGGGGGAATGGATAGACGAACCACCATGGAGTTTGTTCGCCACCTTCGATTGGCCACTGAACGCGGTACAGTTTCCGAGCAGGGCCGAAAAACTATCGACGACCTTCTCGGGTTTCTTTGCGGAGCGGGCGCGGGTGGGTTCGCGTTGAGCAGAGGATTTAAGAAGTGGAATCAGGAATAGCAGGCAAAGATGATACACTTCCTGACTCGGGAACGACCGTTTCTGTCCGTCGATTCTTCGTCCACTGCGGCACCGTTGAAGGTATTCAAGGCTCATCTGCCCGCGACCTTCGATGATTCTGCCACCAAGCCGGAGTGGCTCGCCTACGCCTGCTGGATTGTGTCGGCCGTCGTCATCAGACGTTACATCGAAAGGGGCGCAAACGAAACGACTTTCGTGCCCCTCGACAGCCGGTACATCAATGGGCACATCCCACGAAGAGTTCGTGGTCCGCTGCTCAAAGACCTTCTCCAGTCCGGCATACTTGAATGCGACGGGGTCTATTATTTTGGCCACAAATCGGGCCGAAAACTTGGCCGCCACATCAAAGGCGTTCCCGGAAAATGTTTTTGCTACCGTCTCGGCGAGCTGCATCGAACGGCCAAAATTCAAGCCCGAGACATCACTCACCCGGAGTTACTGAAGAAAATGAAGTCGTTCCGACAAATCGAGAGAGACGCCATCACCGACCCAGTTCTCATTTCATTGCGCGATTGGCATGATTGGGTCGAAGTCCTTCCGACAGCCCCTCGCGGCGAGCATCCGCTCCTCGATTCCATCATCAATGGCGAGCGCCGGTTCACCGTTTGCGCTCAAGGGCGAGTCCACACCAACGTGGCCAATCTCCCGCGTCAGTACCGGCAACACTTGCGGCTGGATGACCGTGAGTTGGTTTCATGTGATATTTCAACATCGCAACCCCTTCTACTCGCTCTGTTTCTCCGAAATCAGATGAAATCAAAGGGAAGAGAGGAGAGAGGTAATCGAGAAGCAGTATGTGTCCCTTGTTCTGACTGCTACTTGATGGACTGTCTGGATGGCACCGTTTACGACCGGGTTGTCGAGCGGACGGGGTATTCCAGGGATGACGTGAAGGCGATGTTCCTGGCGGTCATCTACGGCCACCCAGAACATATGGAAACGAAAGTTGGGGTCGCCATCCGGCAACTGTATCCGTCGGTCTTCAAGGCCGTCGTCGACCTGAACTTTCGGCTTGGGCACGGTGGCCTGCCGCGTTTGATGCAAAAGCTGGAGAGCAACGTGATGATTAGTCGGGTGGCCGCGCGATTGTTCCGCGAACAGCCGACCATGCCCTTGCTGACTGTTCACGATTGTGTTTTGGTGCCGCCAGAGTACGTCGGGTTGGCTCAACGAATAATCACCGAAGAGTGGATAGCGGAATTCGGTGTCGCACCGCAGGTAAAGACGTCGATGTTTATGGCCCCACAGGAACCGCGTAAGAAGCGCCGAAGACCGCGTCAGCAGACAGATGGGGTGCCACTCGCGAGCTGAACACCGCTCGCCAAAGACGGAAGTCGTGCCACACGGATTCTTCCATTGCCATGGATGAACAATTGCAGAACGCTAAGCAAGTCCCGCTAGCAATCTTTACCTGACCGGCTCTGAGGGCGTGCCACCATCACCATGTCTGGGTTTCAACAAACAGAACGGGCGATATTGGTGCTAAATAAGGTTTACTGCTTTTCCCAGTCCCCGGGAAGAAGTCTCGAATCTCGCTGAGCGTCAGAAGCTCTTAGCCGCTCACCAAACACGAACAACCCAAATCAAGAAGGGGAGCAGGTATGAAATTCAACTGCTTTCGATGCAAAGTGATTTTGCAAGCGAATGATAGTGATGCGGGCAAATGGGGAGTATGCCCTGATTGCAAAACAACTCTGCAGATTCACAGTCCGAGTAGCTCGCCATCGTCAGGCGATGGTGTCAAGCTCTATTTTGTTGGGTCCGCCACCCAGCTGATGAGGGCGGCTAAGGTTCTTGTCACAGTTGACCATAAACTATGTGGGGAAATTACGATTGGTGATGTTACTGTTGTGGATACCGAAGCTGGAGAACTGAATATAGGTATACATGCCGGGTGGATATCGCGACACATAAAATTAACGATAAGGAATGGTGAATGGAGGCGATATCAAGTTTACCTGTCGACTTGTGATGGAAGTGGAACGATACATGTGTCCCCACCAGATATGCCATGCGTCAACCCACTTCCAGCCCTTCCAAGATATAGTTCCGGTTCATATGGTGTGGTTAAAGTATTTTCAGGATACGCCGAGCTTCAGGAGCCGTACTCGCCCAGTGGCCTGACTGTCGTGAGGTCAGATTCCTCAATTCGGCCAGCACCCGACGGCCACATCGACTCGAATTATGCATACCCCATGGATAACGCCTGTCCAAGTGTACTTTCAAAATCATTGCCTCCAGTGAGCGAGTTGAGCCCAGTCTCTATTTGCCACACTTTGAGCCAGCAAACTCCAGACTCTCGAAAAATAATTGTCTATAGTGATATTGTGATAGACAAAGTCGTAAAATCTCTAGCCAAGTACAGAAGTGTTTCCAGTGCAGGAATACAGGAAACTATCAAGATTGTATTTTCCAATTTATACAACATAAAGCCCACTCGGGATGATATGTTGTTTGTAGAACAAGAAGTTATCATATCGCGATTTTTCGATTTATCTATGCCCGCTGGAACTATTGTTTCAAACCAAACGGAAAATACTTCGAACCAAAGCGGAAATTGGTCGGGTCGGGGCTCTCTTCACACAATTAAAGAAGACACAAGCCCTTGGCAAGATAATGCCATCCGTGCTCTAGAAGGTGACTGAGCTTCCTCTACGAACGCCAGTATCAGTGCCAGGCAGATGTTTGGTGGCCCCATAGCACGCTCGGGAGAGTTTCCAGCTCACAACAAGTGGTCAGCAATTCGCGGTGAATCTGAAGTAGTTCTCCGCCCTGAAGGTCTTCCTTTTCCAGCGAGTACCGCCAAGACGAGCCAAAGAGTTTCCTCGACTGGGTCGGCCACGATTCCCGAGAGCAGTGCTTGCAATTCGTTCATCTATTCTCCCGACACGAAACGTCGGTCGGCCCCACACTTCGTCAATGTTCTTTTCTGCCCTCTGCTTCTCTGCTCAGCAGTTAGCAGGAGAGCACACTCGCTCATCATCTCGACTCATAGCAGCAAATGCCATCGTTATCGCATCGGGAAGATTGGGTGAGACAAACGCCCTATCGTCCTTGCCAATTTCGTCTGAAGGCCCCCGGTAACCAGGGCACATTTCGACGCACTGCCAACTGAACAAATAAACCCCGCCCCCCCCACCTACTCCCCTGTATGGTTGCCCCCCCCCACTCGATTCCCCTGTATCGGTGCCGGGGACAACAGCCCGGACCGCGAGACGCGGAAACGTCTCACTCGTGACGGAAACGGTGCGTCCGAAAGAACGCATCCCGTGCGAACCAACCCCCTACGCTGCGTGGGTCGGATTTCCCGACTTGGCAAGCTAGGGGCGAAACAACCCTTGCGGATGCGTCCGCTCGGGCAAGGAGTTCTACTATGTCGTGCCCAATCATGGCCGCAATCTTCGGTGCAACCACTGTCAAGGCGTCCGCCCGTTTCAAGGACACCGCGACGGGCAAAATGTGTACTGCCAATCTGATTACCATTCCGACCGATATTACAGAATCCGCCTTCATGGAAGCCGCGAAAGATGGCATCGACTTGTCGGTCAAATCTATCGGGAAAGATGTGGACCGGTCTCGCAATATCAGCGGGAAAGGCGTCTACGGTGCTGCCGCAACATCGGCTGCCGCGAAGATTCTCGGATTCGCCAAACCGCCCGAAACGGACGTTCCCGAAACGGTCAAAAATCGCGGCCGTTCGGCTGTACCGTCAACGAACGGAAGCACACCGAAAGCCAGCTAATCGCAGTGGCACGGCTTGCCGGAAGCATCGGGGTTCGAATCCCCGCGTGCCACCTACTTCACCACAAGGGGCTTGCCATGACACCTAACCCACGAGGTCAGATTACGCGAACCATGCGTATTTCTGAGGTCGAGACGCTGGAAGACGGAAGCGAGTGCAAACGAACGATTTCCGGGAATGGCGTCATCATCCATATCCGCCCGGATGTGGTCGGGATGAAACCGTCCGACGCCAGACGCGATTTCAAACGCAAGGCCCAACGGCTTGGCGTTGTCTGGGAACCATGCGAGAGGTCGCACGGCCACTATGCCCACGATGGCAAGGCTATCGTCGAAGGGTTGGAATCCGCGTATCGGTGCGTGGGGAGTATCGCAGGATTAACCGAATTGGTGAAGCACGCTGCGGTTGCTGATTGGCATTTCGCGGTGGGTGGCGTCACGGTTCGTGGCGCTACCGGTAGCGGTCCGGAAAAGGTTCGTCCCGCGTCCGGCAGTGTGTTCGGGAAACCAGCGACGGTCAAGGGTACGGCAACTGCCCTTGCAACGGCGACCGCGAATCGTGTTCGGGCATTCCAGATGAACGCCAGCTAACCTCTACCCACAAAAATCTGATTTTCGACGCCCTGCGGGTTCTCCCGTGGGGTTGTGCTCGTTTCACCCCAGCGTGTGACTGTGCCCGTTCGCGCTCACGCACGCCCTTTCATGTGTGATGTGTGTGCTTGCATACGCATCGCGAGAGACATCGCCCGTGATTAAGACGCGGGCGCTGAGCAGTCATTTTGATTTGCACTTGGTCCGCGAACTCTCGCGGCAGAATCCACCCCCCATTGAGCAGGAGAGCAGTCATGTTGCGCGACATTGAAGGCGACGCGATTCACATTGGCGACCTGGTAGCCACCCACTTCTCGCCAGCGAAGGGCACGGGCTTCGAGGCCCGGGTCGATGACTTCGACGGAAATCAGGTCGTCTACCGGCGTTGGACCGCTGAGGGAAAGTGCGTGGTGGAGAAGGTCTCATCGCGTGCTTGCTTGAAGAAATTGGAGCTGACCGAAGAGGTCGTGTCAGTGGGCTGAAAAACAGGACATGAAAATCGTTTTGTCTGCTTTTGCCTCACGTCAATTCAAGGAGCGAACCATGGAACGCACGGAAGTCATTGAGCAGGGAAAGGGTTCTGTGGGTGGTAAACCGCCACCTCCACTTGCGGTCACACTGCCCGAGTTGCCCTCGGTGCCATCGGCCTGGCGAGGCGCGAAGTACGTTGTGCGAACGTTGCTCGGCGGGGAGGATAATCCCAAACTGAGAAAAAGCAATCGGGCTGGGACGCCGTTCAAGACGTGGGGCCTCGCGCTTGCTCCAGCGATGGAATCGGGCTTTCAGACCTGCGCCTCGTCATCCGCTGCGTGTCGTTCTCACTGCCTGTACCGGCAAGGTCATGCCAGAATCGACCCGAGCATCGCCGCTTGCCGAGTTGCCAAGACGATTGCCTGGAAGAAGCATCGAGAGTGGTTTGAGGCTCGGCTGCGCTACGAACTGGCGAGGATTGAGAAGCGGGCACGCGAAAAACGTTTTTGTGCCGCAATCAGGCTGAACTTAACCTCCGACATCATGTGGGAAGCTGAACTCCCTGAACTCTTCGAGCAATTCGCAGACTTTCAGTTTTACGACTACACGAAGCACACCCGCCGTCTGACGCGATTCGTGAAGGGTGAGTTACCTGCCAACTACCATCTGACCTTCAGCCGCTCGGACAAGAACGACTTGCAGGCTCGTGACGTGCTCATGGCAGGGGCAAACGTCGCAGTCGTGTTCCGGTCCAGGCCATTCCCAGCTCGCTACTTGGGCTTTGCTGTTATCGACGGGGACACCACCGACTTGCGGTTCTTGGACCCGGCTGGTGTTGTCGTCGGATTGTCAGCGAGAGGAACGGCGAAGGGGGACGAAAGTGGATTTGTTGTGGATGCGGATGGCGAGAAGTGGTCTCTTCGAATGGCTCAGTGAACTGCGGCGAAGGCATAGCCTGCGGCAACTGCGTTTCATTCTTCAGTCTTCGAATTGGCCTTTGGTTTAAGGTCAATCGTAAGGCTCTCGGGTAAGTGAAGTGGTCCGAGAACCTCGAAGAGCTACCACCACACTATTCTCTGCTAATAAGTACACTTCAAAACCGACCCCCGCCCACTCAAAATCGACAATCCTTGGAGAATCGTCATGAGCGAGAATCCGGAAAACGTTTTCCCGGCCCGACACTGGAAAGCAGTTCGAGACCCCACCCCGTCAGAACACATTCATCATCTTTCTCCCGCCCATGAGCCCTTGGATGAAGACTGGCCTCCTTTGCTCCCAGTGACAGAAATCGTGACACAACTGGACGAGGACGGCCGCGTTGAGATGCTGGTGAACGAACCCGGCGGCGACGAGATAGACTCCACGATGATGCCTTCCCTGCTGAAACGCTGACCCGCTCAGCACTGCACACCTCGCCCTTTGTTCGTCCGTCAACCACTGGCTGCCAATCGACTTGAGCAGGGAATGGGATTGTGTCCCAGGCCACTGACTTTTCACGCCCCCAACTTTTCACAGGAGAAATTCATGAACCCATCAGAAGTAATCGAAGTGTTGACCGCTGTCATTCCGACGAGACAACCAATGTACCTTTGGGGTCCGCCGGGATGCGGCAAATCGAGTCTGGTTCGCCAGGTTGCCACTGAGTTGGGGCTGGAGTTCCGTGACCTTCGGGCTACTCTTCTCGACCCGGTAGACTTGCGAGGACTCCCCAGGGTCGAAGGCGGAAAAACGATTTGGTGCGAACCGGCCTTCCTTCCCACCTCGGGTAGTGGCGTGCTTCTGCTGGATGAACTCGCCCAAGCACCACCACTCGTTCAAAGCGCATTCTTCCAACTCGTCCTGGATAGACGGCTGGGTGAGTACGTCTTGCCCGACGGCTGGTCTGTTCTTGCTGCAAGTAACCGAGTCGAGGACCGTGCCGGGGCGACCCGGACAAACTCGGGACTCAACAATCGTTTTTTGCACATCGACCTCGATGTCTGTCCGGAATCGTGGCAGGCGTGGGCCATCGCGAACAACATCGCGCCTGAGGTCCGGGCCTTCATTCGCTTCCGACCGACTCTCCTGCACGCCTTCGACCCGAGCACCAACCCGCGAGCCTTTGCAAGCCCGAGGTCGTGGGAGTTCGTGAGCCGCATCCTCTCAGTCACCCCGCCGAACTTGCTTCACAAGGTAGTCGCAGGTTGCGTCAGCGCGGGGCCTGCGGCTGAGTTCACGGGATTTTTGCAACTCTTCCATCAGCTGCCGGACATCGACGCCGTCCTGAAATCACCGACAACCTGCCCGCTGCCAAGCAAGGAGCCAGCTGTGATGTTCGCCCTCATCTCGGCACTTTTGCAGAAGTGCAAGGCGGACAAAACACTTGTCGGGAACTTCGCCAAGGTCGGACTTCGTTTCCCAGATGAATACGGCGTGATGGCCATTCGAGATGCTCTCGCACTGGACCGCAGTCTTGTCAACAACCCCGACATCCAGCGTTGGATTTCTCAGTCTCGGGCCAAAGGTTTGTTTGTCGCCGCATAATCCTTTTCACTCACCAAAAACACTTTCCGGAGTCTGTCATGGTCAATGTTGCCACCCAGATTGATGGGGCCGTCGTCTATTGGTCGTTGAGTTCATTTTTCGACCGGGACAAGCTGATGAAGGGCTGGTGGCCGCTGGGCCTCGAAAATGATGTCCCCGAACGTCGTGCAGCAGTTACTTGCCTGAAGGACGCACTGCTTGAAGTCTTCGGCGGCACACGAGTGTTGATTCGTCCCCATGCTGCGAAAAATGGGTTTTCGGTCGTCAGCGAGAATCGCGGCGCGGATGACAACACCTACTCGACGCTCCTCACCGCAAAAGTGTTTGGCGAGAACAGCCATCCCATCTTCGGCGGGAGCGTGGAACGCATCGACCAGGTGAACGCAGCTTTCTACAAGCACTTCGGTCGCATCCCTTCCGCCCAGATGGGTGTGACTCTTGTGAAGGTACTCCAGCGGCTGGGAGCGACGCGACTTCGGCCGAGCGGTGGCATCTACTGGTTGCCCGGTTCACGGCTCGGCGAGTGGCAGTCCGTCATGGCTGCGGTGGAGGACGCGGCGGACGGTGGTATTGCGACTGGTTACTCGATTAGCCACAGCCTCGACAGGGACTCAATCAAGGCAGTTCATGATGCCCTCCTGATTGAGGTGAACAGCGAAGCCGCCCGGTTGACCCAAGAGATTCAATCGGGCGACCTGGGTGAGCGGGCCATCAAGAGCCGTAAGCAGGAAGCAGCACTGTTACAGAAGAAGGTGGGCGAATACGAACGGTTGCTGGGCGTGGGACTCGAACAACTCCGCGAAACACTCGACCGCGTCGAGCAGACCAATGCCGTCGCTGCTCTCCTGCTGAGTGCCAATCCGTTTGAGATGACATCGGAGGCCAACCATGTCTTCGCCTGACCCGTTCCTGGAACTCGAACAAGCCGCTGCCCGACAGCAGAGCGAGGAGAAGGCGAAAAAACTTGTGATGGGGGCGCGGTCCAAACTCGTGCTCACACCCCAGCCCGCTTCCGTCTTCTTCGCGAGCCTCGTTCTCCGGTTGGAAGTGGCTGTCGATTGGGAGTCGCCCACGATGGCCACGGACGGCAAAACACTTTTCGTGAACCCCGACTGGTGCAACTCCCTGACGAATGACGAGCGGGTCGGTGTGCTCTGCCACGAAACGATGCATGTGATTCTTGCTCACCATTGCCGGCGGGAAGGCCGAGACTCTGCCCTTTGGAATGAAAGCGCGGATTTGGCGGTCAATCAAATCATTCTTGGGGCCGGGTTTACTCTTCCCAAAGGTCGATTGATGCCCGGCGAGGGGAAGTACGCGGACTTCCCGAAGGAGAGTTCGGCGGAAGGGTATTACGCTCTCTTGTCGAAACCGCCTGACCAGAAGGACAGCAACGATGAGCAGGAAAAACAGGATGATGGGGAAGGCAGCGGCAACGCCGACCCCGGTGGTTGTGGTAGTGTGCGGGATGCCAAGAGCCCGGCCGATGCCAAAGACCAGCAAGCGAAATGGGAAGTTGCAGTCGCCCAGGCGGAACACACAAGCAAGGCTCGCGGCGAACTGCCCGGCGGACTCTCGCGACTTGTGGGTCAAGTGCTTCATCCTGCTGCTGATTGGAAAAGTGTTCTGCGGGAATTCGTGACATCCCAGGCCAAAAACGATTTCTCATGGAGCCACCCCAACCGGCGGTTCATTGCGGATGGGCTGTACGTTCCCGGGCTGCGAAATCTCGAACTGGGCGAAGTGGTCATCGCCATCGACACTTCGGGCTCCGTCAGCCCGAAAGAACTCGCCGTGTTCGGGTCCGAAGTAGAAGCCATTCTCGGGGCGTTCGCTTGCTCGGTGGTTCTGCTTTATCACGACTCCGAGATTACGAAGGTCGAGGAGTGGAACTCGTCTGATGGGCCAATCGTCCTGAACCCGGTTGGTGGAGGAGGAACAGACCATCGGCCGATTTTTGAGTACATCGAGCGGGAAAATCGTTCCCCGGCCTGTGTCGTTGCTCTTACCGATTTGGAAACCACCCTTCCGAAAACTGTCCCCGATGTGCCAGTTCTTTGGGCCGTCACGGGTGGAAAGACAACTGCACCGTTTGGTCGCGTCGTTCAGATAAACAGTTCGAACTGAATTCTCCCGTCCCTGCTGACAACGCAACCGTTGCGGCGGGGACTTGCCATTCGGACAAACAGTGAGGCTCAAATGAAAATCACGAGAGAGTCGGTGCTCAAGATTCACTGTTCCGACCTGTTTCAGAGCGAGCACTTTGCTGATTGGGTGAAGAACGCTCGTGGTGTCGCGACCTGGCACGAAAAGGACGATGAGCTTGGTGAATTGGCTTACCAATCTGTGAGGGCGAATGCTTTGCAACCAATGCTCATATGGCTCTCATCGGCGTCAGTCAAATTTTAACGCATTCAATTTGACTTTCACTTTTCTATCTGCTATCCTGGGGGCCAGAGGGTGATGTAGTTCACCGTCTGGCAGCCTGTTGTTCCACAGACAGAGCGATGGTAGACGACTGTCTGGTAGCGTGTTGTCTGAGCGAGTGAGTTGCCGTATCCTTCTCTCCGGTCATTGGCTTCACCACCAAGACCTTACCCGGTCGTCAGCCGGGCGACCTTCGACGATTCAGGAGCCCGGATGATTTCATTCAGTTGCCCTGACTGCTCCCAGACTTTCAGCGTGTCCGACGACAAGGTCGGAAAACGTACCACCTGCACGAAATGCCGCCAACTCCTCACCGTCCCTGCACAACACGAATTGGACTGGGAACTTCTACCGGAATCGCTCGCCGAGGAAATCGAGGAGATGCCTTGTCCGGACGCGCCCACCCCATCAGCATCCTGCGAACCGACTTGCCCGCAATGTGCTTCTCCTAACTTCTGCTTCAAGCCAGCAATTCCCGGTCAGCAGGAAACGGCTTGAAACCAAGGGTTTTGTCTGTCGCAATTTCGTAACTGTTTCCAAAATCCGGCTTACACGCGGTGCCAGCGGCCCCTCGAAACTCCAGGGATTTGTGGCTTGCTCCATTGACACGCCCGAGGAAAGTCGATTCTCGGAGCGACTGGCTTCAAAACCGCCTTGGTTTTGGAGGGTTCCACACCTCCGAAACGGACTGTCATCGGGCGAGTTTCCATTAACCAAGGCACAAACAGGACTTACGACGCCGGGAATTGCTGCTCAGCATGCAGCGGCCGTTCGGGACGGGCGACCTGATCGAGGTGGCCGGGGTGACGGGGTTTGTACAGCAGCTCAACGTTCGGACCACGGTCTTGATGAGCCTGGACGGCAACCTCGTGCAGATCCCCAACGCCACGGTTTACAAGAGCACACTTCGCAACTTCACGGCCAACCCCAACCGCCGGGAGGACTTCGTGGTCGGCATCGGCTACGACGACCCCATCGACGAGGCCCAAGAAATCGCCCGGCGGGTGCTGGCGGACCATCCAGCCGTTCTGAACGAACCGGAGCCGTGGGTGTTGGCGGACGGATTCGGTTCGGCAACCATCAACCTGCGGATTTATTTCTGGCTGGACGGCCGGAAACACAGCTGGCTGAAGGTGCGGTCCTCGGTGATCCGCCTCGTGAAGCGCGCCTTCCAGCAGCACGGCATCTCGATGCCGGACGAGGCCCGGGAGGTCGTCTTCCCGAAAGGCATTCCCGTTACGCTGCTCGACGGTAAACCGGAACTCACCGCGGCAACGGACTCCCCGGAACGGCCCGGCGCGCCGACTTCGGAAAACAGCGCGGTGTCCACGAAGGCCGAGGCCGGGCTGTCCAGCGAGGCCGCCGTCATCGAAGAACAGGCCCGCCGGGCCAAGCCGTTGGACGAGGGGGAAAATCTCTTGAAGGCTTCCCCGGCACCCGGCCGGCCACCTGATCGTCCGCCCGATCTGGAGTCCGGCTCAGTAGCTGCGGGTTAAAGATTATCGTTTCGCCATGCAGAACGACGGCGTCTCGGCACGGAGTAGGAATTCAATGCTCAACCTTCGGTCGCTGTGGGACCGCCTGCGGTCCAGCCTCTGGTTCGTGCCCTCGTTCCTCGTCACCGGTTCGGTCGCCCTCGCGCTGGGCCTGGTCGAGATCGACGCGAGCGGCAAATGGACTCACCTATAAGACCGGTGGCCGCGCTTGTTCGGGGCCGGCTCGGCCGGCTCGCGGGGCACGCTCTCAGCCATCGCCAGCTCGACGATCACCGTGGCCGGCGTCGCGTTCTCGATCACCATCGTCGCTTTGGCCCTGGCATCGAGTCAGAGGCTGTGAATCTTTTGACATCTGTACACTATAATGCGTCGAAAATTGGGCGAAATTCAAGGATTTACGTCGAGTTTACCTGTACAGATGTCGAAAAATTCACAGCCTCTCAGTACACCTCGTTTATCCTGCGAAACTTCATGCGGGACCGCGCCAACCAGACAGTGCTCGGCATCTTCCTGGGCATCTTCGTCTACTGCGTGGTAGTACTGCGGACCATCCGTGGCGGCGACGAAGGCGAGTTCGCCCCCTCGCTCGCGGTCCTGTTCGGGGTCGTGCTGTCGTTAGTGGGCATCGGCTGTCTGATCTTCTTCATCCACCACATTGCCTCGTCCATCCAGGCCGAAAGTATTATCAAGTCGGCGGCCGACGAAACAATCGACGCCATCGACCGCTTGTTCCCGGACGAGATGGGAGGCGGCCGGGTCGGACGGGTCGGACGCCGGCCCCGCGCCCGACCCGGCCTCCACGGCCTGGCAGCCGATCCCGGCGCGGGAGACCGGCTACATCCAGGCGGTAGACGGGGACGGCCTGCTTCACTTCGCGCGAGCGGGAGGTTGTCGTCCGCATGGAACGCGGGGTCGGGAAGTTCGTCGTGGAGGGGTACCCTCGTCGCCGTCGCCGGGGGGCGGTCCGCCGGACGATGGCCTCGCCGACTTGTACACCGTCGGCCGCCAGCGCACGACGGTCCAGGACGCGGGCTTCGGCGTCTGGCAGATTGTGGACATCGCCCTGAAGGCGCTGTCGCCGGGCATCAACGACACCACCACCGCCGTGACCTGCGTCCACTACCTGACGTACGTGGTCGTGGTGTTCTCAATCCTGGTCCAGGGGCTCACCCCTCGGCCAGCGCGTATTAATTGCCAAGAAATTCTAGGGTTTCGCAGTTGTTGCCTTGGAAAACCAGTGTGAATCAGGCACTTTCTCGCAAAATTCATGAAAACCAAGGGGATAATACGCGTTGGCTGTGGGGCTCATCCTCAGCCCTCTGGCTCGGCGCTGGCTCAATGAACAGGGTAGCCTGACCGCCGCCCCGCCACATCACTAACGTGATTGGGGCTGATGGTAGGACCCGCCGACCGGCGGAGTGCTGGTCCGGCTCACAGTTCTCCACCCTCCGACCGTTCGGATGGGCGTCACGCAGGACGCACCACGTCCTGAACCCCGACAGATCCTTTCCACCAACGAGGGACATCCGTGGCCAATCGGCACCTGTCACGTTTCGCGGGCCTGGCGCTGGCCATGGCCGGCTTGCTCCCGACCGTCCGCGGCGACGACAAGAAGGATCCACCCGAGAAGCCGCCAACGTATGTGGTTGGGTCAGTCGCGGACGAAACCCTGGCGAAGAAAGCCCCGGCCGCCGGCGTGGCCGTCACGAAGAAGGGGTGGGACGAACTGCTGAAGGCCTGGGATATCACGAAGCCGCCGTTCGAGGTCGATTTCGACAAGCACCTGGTCGTCATCGCGACGAGCCAGGGGAGTACGGTGAAGCTCACCACGGCCCTGGACAACAAGGGCGATCTGGCCGTCAAGGTGGTCGGTACGGCGGACCTCAGGCCCGGGTTCCGGTACGCCTTCCAGCGGCTCGACCGGGCCGGGATCAAGACGATCAGCGGGAAGGCCGTACCGAAGGAATGAGCGCGGGGGCTCTGGACCCGCCGAGTCAACCGGGGGCGACGGATGAAGACTTGGCTGTCGAACCACTGGGACGCCCTCCGCGGCACCTTCTGGTTCGTCCCACTCGTTATGGTCGTTGGGGTGTCAGTAGCGGTTTCAAACTTTACCACTTTCGCGGCCAGGTTGCCCGTGGGCAACCGACCTGGGGATCATTCTTCTCGCCGCAAACTCCCTCAGACTAACGTGAAGGGAATTTGCGGCGAGAAGAATGGTGTAAAGGCGTTCATTTTACCAGTGACCGCGATAATGGTAAAGTTTCTGACCGCGAACGACATTGGGGCGACTGTTCTGTCCCATCTGACCCTCGGCCTGGACAGAACGGCGGCCGAACCGGGGGTGGACATCGCCCTCCCGTGGACGTTCAGCCGCAGCCCGGAAGGTTCGCGTGCGCTGCTCGCCACCGTCGCCAGGTCGATGATCACCATCGCCAGCGTCAGCTTCTCGATCACCGTCGTCGCCCTCCAGCAGGCGTCCTCCCAGTACGGCCCGCGTCTGCTGCACAACTTCATGCGGGACCGCAGTATGCCGACTGGAGGGGGATGCCACGATAGGCGAGTGCCGATCCGACCTGTACGATCGTGCCGCGATCTCTTGGCAGCATGTGGCGAGGCGCCACGAGGGTTCCATTCACGACACCGAGGTAGGTGACTCCCGTGACCCGTCGGTAATCCGCGGCAGTCATCTGTGCAACGGGTGAGAAGACCGACGCCATCGCGTTGTTCACCCAGATGTCGATCGGTCCGAACTCACTCGCTCGGCGGCGCGATCCACGGCGTTTTCATCCGTGACATCCAATGGCAACGCGACGGCTCGCCCGCCGAGTTCTTCTACTTCCCGCTTGGCTCCATCGAGTGCGTCCTGACCGCGTGCGATGAGGCCGATCCACGCTTGGTACTTGGCGAATTCTCGGACCACGGAACGGCCGACTCCCGCCGATGCGCTGACAATCACGACCACCTTCCGCTGCAATGATGTCTCGGCTTGCCCTTGCATGATTTGCCACTGAGTTCGGTTGCTCTTCACATGTCTGAGAGTCGTGCATGAGCACTGTCGCGTTTACCGTTACTCCTTCTTCACCTCGAACCCGGTCTTATCCTTGGTAACGAGAAAACGCTCCCCACTCGTGGGACTGAGGGACGCCGACTTCCCATCGGGCCAGTTGAATTTGACTTCCGGAGGCCGGCATAGCGTGTGGGTTCGGATGAGTCTCGGAGGCAGGTCGAAGGTCCTTTTGCCGATGGCATACTTCACATCCTGCCCGGAATGGTTCTCCACCTTGAACACGAACGCTGCGGACATCGGGCGGCCGAACAACTGCACCGCGTAGTAGTACCCCGTCTTCTCGCTGCGTACGACCGCCACGCCGGTCTCGGTCACGTCCGGGTCGAGCATGTTCCGCCGGTGCGGGGGCGACTTCTCCCAGCCCGTCTCGAACTCGTTCGCGAGCGGGGCCGTATTGAACCCCTGCGAGTTGAATGCATAGGCGATGTTCTCTGCAACGAGACAGTACTCGTACCCCTGCTTCTTGACCCGCGCTCCGGGGTTGCTGGCGTCGGCGTGGTGCCCGTACTCGTCGGTTCGCGCCATGTAATCGGCGAAGCCTTGAGCCGTGCTGACTAACTTCGCATTGGTCGTGACGGCACCGCGTCCCTCCTTCTTCCGAAATGTGTTGGTCTGCTCGATGATCGACTTGCTGGCCGCAGCGAGGTCGGGTCGCTTTCCGCTGTCATCCGGGGTGTTTGGAACTTCGATCTTCTCGACCTCGTGCTCTTCGGTCTGCTGGGCTTGAATTGCGGTCAGAGGAATGGCGAAGGCGAAGAAGGAAATCGAGATGATGAGGGAGTATCGCATGGCGCGTCCTCGGGTAGTGTTTCATCGCGAGAGGGACTTAGCAGGTATCATGCCAGCGGCGTGAGAAACAAACTTTCATAACAATGTTTAAGATAATCATCGTAAACATGGGCCCAGAGATTCTCACATGCGCGAGGCTCAAGCAGATTTCGGTGCTGCTCTCAGGAGCGGGGCCAATCGCTCCAGAACAGCCTCAATGCCTTCGCGGTCGCCCGGCGATGGGATGCTCCGCGTTGCGACTTCGGCGATTTGGGCAGTTTGTCTCGCGAGTGCCTTGAGTCGCCCTGCGTTTCGCGTCCGCTCAGCTACGACCTCCATCGCCCAGAGCAGAGAGAACAAAACCGCGACGTTGCCCTCGGCGTTCTGTCGAATCTGATCGAACGCTTCACCGAGCAGATCTGGGAAAGTCGGGCCCCGTGCAATGACCCGCAACTCGCCATGATCCATCCGGTACGGCACCTCAACATGGCGTGCTGCGAGCCGTGCGAGTACGGCTGTCAGGTAGTTCACGCAAGTCACGGCGGTCGTTGTGTCGTTGACGCCAGGCGACAGGGCTTTCAAAGCAACATCCACGATCTGCCGGACGCCGAAGCCCGCGTCCTGGAGTGTCGTGCGATGGCGGTCGATGGTATAAAGGGCGTTCATCGAATCAGTTGATTTTTCATCTAACTGTCCGGTTCCTGTGAGTGAGACGAGTGGCGTTCCCTCCACGACAAACTCGCCAACGCCGCGTTCCATGCGGACGATCGTGTTCTGCTCGCACGCGAATTGGAGGAGTCCGTCACTATCAACGACCTGGATGTACCCCGTTTGCTTTGCTCGAATCGGCCGCCAGTTTGAACCACCCAAACCCGGTTCGGCTTCTGTGGCATCGCTGGCAGCCTCGCCCATTTCAGCAGGAAATAACCGATCGATGGCTTCAAACGTCTCATTCGCAGCGGATTGGATGATGCTCTCGGCCTGGATCGAGGAAGCAATGTGGTGGATGAAGAAGATGAGACATCCAATGCCGACCACGGACAGCACAACGGCGAACAGAACTGCCAAGGAGGGTACAAACGAACCCTCGTCCCCACCCCGGATGGTGCGAAGCACGACGATACAGTAAACGAAAATGCCCAAGAAGATGCCGAGTACCGTTTGGTTGGCGCGGTCCCGCATGAAGTTGCGTAGGATTCGCGACGTGTACTGACTCGATGCCAGGGCCAAAGCGACGATGGTGATCGAGAAGGCGACCCCGGCAACGGTGATCATCGAACTGGCAATGGCCGAGAGCATGCCTCGTGAGCCGGCCGCGCCCGCGCCAAACAGGCGTGGCCATCGCATCTGAAGATGCGTCAGGTCGATGCGTGAGTCGATCTCAATCAGACCAAGTGCGAGTACGATCGCGCCAATCACGAGAAGGGAAGGAAGGAACCAGAGGCTGGAACGCAAGTGGTCCCAGATTGATTGCAGGTTGGGCATCAGAGTACGACTCTCTTTGGATCTGTTCGTTGTGATCGCATGGGTGTCACCTTGCTGGCCGAAAGGCACTTGGGCGAGCCGTTCCGAGTTTTCAAGAGATTTTCTCTGGATTCTCTTGGAGCAGTCTGGGTAAGGCTCGACACGATCCGCTGTCTTCACTCCTGGCAGATTTTTTGTCGAGGAGTGACCGGGACTCCTTTTGGAAAGACGACTCCTCGGGCTTCGATATGCCGTGCTGCTGGAAGGCACGTTTCACGAGGCGGATGATCGCTGACCGGACCTTCATCCAATTGTGACGCGCCTGACAAAACTAGGCGGCGAGTAATCGGCACTTTGGCATGTTTTGGAAGCGGTGGCGTTGGGCTCGGATTTTGGGAACGCCTCCGGCTCGGATTCGGCCCCAGGTGAGCGTCCAGAGCA
>Ga0209181_10004218_pt1 | contig 21585 bp, 17 predicted proteins | sample MAT05_FD_187208 | JGI IMG/M metagenome (GOLD analysis project Ga0209181, IMG submission 187208) | Freshwater microbial communities from Lake Fryxell liftoff mats and glacier meltwater in Antarctica - MAT-05 (SPAdes) (version 2) | ecosystem: Environmental > Aquatic > Freshwater > Ice > Liftoff... | reverse complement strand
GCAGGGTTACACCCGCGTCCGAGTAGATGCCGAATTGCTGGAAATCACGCCCGGAATGCAACTCGACCGCTATAAGATCCACGATATCGAAATCGTTGTGGATCGTTTGAAGGTGGGCGACGACCGAAACGAGCGCCTGGCCGAGAGCCTGAACATGGCCTTGAAATTAGGCGATGGCCTTATCCAAATTCTAGAATTAGAAGGTGGCGAATTGGCCAGTTTCTCGAAAAACCTGATGTGCCAGGATACTGGCCTTTCTTACGACGAACCTTCGCCCAACACCTTTTCCTTCAACTCGCCGTATGGAATGTGCCCCAATTGCAAGGGCCTGAGCGAAATTCACGAAGTAGACATGGCGAGGGTTATTCCCGACAACACGAAGAGTATCAATGAGGTAGCCATCGTTCCCCTGGGTGAAGTGCGTGAGAACATGCTTTTCAAACAGCTTCGGGCACTGGCGAAAAAGCACAACTTCTCGTTCAGCACACCCGTCAAGGATTTGCCCGAAATAGTGCTGCATGCCATCCTCCACGGCGGCGACGAAATCAAGGTGGATATGACCTGGGGCGGCGAAGAATGGAGTTACGACATGGCCTTTGATGGCCTTATCAACGTGCTCAAACGCCAATACGCCGATGCTACCAGCGAAAAAGCCCGGCAATGGGCGGAAGATTTTATTGCCATTGTGCCCTGTCCCGATTGCGGGGGCACACGTTTGAAAAAGGAAAGTTTGTGGTTCAAAATTGCTGATCGCAATATTGCCGAATTGGCCCAAATGGATTTGTCCGAGCTCTACACCACCCTGGAAAATGTGGATGAACAAATGAGCGAACGCCAGCGCGCCATCGCCAAAGATGTGCTGAAAGAAATCCGCTTTCGCTTAAAATTCTTGCTGCAAGTCGGTCTTGACTACCTCGCGCTCGACCGTCCTGCCCGCTCGCTCTCCGGCGGCGAAGGCCAACGCATCCGACTTGCTACCCAGATTGGCTCACAACTCACAGGCATTACTTATATCCTGGACGAGCCAAGTATTGGCCTGCACCAGCGCGACAACCACCGCCTCATCGAAGCGCTCAAAAACCTGCGCGACATCGGCAACACCGTGCTCGTGGTGGAACACGACCGCGACATCATGTTGGAATCCGATTACCTCATTGACCTCGGTCCGGGAGCAGGTAAACACGGCGGCCAAATTGTGGACATTGGCAAACCCGCTGATTTTTTGAAAAACCCCACGGCTACTTCCGACTACCTCGCGGGGCGCTCCAAACTCGACATTCCCAAAGTGCGCCGAAAAGACAATGGTCACTGGCTCGAACTGGAAGGTTGCACTGGCCACAATTTGAAAGAGGTAACGCTACGGATCCCGCTCGGCACCTTCATCTGCATCACGGGTGTGAGCGGCTCTGGGAAGTCTTCCCTTATCAATGAAACACTGTACCCTATTCTCCAAAGCCATTTCCACAACAGCCTCAAACGTCCACTCAAGTACAAGAAAATCAATGGCTTGGATCATCTCGACAAGGTAATCGAGATTGACCAAAGTGCCATTGGGCGCACCCCGCGCAGCAATCCAGCCACCTATACCAACGTGTTTGGCGACATCCGAAAACTATTCGCCGACACACCTGAAGCCAAGATCCGGGGTTATGCCAACGGTCGTTTTTCTTTCAATGTGAAAGGTGGGCGTTGTGATGTGTGCGAAGGCGCAGGGCTGCGCACCATTGAAATGAACTTCCTCCCGGATGTACAGGTTCACTGCGAACGCTGCCAGGGTCGCCGCTACAACCGCGAGACTCTGGAAGTGCTGTACAAAGGCAAGAGCATCAGCGATGTACTTGATATGACCATCAATGAGGCGGCAGAATTTTTCCAGCCCATTCCGAATATCTATCGGAGAATTAAGACCTTACAAGACGTTGGACTCGGCTATATCACACTCGGACAGCAGGCTACCACGCTCTCCGGTGGGGAAGCCCAGCGTGTAAAACTGGCCGAAGAACTTTCTAAAAAAGACACGGGGCGCACTATCTATATCCTGGATGAGCCTACTACGGGCTTGCATTTTGAAGACATCCGACAATTGCTTTCGGTGTTGAACAAACTGGTGGAAAAAGGCAATACCGTCATTGTGATCGAACACAACCTTGACGTAGTGAAAATGGCCGATCACGTGATTGATGTGGGGCCGGAGGGTGGTTTTCGGGGAGGAAGGATAGTGGCCAGTGGAACGCCGGAGGAGGTGGCTAAGGTGGAGGGGAGTTGGACTGGGATGTTTTTGAAGGGGGAGTTGGGCTAGATTCTCAAGTATTCTACCTTTGCTAAACGTGTTTCAAATCCAGATATAAATTAAATCCTATGTGGCGCTGGGATCAAGGCAGATTGGAATATTTTATTTTTGAGAACCTCAAAGCAATCGCATCATGCCTTGTGGAAGTTGAAGGTATTGAAGTAAATCCCCAGGGAATAGATCCATTACGTACACTTTTAGCAGAGAAAACAGGGCTGCCATTCTTACCAACGAATTACAGAGTTTGGAGAAATTATGGGCGAGTATTTGGATGCTCGCTTCTGGCAATAAAAACAGGAAAGCATTTATTTGTATCTGAAATTGGACGGAGATTAGCAGATGGTTCAATCAGGGATGTTGATGAATATTTGACTATTTTGATTCAACGCTTCAGATTTCCATCTCCCATTTTTGATAGTTATGATAGCAAAGAACCAGTTATTTACCCATTTGTTGCATTACTCAAATATTTGCTTGTAAAGGCCGAAAATGACCCGTTCCCTACTATTTCGACAGAAGAGGTTTTTTCAAAAATCATTGGTAACGCTTGCAATGGACTAGAATCCGATACGTTCTATCGTTCACTTAAATCTACAGGAGTTCAACCGAAAGGTGACCAAGTGCGGCAAGTGCGCGAGATGATGTTAGTAGTGAGTCAATTTAGTTTTTTAAAATGGGCAAACAAGATTTTGTACTTGGATGCCACTTTTGATTTGCAACAGTTTTTAGCAGATGTTGATTTGTCGCTGACACCACCGGTTTTAGATCGCGCCGAAGAATTTGCTGAAATGACTCGACTAACTTCCATTCCTAGGCCACTCTTTTCGGGGCAAAATTTTGAAACGCCAATTGATGTGCTTTTTACCGAAGGACAACGTTCTCGAATCACCCATCTAAAAATTGAACGAAGCCCTTTGCTTCGAAAAATGTTTTTTAAACAGCCACGGACAATTCAATGTGATATGTGTGAATTGTTACCCAGAGTCAAATATCCTTGGACAGATAATCTATTGGAAATTCACCACTTGTTGCCACTATCGTCAGGAATTGCTTTGCTAAATTCTGGCACTTCTCTGAACGATATTGTGCCACTTTGCCCCAATTGCCACAGAAGTATCCATGTGTACTACAAGATATGGTTGAATGGTAATCAAGTCAATGATTTTTCCAATAAAGTAGAGGCAAGAGAAGTCTATAAAGAAGCAAAACTCAAAATTGTGTTATGAAAAACGTCCAGCCCAAGTTAACATCTATAGAACAATCTTCTCTGTTGGAGAAATGCACATCTAATGCTCTCCTTTCCGAGGAACTCGCAAAGCTTGGGATGGTATCCGACAACCTAAGCTATATAAATAACCCAGAATTGCGGATACCTCCTGTCTCTTATGAATGGCTGGATGATAAGACTCGAGTCCCCAATAATATTCCAGCGGTGAGTTTTTTTGCTGGGGCTGGCGGCTTCGATGTTGGGTTTCATTGTGCTGGCTATGAGAACCTTGCATCCATCGAAATCAATCAGATTTTTTGTGAAACTCTTAGGTATAATTTCCCTAAAAAAATGGTGATTGGGCCTCCAAATTATAGTGGGGATGTACGTGACCGTACTTTAATTGCGCAACTTTTGCGGGAAAAAATAGAAGTAGAGCAATCATTTGAAGGTGTTTTCCATGGTGGGCCCCCTTGCCAACCATTTAGCATTGCGTCAAATCAGCGATTCTCCAAGAATGGTGATAACTTCAAACGCATTGGATTTGAACATCAGGAATATGGCAACTTACTAACCGACTACCTATGGTTCATTCTTGAATTTCGTCCTAGAGTTTTTATCATTGAGAACGTGGCAGGGTTTATGGAATTAGATAAAGGGCAACAGGTTCGAAACGCACTTGACACCCTAATAGATGCTGGCTACTCAGTTTCTAACCCACAAGTTTTTGATTTAGCAGATTTCGGCGTCCCTCAACATCGTAATCGTTTCATAGTGGTGGGGAGTCGAACAGGTCACATTTTTAGATTTCCTTCAAAAAACAGACAGCACGTCCCTTGTTCCGAAGTGTTCAAAAAAGACTTAAATGGAGTTTTAAACCATGAAATCCGGGCACATAAACCAGAATCGCTGCTAAGATATATTAATCTAGCGTTTGGGAAAAGGGATAAATTAGGACGGGTTGATCGCCTGAATCCGGCCAAACCGTCGAAAACGGTCATTGCTGGTGGTACAAAGGGAGGAGGGCGTTCTCATCTACACCCCTTTATTCCTCGCACTATCTCTGTTCGTGAATGTGCAAGGTTACAAACCTTCCCAGATTGGTATGTCTTTACTGGAGCAATTGCAAGGCAATTCACGCAGGTCGGCAACGCTGTTCCACCTCTTTTTGCTTACAAGCTGGCGGTAGAAATCCAAAAACAGTTTTTTGACAATCCATCCGAAAACGTAGAGGTCGTTTCACATCCTAAGTTTGAATCAACTTTGTTTGAAGAATTTGCTTGAGTAAGACGGCTTCATCGTCTTATTCGATATACCGGAGGAGGTGGCTAAAGTAGAGGGGAGTTGGACGGGGATGTTTTTGAAGCATGAACTCACGCCTGCTCCAAAATAAACCCTGCATCAATTTTAGGTACCGCGTGAAGCCGCTTCGCCAAATTCATGTTCACTTTTCGCTTGCCTTGCATGACTTCTGAAAGCCGGGTGGCAGAGACTCCCGGTAACTCAGCCAGATCTTTTTGTTTGAGTCTTCGCTCGTACATTTTTAGTTCAAGCATTTCCAGCAGCGTTTTCGGCTGGCGGACAGTCATGAGGGGTATGCCGTCTTCCCAAGCCTCGGCAAGCAGGGAGAGCTGGCGCAATGCATCTTTTTCAGGAACTGTCAGCGTGTGACTATTGGCCATTGCACAAATTTTTTACCCCCAACACGAAATAGTTTTCAACTTTCCTTTGCCAAAAAGAGAAGAGTTTCTACTTTTGCCGCCCGTTTTGAAAAACTGCCTAGTCAATGGACGCTTTTGTTGCATACTCCTTACCCATTCAAGGGTTAAAAACAGGGGTACATCATTTCAAATTTGAGGTTGACACTGCGTTTTTCGCTCAGTTCGAGGATTCGCCTGTAGAAGAGGGCAAAGTTCTTTTTGAACTCGAACTGGACAAGCGGCCCGATTTGATGCTCTTCAATTTTTCCATGGAGGGCTTCATAAAAGCAGAATGCGACCGATGCACTGCCATGATTGATCTGCCGCTTGAAGACGAACGACAGTTGATTGTGAAATTCGGCGAAGAAGACATGGAGCTGGATGACGAAGTGATTTTCCTACATCGGGATGCACCGGTCTTCAATATAGCAAAGTATCTCTACGAATTTGTAGTGCTTGCATTGCCCATCACGAACACCTACGATTGCGAGAACGACCCTGAGCCGCCTTGCAATTTTGAAGTGCTCAAACATTTGAAAGCTGACACGGATGAAGGCAAGACCAGTTCAGTTTGGGACAGTCTCCGTGATTTGAATAGCGATAATTAATTGAATCATAACCGGTTGTTAGAAGATCTGAAAAGTTCAACAAACAACCCGCCTGCCAAAAAGCAGGTGAACAAAGGAATATAGCGTCATGCCAAATCCAAAATGGCGGCACTCCAAGCGCCGCAAGCGCGCTCGCCGCACACACGACCACGCATTAATGCCTACACTCGGCACTTGCAAGACTACAGGTGAAGTTCACATGTTCCACCACGCTTATACCGTGGATGGCGACCTGTTCTACCGTGGTCAGGTGTTGGTTCCGGGCAAAGCCCGAGCCGCTGCCGAAGAATAGTCACGCCTCTTTTTAGAAGGCAATTGAGGAGGCTCCAATTCCGCTGGTCGGGATTTATGGGGCTTTTTCTATTTGGTGACTAGTTCATTGGTGAACTAGTGATTAAGAATCCTTTCTTCCAATAAGACTACCGCTCACCAATGAACCAATAACCGATATACCAATCACTAAAAAATGAAACAACTCGTCAACACTCCCACCGCCCCATTGCCCATTGGGCCTTACAATCAGGCAGTTGCATTCAACGGCCTGCTTTTCGTGTCGGGCCAAATCGCTATTGACCCTGCCACCGGAGAACTGGTTTTGACCGATATCGAGGCAGAAACGCACCGGGTGCTCCAAAACCTGAAAGCCATTTTGGAAGCAGGTGGAAGCAGCCTTGAAAAGGTGCTGAAAGCCACGGTATTCGTGAAAGACATGAACCTTTTTGGCCGAATCAATGTAGTGTACGGGGAATATTTCAAACCCGAATTTGCGCCGGCTCGCGAACTGGTTCAGGTATCAGAGCTTCCCAAGTTCGTGAATATCGAGATTTCTGTTATTGCATCTATTTAATGTACCCCGGAACTCCGTTCCGGGGTAAGTACCGGAACGGAGTTCCGGCATACTTTGCTCTATGAAAAACGTTCTCTCTGCAGTACAGCCCACGGGCGACCTCCATATCGGCAATTACTTCGGCGCAGTACAAAACTGGGTGCGGCTTCAGGAGGAATATAATTGCCTGTATGGTGTGGTAGATTACCACTCCATGACCATGCCCTACAATGCTATACAGCTCAGAGAGAACACCTGGAAAATGGTTTTTTACCTTCTGGCATGTGGCATCAAGCCAGAGAACTTGTTCATCCAGAGCCTGGTGCCCGAACATACCGAATTGGCGTGGATACTCGGCTGCACCACAAGTTATGGTGAACTAACGCGCATGACGCAGTTCAAAGACAAAACAGATCAACTTCACGAGACGGACAAAGACGCGTTTGTGAGCCTCGGACTCTTCGCTTACCCTGTGCTTCAGGCTGCCGATATATTGATCTATCATGCTGATTATGTGCCGATTGGCAAAGACCAGGAGCAACACCTTGAACTTTCGAGAAACATTGCTCAGCGTTTCAACCACCAATTTGGAAAGGAATATTTTATACACCCCGAACCGCTTTATACCGAAACGCCCAAAATCCTGTCTCCCGCCGACCCAAACAAAAAGATGAGCAAAAGCTTGGGCGAAAAGCACTACATCAATCTTTTTGGCGAGGAAGACCGCGTCCGCAAACAAATTAAATCTGCCGTGACCGACACGGGTGAAGCGGTGGCGGGTGAAATGAGCACTGGAGTAAAAAACTTATTTGAGCTCCTCCGTGCCTGCAAGGAAATGGATGCCCACGACTCTTTGATGGCCGACTATCTTTCAAATGCACTCCGCTACAGCGACCTAAAACAAGGCGTGGCAAATGCCGTAGTCAATCTCATAAACCCTTTTCGCGAACGCCTGGCTGAATTGCAGGCCGACAAGCGAAATGTAAAGAGCCAAATCCAGGAGGCCAGCGCTGAGACCCGCAAACGAGCGCAGCAGACGCTGCGGGAGGTGCGGGATATTACGGGTTTGGGGGCGTTGAAATAGTTCAAAAATACATTCTTAGGAAGCAGCTGAAAGTAACAAGTTATTATTCACCCGTTCCTTAGCATGAAAAAGCCGCTCGGAGTATCCTCCGAGCGGCTTTTTTGATTCTAGAAGTGGAAATCAGATTACTGCTCTGATTTTTTCTCGCCAGGCTTAGCACAGCAAGCTTTGCCAGAAGCAGCCGCAGCACCACCAGCACAGCAGGCTTTCTTTTCTCCAGCGGAGCAAGATTTCTTAACCATGCCTTCGGTAGCAACACCAGCAGCAGCACCTTTTGGTGCGGCATTGACAAACGCATTGGAAGCCTCGTCGTATTGTACGCTTACGAATTTGACGCTGCCTTGAGCATCCGCTTCTTTGCGAACATACGCGATAGAACCATCTTCAGCCTGACGCTTTTCGATGGAAGCATCCGAAGATGCAGCTTTAGCAGCTTTGTTGGCGCAGCAAGATTTGCCGGCAGATGCAGCACTGCTGCAAGATTGAGCGTTAGCACCTACGATGCCAACGGCAAGGAAGAATGCGAAGAAAAAAATCGCTTTTTTCATGAGTGAAAAGATGTGATTTTGAATGTGAAATAATTTATTTTTTGCTTTCAAAGCAGTTCAAAAGTAAATGTTTTCATTCGAAGCAAAGGTCATTTTGGGATATCTTAACAGGTTAGGAACGGGTGAACAATAACTTGCCCACCCCAAAAAATTCGGGAGCGTTCTTTACTCCCCTTTTCCTGACAAAATCAAATTGTATCGGGCACTGTCATTGAGCAGTTTCACGGCCTCTTTTACTTCTGGATCATTTACCAGGTTTTTGCGGACTTTACCCCGCTGAAAGTAGTATCGCCCTACAATTTCCTGTTCAATTTCATGAAGGATGCGGTCGCGTTGCTTGACCAGTTCTCCTTTTTTTTCAGCCTTTATTTTGAGTTCCAAGGATTGTATTTCTGCCTCCAGAGGCCAGTTTTCGCGGATGGCGGTCTCGCGCAACTCAGCCATTTTTTTCTCTGAAAGGGTCTGATAATCAAAGTTTTTGGATTGCACGAATTTTGAAAAACCATCAAAATCTGTAAATTCAAAAATCTCAATTGAATCAATAGAAGCCCTATTTTGTGCAAACAGGGTGGCGTAATCAAAAATCACATTTTGATCCAGCAGGGCCTTCACCACGCCCATAGCCGTGTCCTGCGGCAAAAGCACGTCCGGTTTGATTCCGCCGCCATCGAGCACAACGCGCCCTTTACGAGTTTTAAACTGCGCACGTTCTGATTCTGGAATGTCCACAGGTTCGCCGTCTTTGTAGCGCACCGATTGGATACACCTGCCCGATGGAACGTAGTATTTCGCGGTGGTGAGCTTGATGCGTGCATTGTATCCAAGTTCTTTGGTGTTTTGTACAAGTCCTTTACCGTAACTTTTTTGACCCATAACGACGCCGCGATCCAGATCTTGCAAAGCCCCAGCAGTAACTTCACTAGCGGAAGCGCTCATTTTATCCATCAGCACTACGAGCGGAATGTCTTTATCAATCGGCGAGTGTTGGGTGCGCAAGTTGAGATCCCACTCTGGCACTTTTCCACGGGTACTGGCCACGAGTTCACCTTTGGGCACAAAAACGTTTACCAGATTGACCGCTTCGTTCAAGAGACCGCCGCCGTTGTGGCGCAAATCAAGGATGAGGCCCTTTAAACCTGGATTTTTTTGTTTGAGCGTGGTCAAGGCATCGCCCACATTTTGGGCAGCGTTTTCGGTAAAGGTGGTAAGGTTCACATAGCCAATCCCTTCGGCCACTAAACCGGAGTGCGGCACGTTGGGGATGTTTACTTCGCCGCGTTCAAGGGTGATTTTCAGGTCTTTAGGCTGTCCAGGGCGATTGATAACCAAGTTGGTCTTGGTGCCCGGAAACCCGCGCAAAAAATCCTGCACCTGCTGTTCGCTGCGGCCTTTAGCGCTTTGGCCGTCTATGCTCACCAATGCGTCACCGACTTTAAGACCCGCCTTGTGAGCCGGGCTGTTTTCGATGATTTCTACGAGCACAACATAATCCCCTACGCGCTCGCCTGTAGCACCCAAGCCATTGTATTTTCCGTCTACTTGAATACGGTAGCCTTCTATATCCGTTTCAGAAATATAGTTGGTAAAAGGGTCAAGCCCTTCGAGCATTGCGTCCATGCCCCGGCGCATCACTTGGTTAGGGTCGAGCGCGTCCACATAAGCGTGATTCACCTCACGGTAGGCATTGGCAAAAATCTCCATGTTCTTCGCGATGTCAAAGTAGTTGGCCTGTGCCTGTAGCAGCGTCAGCGCGAAGAATGGAGAAAGTATTAGTAATCTGAGTTTGTTGTTCATATTCTAGTTAGTAACATCCATAAGGAACGGTGTCAAAATAACTTCCCAATTTGATACCATTCTTTTGCCGCCATCCATCCTATCTTTTTCGTTAAATAGCCCCACTATTCGCTTCAAAAGATAGTTGGCTAACGCCAAAATAATTGGCCTGAAATTGGAAAGTTATTTTGACACCGTTCCTAATGTTAGACGCAAGAATGTAATAATAGTTGCCAACAAAAAGGGTTTTATACAAACCTTTACTCTACAACTAGTTTCCGTACGCCTGCTCCCTGCTCATTCTCCACCCGCACGACATATATTCCTTTGGGCAAATGAGCCAACTCCATTTGCAGGCGCTCCTCTCCCAATGCCATGTTTTCGGTACGGACCAATTGTCCAGCCATGTTGAAAAGGCTCACTTGCGCTGCCGATTCCAAGGCCTGACCAAAAGCCACCCAGACCGTGCTTCCTGCCGGGTTGGGGAAAACAGAGAAGTCAATTACTTTACTATCAAGGTTTTGTGTGCCTACTAAAGGTTGGGCCACAAACATAGGCGTACCGAGGTATCCACCTTCACCATCCGATACGACAAATCGGAATCCATCGGGGTCGGGACCAAAGCCGTAGTCAAAAAAGCGTATTGCCCCGGCATCTATATCGGCTTGCGTGAACTGGTCTCCAGCTTTCAATTCGCCCAATCCGTCTTTGGCGATGATGCCGTGTTGCGGCACGGTCATCACCGTATAAGTTAGTTGAGCGTGGATATTGTTTGCATCTTCTACCAGCAGAAAGTCCGGTGTGATCGCCCGGTTGGTGCCACTGGGCAGGGGCATCACGAGGTTGTTCACCAAATAAGGTGGTTGGATATTGGCCGTTTGACAAAACTGGAGTTTGAAGCTCGACAAGGTGCCCCCCGAACCGGAGGTTTTATCCTTCACACGGAGTATCCACATACCAGCAGAATTTTGCCCAAGGATCGGGGAAAGCGGGTTCTGGGGTTTGTTGATTGTCCCGTTATTCGGCGGTGGGCAAGCAAAATTGGTAGGCGAAGCGTCCGAAAGCCCAAAGTTGAACGAGCCGTTGAAATTGCTGCAACGGTCTTTCCAAAGCAGCACATCCGTGCCTTGTGGGCTAATGAGGTGCGCCTCCAAATCCTTGAAATAATCGTGTGAGCCATCAATGTTGCTAACAACAAGATCGCTAATAATACCGCCCTGCACGACGGTTATGATAGATTCAATCGTGGGTGTGCCATTGGTAGAAAAATTTTTGGGAAGGTCATTCGCCGTAAAACTCAAGCAATTTTCGGCGAAAGTGGAAAAGAAAAATGGTTCTGACCAATTATGGATGCCGCATTCGTTGCGCGGCCGCACCCGCCAGAAGTAAGCCTTCCCTTTTTCCAACAAGAAATTGATTTTCAAAGAGTCCAAGCTTGTATTGTAGGAGGAGGCCAGAATGGTAGTGAAGGAGGGACTGTCTGAAAATTGTACATCGTAATTGTCAGCATCCAAGCCCTTGCCCCAGTGGAGTGTCTGGGTGAGACCAAGACTTGTCGAACCGTTGACGGGTGTTTGGAGCTCGAAGCCAGTGAAATCGTTCCTCCGAAGAAACAGCGTGATGGGTCGAAGGAAGGTGTCAAGCCCTGAAATGGCTCGTACTGTGAAACTGAAACTGCCTTCCACCGGCACCGATTGGAGATTGAAGCTTAGGGTGCTGCTCGCTCCTGGGTTGAGGTTGTTCGCGCTGAACGAGGCCGTTGCACCCAGCGGTAAACTGCCCAAAAGGTCTAGCGCAATGGGCGTATTGTAGCCCAGTACCGAAGCCGTATTGATTACGGTGCTAAAATTATCAGGCATACAAACCGTGGCCGCATCTGCCGAAAGACCCAAAGTGAGCGAAGCCTGCACCGGGTTTTGGATTTTGAAATTGGCATTGGAAAGATCGAAAAAAACATTGTCGGCTGCTTCCACGCGGACGCGGGCGAGTGAGGTCAAATTATCGGGCACCAGTATATATTGGCTGCCGTCATTCTCCGTGTTTTGTGCCAAGGTAATGGGGTAGGTTTGGCCCCCATCCGTGCTTAATCGGATGTTTATTTTTTGGCAATTAACGGGCGTGGCGTTCGTGTTGGCCACATCCCATTCCACCCGCACCCATTCCCCAACGCGCCAAATCGAGCTCGCCGAATTGGGCGAAACCACCAAAAATGGCCCTGCAGCCGCCACCGCTTTAAACGCCACATCAGCCCAAGCTACGCCCCCACCGTTGGGTTTATTGTCGCGTGCAGTGAAGCGGAAAGTCAGGTCACGAGTATAGGTAGGCAGTTGTTCTGCATTGTAGAAACCGTTGGCCAGGATAGTGCTGAGACGTGGAAAATAGCGGTTGCTCACATCCTGAGCGGGCCAACTCCTAAAAATAGCAGCGTTGCCCAGCGGCTCGCCCAGTGGGGCTTCTGGCCCAAAGTCAATGCCCTCCCACGAGTAGCTGAGCGCGTCGCCGTCAGGATCAATGGCGGAGCCGTTCAGTTCAAAAGGTGTGGAAATTGGAATATTGAAATTGTCCTGATAAGGCAACGTTACAACGGGGGCTGTATTCGAGGTGGTTACCAAAGTCCCACAGGTAGCAAACGCAGCAAAATTTTTAATCTCCTCGATACTCCCGGAGTGGTAGTACAAATCAGCGCCGGCCACGATATTGGCATTACCACAAATTCCTGCATAAGACATGATGGTACTGCCACTGCCTGGCTCAAAGGCCGTCCCGCCTGCGCGTTGGTCATTGCCTACACCACAAAAATTCCACGTATGGCCGCCAGCCAGTTGGTGGCCGACTTCTTGGCCTATTACGAACAAAAAATAGTCGCCGTAGTCGTTCGGACCTACAAGACTGCTCGCAGAACAACCCCGTCCTTTTCCGTCAAAACAGCCCACGCCACCTGCCACTCCGCCGCCGCCCCGGATAAATACGTGGCCTACGTCATACGAATTGACGTTGGTGTATTGGTTGAGCACGGAAGGATTGATTGCCATACAAGCATCGTTTGACTGTACTGGATATGGATCTGTGCTTGGATCTTCAAACATAACATACTGAGTACCAAAGGTCAATTGCAGGCGGATATCAATATCTCGCTCAAAACTCGCACTCACCATATTGGTATATTCGGTCACAGCGGAAAGCGCCAAGGCTTTGGTGCCACCGTGGTCTTGTGTGAATTCACCTACCGCAGCCACACAAAAGCGGAAAATTTTGAGTTTCACGGGGTCAAATTCTTGACCGCGGTCTTCGACAGGTGGCACAAAGCGCTCCCCATCCTTTACAGCCCAAGTGGCGAAGTTTGGAGCGGTTCCCATCTGAAAGCCTGTTTGCCCATTCTCTGGACCTTCGGCGATGTCGTAGGCAATATATAAACTGTTCGGGTTCCCGGGAAATATGGGCTTCAGCATGGCCGCACTAAAATTGGGCTGCAATATCATTGCCCTAAATCCTCTTAGCGTGGTGCTAAACCGCACACTACGCCGTGAGTCGGTCAGCGAAACCCCAGAATAGGTATGAATGTAAGGACAAGCCGCTGCAAATTCAGCATCCATCATGGCGATGCGGCACACAGTGAATTGTTCGACTTTGCCATTGCCCATCGGCACACTGATCACGCACTTGCGCTGTGCTGCCTCTGGTGTGAATTCCCAAGGGGCAGATTCCAGCACGGCTCTCAGTCCCGCTTCGTCCAATTGGTAAGCGTCAAATTTTTTGGGCAGCATCGTAGGTTCAATGCCTTCTGCGAGAGATACTTTTTCTTTGGATACAGCTTTGAAAAAATGGGGGCTTTGGGCTTGGATTAAGTTTGCCAGCAAAAAGCAAAGCAGAAAGGAGAGTAGTTTTTTTGTGTGCATGAGCAGGGTACAATTTTTAATAACTAGAGCGGTAAGATGGTGGATAGTGGACTAAAGACAAAGGCCGAATCTAGAAGTGACACTTTTTAAGAAGGGCAATTTCTGGGCCCGGCTGGCGAAGATACGGCGATTGCTCTATTCAAGCAAAAAACGCCCAATCTACTCTTTTACCAATTTCCGGGTCAAGGTTTTCCCATCCGCAGACAGCCTAATAAGGTAAAGCCCGCTTGGGAAAGCGTCCAAATCAAACGATTGAGCAAGGTGATCCGTTGCGTAGGCCGCAAAATACAGAATGCGCTGACCGAGTGGATTCAGAATTTCGATTTGTGCGTCCAATGAACGACCAAATGTAGCTTGCAAGGTTGCAAAGCCGCTCGTTGGGTTCGGGAAAAGTGAGATTTTGGCAAAATCATCCAGATCCGAGGCGGAAGAACTGCCAAGGCTGATGCTCAGTGCGTCGGAGCAGCCAAAAGCATCGGTGACGGTGACGGTATAATTCCCCACCGCAAGATCCGTAGCGGTTTGGTCTGTGCTGCCATTGCTCCATTCGTATTGGTAAGGCGGGTTGCCGATGCCGACCTGAACGGTGGCCGCGCCGTCGGAGAGTCCGGGCGTTGCGGGTGTCAAATCGGCGGTCAAATTCATTGCTGCAGGACAAGAGAGCAGATTGATATTGTCAATATCCACATAGAAATCGCCGAAACCCCAAACACCGTTGAAACGGATTTTGATAGATTGGCCTGCGTAGGCGTTCAGGCTGATTTTCCGGGTACGCATCTGCACCGTTGGACTGTGATTAAGTCCTGTTATGCTACTGATGGTCTGATAAGTCTCCCCACAATCCGTAGAAATCTGAATTTCAATTTTACTGCCGTTTTGCAAAGCCGCGGGTGATTGGCCTTGTGAATCAAAGCTCGTGATACGATAGGTAAAGTACAGAGAATCGCCTTGGTTGATATTACCCAAACGTGGCATGTCGGCGGTGAAGGCCGGGTTTCCCGAAAAAAGGTTGAAAGCCAATACTTTAGAAATATTATTGTGCTGGTTGGTCACTGAAAACCCGAACGTAGGATTGAAAGTCCAATCGGTCGGAAGGGCGGTGTACGATTCGAAATTTTCCTGGTACGGCACTGGCTTGGGCTGGTGGTTTATGGTATAAGTCACGGTATCGTTGCTGCTGACTTGATCGCCGTTCAGGAGGGTCCAGCACTTGATTTCAAAATTTCCGTCGCGGCTGTCGAAAGGCACACTAAAAATGTGTGTGATACCTTGGTCAGTTGCGAGACTGCCGACGATGTTTTGCACCACGGAAGTGCCGCCATTGATGCTGTACGCTGCTTGAAGACCTGATTGAGTTTGGCTGCCGAAGTTGGTGAACGAAAATAAGATTTGGTCGAGGGCGATGCCACATTCTAGGTCGTCACCGAGTGTGCTGACACTCAGCCCAGCAAGGTCTTTGGGGAAGGATTTGAGAATACGCACGTCGTCAATGCCTATTCCGCCGCTTAAGAAGAAAGGGGCCGTAGCCACGGCAAAGCGCAGATGGACTTCGCTTTCGCCTGCTGAATTGGGCAAGGAGTGCCGTGCTGTAATCCAGCCATCGCTGTGCCCCGACCATCCTGCGTCCAGGCCCAAAAATTGGTTCTCTTCCGTGTACCAATTTTTCCCTTCGCCTATTTCTCCTATTTTTTCCCAGTTCTGGCCACCATCCAACGACATTTCCAGCCAGGCCAGATCATAAGTGGTCTGCAATTGATAAATTAGGGAAAATTCGATGGCGGGGTCTTCCGTCAGTTCCGAAAAATCAAAACAGGGCGATTCCAGATAGGAAAACTCCGAAAGGTTGATATTTCCTGCAAGGCTGGTCACCCAGGCGTTTTGGCCGCTTGCGGCAGCGGGGATCGCATCTTTATTGGGGGTGCCAAATTCCCAGGAAGGGTTTTGGCCAGTTGGAGTCCAGCCACCGTTCCATTGTTCAAATTGTTGGGCATAGTTGGGCTGTAAACGATTGTTGACGTAGTACGTGAAGGTGTCATTCAGCATATCTTCGTCGCCGGACAGTTCTGTAAAAACATCAATGCGATATTCTCCGGGTTCGGAAAAATCGGTGAGGGTCTCAAATGCGATGATCGTGCTGCTGTCTTTGCCCAAAATACCGGTATAAAATCCATCCGAGGGCGGCACCACAGGAGCATTGGTGCCGTTTACCGCATATCGGTAGTTGAAGAGCGACTGGGGGGCGGAACCATAGTTTGCCAAGATAACTTTCACGGAGTCAAAGCCCAGGTCGCAACTGCCTATCGGTGCGATCACGCCCGCTACGCCCAAATCGTTGGTCCAGTAGGTCTGAAACGAAATGGGGCCTACGATTTCGGAATATCCACCGGTCACGTCACAGTATTGCAGGACGTAAGCATCATACCAAGTCTTTTTTTGAAGGCCAAGGATGGTTGCTTTGGGCAGTATTATGTCCAAGGTGTCACCTTCCCCGGCGTTAGGAGAAAAGCCTTGTAGACCGTAAATAACCCGCCAATTTAGCGGGGCGCTTGTGCCGCCATAGTTGGGTTGCCAGCGCAGTTTGGCGTAGGTGTCCCATACATTTTCCACGAAAAAGCCAAGGGGCATACCGCAAGGGATACACTCGCCAAGGCCAGAGAAAATGGTTCCGGTGGAGGGGGCTGTGCTTGCAAAGAACAATTCCCCTGCGTTGTCATAAATATCGAAAGAAACCTCCCAAGGGAAAGCCCCTGCCATGTAGGAAATGATAAGCGGAGCGCCGGCTAACACATTGAATGTGAGGGTGCTATCAGAGCCGTTGTCGGTCGTGTCGTTCAAAGTATAGGCTCCTGAATTGCCTCCGCTGCTGATCGTAAGCGTACCACCATTCCACCCATCGCCAAAGGCACCGTACATTTTGAGCGTATAGAGACACTGGCCTTGAACCGAAAAACTTAGCAGAAAAAAAAAGGTGAAAGGGAGTACGCGTAGCAGTTGAAAGTTCATGTTGCAGCCGTGTTGTTGAATTTTGAGGGCAAAACTGAAACCAAAGGTAGTCCAAGCCCAAAGATTTGAGGGTAAGGAAGTTGGGTTCGGCAAGTTTTGGCAAAAAAAGCTTCACAGGGAAAGTGAAAACCCTCATAATTCCTAATCAAGATTAAGAGATAGTCACTTCTCGCAACCTTCCTTACCTTCGCGCTCTCTTTGACCCAACCAAATCTTCCGTCTACGACCATGCCACGCACCCGACCTAATTATCTCTACGCCATTGCCAGTGTTGCGCTGGTGCTGTTTGTGTTGGGCTTTTTTGCGCTCATGGCCCTGCACGGGCAAAAGCTGGTGACGCTTTTCAAAGAAAAAGTAGACCTCTGGTTGGAACTGAAACCCGGCCTCGCGGAAGCCGACGTAGCAAGACTGATAGCCATGGTGCGTCAACAACCCTTCGTGAAAAAAGAAAGCGTCACGTTCATCACCCGCGAACAAGCCGCTGCTACCATGCGCGAGGACCTCGGCGACGAAAGTATGCTCGAGGATATGCCCGACCTCATGCGTGATGTGGTGCGTTTCAACGTAAAAGCTGAATATGTTGACGATCAACAACTGATTGATTGGCGCGAATCGCTCCGTCAGGACTCGCTGGTGAGCGACCTTTATTTTGAAGCGGCCAAAACAAGCAATGTAGGCAACAACATCCGAAGCCTGGGTATTATCACCTTTGCGTTGGGGGTTTTCCTCATCTTTGCGGCCATCGCACTCATACACAACACCATTCGACTGGCTTTGTATTCCAACCGTTTTATCATTAAAAATCAAGAACTGGTAGGCGCATCTTGGGAATTTATCAGTCGCCCTTACATCCGACAGGGCATCATGAACGGACTATGGAGCGCAGCCTTCGCGATTGCAGCCCTCTCGATTTCGTTGTGGTGGTTGCGACAAGTAATGCCCGATTTGGAGCAATTACAGGATATAAATGCCGTGGTGCTGGTATTTTCCGGACTGGCGCTTATGGGTGTTCTGATTTCAGGCTTAAGCACCTGGTGGGTAGTGAATAAGTTTTTGAGGATGAAATTGGATGACCTTTATTAAGGAACGCGGCACCAATAACCTAGTCATTTGATTCCACCCTTTGTTCCATTAAATGGCCGCTATTTTTCTTTAAATAGCCCCACTATTCGCAGAAAAACAGGGTTGTCTGATGAAAAAATGGTTGACCTAAAATGACTAGGGTATTGGTGCCCCGTTCTTTACAATCTGGATCTCGTAGGTTTTTTTGAAACATACAGGGTCTATTCGAGAAAACAATAAAATAGTGACCTTAGTCAAAAAATTATGGCAAAGCAACAACAACGCCCTGCAACGCAACCACAACCAAGAAAAACGGCCCCTGCTCCTGTACGCCGCCCTGCCGAGAAAAAAGAGAGTATTTTCTCTGCCGGGAGCAAGGAACTCATTTTTGGTCGCCAGAACTTTATCCTTATGGGCATCGGCCTTGCGCTGGTACTGATCGGCTTGGCAACCATGTCGGGCGGTGCTATGCCTGATCCGAACAAGTGGGAGCCAGAGCGTATTTACAGTTTCACACGCATTACCCTGGCCCCTATCCTTATGGTAGCAGGTTTTGTGATGGTGGCGGTCGGCATTTTCAAACAAAAGCCTGTAGCTGCCGACTACTCCAACAACCCTGAGGTATGACCCTACTGGAAGCCATCATACTCGCCATCATTGAGGGGCTGACGGAGTTTTTGCCAGTATCGTCCACAGGGCACATGATCATTGGTTCCTCGGCGATGGGTATTGCCTCGCAACCCTTTGTCAAAGTGTTCACGGTGGCCATTCAATTCGGTGCCATCCTGTCGGTGGTGGTGTTGTATTGGCGGCGGTTTTTTCAGAGCTTCGGGTTTTATGTCAAGCTGTTGGTGGCGTTTTTACCCGCTGCATTCTTTGGGCTTTTGTTCAAAAAGCAGATTGACGGACTGCTTGAAAACATCGTGGTTGTAGCACTCGCGCTCATCGCAGGAGGGATCATTTTCATCTTGCTCGATAAGTTTTTCAAAAGGCAACGCGAGCTCGAAACCTCTGTGGAAAAAGACATTACACTGCCTCGCGCCTTGCGCATCGGCTTTTTTCAGGTTATCTCTATGGTGCCAGGTGTAAGCCGCTCTGCAGCCACTATTTTCGGAGGATTGGCACAAGGACTTTCACCTACCACTGCAGCGGAATTTTCGTTTTTCCTCGCCGTTCCAACCATGTTTGCCGCAACTTGCAAATCGCTCTGGGATTTTGTGAAAGACGAGGGCGGCACGTTTTCCAGCAACGAAATCATGCTGCTCGGCGTGGGCAACATTGTGGCCTTTTTAGTAGCGATGGCGGCCATTCGATATTTCATCCATTTTCTCACAAAGTACGGGTTCAAGTGGTTTGGCTGGTATCGTATCTTGATGGGGATTGCCATTTTAATTTTGTGGAAAATGGGATATTTTGACGGCGTTAGCGTGGGGGACTTTTAATAATGATTTGACTGGTTGCTGTGGATTGCTTCGCGAAGGAAAAGGACTTTTTTACTACGCGTAGCAACCCATCCCAACAATTTTATTTAACACATAGGCACATAGAGCACATCGTTTTGGAAATATTATATGTGCTCCATGTGCCTATGTGTTAAAAAAACACTGAAAATGTTAGACAAACTACAAGCCATACGCGAAAAATACACTCACCTGGAGGAGCAACTCAGCGACCCGTCCACCGTGGCCGACCCTGAAAAGTCGAAAAAGGTGAACAAGGAGTACAAAAAACTCCAACCCCTCGTGGAGGCCGCCGAAAAATACGAAAGAGCCATCGCCGATATCGCCAGCGCGAAGGCCATGCTGGCCGCCGACGCCGACCCCGAAATGCGCGAAATGGCCCGCGATGAAATCGCCTCACTGGAGCCCGAACGCGATGTTCTGGAAGAACTACTCATAACCCTTCTAACGCCCAAGGATCCTGAGGATGAAAAAGATGTGATCTTTGAAATCCGGTCTGGAACCGGAGGCGATGAAGCAGCTATATTCGCTGGCGACCTTTACCGAATGTATTCGAGCTATTTTTCGGATCAGGGCTGGGATCTTGAGTTGGTGGACGAAACCCCTAGTACGGCGGGTGGATACAGCAAACTGGTGCTCGAAGTCACCGGTGATAACGTGTACGGAAAGCTCAAGTTTGAATCGGGTACCCATCGGGTGCAGCGTGTGCCAGAAACGGAAGCTAAAGGCCGGGTACACACTTCCGCCGCCACCGTGGTCGTGCTCCCCAAGATGGAACCCGAAGACGTCAACATCAGAAAAGAAGACATCCGGACGGATACCTTTCGCGCTTCCGGCGCAGGGGGGCAGCACGTGAACAAAACAGAATCTGGCGTGCGTTTTACCCACCTACCTACAGGCATCGTAGCGGAAAGTACCGAGAGCCGTTCGCAGCATAAAAACCGCGACATCGCCATGGGCAGACTCGTGCAGCAGATCCGGGATGCCCAACTCCAAAGAGAAGCCTCGGCCTTTGCTTCTGCCCGTAAAAGCCTGGTTGGCTCCGGCGACCGTTCGGAAAAAATCCGCACTTACAACTGGCCGCAAAACCGCGTGACCGACCATCGCTTGGAGGGCGACAACAAGAATTTCAACCTGGACAAGGTGGTGGAAGGGGATCTGGAGGGGATTGTTGAGGCGCTGACGATTGCGGATAATGCGGTAAAGTTGCAAGAGGGATAGGCACAGGCATTGTTTGGCTTTTATTATTCACCTTTTCCTAACCTATAAATTTAGTTCAGCATGAAATTTACCAAGCCACTCTTATTTACTGCAGCTCTTTTTGCCGCCTTTCTTCTTGCATCTTGCGCTGAGGTACAAGCCACCAAAGAATGCCTTTCCGGACGGCAATATGGATTTTTGTACGGATTGATTCACGGCTTTATTACCCCCATCAGTTTCATCGTCAGTCTTTTTAGGGACAACGTGGCCATTTATGCGGTCAATAATACGGGCGGATTGTATGACTTGGGTTTTTTGCTGGGCTCCAGCGGCTGGGGTTTTATGGCAGGGAATCGGTCGAAGAAGTGAGCAAAACGTACGTTTTCCATGAGTTACAAGTTCAAATTTACTGCAAAATTGTAAAATATGATCGCCCGACAATTGGCAGATAAACTAGTGGCAAAAGGTGCGCTGTTTGAAAATTTCGCGATTAAAGTATTGGCAATCGCTGTCGGGTGCAACGCCAGAAAACTGTGCAGTGCTTTATGGCGGCGAACAGTCCTTCCAAACCTCTCATGGGCAACTTATTTCATGGCGCGATTGGCCAATTTAGGAGGCAAATCCTTTTTGCCCGGAAGCCAGGTTACTGCGGTAGAAAGCGTTGCTTGCCTCTGCCGTGGAAAACCCCGCGTATTGCCGGATGGTCCAGGGCTGACTGAGGGCCATGGTGGAATAGGGGCCGCCGAGATAGGGGGGAGACCCAGGGCAGACGCATATAAATTTGAAGATTAAATCTCCAAAAACAGAATTTTATTTGATTGACGAATGGCGAGTACATGATTGAAGATTGTTGAAGTAGGCGTTGCGCTTAAGTGTTGTGGCTTTTGCGAAAAATCGACGAAATGGGAATAATACTTGTCTTGTTTGA
>Ga0209181_10004215_pt1 | contig 21591 bp, 19 predicted proteins | sample MAT05_FD_187208 | JGI IMG/M metagenome (GOLD analysis project Ga0209181, IMG submission 187208) | Freshwater microbial communities from Lake Fryxell liftoff mats and glacier meltwater in Antarctica - MAT-05 (SPAdes) (version 2) | ecosystem: Environmental > Aquatic > Freshwater > Ice > Liftoff... | reverse complement strand
GCCTGCAAGCTTAAGCTTGCAGGCCGGAATGAAAGCCGGCAGCTTGCGCGGCATGCCGCGCGCCGGCTTGAACGCCTGCAAGCTTAAGCTTGCAGGCCGGATTGAAAGCCGGCAGCTTGCGCGGCAGGCCGGGGTGAAAGCTCTTCTATTCCAACGAGTTGCAACGCCGCCATGTGCCGCCAGAAGCGTGCAATCTGCCCCGTAGCGCTCTCACCCGAAAGGTGAGCGCGTTCAACAGCTTAAAGACAATAAGAATCAACGCACTACGGCCATCGACAAGCGGTCAACTGAGGTTTCTAGGTTCAAGTCAAGGATGCCGCGCCGCGCATGAAGGTCGCATCAGTCGCGCGCTTGCGGCGGGCTGATAGCATCAAATACTGTCAGCCAGAGGCTTCTGCCCGTGATTGAGCAACGACGATTGGGCGCATTTGGACCTGAGGTCTCGGCCCTCGGGCTCGGCTGCATGGGCATGAGCGAGTTCTACGGCGCCAGTGATGCGGCGGAATCGCTGGCCACGCTACAACACGCGCTGGATCTGGGGGTAAATTTCCTTGATACAGCCGATATGTACGGGCCCTATGTCAATGAAGAACTGGTCGGACGGGCCATCGCCGGGCGGCGAGAACAGGCATTCGTCGCGACCAAATTTGGCTTCGTGCGCGATCCGACCGATTCCAGCAAGCGCGAGATCGACGCGCGCCCCGAACGCGTACAAGCCGCGTGCGAGGACAGCCTGCGGCGCCTCAATATCGACCGCATTGATCTTTATTACTTACACCGCGTTGATGCCAAGGTGCCGATCGAGGACACGGTCGGCGCGATGGCGCAGTTGATCGATCAGGGAAAAGTTCGCTATCTAGGCTTGTCCGAAGTGTCAGCGGCCACCCTGGAGCGCGCGTGTGCGGTACATCCGATCACGGCGTTACAGAGCGAGTATTCCTTGTGGTCGCGTGAGGCCGAAGACAGCGTACTGCCCGCCTGCGTGCGCCTAGGCGTCGGATTTGTACCGTATAGCCCGCTCGGGCGCGGATTTCTGACCGGCGCGCTGCGCTCGCGCGCCGATTTGGCGAATGACGATTATCGATTGACGCAACCGCGTTTCTCCGTGGAAAACTTCGCGCTGAATCTCGACTTAGTCAATCGCATCGAAAGCTTGGCTGCGGCCAAAGGCTGCACGCCCGCGCAATTGGCATTGGCTTGGGTATTGGCGCAAGGCGCACATATTGTGCCGATTCCGGGTACGCGGCATCGGCATCGACTGGACGAAAACTTAGGTGCCCTGTCCGTGCATCTAGCCACCGCCGAAATCGACAGCATCACGCAGGCGATCCCGCCCGGCTTGGCGGCAGGCGGCCGCTATCCCGAATCGATGCTGCGTTTAACTGACCGCTGATCGCATAAACGACGATATGAGTGCCGCTAAAGTCTTCGCCAGCGCCAGATCCTCGCATTGGGATTTCGGCCTCCGCGCGCCTGAATTCAACCTTCGCGAACAAGGTTTCGCGCTCTTAAGTCCCACGCAATTTCTGCGCATCGCAGACATCGACGCCGCCCTATTCGACGACTTCGCGCAGTTCTGGAACGATCTTCCGCCCGACCAGCACCTACTCGATGGTGGCAGTTATCGCTTCCGGCGCCATGCCTCGCTGATCCTTGACGCGAGCGCGCACACGGTTGTCGAATCGGTGCATCGCGCGCATTGGCAATCGACCGATTACAACGCGCTGCATGGCGGCCTTGAACGCTGGTTCACCCCACTAGACGCCCGCGCGATCACCCATCCGGCGCTGTTAGCCGTGATCACCCAATTGGGCCGGCTGTTCGCCGCCACCGCGGGCGTCGCAGCGCGCTTCGTGGAAGTGCATCAATTCCGCATCGACACCGCTAGCGGCATCGGTCGGCCAACACCTGAGGGCGCGCACCGCGATGGCGTTGATTTCGTCGCCGTCATCCTGATCGAGCGGGTGGCGGTGCGCGGCGGAGAGACGCGCGTATTCCAGGCCGATGGTCCCGCCGGCGTGCGCTTCACCATGTTGGAACGCGGCACTTGCTTGTTGCTTGACGACACGCGCGTCATCCATGAATCCACGCCGCTACAACCGGATGGCACAGCCGGCCACCGCGACACGCTGGTGATCACTTTCCGGCGCGATGGTTTTCAAGACCCGCCCAAAGCATGAGGCCTGATCGCGCGCAATCTGCGCAAGAATAGAACCACCCGATACCGGAGCCGCCCGTGAAATTCCCACGCTTTCCATGGCTGAATTTTTTCGCCGCGATCCTGATCCTTTTGGTTCCCGCACGCGCAATTGCGCAGGCTGACCCTGGCAGTGCACGCATCGTCATCGCCGGTGACGCGATCGCCAGCAACTATGAGACTGCGCGCGCGCCCCGCATGGGCTGGGGCCAAGCCGTTGATCTTTTTCTCACGCCCGAAGTCCGAATTCTGAGCCAAGCACGCTTACGTCAAATCCTTGCTGGTGACCTGGAAAGCGCGGCACAGTTGGCGCAGCGCGATATCGGCGCGAACGATTGGGTACTGATTCAACTGATGAGCGCGCCCGATTCCGTCGAAGCGACGTCTGCCATGGACGCGCGCGTGGCGCTTGCGCGTCGTCTGATCCTGACCGCGCGCGCGCTCGGCGCCAAACCCATTCTGGTGACACCGGCAGCTAGGCTGATCATGGATTCGCTTGGACGGCCGCTAGCCGAACACACAGAAGAGGTCGCGGCGCTGGAAGCTCTCAGCACCCAGGAAAAGTTGCCCTTGATCGATCTGGACGCGAGTAGCCGGCGCTGGCTCAGCGCACTCGGCAGCGCCGCCGCGGTGCCCTATTTTTTCCACGACGCGGCCACCGGCTTCTCGGATCGCGCCGACCTGCACGAGCGTGGCGCCGTCGCCTATGCGTGTCTTGTCAGTGCGCAACTGGTGCAACTGAAACTGGTGTCGTCCCAGGCCGCAAAACGCGATCTCCACTGCGATCTACCGGCCGATCAATCCGCGCGCCGCTCGGCACAAAGGTACCCATCGCTAATTGAATCCGCGGACACCATCGCGCGCGTACAAACGGCCCCGCACGGCGGCTACGGCATGACCGTAGCCTCGCCCTTCTTCGAATCCGCGCCTGACCTCGGTTTGGTCGTGCGCCAACGTGTGCTCCACGATGGCGCCTCGATTGGCTTGCACGCCCACGGCAAGGACGAGATTTATTACATCGTCTCAGGCCGCGGAGAAATCGTACTCGACGGCAAGATTCAGGCTGTGGCAGCGGGGTCCGCCATCCTCACCCGCGACGGCTCCAGCCATAGCCTGCGCCAGTTGGGCAATGAACCACTGACCATCCTGATCGTGTACGCACCTGATGCAGAGTGATCGGCTCGCGGCTTAGGTGCCGGGGCTTAGGCGCCGGGGCTCGGCCGCTTCCGGCATCCTGCCTCCCGCGGCACTAGCACATCCATGTGCGTCGGGGCCCCGGAGCGCACCAAAGCCCCGCATCTTCGTCAAGCAGCCCCGCTTCTGCTGTCCCGCCGCTGCAAATACCAACTACTTCTTCTTCTTGACCGCGAACGCGTTCTGCAGCAATGGGCCGGAGAATTCTTCAGCGTTCTCGTGGCCCACGGCGAAGCGATACAGCGCGGCTGAGTAGATGCCTTGAAGCGCCGTCTGAATCAGCGCCAAGACCAGGGTGCTGATGATCGTCAACGCAATCACCGAGACGAGCAGCGCCATGCTGCCAGTGCCCGCGACGAGCACAATCAAAAGGGCCATGAGGCACCACAGCGCGAGGTAACCGAAGAGAAATACCAGTCCAATGCCGCCCTGGCCGATCAGATTCTCGCCCCAGGTTTGCTTGAGAAGCAGCGCGCTCTCTTTTACTGCCTCAATTGGACCGATGTCGCGATGCACCAAAATCGGCACCACCATAAAAGTAACCACCGTCCAGGCCGCGCCAATCAAACCGACAATCCATTTGCCGATCCAGCCCGCACGCTGTTCGATCACGCGCAAGATCAGACCTACCGTTGCTGCAATCACCGCATAACCCAAGATCTTCCCAATCTTCGACCACGCGATACGCAGACCATCGGAAACGGTCGGATCACCGCCTTCCAGCCGAATCGAGGCCGCACCAATCAGTGCCGTGTTGAAGAAGAAAATGACCGAGTACTGCACCAGATAAAAAGCAAACATGTACACATACCAGAGCGGCGACATTTCACCGCGATCAAACGCATCCGGATGGCCCATGGACCACCAGATCAGCGGCGCTAGGAAACTCGCGACGACCATCAATCCGGCCACCGCTGACACTGCCGGAAACACCAACAGCTCTTTGTCCTTGGACAACACACTGGCGCTCGCCTTGATCAGCGCCCAACTGCGGGAAAATTTCTCGAACATGGCTGCGGCTCCGATTGAGTGTCGACACTAGGTGAAGACTAGCGCGTCGGGACGCGAATGTCGTACGCGTCGTAGTGCATCGGGCTCGAGGCTTAGCGGCGCGGGGCTTAGGTGCCGGGGCTCGGGGGAAATGCGCTTTGGAGTTAAGAACGCAAAACTTTTCTTAAGTTATTTTGACGACGCAGTTCGAAAGGCCGCGATGGTATCGCAGCCGTGCTGGTCATCCCCGCGAGGACGGGTATCTAGTTTTCTTTCTTGGTGTTTGGTGCTTAGAGCGAAGCGCCCGAGAAGCGAAATACACCAAGCGACCCAATAACGCCTTGATCGGCGCAACGCGACCCACTTGAATCTGGTCAGGCGGCGCATAGACGAACACTTGCGAACTCGGTCACCACGCGGAGCGGATTGCTTTGCTCACCACTGCGTAAAAAATGCGTATCGGCGAGATTTCATCCGTCGTGATACGCACAATTCATGCTTTCGCGCCAGCACCAAGGCCCGTATTTGCTCCGCTTCCTCCGAACACATGTGGTCCATGCTGCAATTCGTCGATACGCCCCAGCACCCAACGCCGCGCCTGCCTCAGCTTCCAAGCATCTCACCCGCCGTTCGCGATCTCTGCCATCAGGCGTGCGCGTTCGTTGAGCATGTTTTCGAAACTGACCGGCGGCAATGGGCGGCAGAATAGGTAGCCCTGCAGTTCTTCGCAGCCGTATTCGCGCAGGAATTTGAGGTGATCCTCGGTTTCCACGCCTTCGGCGACGGTGATGCGGCCCATGTTGTGGGCCATATCAATGGTGGCGCGCACAATGGCTTCGTCGGCGGGGTCGATGCCGATATTGCGCACAAAGGTCTGGTCGATCTTGATGCGATCAGCCGGGAAGCGTTTGATGTAATCGAGCGAGGACTGGCCAGTACCAAAATCGTCAATAGCAATATGGCAGCCGAGTTCGCGCAACTGCCCCAAGAGTTCCAGTAGGTTGGGAATGTCCTTGATGTTGATGCTTTCAGTGACTTCCAAATCTAAATTGTGCGCGGGCAAGCCGCTATCGCGCAGTGCCGATTCAACCACTTCCAGCAGATTGACTTGGCGCAATTGTAGCGGCGACAAGTTCACGCTCACGCGCAGCGGCAATCCGGAGCGATCAATCCAACGCTTGGCGTCGACGCACGCGGTGCGCAAGATCCACTCACCAATGGGCACGATCAACCCGGTGTCTTCGGCGATCGGAATGAAGAATCCGGGGCTGATCAAACCGAGTTCTGGATGCTCCCAGCGCAACAGCGCTTCCATCCCGATGATGTCTTCATTGACCACATCCACCTGTGGCTGATAGTAAGCGCGCAGCTCATTGTTGCGTTCGGCGACGCGCAATTTGGTTTCAAGATCCAGGCGCTGCTTATTGGAGACTTCCGCCACCGCGACGTACACCTGATAGGTGTTTCGTCCCATGCCCTTGGCGCTGTACATGGCGACATCGGCGTGTTTGATCAGCGTTTCGCCGTCCTTGCCATCTTCGGGGAAGAAGCTGATGCCCATGCTCGCGGTAATCTGCAATTCGTGGCCATCGGTCAGCGTGAGCGGCGTTTCCAGCACCCGCACGATTTTTTCGGCGATGCGGATCACATCGTCTCGATGCACAATATGGCGCAGGATCAGGGTGAATTCATCTCCGGCATAGCGTGAGACCGTGTCCGAGGCACGCACGCTGGCACGCAGTCGCTTGGCGACGCCACTTAGAACCTGATCACCCACGGCATGACCGAGACTATCGTTAATGGTCTTGAAGCGATCCAAGTCAACGAATAGCACCGCGAACTGCTCGCCATTGCGTCCGGCCTCGGCAATCGCCGATTGCAAACGGTCGTTGAAAAGCAGGCGATTCGGCAGCCGCGTGAGCGAGTCATGCAAGCCTTGAAAGCGGCTGTCAGAACGAAAGCGCGCAACCAATGCTTGCATCGCCAGATGCGAACCGACCATGCGCAGCACGGCCAACAACTCCGCTGCGCGCGGTTGCGCCTTGCGGCTCGCAGCAATCAAGGCGCCGACGGCACGCTGACCTTCGCCGAATAGCGGCACCGCGAGCACACTCGCCAGACGCAAGGTCTTAAAGAAGGGTTCACCCAAGCGCGCGGCCGCTTCTTCGGCGGCGGAGAACTCGGCGTTGGCGAGTACGCGACGGTAAAGTTCGGTCTGCCAGACCTGGTGCAATCCACCTTCGGTCGTCCGCGGAAAGGCCGCTAGCACTTGAGGCTCGGCCTCAGTGCCACCGCGCTCAATACAAACGTAGAAAAAATCCAGGCCGTAATCGGCAATCAGGCGCTTGAGCACGGGCTGCACAGATTGCGAATCGAGCCCACTCCGCGCGAGGCCCGCCAGCATCTCCAGCGGTGTTTCGGCCTGGGCACCCGCGGTGAGCAAAACCAGTCGACCATTCGGTCCATCCATCGCAATAGCCGCCAAACCGACTAGACGCGGATCACCGCCGGCGTTGATCCGGGCTTCACTGAGGCCGATAGATTCCTCGCGCACGGCTGGGAGGGTTCCCAACGTGGCTTTGGCGGAGGTTTGCAGAAGATCCTCAGCATCGCGGCGTAAAAGCCGCGTTGCGCGTGTATTCGCACTTAAAATACGGTCTGTAGCGGCGTCGATGATCAGCGCGGGCACCTGGATGCGTTCCAGCCACTGCGTCGGCGCGGCACTACTGGCCTCGATTGTGGCCGCGGGCGTGATCAATTCACGCGCCTGACGCATCGCTTCTGCAGCATTCACCGGGCTGCGTATCCAGGCTGCCAATGGCGCGTTCGGACCACCGGGTGAGTCGGGTGGCAAAGCGCCGACCGGCAACACGCCAATCCGTGGGACCAAGCGCCAGCGCGGGTGCCCCGCCAATAAGCGACACAGCCCCTCGGTTTCTGCGTAGGGTTCAAGGAACTCGACGAAAATCATCGCCAGATCAGGCTCTTGCGCCAATAGGCTATGCGCCTGCACGACGTCTCGCGCGGTGTAAATTGCCTCGAATTCGGCGCCGTCGAAAGAATCGAAGAGCACGCGACGGTCTTCACGATTACTGGCGACGATCAACACGCCGGCGCTGTTGGGCTCAGCCTTCATCCGCGAATCCAGCGGCCATCGCGCAAGCGCAATTTGCCGGTCAATCCATGCCTGTGCACGATCATTTGCGCCAAGCGATCCAGCGGCGGGCCAACTTGCACATCAGTGCCTAACATGAGCACGCGTTTTTCGCTGCCATCTTTGGAACGCGCGATCTGGCGCAGTAAGGCGAGGACTTGCGGCGTGTATTCACGCATATCCGCCGGCACCACATAGACGCCAAAGCGCCCGGACTGGATGATGAAGCGTAGTGCATCAGAAATACGCTTGCTGCCAGCCACGGTAATGCCGTGCTCGCGCAGGCTCGCAAGGCCGGATTCGGCATTCCACAAATAGATGGAATGACCACGACGCTGCGCCATCTGGCGCAGATAGCCGATCACATCGTCAGAAAACGGCGTATCGAGAATGACCAGATTGCTCTTGGCCTCCAGCACGTGGTCATACAACCCCTCGGGCACTCGGATATCACCGTTGGTGCGCAGCGTAGTGATTGCATCGTTGACCGCCGAATCCGACACGGTGCGCGCCAAAGGCTAAAGTGAGCTTGGTCTAAGCATAGCCGGCGAAGGGCCGGACTGGAGTTGCATTGCACCACAGGTCAGCGGTAAATGGAGACCCTACATTGTGTGCGTGGAACGTTCCGAAGACAGAATTCCCGCGAGGATCGATTCAATCTTAGTCTTGACCGTTTCGCCGTCGGAGCCATCCGCAAATTGGACACCAATACCGGCGGTTCGATTGCCCTGAGCGCCGCCCGGCGTGATCCACACCACCTTGCCAGCTACCGGCATACGGTCTTTTTCTTCCATCAACGACAGCAGGATGAACACCTCGTCGCCGAGGTTGTAACGCTTTAGCGTCGGCACAAAGATTCCGCCGCCTTTGAGGAAGGGCATGTAGGCGTGATAGAGCGCGCCCTTGTCTTTGATTGCCAGCGAAAGAATGCCTTGCCGCGGAATTCCAGGTCCGGTACTCATGCGCTGCGTTCTCGCCCTGTGCTGTGAAGTTCTGCCCAGCGACAACTGAGCTCGTAAATCAACAAATCCTCGCGCACGCCACTACCGAGCATGCCCCGCGCGCGCTCTAATTGCGCTGCCAGTGGCGCCAGCCTCGACATTTCCACACGCGAAGTCAAGCGCACCAAATTATCGAGCCCCGGCACGTCTAGACCATCGGCATTCATGGACACAGCAATCAATCCAGACCAGCGCCCGAGCATGCGCCCACCGTCTTTGGCATAAAGCCCGAAGAAGCGCGTCGGCGTCAGGCGGCCATTGGCAATCTCGACCAAGCGTTCGGCCAATTGGGTCCATTCAGCCCATACGCCAGGGCTTAAGATCTGCGCGGCAGCTTCAGGATCGCCATGACTGATTGCCAAGGCGGACGCAGCTCGCGACCTTTCCACTCCAAAGAAACTTGCAAAGGCCGCGATGCCGGCGTCGTCCGCCACGGGCGCCACGGGCAAGCGTTGGCATCGGCTACGCACGGTAGCCGACAAGCGGCCAACGCGATCAGCGACCAGCAATAGATGTGTATCGCCAGAGGGTTCTTCCAAGGTTTTTAGCAGCGCATTCGAGGCTGCAACATTCATGCGCTCGGCCGGGTACAAAACAGCCACTTGACGTGCGGCGATCTGCGGGCGCATCGACAAGCGTTCCGAGAGCGAACGAACTTGATCGATCTTGATCACCGCCGAATCAATCGGCGAGACCTCAACCCAATCTGGATGCGTCCCGGCCTTTAGCAACAGGCAGGATTTGCAGCGTCCGCAAGCATCTGCATTCGCCACCGGTGTCGCACACAGCAAGGCCTGGCCGATCCGACGCGCGAGCGCCACCTTGTGTAATCCGCCCTCGCCGTGAATCAGCAAGGCATGCGCCACAGCCTCACGTGATACGGCATTGGCGAAGCGTGACCAAGCAGTCGCATGCCAGGGCAAGGCCTGCGTCAAATCCATTGGAAACGCTCAGCGGTGTGCGTGCGGCGAGACTTCATGGCTGCCCCAATTGAAATCGACGCACCGCGGCATTGTGATCGTCGAGTGTGCGCGAAAACACATGACTGCCATCACCGCGTGCGACGAAATACATTGACTCGGTCAGCAGCGGTTGCGTGGCGGCAAGAATGGCAGCTTTGCCCGGCAGCGCGATCGGCGTCGGCGGCAGACCAAAACGCGTGTAGGTGTTGTACGGGTTATCAGTTTCCAGATCCGTGCGCCGGATGTTGCCGTCGTAGGCCGCTCCCATGCCGTAGATCACGGTGGGATCGGTCTGCAAGCGCCAGCCCTGGCGTAGCCGATTGACGAATACGCCGCCAATCTCAGCACGCTCGCCAGATTGGCCAGTCTCCTTCTCGATAATCGACGCCAGGATCAAAGCTTGGTAGGCATTCGCTAACGGCAAGTCCTTGGTGCGCTTCTGCCACGCTTGATCGAGTAAGGACTTCTGTGCCCAATAGGCGCGCTTGAGCAGGTCCAGATCCGAGAATCCGCGCGGGAAGAAATAGGTGTCAGGCAAAAACAGACCCTCGGCATGACTTTCGGTCGCCCCAATACGCTCCAGCACCTGTACATCGCTCAATCCGCCCAGCGTCTGTTCCAATTGCGCGTGCTTGGCGACGCTGCTGCGTAACTCGGAAAAGCGCGAGCCCTCGATGATGGTGATGCGGTATTGCACCACGCGTCCGTCCACAATCGCCTGTAGCAATGCGCGTGGTGTGGCCTCGGGTGAGATGCGATATTCGCCCGCTTTCAATGACTTGGAAACGCGCATCTGCTCAGCCAGCAGACGCCATTGCCAGTAGGGCGCAGCCGAGACGCCATCTTGGCGCAACTGCGCCGCAAGGTCCTTCAAACGCATGCCGCGCTCAAAGTGCACGACGTGCTCGCTACCCAAGGCAAGCTGCGTGAACCGGTGATAGTCGCGCCAGCCTATCCAAGCGAGCACTGACAAAGCAACTGCTAGCACCAGCATCAGCAACAGCCAGCGGATTCGTCCGGTCCAGCGTAGCGGTGCCGGCTTCATCGCTCGGTAACCTTCGGTGTCTTAAACAGTTGCTGCCATGCGCGCTGTAGCTCACGCACTTGCGCATCGGGCTGCCATCGAGTGGGTCCAAGCTCCGTTGCCGCGAGCGGCCCACGCAGCGCGTTGATCAGCACACACTGGTTGGCGCCGAGTACATCGCGACGGCTAAGGTCCCCGATTTCCGCGCCTAAATGCGCCAGCAACCAGCGCCGACCCACGCCGGCAATCCCCGAGCGATGCACGCTCGGCGTCAGCCAGCGATCGCTTATGCGCACGAACACATTCGCGGCGGTCGCGCCGATCACTCGGCTGCGCGTGTCCAGCATCAAACCTTCATCAAATTCCGTCGCCCATTCGTTACGAGCCAGCACGTTCTCGATCCTGTTGAGATGTTTGATGCCCGCCAGCAAGGGTTGCACTGCATAGCGCGTATGACACCAGCGCAGGCACAAATCCACCGGCGCGCGCGCGACGAAGGCTTGCACAAAAAGTCGCAAGCGCGGCACCAGCGGCGAAGGCCGAGCATACCCGCGCGGCCCGCTACCTGCGGTCAAGACGATCTTTATCACTGTTTGCGCGTGCTCGGCTGCTGCTGTCAGTGCGTGCTCGCGCAGCTCAGTGGGATCAGGGGCTGGTAGCGACAAACGTAAACAGCCCGCAGTCAAGCGTTGCACATGCCAATCCCAAAGCGGGGCATGCGTGCCGACGAAGCGAATGGTCTCGAATAAACCGTCGCCATAGTGCAGCCCGCGGTCGTCATCGGCGAACGCGCTCACAGATCCAAATCCAGCGCACGCAACATGCCACGTGCCTTCGAGCGCGTTTCCTTGAGCTCCCGCGTTGCCACCGAATCGGCCACGATGCCGGCACCCGCGCGTAGCACGATCCGCCCTTCACGTAGCGACAAACTGCGGATCAGAATATTGAAATCCATCGAGCCATCGTCACCGATGTAGCCAAGCGAGCCGGTGTATGCGCCGCGGCCATGATCTTCGAGTTCATGGATGATCTGCATGCAGCGCACTTTGGGACATCCGGTAATGGTACCGCCCGGAAATACTGCCGCCAGCAGGCTCCACGCATCGATATTGGCGCGCAGCCGGCCGCGCACATTCGATACCAAATGATGCACATGCGCATACGTTTCGACACTACCTAACTCGTCCACAACCACCGTACCGGGCTCGCACACACGCCCCAAATCGTTGCGTTCTAGATCGATCAGCATGATGTGTTCGGCGCGTTCCTTTGGATCGCGCGTGAGCTCGGCCAACAATTGTGCGTCGATCGCTGGATCCGGATCGCGCCGCCGCGTACCTGCGATCGGCCGTGTCTGAACTTCGCCATTGCGCACGCTAACCAGCCGTTCCGGTGACGAGGACACCAGCGCCCAGCCAGCGTGGACAAGCAAGGCCGCAAAGGGCGCGGGATTGGCCGCGCACAAACGCTGGAAGAGCGCATCGGGATCGAATACAGAATTCGCCTGCACACGCCATGCGCGTGAAAGATTGGCCTGGAAAATGTCGCCCGCTTGTAGATATGCGGCAATGCGATCAACGCCACGCAAGAACTGCTCGGGCGGGTCTTCTGTGAGGAAGAGCACAGGCAGCGTGCCAATTTCATCGTTCTGTGTGTCCGCATCTTCCAGCGCTCGCAACGATTCCGCGCTCGGCGCGCCGTTCAGCGTACAACGCTCGGTCGCACAGTCCCGCACCAGCACCGCGGGCGCACGCCAAAGCACGGCCAGTGGCTCATTATTCTCCGGCAGACGCCACGCTACCGTAGGCTCAAAAACAGAGGCGAATTCATAGGAGAGATAGAGAATGCAGCCGCCTTCAAAGGGCGACTCCGATGGCGCGGCCGTCGCGTTCACGCCCAACCTCATCGACTGTAAGCGCGCCTTCAATTGCGCCAAGGCCTGCGCATGTCCGGGTTGATTCGGGTACGGAACCACCAGCGCCTCGCCCTCGACCAGTGGCAGCAAATCGAAGCGACCCTGCTGCCCCGCCGCCACGCTCCGAAACAGCACTGGCGCGCGCGGCCCCAATGCGCGGCGTAAGGCGCTCAAATCATCAAAAGCTCGCACGCGTGGTTTCCATTGGACCCAACACCAGACACCCATCATAGAGAGATCACGGATTCGGCAATGCCCTGTCGTCACCGGAAATCCGCCGTGACCCATCATCCTAGAAACCGCAGTTGACCGCTGTTCAAGAGCCGTCGTGCGATGCTTCTGGTGGTTTTTAGGCCGATCCGGCGACGCATTGCGTTTAGGTCAAGTTTTCACCAATCTGCTGGACAACGCCTCTAAATACACGCCGACTGGCGGTTCAATCGAATTCCGATTCGAGCGCGCTGATGGCTTTTTGCTGTTGACCGTTACAGACAGTGGCATCGGAATCAGCGCGGAGGCCTTGCCACATGTGTTCGATCCCTTTGTACAAGACCACCACGCCACCGGATTCAACGGCGAAGGACTCGGTATCGGCCTGACGGTGGTGCGAGAGTTGGTCGAGGCGCATGGCGGACGCGTGACAGGGAGCAGCCCTGGACTGGGTGCGGGCAGCAAATTCGTGGTGAGCCTTCCATGCGTCAATGTTGAAACGCAAAGATCGCCGGAAACGTTAGACAGGGCGTGAGCGGATGGGCGATGGCCTTGATAAGCTCTAATCGAGGCATTCGATAAGCTGCTGATCTATATGTTCAAGCCAACGCGCACAGCCTTTGCGATAGGACGCCACCCAAGCGTCTTTGCAAGATTTTATTCCATGGAGAACTGCACGCGACTTCTGAACTGTGGTCAAGTCCAACAGAGCGTGGGAAAGGGGAGCAGATCAACTGCACACTGACCTTAAGTCATCCCGATATTCGGACGCGCAATGGAACCGCAGCGCTCATCGCGCTGGGTCCGCGTGCCTAAAGAGCCTCAAGCACCGCCTCAGCGCTGGAGACTTTGAATTCGCCGGGGGCTTCCACATGGAGCTGCGTGACCACGCCGTCTTTGGCCACCAATGCGAATCGTTGGCTACGCACGCCCATTCCGAATTTGCTCGCGTCGAGCTCCAGGCCAAGTGAGCGCGCAAAGGCGGCGTTGCCGTCGGCGAGCATCAAGATTTCTTCCGGCACGTTTTGGCTGTTACGCCACGCTTCCATGACAAAGGCGTCGTTGACCGACAGACACGCAATGGTGTCGATGCCCTTCGTCTTGAGCGCGTCCAGATTTTCGACGTATCCCGGCAAATGCCGCGCCGAGCACGTTGGCGTGAAGGCTCCCGGCACAGAGAACAACACAACGGTCTTGCCACCAAAAATTTCCGCAGTCGAGATTGACTTCACGCCGTCCTGCAAATAGCTGAGGTTTGCCTCGGGGATACGCTCGCCGACTTTGATGGTCATGATAGGACTCGAGAAAAAGGAGGAGGACACGATCATAGGCTGGCCTGCGTGAAAGCGCGCGCAGTACAGATCAGCTAATTAGTCCCAGCGATCGTCCCGCACCCAAACGACTCCGTCTTCAATACGGATCGGGAAGATCGTCGCATCGGTATAGGCCGGCGGACATAACACGCGTCCGCTGCGCAAATCGAAGCGGGCGCCATGCCGCGGACACTCAATAACGGCGCCGCAGATCTTGCCACCGCTGAGCGCGCCGCCATCATGTGTGCATACATCTTCGATGGCGTGAAACTCGCCCTCGCTGTGGACCACAGCGACCTGCACACCATCGATGTCGATCACACGCCAGCCGCCGTCGTCGATCTCCGTCGTTGCAGCGACACGGGTCCATTCACTCATGCTTTTTTCTTCCCTCAGGGAGTGCGCCGCGCACATCGACATCGGTGGAGGTGTGACCGCGGCCGTCGAGCGCACCGAGCAAAGTTGCCCAGGGCAAGGTCACGGTTTTGATGCGGTTCGGAAAGCCAAGCACGCCAATGAAATGATTGAACTGACCGAGTGCCGGATTTCGCAAACGCGCGGGGTTATTGGTCACCAGTTCCAACGCCGCGCGGCTCAATGCTTGCACCGATTGCAGATCACGGCCGCAAACCAAATCGCCCATGATCGAAGCCGCCGCGAGCGTCAATGCACTGGCTTCGCCCTCAAAGGCGAAATCCAAAAGGCACTGATCCGCAATTCGAAGATCAAATTGCAGGCGGTCGCCGCACAAGGCATTCACGCCCACAGCGCTGATGGTGGGATCACGCAATCGCCCACGCCGTCGCGGGTGGCGATTGTGGTCGAGGATGACAGTGGCATAAGCATCTGCGAGTGACATGCGCACATGATGCCAGTGCCGCGGGCAACTCACTGCATGCATGCATGCGGGCGCGGCGTTCACCTACACAAGTGGAGCGCTTAAGCACCGCGAAACCCGCGCTCTGCCTGAATCATTCACACATTTGCACTTGCTGGCTCGAACAGTCGCCACTACGCTGTCGAAATAATTCTTTTGGCGCGACGATGACGCGAATGCGAAGGACACTACTGGCACTCACGCTCGTGTTCTTTGGACAGACGCTGCTCGCAGCCGAGTCAGAGCCCAGCACACAGATTCCGCCTGGCAATGGCCCGTGGGTGGTGCGGGCCTATTTTGTCGACAAGGCGCAGCTCAATCGGCTGACGCGTCGGACCGCACCATGGGAAGTTCATCACGATCAGGGCTTTGCAGTCGTCGAGGTTGCCAATCGTTTCGAGTATTCGCAACTGATCAGCGGTGGTTTTCGCGTAAGCGTCGATAGCGCACTCAGCCAGGCACTGACTTCTCCTAGTCGTAGCTTCAGCAGCGTGCCGGGATTTGCGTGCTATCGGACCGTCGAAGAAACCTACTCCTCGATGGATGCCGTCGTTGCAGGACACCCGAACTTAGCCACGGTAGTCGACATCGGGGATAGCTGGAACAAATTACATCGCTCCGGCACTGGCTACGATTTGCGTGTGCTGAAGCTCAGCAATCAATCGATTGTTGGCGATAAGCCACGTGTATTCATCATGGGCGCGATTCATGCGCGCGAGTACGCCACGGCCGAATTGGTGGTGCGCTACGGCGAGAGCCTGATTCAGCGCTACGCGACTGACGCCGACGTGCGCTGGATGCTGGATCACCACGAGATCTATCTGCTACCACAAGCCAATCCCGATGGCCGCAAGAAGGCCGAGCTTGGCCAGTTCTGGCGCAAGAATGTCAACGAGAGTTATTGCGGCACGACCAGCAGCGCACGCGGCGCGGATTTGAACCGTAATTTCCCGTTTGAGTGGGGCGAACACAACGGCTCCAGCGACGAGCCATGTGATGGCATTTTCCGCGGCATTGCGCCGGCTTCTGAGCCGGAATCACGGGCCATCGTCAACTATTTGCGCACCCTTTTTACTGACGTGCGGCCAAACGATGAGACCACGCCGGCGCCGGTGCAAACCAGCGGCGTTTTTATCGATCTGCATAGTTACGGTAATCTGGTGATGTGGCCGTGGGGCTTTACCGAATCGCCCGCGCCCAATGCAGCGGGCCTGGCGACGCTGGGACGGCGGCTCGCCTATCTCAATGGCTACTACCCCGAACAGGCGGTTTCGCTATACGTGACGGACGGCGGCACCAAGGACTATGTCTACGGTGATCTTGGCATTCCGGCGATGAGCTTGGAACTCGGCAATGCTTTTTTTGAGAACTGCACGGATTTCGAAAACACTGTTCTGCCCGACAATATTCAAGCGCTGGACTACTTAGTCCGCGTGGCGCGACGACCGTATCTGGAACCGAGCGGCCCCTCAATCGCCAGCATGCTCACGTCTCCCATTGAGGTCGGCGAAGCAATTTCTGTCGCCACGCTGATTAGCGACACGCCATTCAGCCAGGTCAACGGCATCGAAAGCACGCACAACATCGTCATCGCCGAGGCCTATCTGGATCAATTGCCGTGGGCGCCCTTGTCGCAACCCGCAGGTCAGGTGATGGCACTCGACGGACAGCTCAATTCGCCGAGCGAATGGGTCTCGGTTGATGTCCCTGCGGCGCATCTCGGCGTTGGACGCTATTCACTGTATTTACGCGGCGGCGATAGCGCGAGCACAGGTCCGGTGACCGCGCGCTACGTGGACGTCGTGGCGCCCGGAAGTACCTCACGCGTGACCGGCACGGTGCGAAATTCTGTGAGTCTGGCGCCGATTGGCGTGCCGGCCATCGTGGAACTGGGTGTTTACGGGACGGCCAGCAAACCTTTGCAATCGTCGATCTATGCGCTGCGCGCGCCCAGTGGTAGCTATGCATTGTCCGTCAGTGCGGCGGGCTATGCGCCAAAGACGGTACAGTCGCTAGCGTTGACGGCGCCAAATTCGGTCAACCTCAATATTGATCTGGATCCGATCTGCGTGCAGTTTGAGGACGACGCACAGTCACTGACACAGTTCCAGCCGGACTTAACTTGGGCACCGGCTAGCAACCGATTCATCAGCGCACCAAGCGCCTTCAGCGAGTCGCCAAACGGAAATTACCCAAACAACGCGAATCTGTCGTTGACCTCGATAACGCTAGATTTCTCGCAATCGCAGGCGTTGTCACTGAGCTTCCAATCCTTCTGCGACACCGAGGCCGGATGGGATTTTGGTCGTGTGGAATGGTCGACCGACGGCACTCAGTGGTCTGAGATCTGGCAGTGCAGTGCTGACGCCTCCTGGAAACTGGTGCAACTGCCGCTACCGCAGGTTGAAGGCGCCTTAAGCGCGCAGATCCGCTTCCGCTTTACCTCAGATGGCATCAACGTGCGCGACGGCTGGAGCGTGGATGATGTGCGCATTCATGGCACTGGCGGCAGTTGTGGCCTACCGACTCTGCTGCACGCCGATGGATTCGAGTGAGCACTCGCGGCATGCTTGGAGTAGGAATTGCCACCGGCTTGCCCGTTGCAGCGCTGTTTATCGCCGTGACTCGATGTTAAGTTGCCGATTATCGTCCGCCGCCGGGCTGTCTCCTGCGGCTCTCACCTTAAGGTTGTTAGCGCTTGTCTACCGCCGCACTCTTAGAAAGCATTGATTTTCCAGCGGATCTCCGTCGGTTGACACGTGAGGCACTGCCCGCATTGGCCGTCGAGTTGCGTCAATTCGTGCTCGAATCGGTCTCGCAAACGGGAGGACATTTGTCCTCCAATTTAGGCACGGTGGAACTCACAATTGCCCTGCATTACGTCTTTGACACGCCGTTTGATCGTCTGGTGTGGGATGTGGGACATCAGAGTTATCCGCACAAGATTCTGACCGGGCGCCGTGAACAGATGGCGAGCTTGCGCCAACTTGGCGGCATCTCGGGTTTTCCGCGACGCGAGGAAAGCGTCTACGACGCCTTCGGCACGGCGCATTCGAGCACCTCAATTTCCGCCGCTATTGGCATGGCTTTGGGCGCATTGCTAAAACATGAGAAGCGCAAAGCCATTGCGGTGATCGGCGACGGCGCCATGAGTGCCGGTATGGCCTTTGAGGCCATGAACAACGCAGGCGTGCATAAGGCTTTGCCGTTGTTGGTAGTGCTAAATGATAACGATATGTCGATCTCACCGGCCGTCGGCGCGCTCAATCGCTATCTCGCGCGGCTAATGAGCGGCCAGTTCTATGCGCACACCAAAAAGGGTTTGCGCGGAGTGCTGTCGATGGCGCCACCTGTGCTCGAGTTCGCGCGGCGCTTCGAAGAACACGCCAAGGGAATGATCGTTCCGGCCACGATGTTCGAGGAATTTGGTTTCAATTATATCGGCCCGATCGACGGACATGATCTGGAATCCTTGGTGCCGACTTTGCGCAATATCCAAGCGCGCATTGAGGAAGGCGAAGGTCCGCAGTTTCTGCACGTGGTCACGCGCAAAGGTCAGGGCTACAAACTCGCGGAAGCGGATCCGGTGCTTTATCACGGTCCAGGACGCTTCAATCCCAGCGAGGGCATTCGTCCTGCGAGCAAGGCGCCGAAGAAAACTTACACGCAGGTTTTTGGCGAGTGGCTGTGCGATATGGCCGCCGCTGATCCCCGCCTTGTGGGTATCACGCCAGCGATGCGTGAGGGCTCAGGCTTGGTCGAGTTTGAGCAGAAATTCCCGGATCGTTACTTCGACGTCGGCATCGCCGAGCAGCATGCCGTGACCTTTGCAGCCGGGCTCGCGTGTGAGGGTCTGAAACCGGTGGTGGCGATCTATTCGACCTTCCTGCAACGCGCCTACGACCAACTGATCCACGATGTGGCCTTGCAGAAATTACCTGTGGTGTTTGCGCTCGATCGTGCCGGCGTGGTCGGCGCCGACGGCCCGACGCACTGCGGCGCTTACGATATTTCTTACCTGCGCTGCGTTCCGAATATGTTGCTCATGGCGCCGGCCGATGAGCAGGAATGCCGCCAATTGCTTTCGACGGCATTCGCCTACGAGGGACCCTCCGCAGTGCGCTATCCGCGTGGCGCAGGCGCCGGTGTGGAAACTTCGCGCGAGCTATCGGTGTTGCCGATCGGCAAGGGCGAAGTCAGGCGCCGATCCCAGGCGGTGAGTGGCCGGCGTATCGCGATTCTTGCCTTCGGCTCGATGGTCGCACCGGCGATGATTGCCGCAGAACGGCTTGATGCCAGTGTCGCCAATATGCGTTTCATCAAGCCGCTCGATGAGGAACTCGTGCTGGAGATGGCGCGCACGCACGATGCGGTGATCACCGTCGAGGAAGGCGCGCACATGGGCGGCGCTGGCAGCGCCTGCCTGGAAGCACTGGCCGCGCATGGCGTGGTGGTGCAAAGCTTGCTGCTGGGATTACCCGATATCTTCATCGAACACGGCGATCCGGCGCGTTTATTGGCCAATTGCGGCTTAGACGCCAACGGCATCGCGCGCTCGATCGAAGAGCGCTTCGGCCATCTGCTCAAGCAAAAAGCGGCTTGATTCGAGCGCGCGCCTCCACCCGCGTGCGTAAAAGCAGGACGCGAGCTCATCTGAGCAAAGGGCCGAAAGGACGCGAAGCACTGCGCGATTCATTCGAATTTGTATAGCGAGATTGAACGCGCGCGATTGGGCTGTTTTTCCGGCCACATGTGCCCAAACCCTTCGCCCTTAGCAAAGCACGCGGGCGGAAAACACAAGTGCGACCTCGCCCTCGGCCCGTCTCCCAAAAACATGGTGGCGAGGGGCAAGGGGAGCTTAAGGCGGTGACATCTCCAAGTCGCCAGGTTGACGCGCCAAGCTGACACGGTCGCGCGCTTCCAGGTCTTTGAGGGTGAGCACATCGACCAGTCCCGCCGCAGCCAAACACGCGCGGGTTTGTGCGCCTTGCGAGCAACCGTGCTCCAGCAGCAGATAGCCGCCAACGCGCAGCACGCGCCGACCCTCCACGCAGAGTTGCTCGATGTCTTCCAGGCCGGACGCGCCGGCGACCAGCGCGCCCAGCGGCTCAAAGGCCAGACTGTCACCGTGCAATCGCAGGTCATCGGATGAGAGATAGGGCGGATTCGAGATCAAAAGATCGACACTGGAATCGGCGATGGCCAGCAACCAGTTCGCTTGCACAAAACTCACCGCGGCATTCAAGTCGTGCGCGTTCTGGCGAGCGACTCGCAAGGCCGCCGCGCTGCGATCGCTCGCGATCACATGCGCAAATGGACGTTCGAGCGCCACATTGATCGCCAGCGCACCGCTACCCGTGCCAGCGTCGAAAACGCATGCCGCGCACTCCGGCGCGAGTCGCGCCAATGCAGCCTCCAGCAAACATTCGGTGTCGGCGCGAGGGACCAACACATCGGGTGTCACACGCAAGCGTCGGCCATAGAATTCACGAACGCCGACCAGATAGGCATAGGGCTCGCCGCGGCAACGGCGCTCCCACAATTCTAGAAAACGCTGCCGCGCGAAATCCTCAATCGCGTCGTCTGCGTGCGCATACAGCCACGCGCGCGAGCGCGTCAACACGTCGGCTAGCAGCCACTCCGCTTCGAAATGATCGAGATGCGGCCCCTGCCCTCGTGCGAGGCGCAGCAAGTCTTTAATCAGCAATTGCACTTTGGCACCCAGGCACACGCTCAACATCGGACCGGTATCACCATGGGTATCGATCAGTGGGTGCGGTAGCGCTCGATTATAGGCTTGCGATGACAATGGCGAGCGAGCGCGCATTGGTGTGGAATGCATATACCGCCCCGCCGAGTCGCGACGATGAATGAGCAGACGCTGAGCCAGTGGCAAACACGTCCGCTACCTGAGCGGCGCGTTTTGGAAGGGCGCTATTGCCGACTGGAGCCCTTCGAGGCAGAGCGACATGGCGAGGAATTGTTCGACGCCTCGACAACGCCGGGCGATGAAGGACGCATGCGCTATTTGTCAGATGCACCCAAAGATCGATCGCAGTTCGTCGCGTGGATGGCACGCGAGCGCAAACGCGATGATGCAAAGTTTTTTGCGGTGATCGATCTCTCCACAGACCGTTGCGAAGGACGTCAAGCCTTCATGCGCATGGTCCCAGAGCACGGCACCATTGAGATCGGTGCGATCTTGTGGGGGCCTGCGATTGCGCGCACTCGGGTGAGCACTGAAGCTGTGTATCTATTCGCGCAATTGGTTTTCGATCAGCTCGGATATCGCCGTCTCGAATGGAAATGTGACTCGCGCAATCTACGCTCACGCGTCGCGGCCGAGCGCTTCGGGTTTGCGTTCGAGGGAATCTTCAGACAACACATGGTGGTGCACGGCGAGAGCCGCGACAGCGCTTGGTATGCGATGACCGATGGCGATTGGCAGCAGCAAGGGTGCGCCTATGAGCGTTGGCTCGCGGCGGGCAATTTTGACGGTTCGGGATGCCAGCGCGAGCGCCTGGACGTGCGTGCCAACAACATCAATGACGGCTAACCACGAATAAAAACGCCCGCGTCCAAAGACGCGGGCGCGAATCACGTTACAACAGAATTAGGCAGCGCCGCCGCACTTGCCTTCTTTCGCCTTGTCGGCGCCGCAGCTACCTTCTTTGGCTTTGTCGGCGCCGCACTTGCCTTCGTGGGCCTTGTCCGCGCCACATTTGCCTTCCATTGCCTTGTCCATCTCGTCTTT
>Ga0209181_10004213_pt1 | contig 21598 bp, 21 predicted proteins | sample MAT05_FD_187208 | JGI IMG/M metagenome (GOLD analysis project Ga0209181, IMG submission 187208) | Freshwater microbial communities from Lake Fryxell liftoff mats and glacier meltwater in Antarctica - MAT-05 (SPAdes) (version 2) | ecosystem: Environmental > Aquatic > Freshwater > Ice > Liftoff... | reverse complement strand
CTGGCAACGGCGAGCCTGGTGCGTTGTGGTCTGCGCTCACCATGCGCCGCCGTGCTGGTGGAAGGGGGGGCGACGCAGGCTGGCTCGCTCTGGTGGGCGGACGCGGCCAGGACACGCCTCTCGTCCGGGCAAGCTCGCCGCTGTGTCAGTGGAGCGCCCGTAACCATGACACAACGCGGACCTCTTCCGGCAAGGTGGCGGTCATGTCAGGGCCGCAGCCCGTTTTGCTGTCGGTCAGCGCTCAACCTCGCCGCCCAGTGCGCGATCGCCTTCGAAACCCTGCTCATTTTCTGCCCAGTCCGCCGTGAAGGGGGCGCGACCCGAGCTCGACCTGACACAACCACTACCTCGCCGGACGAGGTCCCGGTTATGTCAGGGCTCCACGACACAACTCAGAGGAGAACGCGGCTGGGGGGCGTACGTCAGAAGAGCGCCCTGCTCAATGCAATCGGGTCGAACAGCCGCGTTCCCGATGCCGTCGGCCCCTCGTTGCCGCACGCGTGCCTCGCCCCCCGCCACGCAGCGATGAAGCCGCGAAGACGGGAGGCATGCCGCTTCACTGCTCAGCAGGTGGCTTTGGCTCGAAGCAGAGGCCCCGATAGTGCGACCGCCACGGGCGGAGCTGGCAACGAGAACGTAACGAGACTGACGAGCCCGAGGTGATGACTTTACCTTTGGAATTTGCATTCGGTTCAGCTTCGAGATGTGCACGATCAGGGCTTTTCGGGTTCCCTAGACCGCAATGGCTGCGCGAACGGGAGCGCGTCGCCGTCGCCGTCGCCAGGTATCGGCAGCGTCGCGTCCGCGTCGAATGGCCGTTCTTGGCGCGGCTCGACGGGCTGCAGCTCTGGCTCGAACTTGCCGTCGACGAAGGGCAGGGCCGGGCCGCTATACAAGACCAACGGCGCTATTGCCGTCTCATCCACCGATGCAGCGGTGGGCGCGGCCTTCGCTGAGACGCGTTCGGGCTCCCCGCGAAGGCGGGCCCGCTCTCGATAGAAGAGCTCGCCGTACAAGCGCTTCAGCATGTCGTTGCCCTTCAGGTCGCGCGACCACTTGAGCCTCGCGGCATCGAGAGCGCCTTGGGTAACTTGGGCAGACGCGAGCACCTCGTCGGGCTTGGCAAATGGCTCGCCCAGACGCGCCATCAGCTTTGCGAGGTCAGTCATGGATCGCTCGGGGTCGAGTATTTCGGGCGTGTCGGCCATATTGTCTCTCAGGGATCGATTGCACTTCGCCGACCCGAGGGCGATTGCGGCGAGTCGCAGGGCGCCCAGGTTAGCAGCCCTGAGCGGTCGCGGCGTGGCCAGGCGAGAAGCACGCGCACCGTGACGAGGTCGGTTCGATGTTCGAGTAGCGCCCCCAAGCCGCTCCACAAAAGCTCACCTCTGCGCTGCCTGATCGACGAAGACCACTGCGCCGTCGGCAAGCAGCGCCTCGCGGGAAGATCTCTGCCAGCGGATCAGACTCAAAACGGCGCCAACAACGACCAGCACGGCCGCCACCAGCGGCTCCCGCCAGGCGACCATGCCAATGGCGAGCGCCGAGGCGAGCAGCGTGGGGACTGCGACGAAGAAGCCCTGGACGGCGCGGTGGAGGCGGCCTGCTCGGGAAAGTGCCTTGCAGCTGGGGCAGCGCGCGGTGTCGGCGAGATGTTTCGCACGGCGTTGCGCCGCGTCGGCAGCACTGCGGTTGGCCTCCGCGTGTGCAGCGACGTCGTGCGTGAAAGAGTCGCCGACCGCGGTCGCCGAGCCGGCTGCGATCACGCTGGCCGTTCCTGAATAGCCGCAGCGTTGGCACCGATAGGCGAACGAGTGGTCGACCACATCCATCGCCTCGACCTCCTCGGTCGCGACCTGCCGCGCAAAGTCGAACAACGGGCTCATCGGCATGGACGGTAGCGCGACCAAGCCCTCGCTGGGTCGGCGCGACGCGCAGTCGGCCGATAAGGCGGCACCTCCACGAACGAGACGCGCGGCTCCACCGTCACGGCCGCGTCCGCCCACCAGAGCGAGCCAGCCTGCGTCGCCCCCCCTTCCACCAGCACGGCGGCGCATGGTGAGCGCAGACCACAACGCACCAGGCTCGCCGTTGCCAGCGGCCGGCGCTCCACCCCCAGATTCCGTTTTCCGAGGCTCTCGGCTGGTTTTGCAGCAGCACGAGCTGCCCCGGGCCATCGATGAGAACCTCGTCGATCAGACAAGAGCCCACCGGCGGAAAGGACGCGCACGCAGCCCTACTGGGCTTCATGACCACCGCGCAACAACGATCCTGATCGAGGCACGGGCGAGTCTTGCCGAGACGAACCGGTATCCGAGGTCGATTTTCTCGCTCGACGGCTCAAGTTGAAGCGACATTTTTCTCCGGCGCGCGTAGATGTCGGCATGGGGTCAGCGCGTCCGAGTGTTCGCACGAAAGCCCTGGTCGGCTGCTTGCTCGACTTGCTGTGCGGCTGCGCTGGCGCTGGCCAAGAGCCATGGCCCGCGCCCTCACCCACAGCATCGAGCGCGGAGGCTGCACGCGCGAGCGCAAACGTGATCGCACGCGCGAGTGCCATACCTGAGGCGCCAAACCGTGCCGCAGTGGTGGCCGAAGCGCGTGTTTCGAGCGGGACCCACACGCTCAGTATTTCGTTGAAGGAGGGCGGCCCGACCTGCGACCTCGTCGCCGAAGGCAAACTCACGGAGTACCCCACGTTCTGGGAGCTGGGGTCGGTGACAGGCTTGGCCGTCGTGAAAGGCGAAGGCTGCCAGCCACAGATCCTCGTCGGCCCCGTCTCCGCTCGTTCAGCCGCCACGGACGTCGCCTTTCTGGAAGGCGCGGTTTGGGTGAAGCCGACCATGACGCTCGACGAAGACGACGCTCGCATGTACTCCGAGCTGTCGCCTGGGCTCGAAGACCTGAACGCCGATGGCTACCTCGACTTCTGCGGAATGATCCATCCACAGGCTGACTCGCCACAGATCTGCTGGCTGTACGACCCGGCCCGAGCTCGCTTCGTGCGCTGTCCGGAGCTCGACACCATTGCCGGGCTGCGCTTCGGCGCCAAGCGACTGACAGGGTTCGTTCGGTCTGGCAGTGTGCTGGTGGGGACAGAGTACCAGTGGCTGAAGGGCCGCTTCGAGCTGGTTCGCCGTGTCACCCATTCCACCGGCGAGAGCATGGACGGCAAGCCGATTCTAGGCACCTTCGTCAGGGTCGAAGAACGTCGCGGCAACAAGCTGATCAAAGTGAGTGAAGCGATCGAGACCAATCCCTGACCGGCGATCGTGAGGGCGGGCCCTTACGCCGGGACCATGCGAGTCGCCGGCAGGCTTTCGGTTGCCGGGTCGAAGGGCGCCAGTCCGTCGCTGGTGACATCGTAGAAGCGGATCGATTTTTCGCTGCCGACCACGGCGGGCCCTCCCAACACACGCGGGAGCTTCGGGGAGCCGCCGCGGTCGATATGGCGGTGCAAGTGGCCGTGCATTACTTGCGCGGCCTCATGACGATCAGTCAACGCATTGAGGCGCTCGCAGTCGATCAGGCCGTCGAGCCGATGTAAGAGCGGCGGCAGCGCGAAGGGGGCGTGGTGCTGCACCACCACGACTGGCCGCGCTGCGTTCGCGGGATCACGCAGGTTCTTCTCTACGCGCTGGACTACGTCGTCAGTGACGAACCCAGCCGAGCGCATGACCGACTGCGGGCGGGTCACGTCCAGCGGCAACAGGCGCACGTTGCCGAGGTCGACGATCGGCTCTGGCCCACTCGGTGTGTTGCGTGCCCAGGGCTTTAGCGGCCCCAACAGTGCGGCGGACCAGCCGTCACCACCGCCATAACGATCATGCCCATAACGATCATGGTTGCCCGGCACGATCGTAATTTGCTCCGGCTTGAACGCAGACGCCGCGAGAAGTTCTGCAAAGGCCTCGAACTCCAGCGCGAGGCCGAGCTCGGTCAAGTCGCCGCTGAAGATCACGTGGTCACTGCCGAGCTCATGCGCGCGCCGAAGCGCAGCCGCTGCGCGATCGCTGCGCACGCGCGGGTTCAACGCCCGGCCCAGGCTCGCGAAGTAGGCGCGCACGCTGTTCTTCGACGAGGACAAGAGGTGCAGGTCGGACAGCTGGGCGATGCGTCGAGCGGCCATCAGTTTGAACCACTAGCAGGGCTTCCGCGGAATGCAGCCGCCAGGATCAATAAGTTTGCTGCACGACACGAGATCGGCACGTGCGGTTCGCCGTTTGGTCATCAAGGCGCGCTGAAATGCAACCCATGCAAGTAGAGCTGGTTGTCTTCGATGTCGCCGGAACAACTGTGGTGGACGACGACCATGTCGCTCGAGCGCTGCGCTCTTCGCTCGCTGACGTCGGCGTCACGGTCAGCGAACGAGCCTGTGCGCGAGTGATGGGTCTGGCCAAGCCAGTCGCGCTCGAGGCCCTCGCCGCGGGCCAGGTCGAGGCCCACGCGTTGGCCGGTGTCGTTTTGGAGGGGCATCGCATCTTCGTCGAGCGCATGATTCACCACTATCTCGCCAGCCCCGGTGTGCGCGCGGTCCCAGGCGCGGAGACGACATTCCAGTCTTTGCGTGAAGAAGGCATCGCGATTGCGCTCGATACAGGCTTCTCGCGTCCGATTTTGGACGCGATTCTGCTGCGGCTCGGCTGGCACGAAGAGGTCATCGACATCAGCGTGGCGAGTGACGAGGTCGAGGCCGGCCGGCCCCACCCGTTCATGATTCGACGGGCGATGTCCGCCGTCCAGGTCACCTCGGCCGCCCGCGTCATCAAGGTCGGCGATACGCCTGCCGACATGCGCGAGGGCGTCGCTGCCGGTGCCGGCAGCGTCGTGGGCGTGCTCAGCGGCACAGGAACACGAGACGATCTGTCAGAGGCTGGCGCGACCCATATCCTCGCCGACGTGAGTGCGCTGCCGAGGCTCGTCTTCGGCACCCCTCGAAGGTCGCCGTCGGTGTTGCTGCGCGATCGGCTGTTCAGCGCCTGAGGAGGCGCCTACCGCTTCGGAAGCAGCCGCGGCCGGCTCCGGATCTCGTCGGGTGCCAGTCTCTGCTCGGCCCAGCGTCGTGCGAATTCTTTTCGGCTATTGGCCGCCGACTGATTGAGCGCTATCGCAGGCCATGGCCCTCCGATTCGCGCTTTCACTCGGCGTTCTGCTGCTGGCGTGTGGGGACAGCGGCTCAGGCGGTGCCGCGGGCGCAACTGGCATCGGAGGCACGGGCGCAGGCGAAGCTGGCGGCGCACCGGCAATGGGCGGCGGCGGCGCGGCGACCGGCGGCAGCACTGAAGGCGGCGGCGTGCCCACAACGGGTGGCGCTGGCGGTGAGCCAGCGCTCGGCGGCGGGCCCCTCTCTGGCTACGGCGAGATCTCTGGCACATGCGGCGAGGTCGATCTGGAGGACCTGCAATCTGTGCTGCCAGCGCTGCTCTCGAACGAGATCGACTTCAGCGCGAGACCGCGCTTCGACGTGTCCCTGCTCTCGGAAGGCGGCCAGGAGATGGTCGCCGACGGTAACCTCGGCGGTAGCTCGCTTCATTCCGAGGTGTTCGCCTTGGAGGTGCTGGAGCGCTGCGAAGGCGCCACGCTGCTCAAGACCGAGGGCGAGATCGTGTACGACACACAGAGCAAGAAGACCGACATCTTGGTCGAGATCGACGGCGAAAAAGTGGGCGTCAGCGTGGTGCGCGCGATGAGCTTCCCAGAAGGCGCGGCGTACACCCCCGCCGACGCGCTGCCGGTGCTCGAAGGCAAGCTGGACGACATTCTGCTGTCGACCGCGAGCGTCTCGCCAGCGGACGCCTGGAACAAGCAGATTCTGTCGGTGATCGCGCAGACGCCCGAGCACGCTGCCTCCATCGAGGCGGCCTACGAGATGCTCGATGACGAGACGCGCGCCGACACCATCGTGCTCATCACGGTCACTGAAGGTGAAGACCACTTCATCTACTACAACCAGCCCTGACGCTCAGGCGTCTGCGACTGGGATCGCGTAGCTCAAGGCTTGGCTATCGCCCAGCGAGGCTCGTTCGCGAGGCGCCTCACGCCGCAGCTGAGCGCCGACGGACACAGCGAAGGCTTGGAATGCAACGACACTTGCGCTGGCGGGGTGCTGAGGTTCTTGAACGCCCGACGCACGAACGCGGCGCGTTCGCTGGCCTGTGCGCTGGCAGTGCCGCGCTCTTTTGCGTAGCGCTCGTAGTAGTCGGCCGCCGCGTCGAACACGCCGATCGCGAAGTATTGGTCCGCGATCTCCAGCGTGATTGCCTGCTTGTGCGGCGCTGCGTTGGGCAGGTCGGAGTTCGCCAATAGCAGCTTGCCGGCGCTGATCGACTTGGCCATCAGCCCGGTGGCGCGAAAGCCGCGGGACGCGGAGGCCAGCGCCGCTGCGACATGATCGCCGCAGGCTGGGTCTCTCTGCTCACATAGCGGCTTCAGTGAATTGAAGCTGTTCAGGATGGCCATTGCCGCCCGATCTTTTTCCGGACGCGCTTTCGCCCGCTCGAGGGCGACGAGCCCCGCACACAAGCCGTCATTGGCGGGCCGCGCAGCGACTGCCACCGTGCAGCCAGACACCGTGGTTGGCGGTGTCGCCAGCGGGCCTGCCTCCAAGCTTCGCTGCGTCCAGCAGGGTGCTTGCCAATTCTCCCTCCAGCCCAGAGAAACCACAGAGCACACGGAGGACACAGAGGACAGACACAGAGGCAGACGAAGTTTGGTCGGCGGAGATCGGCTGCGCTGCTGTCCCGCGCGCATACCAAATGCTCTTCGTGCTCTCTGTGCCCTCGGTGGTTCAAAATCTCCGGGCACGAGAAATGGCAGTAGTATCCCCCCGATGTCACGCACCTCCTTGTGGGCCCTGCCCCTGTTTGCCTCGCTGGCATTCGCTTGTGGCGGCGAGACCGCTCCAGCAGCGGGCTCGCAGAAGCCTTCTGCCAAACCGCTGCCGCCGCCTCCCCCCGCGAGCTCGAGCGCCGTGGCCACTGGGCCCGCGCAGAAACAGAAAGAGTGCGGCAAGGGCCCAGAGGTCACCTTCGACGACCCCACCCTCGAGAAGGCGATTCGCACCCAGCTCGCCAAACCTGAGGGCCCGGTGCTGATGGCCGACCTCGGCAAGGTCAAGACGTTGATGCTGACCGAGTCGAAGCAGACCGACTTCTTGGACGCCTGCATCTATCCCGATCTGAAAGGCTTGAAGGGCCTGTATCTGCCGAAGGGCCAGCTCGAGGACATCTCGATGCTGCGAAACCTCGCCAACTTGGAGTCCCTCGTCATCTCACACACAAAAATCAAAGATCTCTCGCCGATTAGCGGCCTGAAGAAGCTCGACCGGCTCGACGCAGCCAACACGCCGATCACCGACATCACGCCCCTGGCTGAATTGGTCAACCTCACCGAAATTCAGCTCGATGGCACCGGCATCCAAGATCTCAAGGCGCTGGAGAAGATGAGCAAGCTCACCATGGTCAGCATCAAGAAGACCAATGTCAGCGATCTCACCCCGTTGAAAGACAAACGCGAGCTGACCAAGCTGTTCGTGGCTGGCTCGAACGTGCAGGACACCTCGCCGGTGAAGGGCATCCCCAAGCTGAAGATCGACGGGCAGTGAGGCATCACGCCGCATGGTGCTCCGCGTCATGAAAAGCCGGCTGCAGACCGAAATGTGACAGAAGCCCGTCGGCCGCGCGGGCATGATCCCGGCAGCATGAAACACGCGGCGCTCGGTCTCTACACGTACGTCGAGTTCGGTGCGACGGTGCTGACCTTGCTGCCGGTGATGGGGCTGTCATGGCTTCGGCACCGCGGTGACCCCACCCAGCGCCACCCCGGCCGCTGGATGCGCCGCCTCGGCTACGTGAGCAGCGCGCTGACCCCACTGTGGAAGTTTCAGACCGAGGGCGAGGCGCCCCCAGACATCGATCACAAAGCCTACGTCGTGGTCGCCAACCACGAGTCAGCGGCCGATCCGTTTCTGCTCTGCTGGCTGCCCTGGGACATGCGCTGGGTCGCCAAAGAAGAGCTGTTCAAGCTGCCGTTGATCGGTTGGACATTCAAGTTCAGCGGCGACATTCCGCTGCGTCGCGGTGACGCCGACAGCGTGAAGATCACCATGAATGCATGTCGCGACGCGATCGACGGCGGCATCTCGGTGATGATGTTTCCGGAGGGCACGCGCTCCAAGACAGGGCAGCTGTTGCCCTTCCGCGACGGCGCCTTTCGTCTCGCGATCGAGGCGCAAGTGCCGGTGTTGCCGCTCGCCATCCTGGGCACGCGCGAGTGCCTCCAGAAGCACTCCAAGTGGCTCGGCAACGCAGAGGCCACGGTGCGCGTGCTCGATCCGATCCCCACAGCCGGACTCACGCTCGATGATTTGCCGATGCTGCGAGACAAGGCACGCGCCACGATTCAGGCGGCGGTCGACCAGATGCGTGGCATCACCACCGTGGTCGAGGCCGACGAAGACAGCGGTCCGATCAGTGGCACGCGCGGCCGATCGCTGCACGCCGCCGTCGCCTCCGCCGATCGCTGATCAGCGCTTCGGCGCTTTGCTCGGGCGCTTGCGCGGGGGGTCTTCAGGCTCTTCGCGTGGCAGCGGCGGCGGCACCATGCGCTTCGTCTTGACTGCGTTTGCATGCGGCGGCGGCAGCGTCGGCGGTTCCCACGGCTTGCGTGCACGCTTGTCCGTCGCTGTAGCCGGAACGGTGGCTGTCGAAGAGCGACGTTGCGGCGGCAGGCTCGTCCTCGTCTTCTTCGCGGGCTCCGGCTCTCGGGGCGCCTCCTCCAGCCACTCGAGATGGACTTCCATCGTCTCGCGGCGCTCGGGCGGCGGACGGCTTGCGCGCTTCGACGGCGGCTTCGTTTCTTCCGGCTCGAGCCAAGAGAGATCGACCTCCATCGTTTGCTTGCGCGCCGGCGGAGCAACCCCTCGCGGAGCCACAGCAGGAGGCGGCGGGCCCAATCGCGGCGCCAGCGGCGAGCGCTTGTGCGCGGGGGGCGGCGGCGGTGCAGGCCGCGCGCTCTTTTTTGCGGGTGGCTTGCTGCTTCGAGTGGCCATTGGAGCCGAAGTTAACTCGGATTGAAGCGCTACGGCACTGGTGTGGAGCAACGGATGCCGAGGAAGCCGCAGCGGTAGGTGCTGTGAGATCGACAGCCGATACTTGGTGCGACCAGGCAGACGTATCCAGGCTGTGCGCTCGTCGGCGCTGCAGAGAGGCGGTACCGTCCGGTCAAGGGCCGGTGTTTCCTTTTGCGGCGTCCGGCTCGCCGTGAAAGGTGACTCTCGTGGTGAGTCGCATCGTTCATCAGGGGGACGGCGTCGCGTTTCTGCGCACAGCGGCGCTGCCAGCGTCGCATGCGATCGTGACTTCGCTGCCGGATGTCTCGGAGCTGCCCATCGCCTTCGACGCGTGGCGAGCCTGGTTCATCGAGGCCGCGAGGGTTGCATGCAGCCGTGTCGACCAGAACGCAGCAGCGATCTTCTTTCAGTCCGACGTCATCCACGAAAAAGCTTGGGTCGACAAAGGGCACTTGGTTTCGCTCGCCGCCGATGCGGCAGGCGTCCCGTGCCTGTTTCACAAGGTCGTCTGCCGCGCGCCTGCCGGCAAAGCCATCGGGCGACCGGGCTACAGCCACTTGCAGGCGTTCTCGCGATCATTAGAAGCTGGCGCCGTGCGTGACATTCCCGACGTGCTCCCCCGGCTCGGGGGAATGCCGTGGGCGCGCGCGATGGGCATCGAAGCCTGCGAGATCGTGTGTCGCTACCTGCTGACGCACACGGCCTGCCGCACTGTCGTCGACCCGTTCTGCGGCGTCGGCACCATGCTCGCCGTAGCCAACGCCTACGGCATGGATGCCATCGGCGTCGAGCTCGCCCCGCGACGTGCGGCACGCGCGCGCACGTTGAGCGTGCGTACTAGCGCCGGGACAGACTGAAGCTCAGCTGGCAGGGCATGCCTTCGCGAATGCGAGGTTTGCGGCCGCCGTGATCCCGTTCGCACAGCGCCAGGCGATTGGCCGCGTGGTCGACGAGCTCGACATCGACAGCGATGGTGTCGGCGCTCTGCTGGCGCACGCGCACGAGGGCGAAGCTGTTCGGCGCTGTGCTACCCATCAGATACTCGTGGCAGCCGATGCTCAGGCTCGTCGGGGGCTGCGCAACGGTAATCGGGATCTCGATCTTCTCCCGCTCTTGGTCCTCCGGGCCGCCGAATACGCGGTGCAGCAGATTCTTGGCGAAGCTCGGCACGCGCACGAGCGGGGAGCTTGTCACCTCGGTGACCAGGCGGCCGCCGATGTCCAGCGTGAGTACCCGCGAGGTGTGCAGGTCTCCGGACAGCACCGCAATGTCGAACGGCGCGTCGCGCAGGGCCTTCAAGATGCGCTCGTAATGACCTTGAAACTCGCTGAAGCTCGGCTCGATGTAGCTGCCCTTTGGGCTGAACAGCGGCTGGCTGATGACGAATATGCCGGGCGCTGTGAGACCCTGCGCCCATGTCTCAAACGCTGCGATCTCGGCCTCGCGGCAGAGCTCCGGCTGCTCGATGCGCAGGCGTGTGCGTGTCGTGCGCGTGTCCAGCGCGAAGAACGACAGCGGCGCGATGTCGAAGCGGAACGAGCAGCCTTCTGAAGCGACGGGCGTGGGGTTCTTGGCCTGCTGAAACAGGGCGATGCCGTCGTGCGCGGCCGCGACGAACGAGGCTCGCACGTGCGGCAGCCAGGTGCGCATCACATGCGGCTCTGTCTCCGGGTAGCCATCGTAAAACTCGTGATCGTCGAACGTCGAAAGCACCGGCAGCGCGCCCATCACACGCGCAGATGCTGCGCTCAGCGCGAAGGCCTTGGCGTAGATCGCTGCCGTATGTCGACTTGCGTCGCCACCAACGCGGTCCGGGTGCACGTCCAGGTACACGTTGTCGCCCAAGAACAGCGCGAACTTCGGATTCGCGATCGACCAATCGCCGCGCCCACTCGCCGGGCCGATAGCCCGCTCGAGAGCGCTGGCCAACGTCTCGACGAAGGTCTCGTTGCCGTACAGGCAGCTGCCGAGCACGAAGGCGAGGCCGGCGTCGGGCAGTGCGCTGGCGATCGGGTGAAGCTTTTGCGTGAACACCTCGGAGCCGGGCCAGGATGCAGCTAGCTCGAGCTCACCCGGCGGAATGGGCCCCGGCAGCTCGGCGTGAAACACAGCGATGCCAAGGCTCGCGAGCGCTCGAGCGACACCGCTGGTCGTGCTCTGCGCAGAGAGCGCACCATTGAAGCGGTAGCCGTCAGCCTTCGCCGAAAGTTGGATCTCGCTGACCGCCTCGCTGGTTCGGGTCACCACGATCACGCGGCCGTTTGCGGCGCCCGCTTGCAGGTGGCCAACTTGAAAGTGAACCTCCGTGATCATTTGGCCCTCAACGCCCGCAAAAAGTCGTCTGGTCGCTCCGGCGAGATCAACAGCGGCCGCCCGCCTTCGCGCTCGAGCAGCACCCAGTTGTCGGTGGTCGTCGCGTAGGCGGACATCCAGCCGCGCTTCGTTGTCCACAATAGGCCAAAGGTGCCGAACAGCCCGCCCACACCCACGCGCGCCGACCAGCCGAAATCGCGGCGCAGAGTGGCCCGATCGAGGCTCTGCGCGTGCCCGATCTCCGAGCGCTTCAAGGTCAGCCGGCGCAGCGGCCAGCGCACGATCACGCGCTCGTCGTCCACCGTGTAGCTCGAGGGTCGCAAATACAGCCAGATCCCCGCGACTGTGACGGCAAACCCGCCGATCACAGCCAGCGACGTCTTCCAGATCCCTTGACCCACGGTGAAGATCATCACCGCCCAGATCACCGGGATGGCGAGCGTGACGCCGGTGACCAATACGAAGAACGGCGACATGGGCGCGTTCTTGAACTCCTCCGGTTCGGCCATCAGGTCCGCACTCTACACCGGGCGGGCTTTCCAGGGCTTGCGTCCTCCGAGCGCGCGCGGCATCACCTCGCCGAGGAGCCGACATGGAGCGCTTTCTTTGGGTCTGTCTCGCAGGGGCGCTGGGCACCGGCACCCGCTACCTCGTGAGCGAGTGGTCGAACCGCGCGTTCGGTCAGGCATTTCCCGTCGGCACTCTGATCGTGAATGTCGTGGGTTGTTTCGCGATCGCGCTGGTGATGTTCCTGGCGCTGGAGACAGCGCTGGTGTCGCCCACCTTGCGAGTGGTGCTCACCACTGGCTTCATGGGCGGCCTCACGACTTACTCGGCGTTCAACTACGAAACGACCAAGCTCTTGCAGGCGCGGGCCTATGGCACCGCCGCGCTGAGCTTCAGCCTGACGACAGGCCTCTGTCTGTTGGCTGGCTTTTTGGGCTTCGTCGTTGCACGACGGTTCGCAAACTGAAGCGACCTTTGCCTCTTCAGGGCTGCTGCGCGGGCCCCGTTCCGGGTGGAGGCGAGAACGTGGCTTGCGCCATGCGAGGGTGTTATGCATGTCGCGCATAACATGGTATTGCCCAGCCACCAGAGCAACACGTGGGTATCGAGCAAGAGCCTCAAGGGTCGATACCGAACGCTTCGGCCAACTCCGGTGGTAGCTCGTCAAAATCGCCCGCGATGCGGATCTGGCCTGCCAGCCGTCCGGGTGTTCTCGCGCGCGCAGCACCTTTGTAAGCAACGAGCCGTGCAACGGGAACTCCAGCCTTGCCGATGATCACCTCCTCGCCGCGTGCGACAGCCTCGATCAAGGAGGAGAGCTCTGCTTTGGCTTCCGAGATATTTCGAATCCGCATGCGTCATGATGGTCTGGTCTGGTCTGTCAACGCGGATGAACCCGCGTCGCTGTCGCTGATCTCTTCTGGTTGAAGAGGGCCACGAGGTTCCGTAGCTTGCCGGGCATGCGCATGTTTCGCGATCTCGCGGTTCTCTCCGGCGTCATGGTCAGCCTCCTCGCGTGTGGTGAAGACGAGAAGGTGCCTGCGGCCTCCGCCAGCGCCACGTCGGCACCGAAACCCTCGGCGGTCGCCAGCAGCGCGCCGCCCGCCTCCGCCAGCGCCGCGGCGCTGCCGCCGCGCAGCGATTGCCCTGCAGATTCGAGCGGCCCCGGCACGCTCGACAAGCCCTGCCTCGGCAAAGGCAACACCCGCCTGATGACGGCAAAGTGGACCGGCAAGACGGACGACAAGGGCCCTTACTTCAGCGTCGCCAATACGACCAAGTCAGTCATCTTGTACGGCAACATCGCCGTGTTCTTCTATGACAAGGACGGCAAGCAGATCGAGGTGCAAGACACCTCGAGCACGCCTCCGAAGCCGGCACCCTACCGAACCTGCGCAGGCAACATCTTCGGTGGCGTGATGAAGGCCGATGAAAAGGCGACGCTGACCTTCTCGTGCATCAAGAAAGAGCACGTGCCTGAAGGCGCGGTCGCGATCGAAGGTGAGCTCGTCAGCGTCGGCTTCGCGGACAAGACCGACAGCAAGGTCGAGTTCTACTGGAGCAACCCTGACTTGATCCCGAAAGATCGCCCCAAGGGTGGTGTGAAGTAGCCGTCGTGCGCGCCCTCGGAGTGCTGGCCTTCGCCGTCTTCTCAGCCGCATGTGGGCTGAGCAAGAGCGGGCCGCTCGCGACTGAGAATAGCGCCGAGCGCTCGAACCCCCCGCCATCATCGAAGGACGGCTGCCCTCCGAGCAAAGCGGACCAGGATGCATTCGAGGCCTGCGGTCACGCCAAGGACGGGGTCGCGTGCAAAGAGAAAGGTGGCGAATGGCGGGTCTTTGCGCGCCAGACCGGCGGCCCCACCTCGTCCTGTGTGTGCCCCTTGCCCGACAAGGGCTCCCATGCACGAAGTCCACCGACTGCTTGAGCGCGTGTGTCGTCGAGCAAGTCAGTAGTTTCAACTGCAAGGAGACTGGCGCCGTGTGTGGCAGGTCGGAGCTCGGCTGCCATTGCATCCTCGATCGTAACGGCAAGGCGGGCGCGATGTGCGTCGACTGAAACTTTTCGGGCGCTGGTGTGTCTCGGCGACGTGCACATGACGGGCTCTCGTCGACGCTTTCTGTTTGGTGCGGCCATCTTGCAGAGCCGCCCTCGACCTACAGCTTCAGCGATGAAGAGGTGCGCCGCGGCAGCGAGGGTCGCCGTGAGAAGTATTTTTCGGTGATTGCCGGCGTCGATCCGACGTTGGCACTCCCGGAGGCCTGGCTGCACTACGACCAGATGAGCGCGACCGCATTCCTGAGAGACGTCGGTGCTTCCAGCGGTGCGATCGCGAGCTACCACGACGCCTTCGCGCCAGATGATTCATTGGACAACCTCTCGGCTCTCGCCCTGATCCGCGAAGTCGCGAATTTCTCCCGCGAGATCGGGCTCACCGGCAAAGGCGGTCGCATCGCCGGCGGCGCCGACAAGCTCCCCACGGCGACGGCCGAGCGGCTGGGCAAGCGCGTCAGCTACGGAGCCAAGATCGTCCGCATCGAGCAAACCAAGACTGGTGTCCGCGTCGTGTTCGAACGCGCTGGCCAGACCGAGAGCATCGAGGCGGGCCGAGCCGTGTGCGCGCTGCCTTCCACGGTGCTCGGCGCGATTTCGTTCCAGCCTGCCTTGTCGACGGAGAAGCAGCGCGCGATTCGGGACCTCACCATGGTGAGCGTCTCTCGCGTGTTCGTCGGGTGCGAGCGCAGAATTTGGACGGAGCAAGGGCAGGCCGGCGCAGTCGAGACGGACGACTGGCTGCACAAGCTCACCGACGAAACTGATCCCACGGATGCACCGGGCGGAGTGCTGGGTGTGTACGCAGTCGGCGACGCTGCGCGCCGCATCGCAGCGATGAGCGCGGCCGACAGATTGAGCGCAGTCGGCGAGCTGGCGGAGCGGTCCCACCCTGGTGTGAAGCCGCTCATCTACGGGGGGGCGAGCAAGTGTTGGGACGACGACCCGCTCCAGCGCGGCGCCTACGCCCACCTTCGGCCGCGCGAGCTGACCACGCTGGCAACCGCGTTGGCCAAAGCAGAGCACGCGATCCATTTCGCTGGCGATCAAACCTCGTACCGGCCCGGCTTCATGCACGGCGCGCTGGGCTCCGCCAAGCGCGTGCTGAGCGAGATCGCGGGCTGACGGCCGTCACGTCTTGTTCGGCGTGCGTCGCCTGAAACGGTCGATTTACTGCGGTTAGCGCGCATTTTTTCAGCGGCACGATCCTCGCTGATGTCCTGCTCGCGGAGCAATCGGCTCCACGGATAGGAAAGAGGATCATGAGTAACTCGGAAACGGTGCGCACCGTCAAAGCGGTCATCGCGCAGATCGAAAAACAGTTCGGCAAGGGCGCCGTGATGGCGCTTAGCGACGAGGACGGCGCCGAGCCGCTGGCCGTCATCCCTACCGGCTCGCTGATGTTGGACCGTGCGCTCGGCGTCGGGGGCTACCCGCGCGGACGCATCATCGAAATCTACGGACCAGAGTCGAGCGGCAAGACGACGCTGACGCTGCATGCGATGCACGAAGCGCAAAAGCTCGGCGGCATCGCGGCATTCATCGACGCAGAGCACGCGTTCGACCCGACGTATGCGCGAGCCATCGGTGTCGACACCGAGCGGCTCTTGGTGAGCCAACCCGACTCCGGCGAACAAGGTCTCGAGATCGCAGAGATGTTGGTCCGCTCGGGTGCCGTCGCCATCGTCGTCGTCGACTCGGTCGCTGCGCTGGTACCGAAGTCGGAGATCGAAGGCGAGATGGGAGCCGCGCAAATGGGCGCCCAGGCTCGTTTGATGAGCCAGGCGCTGCGCAAGCTGACGCCTGTCGTGCACAAGACAGGCACCACGCTGATTTTCATCAATCAGCTGCGCCAGAAAATCGGTGTGGTCTTCGGCAACCCGGAGACCACCACCGGAGGCAACGCGCTGAAATTCTACGCCAGCGTGCGGCTCGACGTGCGGCGCACAGGGCAAGTCAAAGCCGCTGAAGAGGCCGTCGGCTCGAAAACGCGGGTCAAGGTCGTCAAAAACAAATGTGCTCCACCCTTTAAAGAGGCGGAGTTCGAGATCCGCTGGGGAGCCGGCATCGACGCGGCTTCGGACCTGGTCGATTTCGCCCAGGCACAGGGCCTTATCGAGAAGAGCGGCTCGCACCTCTCTTTCGGCGGCGAGCGCTTGGGCAATGGCCGAGAGCGGGTGCGCGAGACGTTGCTCAGCCGGACTGATCTGGCTGAGTCGATCAAGAAGGCTGCACTCACCGAGGCAAAGCCTGCTGAGCCCAAACAGATGAATGGTCACGCCCCGGCGTGAGCGAACGAACCACAACGATACGAATTGAAAGATTGAAGGAGATAGTCATGAGCAGCGGAATCAACCACGTCACACTTTTCGGAAACCTCGGTGCTTCGCCGGAGCTGCGTTTCAGCTCGCTGGGTGCACCCATCCTCAAAATGCGCGTCGCTACCAACGACGCCTACTACGACAAGGAGAAGAACCTGGTCGAGCGCACCGATTGGCACGACGTCGTCATGTTCGGCACCCGGGCAGAGCCGCTGTCGCGGCTGCTGAACAAGGGCGACTCGATCGTCGTAGAAGGCAGCATTCGCTATTCTTCCTACGAAAAAGAGGGCGTGACCCGCTACCGCACCGAGATCGTCGCGAAAGATCTGTGCCTCGCCAGCCGTCGCAAATCGGCCGGGCCGAGCGTGGCACAAGCGCTACCCGAAGATCCGTATCCGTCCGAGGTCCCGCAAGCGACCGGAAGCAGCGCAGAGGTGGTCTCGGCAGAGGCTGCCGTGCAGGCTTCGCCGATCGTCGACGTGACCCATGAGGCAGTGCTGTTGAACGACGGCGATCTGGAACGAGGCAACAAGAAGCGTCGCGGGCGCTTCGACTCGAACGGCGCGACGGCCCGCACCGAAGAAGTCACGTTCTAACCGCTCCGCCGAGCGCAGAGGGGGCTACAAATTGGGCCCCTCTGCGCGCTGCGTGATAGCCGCGAGGGATGGCGACCGTCGATTCCGGGACAAGAGCGACATCCTTCAGTGAGCGACGCAGGTTGCCACGCGCCGAGGTCGCCATCTGGGTCGAGGAGCGCACCAACGACGCGCTCTACTACCAGCGAGCGACGAACCTCTCGCTGGGTGGGATCTGGCTCGACGGCACCTTGCCGCATCCGCCAGGCACCCGCGTCGCGCTCGACATCGAGCTGCCCGGTGACGGCCCGCTGCGGGTGAACGGTGAAGTCGTGCCGCGTCAGGCGGGCGCGAGCGGGATGGCCGTTCGATTCGTGGGCCTCAGTGAGGCCGGGCGTGCGCGCATCGCTGCGCTGCTCGCTGCCCGTTCTAGCTGAAGGATCAGGCGCGCAGAGTCGCGCCGAAGCGCTTGCCGACCTCGGCGAGCACTGCTTTGTGGCGCTCGTCGACCTCGGCGTCGGTTAGCGTTCGCGCGTTGTCTGGATCAGTGGCTGCTTTCGGGTCGCGGTACACCACGCGGAACGCGAGCGAGCGATGATCTTTCTGGATGCTACCGCCACGGAAGAGATCGAACAGCTCGACCGACTCGACGAGGTCGCCTCCGCTTTGCGCGATGGCTTTCTCGACGTCGCCTGCGTCGACGTCGTCCGACACGACCAACGCGATGTCACGCATAGCGGCAGGCAGCGTCGGGATGGCTCGGTAACGCGGCAAAACTACGCCCAGCTTGGACAACGTGTGCAGCTCGAGCTCGATGATCGCTGCCGTTCCGTCCAACTCGGCCGCCTGCTCGAGCTCGGGATGCAACATGCCGAAGCGACCGACCAGCTCACCTGCCACCAAGAGCTCTCCCGCTGCGCGGGGATGGTAGACCTGCGTGCGTCGGTCGCCCGCGGGGCGCACGCTCGCTTCGCGGCCCGTCGCGCGCAGGATGATCTCGAGCGCGACACCCTTGGCGTCGTACACGTCGACAGGCTCCGGCTTCTGCAGGACAGCCTCGCGGGGGCCGGCGATCACGGCCGCGAAGCTCTTCAGCTCGCTTGCGAGCGGGCCTTCGGTGTCGGGTAAGAAGCGGGCGCCGGTCGCGAACAAGCGTGCCTTTTGAACGCCGTGACGGCGCGCGCGGCGGAGCGCATCGAACAGGCCTGGCAAGAGCGAGGTCCGCATCACCGAGCGATCGTCGGTGAGCGGGTTCTTCAGCCGGAAGGTCGACTGCGGTGCCCCTACCATATCGAGCGCGGCCTCACTGACGAAGCCAAAGGTCAGCGTCTGTGACAGGCCGACCTCGATGGCCGCGCGTGTGACGCGGCTGGTGACGTCGCTGTTTTCGCGGGCAGGCTGAGGGCGAATCGAAGGCACCACCGGCACCACCCGATCGACGCCGTAGATGCGCACGACCTCGTCGATCAGGTCGGCTTCGATCGCGATATCGGGTCGATGCAACGGCGGCACGAACGAGAGCTCGCCGCTCTCGGGTGCGCGGTCAGAGACTTCACGGCAGCCCAATCGCTCGAGGATGGTCTTGGCTTCGGCCATCGGGATGGTGATGCCGAGCAAGCTATCGAGCTTGTCGCGGCGCAGACGGATTGCCGCGGGGGGAGCGACGCCCGGGCCGACGAGCTGCGTGCTGCCGGCAGCGGCGCCACCGGCGAAACGCTCGAGCATCGCGGCAGTCTCTGAAAGGACGCTGGCGACGTCGCTGGGGTCGACGCCGCGCTCGAAGCGATGGCTCGACTCGGTGTGCATGCCGTGGCGGCGGGCGCTGCGCCGAACGGCGCGCGTCGTGAAGTAGGCGCACTCGATCAGCACACGTGAGGTGCTCTCGCGGATGCCGCTGCCTTCGCCGCCCATGATGCCGGCGAGAGCCACTGGCTTTTCACCGTCCGCGATCACGAGGTCGTCAGCGCAGAGCTTGCGATCGACGCCATCCAAGGTCTTGAGCTTCTCGGCTGCGGTCGCCCGTCGCACGATGATGGTGCCGCCTTTGACGAGCGCCAAGTCGAAGGCGTGAATCGGGTGACCGAACTTCAGCATCACCAGGTTGGTGATGTCGACCACATTGGAGACCGCGCGCATGCCGAGCGCCTCGAGCCGGTATTGCAGGCCGAGCGGCGAAGGACGCACCTCTACGCTCTCGATCAGCGCGCCGCCGTAGGTGGGGCAGCGTTCGGTGTCGTCGACCTTGATCGTGACCGCAGCCTCGACCGTTGCCGACGTTGGGCGCTGCGGCTTCGCGGCTGCATGACTGAACGTCTTGCCCAGAGTCGCAGCCAGCTCGCGCGCAAGGCCGAGATGGCCGAGCCCGTCAGGGCGGTTCGGAGTCAGCCCGATCTCGAACACCACATCGTGGCTCTCGGGAATGGCTGCGCTGAGCGGAGTCCCGGGCGTGCCCTCCGGCAAGATGAGGATGCCTGCTTCGCCACCTGAAGTGCGCAAGCCCAGCTCGGACTCGGAGCACAACATGCCTTCACTCACGACGCCGGCGATCTCCCGCGGTTCGAGCGTCACGCCCTTGGCAGGCAAGTGCGTCCCAAGTGGTGCCAGCACGACCAAACCTCCCGGCGGCGGCACATTCGGCGCGCCACACACCACGCGTTGTGTCTTGCCACCGAGATCGACGGTAACGAGCAAGAGCTTCGCGCGCTGTGGGTGCGGCTCGGTGGAGACGACACGAGCGACGAGCGCGCTTTTACTGGCGACTCCGTACTCCGCGCTGCCTTCGACCTCGAGACCGGCGCCGGTCAGGAGACGCGCGATCTCTGCGGGCGAGGGCGGGTTGCCCTCGCCCAAGAGCTCGACGAGCCATCGATACGACGCCTTCATGCGCTACTCGTCCATCGGAAGGTCGAACTCGGGCTCGTCACCGCCGCCGTGCGGATCGGGCGCGGCGCCTTTGGGGTCGCCCTTCTTCTCTTCCTTCTTCTCGAACTTCTTCTGATCGGCAGCGGCCCAATCACCCGCCCAAGAAGAAAGCACGAACACAGTTTCATCGCCCTCTTTCTTGGTGAAGCGATTGGTGCCCTTTTGTTTCTTACCGATGGTGAGCTTGTGAACGGCGCCGTCCTTCATCGTGATGGTGAGGATGCCGCCTTCTTTTGCTGCTGCGTCGAAGCCAGTGTCGGCGCCGTCTTCGCCGAAGTCGACGGCGTTGAGCGTCTTGAAGGCGCGCAGCATGTTGTCCACGGTCTTGCCGTCGAACTTCTCCCAGCCGGGGTTCTTCGGCTCCTCTTTCTTGGCATCGTCCTTCTTGGCGTCGCCGTCTTTCGTGGCGTCGTCTTTCTTGGCGTCGCCGTCTTTCTTGGCGTCGCCGTCTTTCTTGGCGTCGCCGTCTTTCTTGGCGTCGTCCTTCTTCTCGTCTGCCGGCTCTGCCTTCTTGTTCGGGTTCTTGTCGAACTTGCCGGTCCAGTTGGTGCCGTCACGCGTGAAGAGATAGTGACCGTTGTCGTTGTCGACGGTGACCGACGCGACGTTGGCGTCCTCGAACTTGAGGATCGTCTTGTCACGCCAACCCTTCATGTCCTTGCTGAAGAAGTTCGCTGGGTAGCCCTCGGCGACGAACACGCCGTCTTTGCCGAGCACGCGAACCAGCTGACCTCGCCCGCCGCTCACGCCGAAGATTGCATCGATCGGCTTGTCGTTGCCCATCGACAGCACGAAGTGCAAACCCTTGCCGTCGGCGACTTCGTACTTCTCGTAGGTGCCGGTGCCGCGATCGATCGAGTCGATGATCTTCAGCTTCTGCAAGCCTTCGAGCAGTGACTTGACGTCGGCCGGGTTCGCCTTGGCCTTCTTGGGTGCGGTGATCTCCCAGCCGTCGGCGCCCTTCTCGAGCACCACAGGGTCTTTACCCGAGGCGGTGAACTCGAGCTTGGTGACCTTCTCGACGTCCTCGGGCTTGAGCCCGAGAACGGGCATTTCTCCCTTGGCTGAGCCGGAGAGGTGGGATTCGCGTTCGGCTTTCGCGCTGCTGCTGGTGAAGTAGTAAACGCCGCCGAGCGCTGCGAGCGCCACGATCGCGGCATAGATCTTATGGCTGGTTTGCATACTTCAATACCTCAGAGGGTCATCTTGTCGCGCCCGGCTTCACGCAGCCGCCAGCGCACGATCCCGAACAGCGCAAGCAAGAAGGCCGGCAAGATCACGAGCGTCCATTGCACTCTGCTTTGCAGAGTTGCACGCTCTTCTTTGAAGCTTTCCATCTTTTGCTTCATCGTTTCTTCGGTGTCGTTCTGCTCGGCCTTCGGTTTCTTGCTCGAGTACTTCAAGCCGGGGTCGCCCTGAAACTTGGCGTTGACCGCGAGCAAGTCGGGGTCGTTCGACAAGAAGTCGAGCGTGCCTTTGAACGCGAAGATCATGTTGCGCACGTACTCCATGTACGCGCCTGCAAAGACCATCAGCTCGCGGTCGCCTTGCTGCGCACCAAACATCTGCATTTGGGGTGGCATCGGCGGCGCATTTCCGGAGCGCGCGAACGGGTTGGCGAAGAACTGTGACGAGCTGATCACCAGCACGCGGCTTGGGCTGTCGGCCGGCGTCTCGGCCGGAGCGCTGATTCCCATGTTCTCTGGCTTGCCGGCGAAGGCGCTGGCGAGTTGGCCCTCGACGGTGAGGCCGATGATCTTCTGCTCCTGCGGCGCGGTCTCTCGCCACTCGTTCGAGTGACGCATGACGATCGTGTCGCTGGCGTCGACGCTGGTTCGGGG